>Ga0208849_1000842_pt1 | contig 25230 bp, 22 predicted proteins | sample NGESurdeep072012_10_FD_184470 | JGI IMG/M metagenome (GOLD analysis project Ga0208849, IMG submission 184470) | Arctic peat soil microbial communities from Barrow, Alaska - NGEE Surface sample 53-3 deep-072012 (SPAdes) | ecosystem: Environmental > Terrestrial > Soil > Wetlands > Peat ... | reverse complement strand
TATTCGGTTGTCAATGTGCTGGTGGAGATGAGCGGGCTCGAACCGCTGACCCCCTGCTTGCAAAGCAGGTGCTCTCCCAGCTGAGCTACATCCCCTGGGCCACGGCATACGAACCGTGCTTATGGCGGCGCCTCGCCGGCGCCTCCCTCCGCGTGCGAAGAACTTTCGTCTCCGCGGGAGGTTGACAGACCTTGAACGGCCTGAAGAGTGGGAAAGACAGGACTGAACCCTGAGCCTGTTTGTTTTGTATTTGCACTCCGAAACGAACGAACGACTTACGGATTCACACCGCGAGCTGAGCCACCTTCCGGCATCCGAACGATGCCGCTCTCACGCGTTCGGGACGGCTACTCTTCGCAACTTGCCCAGTACGCCGAAGCGCACCAAACGCACCGCTAATCTTCGCCAACCTAATGACGCTTGTTACTGCGAGCTCTGACTTGACGAGCCTCCAAACCCTCGCGACCGAATTGATCGAAAGGGCCCCCTTTATCAGAGGGTGGATAAGGAGAAGCTCCTTAAAGGAGGTGATCCAGCCACACCTTCCGGTACGGCTACCTTGTTACGACTTCACCCCCCTTACCGGGCACTCCTTGGGCGCCTCCGTCCCTTACGGGTTCGGCCAGCGACTTCGGGAGCACCAGACTCAGGTGATGTGACGGGCGGTGAGTGCAAGGCCCGGGAACGTATTCACCGCAGTGTGCTGACCTGCGGTTACTAGCAACTCCGACTTCATGCAGGCGAGTTGCAGCCTGCAATCCGAACTGAGACCGGCTTTAAGGGATTGCCTTCACGTCGCCGTGTTGGGACCCGTTGTACCGGCCATTGTAGCGTGTGTGTAGCCCTGGATATAAAGGGCATGCGGACTTGACGTCATCCCCACCTTCCTCCGGGTTTCGCCCGGCAGTCTCCCTAGAATATTCAACTAAGGACAGGGGTTGCGCTCGTTGCGGGACTTAACCCAACACCTCACGGCACGAGCTGACGACAGCCATGCACCACCTGTGCACAAGTCCCTTGCGGGAGGCTCTGGCTTTCACCAAAGTTTCCTGTGCATGTCAAACCCAGGTAAGGTTCTTCGCGTTGCCTCGAATTAAACCACACGCTCCGCTGCTTGTGCGGGCCCCCGCCTATTCCTTTGAGTTTTAACCTTGCGGCCGTAGTCCCCAGGCGGTGAACTTAATGCGTTAGCTGCGGCACTGATCGGGTCAATCCGACCAACACCTAGTTCACAACGTTTAGGGCGTGGACTACCCGGGTATCTAATCCGGTTCGCTCCCCACGCTTTCGCGTCTCAGCGTCAGTTGCAGGCCAGGAAGCCGCCTTCGCCACTGGTGTTCCTCCAGATATCTACGCATTTCACCGCTACACCTGGAATTCCGCTTCCCTCTCCTGCACTCTAGCCAGGCCGGTTCGCAATGCAGTTTTCCGGTTGAGCCGGAAGATTTCACATCACGCCTAACCAGCCGCCTACACGCGCTTTACGCCCAGTAAATCTGGATAACGCTTGCCCCCTACGTATTACCGCGGCTGCTGGCACGTAGTTAGCCGGGGCTTTCTTGGAGGGTACCGTCTTTTTTGTCTTCCCCTCCGACAGTGGTTTACATCCCGAAAGACTTCATCCCACACGCGGTGTCGCTCCGTCAGGCTTTCGCCCATTGCGGAAGATTCCTCACTGCTGCCTCCCGTAGGAGTCGGGGCCGTGTCTCAGTCCCCGTGTGGCTGGCCGTCCTCTCAGACCAGCTACCCGTCATCGCCTCGGTAGGCCGTTACCCCACCGACTAGCTGATAGGCCGCGGGCCCACCCCATCGTGCATTGCTGCTTTCTTCACCAGCCATGCGACCAGTGACGACATGCGGTATTAGCAGCGGTTTCCCGCTGTTATCCCCCGCGATAGGAAAGGTTGCCCACGTGTTACTCACCCGTTCGCCGCTAGGAACTCATCTCCCTTGCGGGAAATAAGCCCTCGCTCGACTTGCATGTGTTATGCGCGCCGCCAGCGTTAACCCTGAGCCAGGATCAAACTCTCCGTCCAAAACGGAGGACCCAAGACACTCGTCCTGAGTCATAAGACTCTCAGAGTCTTTCCCACTCTTCAGTTGTCAAAGTGCTGGTCACCCCGACTGCCCGGCGCTTTTTAGGGCGCACGAAGCCTTCCGTCAGGACAACCCGCGAATTGTACCGGTCCCCAGCCCGCTATTGCAAGGCCGGCCCTGGCGGCCTACGAGCCCGCGCGGATCCCGAGCTCGTCGAGATGCGCGAGCAGGTCGGCGGGGTCCTCGTAAACCCGGTACGCCCCCGCCTGTTCCAGCTCTTCCCGCCCATACCCGCCCGAGAGCACACCCACCCCTAGGGAACCGGCCCTCTGGGCGGCGAGCAGGTCCCAGATGCTGTCGCCGACCACGAAACAGTCCCCGGGCGGCACCCGCAGCCGCTCGGCGGCGGCCAGGAACAGGTCGGGGTTCGGCTTGGCGTAGGCGACCTGGTCCCGCGTGACGACCGGCGTGCTGTCTGGAATCCCGAGCATCGCTAGGGTCGGGCGGGCGGTCTTCTCGCCTCCGCTGGTGGCGATCGCCCACGGGACACCCATCGATGACAGGGTGCCCAGCAGCTCGCGCGCTCCTGGCAGCGGCCGGATCTGATCCAGCCTCTTCAACAGGCCCTTGGCGTGCAACTGCCGCAGACGCTCGGCCTGCGCTTCGCCGATGCTCGCGCCGAGCTCTCTTTCCAGGGCCTTCAGGAACAGCCCGCCGCTCATGCCGATCCGGCGATGAATGCGCCACACCGACAGGTCGAGGCCCTCTTCGTGCAGCGCTTCGCGCCAGGCCAGCACGTGCTGGTACACGCTGTCTACGAGCGTTCCGTCGAGGTCGAACAGCAGGGCGGGCCGCGCCGACAGCGCCGGGCTGGACAAATCAGAAAGCCCGCCGGCCCGACATTGCGCGCGCCAGGGTCAGCTCGTCCGCGTACTCCAGGTCGCCTCCCACCGGGAGCCCGTGCGCCGGCCGCGTCACCTTCGTGCCCAGCGGCTCGAGGGCCCGCTGCAGGTAGAGCGCGGTCGCCTCGCCCTCGATGTCGGCGTCGGTGGCCACGATCACCTCTGCCACGCCCTCGATGCGCACCCGCTCGAGCAGCTGAGGCACGTGGATCTGATCCGGCCCGATCCCATCGATGGGCGAGATCACGCCCTGCAGCACGAAATAGAGGCCGCCGAACTCGGCCGTCCTCTCGATCGCCAGCACGTCGAGCGGCGACTCCACCACGCACAGCATCGTGGCGTCACGGCGCGTCGACAGGCAAATGGCGCACAGGCTGCCCTCGGCGATGTTGTAGCAGCGCTCGCAGTAGCCGATGCGCGCCTTGACGTCCTCGATCGCGTGCGCGAGCGACGAGGCCCGCTGGCTGTCCGACCGCAAGAGGTGGAACGCGAGCCGCTGCGCCGTCTTAGGGCCGATGCCCGGCAGCCGCGAGAGCTCCTGGATGAGCCGTTCCAGCGGCTCCGGCAGCTGCGGCATTGCCGGCTACAACAAGCCTGGCGGGAGGCCGAGCCCGGAGGCGACCGCCTGCATCTTCGACGCGGCGAGCTGCTTTGATTTTTCCATGGCCTCGTTGACGGCCGCGACCACGAGGTCCTGCAGCATCTCGGTGTCCGAGGCGGCATCAGGATCGATCGACACCGACACAAGCTTCTGCGTGCCGCTTGCCACCACGCGCACCGCACCTCCGCCCGCGGTTGCCTCGACCGTCTCTGTCTCCAGCTCCACCTGCACCTTGCCCATCCTGTCCTGCATCTGCTGGACCTGGCGCAGCATCTTCATCGGATCTTTCACTCCGACACCTCCTTCACCCTCGTTACGCGGCCGTCGAACCTGCGCACCACCTCGCGGACGAACGGATCGTCCTCCGGGCTCGCCTTCGGCGTCGACCTCGCAGCCTCTCCTTCCCTCAAGCGGAAATCCACCTTGACGCCGTCGCCCAGCCACGCGCGCACGTGCGGCATGAGCTGCATCGACTGCTCCTGCGCCTTCTTGTGATGAAACCCATAGCGAAACCAGAGCACGAGCAGCGTCCCGTCAACCTCAGGCTGCGCATCGAGATAAGCAGCGCGCACGGTGCGGTTGAGCTTCTCGAGCACGTCCGACCACCCGGTTACATCACTAGTGGTAACTGCGGCGACAGGCTGAGCCAGGGGCTCAGTAAGTACCCTTGCCTCCCCGCTCGCCGGGGAGGTCGGTGCTGCGCGCAGCGCACCACCGGGTGGGAGGATACCCGCTGGCACCGCGGAGGCAGGAGTAACTTCTCGCACGGCGGTGGTCGTCACCTCTTGCACGGTAGTTGTGCCAGTCCCCAACTCCACCGCCAGGCGCGCCAGCGTCGCCTCGACCAGGAAGCGCGGCTCGGCGTGCCGCCTCACCTCCCCGTCCAGGTGCAGCAGCGCGTCCAGCACGCTCGACAGGCGCCGCGCGATCGGATGGTCTCGCTTCGTGAGCGCCGCCACCAGCCGGTCCCGGCACCCCTCCATCAAACCCCGCACCACCTGCCTCAGCTCCGCGCCCGCCGCGTAAACCCGGCTCAGCTCCGCCAGCGCCTCCGCGGCGCGGCCCGCGAGCACGTCGTCCAGCAGCGAGTCCAGCAGCCGCGGATCCGCGATCCCCAAGAGCGCCCGCGCCGACTCCAGAGAGATAGGCCCCGAAGCCAGCGGCACCAGCTGGTCCATCAGCCCGACCGCATCCCGCATCGATCCCTGCGCCGTGCGCGCGATCAGCTGCATCGCCTCCGCATCCACCTGCACGTTTTCCGCCTTGGCGATGTGCGTGAGCCGCGAGGTGATCTGCTCCTCGCTGTGCCGCCGGAACACGAACTGCTGGCACCGGCCGATGACCGTGAGCGGGATCTTCTGAGCATCCGTCGTGCACAGGATGAACACGACGTGCGGCGGCGGCTCCTCGAGCGTCTTCAACAGCGCGTTGAACGCCGGCTCGGTGAGCATGTGCGCCTCGTCGATGATGTAGATCTTGAAGGGCCCTAGCGCAGGGGCGAGATTCACCTTCTCGCGCAGGTCGCGGATCTCATCGATGCCCCGGTTGGATGCCGCGTCGATCTCGATCAGGTCGAGCGCGGACCCAGCGGTCATCTCGACGCACGACTGGCACTTGTTGCACGGTTCCGCCGAGTCGCGCACGCGCCCCGTGCAGTTCAGCGCCTTCGCGAGCAGCCGCGCCGCCGACGTCTTCCCCGTCCCCCGGCTCCCGCTGAAAAGGTAGGCGTGCGCGACGCGCGCGCTGATGATCGCCCCCTGCAGCGCTCGCGAGGCAGCCTCCTGGCCGACCAGGTCTCCGAACGTCTGCGAGCGGTACTTGCGGTAGAGGCTCTGGTACTCAGGCATGAATTCTCAAATGGCCGCGCACCCCCGCTTCGATCGAAGACCCCCAGCTCGCACCACGGTCCACGGCTCCGGCCCGGATGACTGCGGCACCCTCGAGTTTCTCCTTACCGCTGCTTCCTTCCGGACCTGACGGGGTTCGAAGACCCGAGCTGCGCAGGTCCCAACCTTCAACGCCGTTCGCCGCGGCCAGGCGTGAGAACCCAGACCTCAGCACGGGAATTCGGTCCGGCTAAGGCGGATTGCCGGTTCAGGGTACCGCCAGCACCCCACTTAGCGCGACCAAAGCAATCTTACCCGGGCTCAGCCACGGCAACCGGCCGCCGGGCAACCCATGCCAGGTGCAGAAAAGTCGCGATCGTCGCAATCGGGATCACGACCTCGGCGCCGATGACGACGTTGGTCGCATCCTGGCCCAGGAATCGAAACAGGCAGATGCCGCCGACCAGCACGATGATCAACGAGGTCGAGATCTGCCCGCTCACCGTGTGCCGCAGCTCCGGCCGGCGGTGCAGCCAGATCAGCACCAGCCCGCCGGCCGCCGGAAGCAGGTAGCGCGCGACGATCACGAGCGCAAGCCACAGCGGAAAGCTCCCGCCCAACGACAGCCCGACCGCCACCGCACCCAGCAGCACGCCGTCCACCACCGGGTCCAGGCCGCCGCCGAACGTAGAGGGCAGGTCGAAGCGGCGCGCGATAGTGCCGTCGACAAGGTCGGTCAACCCTGCCACCGCCAGCACCACGGCCAGCAGCCCGAGGTGGCCGGGCGACACCGCGTAGGCGAGCGCCGGCGCCACGAGGTGCGCCCGCGCCAGCGTGACCTGGTTGGCCTCACCGGGGATGAACGCCTCCACCACAGCGACCAGGACGAACCACGCCACCAGCACCCACGCGGGTGCGGGCGGCTGCGCAAGCCACACCCAGGCGACGCCGAGCACGGCATACACGGCGCCGCTCGCGGCGCCGACCACGTTCAACCTCACGACCACCCTAGTGTGCCGGTGGGGACGCTCCCGGCGACGGGCTTGCGGCGGGCGAGGGGCTTGGAGACGGCGGTACGTAGGGAGCCTGCCCCGGGTAGGGGTTGGCGCCGCATGGGTAGCTGGGCTCGCCGATTCCCTTGAGGAAGAGTTCGCTGACCCCGCCGCTCGAAACGTATCCGCCGTCATACGTGCAGACCTGGCGCGTGACCACGCCCGCGGGCTGCACCCACATCGCCGGCCAGGGGTGGGATTTGTAGTACTCCTCGAGGAACGGCTTCCACACCGAGATGCCGACGTTCTCGCCGAACAGCTGCGCGGTCGGACACTGCCAGCCTGAAGGTTGAAAGGTCGTCGCGAGGTACGCGAAGCCCGAGTTGCACGTTGCTCCAGCGTCGATGTGCATGAGCGACGCGGCGACCGCGAGATTCGGCGTGTAGCCGATGAAGATCGACCCGGTGTATGCCTCCGTCGTACCCGACTTGCCCGCGACGGGCTTGCCACCCAGGTCGCCCAGGTACAGCTTCACCGGTCCTCGCAGCAGGTCGGTCATCAGGTAGCCCAGGTCGGGGCTGATGACCTGCGTGCGTCCCGCGGAGGGATCGAACGCCTCGAGCACCTTGCCCGTGGCGTCAGTGACCTTGAGCACCGGATGCGGGCTGATCTTGTAACCGCCGTTGTCGAATGCCGAGTAGGCGGCAAGATGCTCGGCCATGGAGATCGCATCCGGGCCGAGCGTGGTCGCGACGCCGGCCGGGCTCTGGATCGTGGCGGTGACGCCAAGGTTGTGCATCAGGCTGACCACCCGGTCGCCCCCCTCCTGGCTGTACGTCCAGAGCGCAGGCAGGTTGCGCGACTGCGCGAGCGCCGTGCGTAGGGTGATCCACCCTTCGTGCTTGCCGTCCCAGTCGTTGAACGTGTGGCCGCCGATGACACCCGTCTGGTCGTTCAGCGGGGTCGCTGCCGTCACGAGCCCGGCCTGGAGCGCGGCGGCGTACGTGTACAGCTTGAACGACGACCCGACGCCGCGCCAGCCCAGCGGATCCACCCCGGTCAGGTTGATCTGGCCGCGAATCGCCGCGTTGTTGTAATCCGCGCTCCCGACCATGGCGAGGATCTCCCCGTCGGCGGGATTCATGACCAGCATGGCCCCCGTGTTCACGCCCCGCTTCGCGTACGTCGCCACACCAGACTTCACCCACTTGTCAGCCATCGCCTGCGTGCTCATGTCGAGGGTGGTCGTGATGCGCAGACCGCCCTCATACAGCGCCTGTACGCCGTAGCGCTGAATGATGTACTGCTCGATGTAGTCGACGAAGTGCGCGGTCAGCGGGTTGTGTGCCGCGGGAAGCGCTTTCTGCGCAGCGATCATCTTGGTGACCAGGTCGCCTTTGTAGATCGAGTCCGCGGCCGAACGGCTCAGGTTGCCGACGGCGACCATGCTGTCCAGGACCGTGCCCCATCGCCACTTCGCATTCGCCAGCTGGTCGGGTGTACCGAACGGGTCGTACTCTGCCGGCGCCTGCGGCAATCCGGCGAGGAAGCTGGCCTGCGCCCACGTGAGGTCGCTCGCGTGCACCTGGAAATACGTCTCGGCCGCAGCCTCGGCGCCATAAGCGCCGTTGCCGTAATCGATCGTGTTCAGGTAGAGCTCGAGGATCTGCTGCTTCGAGTACCGCCGTTCCATCTCCTCCGCCAGCAGCAGCTCGCGGAACTTGAGGCTGACTGTCCTGCTCTGCGCGTCGGCGGTGGTGAGGACGTCGTTCTTCACGACCTGCTCGGTGATCGTCGAGCCGCCTAGTGTCGCGGAGTGGTGGGTGAGGTCAAAGACGATCGCAATCGCCAGCCGCCGGTAGTCCACGCCCGAGTTGGAGTAGAACGTTCGGTCCTCGGTGGCGATCGTCGCGTCCTGCAGCTTCGTGCTGATCTTGCTCAGCGGCACGACGGTGCGGTTCTGGTGGTACAGCGACTCGATCACGTTCCCGTTGCGGTCGAGGATGCGCGTCGTCTGCGTCAGGTTGGCTGCCTGGATCGCCTGGATGGAGGGCAGGTCGCCCGCGAAGTAGTCGACCACGCCGATCGTCCCCGCCGTCCCGATCAGACCCGCGCACGAGATCACGATCAGGCTCACCAGGGCGACCCGCATCAACCAGAAATGCGAGCGCCGCTTGTGCGGTCGGGATCGCGGACGGGTTCGCGCGCGGATGCGGCGGTTGCGCGCCGCGGGCGCGCTCTTGCGAGAACGCAGGGCCAGGCGGGACCTCCAGGACGTGTACTACGACGAAAGCTGCGACCGTTATCCGGGAGTCTACCGTCCTCCCCCCGCGAAATTCACCTCCCAACTTTGTAGGGAGGTCGGCGCTGCCCGCCGGGCACCGCCGGGTGAGGGATCCCCAGTTGTCCTACCTACCGCAGGCCGAGAGCCTCCGCCCCCTGGTCGGCCAGTCCGAGGATCGGGCTTGACAGCAGCCCGTAGACCGCGATCACCACGCAAAAAGCGACCGCCCCGAACGATGACAACGCGCTCACGACGGGAAGCCTGGTGCTCCGGCGCGCTTCGTCCGGCGGGCTCTGGATGTACATGACGCGCAGGGTCCCGGCGACCGCGGCCAGGCTCAGCGCGGAACCCAGGATCCCGAGCGCCAGGAGGCCGAAGTGCCCGCTCTGGGCCAGGGAGGCCGCGACCGCGAACTCGCCGAAGAAGCCGGCCAGCGGGGGAGCCCCCGCCAGCGAGAGCATGGCCAGCGACAGGCCTGCGGCACGGGCAGGGCGCAGCACGCCCATCCCGGCCAGCGCCTGCTCTCCACCCTCCGCACGCCCCATCACGGCGGGGCCGCACGTCGCCGCCACCGCGAACGCACCCAGCAGGAACAGGGACGCGCCCAGCCCGCTGCGGTAGTGCGTCACCAGCCCCGCGGCCACCCATCCGATCTGCCCTGCGGCGAGGTAGGCAAGCTTCGCTCGCGGCGACTGCGCCGCAAGGGCTGCCGCCCCGCCGACGACCATCGCCACCGCCGCGATCACCTCGAGATATGTCGAATAAACCGAGGGAATCGGGGTCAGCGCGGCCACCAGTTTGATCGCCACGATCGCGGCCGCCGCTGCGACGAGGCCGAGGACCAGCCCCGCTCCGAGCGGTGAAGCTCCGACGCTCGCCGGAATCGTCGCGAGCTGGAAGGGAGCGAGCGCCGCGCGAACCGCCAGTCCGCTGATCACGAGGAAAACAGGGATCGCGAACGCGATCGTCGGCGCTCCGCTGAAGAGGACCGCGCGCATCGTGCCCAGGCTTGAGGTGCCGGCCGACGCATAGAGGAAGGCGAGCCCGGTGAGAAGCATCGCGCTCGCCACCCCGCCAGTGACCAGTAGGCGCAGCCCGAGGTCGGGCCGCCGCAGGGCGACCATCACCACCCCGGCCGCCGCCGCCAACTCGAGTCCAGCCCAGAGCCCGACCAGGTCGCCGGCGGACGCCGCGACCATGACGCCGAAGGTAGCGAGCAGGGGCATTGCAAGGCCAATGGTCAGCGAGTCCTCTGCCGTCCAGTCCACGACCGCGAAAGCGATAGCCGCCGCGAGCAGGACAGCTGCTTTCGCGAACAGCGCGAAGCGGTCCTGCACCAGGCCGCCCCCGAAATAGGTGCCCAGCGTGGCGCCTGCCCACAGCTCGATCCCAAGCGCGACCAGCATGACCAGAGCCACGACCGTGGGCAGGGAGCGCCGCCCGCCGGGTGAGAACCAGGACAGCCGGCCCGCAAGCAGCAGGATCACGGCCGTCGCCGCGACCAGCGCCTCCGGGAGCAACACGAGGTCTTTCATCACGGCCCCGCCGTCGGAAGGACGTACGGCGACGCGATGTCGCTGATGCCCGCCGCCATCACATTGACCAGGCCCTGGTCGAACAGAGGTGAGTCCGTCCCGGGCAGCTTGGGGCCGCCCGGGAACAGGCCGACCCACAGCAGGCCGCCCGCCAGCAAGCCCAGGTACCAGCTTTCGCCGAGCGAGGCGTCCGACACGCCCGGCGCATCCGGGTTCGGAGCTGAGAACAGCACACGCCGCCACAGCGTCGCGAACGCGACCGCCGCCAGCGCAAGGCCCGCGGCAACCGCGAATGCACCGATCGGCTGCGTCTTGAACGAGCCGAAAAACGTCAGGAGATTGGCGGTAAAGGTGGCGAGCAGCGGGACGCCGAGGATCGCCAGCCCGGCGATGATCATCAGCCAGGTCAGGATCGGCATGCGCGGAGCAAGGCCGCTCAACACCCGCAGGCTGCTCGACTGCGCGCGATCCGACAGCGTCCCGCACACGCCGACGATCAGGGCCGCCGCCAGCCCGCCGGCGAACAGCGACAGCACGGCGCCCGCAATCGAGAGTGGCTGCAGCGCGGCCAGCGCGAGCACCGTCACGCCGCCCGGGATAAGGGCCAGGTAGGCGGCCGCCTGCCGGAGGTCGAGCGCGCGCAGCGCCAGCAGCGCTCCGTAACCGACGGTCACCGCCGCGAGCGCGGCCAGCAGCGGCGCCAACAGGTGCGCGGCAGCGGGCTCGGCCGCCACCAGCGTGCGCAATAGAAGGTATGCGCCGAGGCGCGACGCGCTCCCCGCGACGATCACGGTCACGCCGATCGGGGCCTCGGAGTAGGCGTCGCGAGCCCAGCCGTGCAGCGGGAACAAGGGAAGACGCGTCGCCGCGGCGACGATCATCAAAAGACCGACGGCAAGCTGGACCCGCGAGCTGACGGTGGCCTTCAACAGGACATCCATGTCGAAGCTGCCTCCACCCGCCGCCGCGTAGAGGACCATCGTCCCGACGACCAGAGCCGCGGTTCCGAGGCTCCAGTAACCGAGGAGCCTCCACGCCGCGGGACGCCGGCGCGGCCCGCCCCACCCCAGGACCAGCAGAGCGATCGGTATCGCCGCGGCGCCCCAGAACAGAATGAGCACGAACATGTCGCGCGCGACAATGGCGCCGTTGACGGTCGCCTGCGCCAGGAGCAGCAGACAGAAGTAGGAACGGACCCGCTCGCGGATTCCGAGCGAAGCCAGGACCGACACGATGCCGATCAGCCCGGACAGGATGAGCATCGTCATTCCCGGCCCGTCGACCCCTAGGTGGTAGGTCGCTCCAATCGACTGGAGCCACGGCACCTTCTCCTCGTACTGAAGGGTCGGGAGGAACGACTGGAACTGGTTGTAAGCGATGCCGAGCACGAACATGATCCCGAGGTTGGTGAAGAAGGCGATCTGCTTCATGAGCGCGTCGTAGCGACCGCGCGGGTTCGGAATGGTCGCGATCGCGATCGCCATCGCGACCGGCACCCACACGGTCAGGCTGAGAAGCAGCGACGACGAGAAGATGCCGGCGCCAGGCACCGTCGGCGCCGGCGTGGGGCTGGGGCTGGCGGCCAGAATGGAGAGCCAGATCACCTGAAAACTCCCGGCGCGACGAGCCCGACGACCAGGGTGAGGATGACCGCCGCCAGGACCACGAGAGGCAGCACCGGCAGCCGCGCGCCCGAGACGATGAGCCGTCCGGTGGTGTCCAGCGCGCCTCCAACCTCACCATCGCCCGTCGGGATCCAGCGCTCGCCGAGACGCACGGCGATCTCTGTCACAGGTGCAGCGATGAAACGCTGGAAGTTGCTCAAGGTGGCATACGACAGCCGTCTGAGCCACGTGCCCGACCACGCCGAGACCAGCAACGCGCCGTCTTTGTCACGAACGTAGGCCAGCACGGGCAGACCGAAGCCGACCAGCACCACGACAAACCACAGCACGTAGGACCCGCCGGAGGGCGCCGGGTGCTTGTTGCCGTCCAGGAAGTCGAGCCAGCCGTGAATCAGTGAACCCACGAACAGCAACCCGCCACCCAACGAAAGCCAGAACGGCCACGCAAGCGACGGGGACGGGGCCTCACGCACCCGGTCCGGCTCGAACGCGCGCCGCCTCCGCAGCGGCCCCAGCGCGACGGCGAGGAAGACCCTGGCTCCGCCGGCCGCTATGAGCAGCACTGCTTCACCCAGTGCGAGGCCGAGCTTGGATCGTGAGCTCACGCCAAACGTCAGCGCCCCCAGGGCGCCAAGGCCCACCACCACCACAGCGACCAGCACCGCGAGCGCGCTCACGCGCATGCGCGTCCACGCATCCCCCATCTCGGCGAGGTCGTCCGTGCGCACCGCCGCGGCGATCGCCGACACCGCAAACACGCCTGCAGCACGTGCGGGCGCCACCGCAAACACGCAGGCCACCCCCGCGATGGCAAACGTCGCGTTTTGCACCTGGAAGCCGTGGATCACGACGGCGGCGCCGATCGCGGTCACACCGGAGCCGAGCAGTGCGACGATGCGACGCGGCTCGTTGCCGACCAGCGAGAGCAGCGGAGCGGCAATGGCCGCGACCCCGCACGCATAGACGAGGCCCTGCAAGGTCTGCGTGTTGGAGGCTGCGACGATCGGCATGAGCCGGTACAGCACCACGATCGCCAGCACGGACCACACCGCCTGAACCACCGCCGAAGCGGCAGGCGGCGCGGTCACCGATGTCCGCGTCAGCCATGACTGAAGCGGCCACAACGCCATGCGGCCGGCCACTCCGACAAACAGCAGGATCGACGCGACCACCAGCGACCGCACGGTCCATCCCGGGTTCGTGTGAAGGACCGGCACGAGCGTGGTCAGGTTGTTCAGGCCGTAGCGCGCGTAGAGCCACGCAACCCCGCAGAGCAGCGAAAGGTCGGTGACGAACGGGAGCGCGAGCGCGACTCTGGCGCGCACCGCGGCTTCGTCCATCGCCCAGCGGTGTGCCAGCAGGAGGTAGGTGGCGGTTGCGGCGAGTCCCCAGAACGTCAGCAGCTCAGCGAGGTCCCAGCTGACGAGCACGCCTGTGGAGCCGAACAGCAGAACGCTGATCAGTGCGTTGAAGCGCGCCGCGCCGGGCTCCGCCCGCCCCATCACCTGATGCCACGCCAGGGCTCCGATGATGCAGAGCTCCACCACGATCAGCGCTACGACCGTGACGTGGTCGACGCGCAGCACGATGTCGACCGCGAAGCCCTGGAAGTTCGGTGGCCCGGTAAATGCGACCGGCAGGTTGATGTACGAGTAGGTGGCGAGGAAGGGCGTGCTCCTTTTCGCCAGCCCCCAGCCGACGAGCAGGGTCGCGAGCAGCGTGGTGACCGCGCCGAACATCGCGAGGTTCGCCGACGACCGGCGCGTGCGCACGCTCGAAAGCGCCACGAGGAAGGCGATGAAGGGCGCCATGACGATGAGGGGCACCGCCCACGCCAGCGTGGTTGCGGGGTCGAAGGTGAACCCGGGTGACGGGCGCGATCCGGAGGCCGAGCCGGATGCCGCGGCGGCGATGTTCGCGACGGTGAGCAGGAGGCTCAGCGCGAGGTCCCCCGCCCTGCGATTCCCACTCCGAGCGCGACCAGCGCCAGCACGGCCACCGCGAGCAGGGCCGCCACCCCCTGGCCGAAGATCTTCGGGTCGCCCGCGGCCGAGAATCTCGCCGCGCCGGCGAAGGCGACACCGGCCCCGCCGAACATCAGGGGTAGGCCGGCGAGGGCCGCCGACAGGTCCCTCTTCCAGCTGGCGACGAAAGCGCCCACCGCGACCAGCGCCGCCGCCACGAACAGGACGGCCACGAGCCCGACGCTCACCGGCCGCGCTCCCGGACGCGCCACGACGCCGTCGCGCCCACGAGCGCGACGAGCACCAGGGCGCCTACCGCCTCGGCCGCCAGGGCGTCATGAGCAAAAAGGAAGCTGCCGATCGCGGCGCTGCCGATCTCACCGCCCTTGAAGGTCGCGTGAGCGAAGCCGCCCCGAAACGCGGCGTAGGCCAGGACTGCGAACAGGCCCGCCGCCGCGATCGCCCCGGCCTGGCGCCAAAGCATGCCCACCGGCGCATCCATGACCCGGTACTGCGGCGCGGCCAGGAGCAGGGTGCAGCCCGCGTAGCAGACGAGCGCGACCAGCCCAGCAAAGTCCGCTGAGAGGGATGCGTAGAGCCCCACGATTCCCAGTCCCGAGATCGCCACCGCCAGCCCTCGCAAGGCGCGCGTAGGCAGAAATGCCACCAGGAGCCCGCCACCGAGCGAGACCGCGGCGGACACGTAGAAGCCAATCGCGTGGAGGGAGTCCATCGGCACTCCGTGGTTGCTGAGAGGGGATTTACCGGCTAATCGGCGATGCCGCCGGCTCCAGGGCGCCAAGCATACAGGAGCCCGGAACCTGCGATCCCGACCAGCGCGACCGCCGAGACGACGGCGCCTGGGGTCACTTTAGCAACCGTCACGCTGATCCCATAAGCCGCCAGCAGCAGCAGCAATGCCAGGCCGAGCGCGGCCACGGCAACCCTCAGCGGATCCCACCGGCCGAGCGAGCGCGACAATGCAGCCATGCCGGCAGTATCGCAGGCGCTCATAGACTTCGCCAACACCTTCCGCCCAGAGCCGTCACCCGGGATCGAGATCATCGATACCCCCCGGTACCGGGTGACGATCCAGCCGGACTTCCCGATTGCCGGCCCGAACAACGCCTCCTGGATCAGATGTCAGGCTGGCGACGCCGCCGACGTCATCCGCCAGGCCCGCGCCATCTTTGCCGCACGCCATCTTCCTTTCATATGGACGCTCGATCCGAGGACCGAGCCGCCCAACTTCGCGGAGATCCTCGCCCAGCACGGGGTCCACCCGGATCCCCACGGGGCTGAAGGGCAGGTGATGGTGATGCCAATCGACGCAACCGTGGAGGCTCCGCCGATCGAAGGCCTGGAGATCCGCGACGCTCTCGTGGACCTCGAGACGTTCCGGATGGCGGACGGGGCGGCAGCTGAAGCATTCGAGGCCGACTTACCCGCGGACGCGCCCGATTTCATCGCGATGCAGGACCGGCGCCGCCTCAACTTCCGCGCAGCCGGCAACCGGTATTTGCTCCTGGCGACGGTGGACGGCGAGCCGGCGGGCGCGTCCGGAATGAGCGTGTTCCCGCCGGCGGGCGCGATCCTGCAGGGGGGCTCGGTCCGCCCAAAGTTCCGCGGTCGAGGGATCTACCGCGCCCTCGTCGCGGCCCGCTTGGACATCGCCCGCGGAGCGGGTGTGAGTGGCCTCACGGTATGGGGCGGCGACATGTCAGCCCCGATCCTCGCGGGGCTAGGGTTCGAGCAGGTGGGCTGGCGCCGCTTCTACCTGGACACCACCACCGCGCGATAGATACGGTGGCATTCGACCAACTGGGCCTAATGCGCTATGCATCGCCGTGAATGTGACCAACTGTGCCCGAATGGCGAAGAATCGCGCCGCTAGGCCAGGGATTCCACCCATTGGCGGTGCAGCAGCCCGTACCGCCCGCTTCGCTGGCGCAGGTCTGACGGCGCGCCGTCCTCCACCACCCGCCCGGCGTCCACGACCAGCACCCGATCCGCGATATCCACCGTGGAGAGGCGGTGGGCGATGATCACCGCGGTCCGGCCGCGCAGCAACGTCCGCAGCGCGCGCTGGACGAGGCGTTCCGAGGGCAGGTCCAGCGAGGATGTCGCCTCGTCGAGGATCAGCACCCGTGGGTCGGCCAGGAACGCCCGGGCGAAAGCGACCAGCTGCCGTTGCCCTGACGAAAGGCGCACCCCGCGGCGTCTCACGTCGGTCTCGTACCCGTTGGGCATGGCGCTGATGAAACCGTCGGCGCCGATCGCGCGCGCGGCCGCGATCATCTCCTCCCGCGACGCATCGGGCCGGCCGAACATCAGGTTCTCCCCGACCGTCCCCGAGAACAAGAAGGTCTCCTGCGTCACCATCGCGATGGCCCGGCGCAGGTCGCCCACGGCGATCGAGCGGAGGTCGACGCCATCCAGCGTGAGGCGCCCGACCGTCGGGTCGTAGAACCGCGCCATTAGGCGCGCCATCGTCGTCTTGCCCGCACCCGTCTCGCCCACCACCGCCACGATCTGCCCGGCCGGGATTTTCAAGTCGACGTCGTGCAGCACCGCCTTGTCGCGATAGGCGAAGGTGACCCCCTCGAAGGCGATCGCGCCATTGACCTCGCCCATGCTCACGGGCGAAACTGGCTCGGGCACGGTGGGCGTCTCCTCGATCACGCCCGCGAGCTTCTCAAGCGCCGCCCCGGCCGCCTGGAACACGTTGTAGAACTGCGACAGGTCCTGCATCGGCTCGAAGAACTGCCGCAGATAGAGGACGAAGGCGGTCAGCACGCCCAGGGTCAGCTGGCCCTGCACCACGAGGTAGCCTCCGAACAGCAGCGCGGAAGTCGTCGCAAGGCGGCCCAGCAGGTTGATCGCCGGCCCGAACGTCGACGCGAGGCGGTTCGACCAGATGTTGGCGTCCCGGTAGCGCGCGTTGACGTCTTCGAAGATCTCCTGGTTACGGGCCTCGCGCCGGAACGCATGCACGGCCCTGATCCCACCCAGCGACTCGACGTAATGCACGATCACGAGCACGATCGCACGCCGCACGGCTCGATATGAGCGGGCCGAGTTGCTCCGGAACCACCACGTCATCGCGAGCACCAGCGGCATCGCGATGAGCGTGACCACGCCCAGGCGCGTGTCGAGGCGCAGGAGGATCACGGTGATGGCCACCACCGAGATCAGCGAGGTGATCACCGAAGTCAGCCCGGTGGCCAGCAGCTCGTTGAGCGCGTCGATGTCCGACGTCAGGCGCGAGATGATGCGCCCCGACGTGTACCGCTCGTAGAACGAAAGCGAGAGCGCCTGCACGTGGGCGAACAGAGTCCTTCGGAGATCGAACAGGACGTCTGCGCCGATCTTGCCGGACAGGCGCAGGAACGCATAGTTGGCGGCCGCGTTCACGACGAGCGCGAGCAGAAGCACGGAGACGATCTCCTCGAGCGTCGTCAGGTTGCCGCTGCCGCCGGGGCGGATGCCCTTGTCGATTCCAAGACCCACGAGGTAGGGCAGCGCGAGGTAGGCGGCCGACCGCACGACGATTAGGAGCCCGGCGAGAGCGATCTGCCACCGGTACGGCCGCGCGAGCTCCGCCAGCAGTCTGCGGCTGCGCCGGCGAAGCAGGCCCGCGACGCTCGCGGAGAACTCGTCGATCTCCTCCGAGGCGACGCCGCGCCAGCGGTCCGCGGGAGCGATGACGCTCAAGCCGGCACCTCCTCAGCGCTCGGTTCATATTCCTGCGAGAGCAGCGCCCGATAGAGGTCGTTGGACTTCATCAGCTCCGTGTGTGTTCCCTGCGCGACGATCCTTCCGCCGTCGAGCAGCGCGACGCGATCTGCGAGCGCCAGGGTCGAAGGCCGGTGCACGACCAGCAGCCCGGTCACGCCTTCGAGTACTCGGGCCAGCGATTCCTCGATCACGGCTTCTGTGTGCACGTCCACCGACGAGAGCGGGTCGTCGAGCACCAGCACAGGCGGTCCGCCGAGCACGGCCCGGGCCAGCGCGAGCCGCTGGCGCTGCCCGCCGGAAAGCGTGTAACCCTGTTCGCCCACGCGAGTCTCGAGGCCCCATGGCAGGTCCCAGACGAATCCCGCCTGGGCGACATCGAGCGCGCGCTTCAACTCCTCGTCTGAAGTGATCGGCCTGCCCATGACGAGGTTCTCGTGGACCGAGGCCGAGAAGAGGATCGGGTCCTCGAACGCGACGCCGATGTGTGAGCGCAGCGAACGCAGCTGCAGGTCGCGCACGTCGATGCCGTCGAGCAGCACGGCGCCCTCGTCGACGTCGTAGAGCCGCGGCAAGAGGTAGGCCAGCGTGGTCTTGCCGCTCCCGGTACGGCCGACGATGCCGACCGTCTCGCCCGGCTCGATGACCAGGTTGAGCCCGCGCACGATCCAGTCATCCGACTTCGGGTACTTGAAGCCGACGCCCCGAAACTCGATGTGTCCGCGGCAGCGCTCGAGGGCGCGCGCGCCGGGGCGATCGGCGATCTCGGGACGCGAGTCGAGCACCTCGTTCAGCCGCTGCGAAGCGGTCTGGCATTCCTCGCTCATCGACAGCACCCACCCGATCGCGTCCATCGGCCACGTGAGCATGAACACGTAGTTCATGAACGCGATCAGCCCGCCGATGGTCAGCGTCCCGTGCACCACGTCGTACCCGCCCAGCAGCAGGACCGCGACGAGCGACAGGTTCGGAAGGAAGTTGAGCCGCGTCCACAGCAGCGCACGCGCGGAGATTCCCTGGAGGCTGGTGGCTCGCAGCAGGCTCGCCTGGTCCTCGAAGCGCTTCTGCATGAGCGGCATGCGACCGAAGGCTTTGATGATGCGCACGCCGGTGGCCATCTCCTCGATGATCGTCGTGAGATCGCCTTGCTGGTCCTGCAGCCGGCGGGCGATCGGCCTGTACTTCTCGTGGAACTTGTTGCTGAAGTACGCGATGGGCAGCATGCACAGGGTCACGACGATCGCCAGCTTCCAGTCCAGCCCCATCATCAGGACGAAGACGACCGCGAACGTGACGATCGTTTGTAGGAACCAGATCAGGCCGAAGCTCACGAAGCGGCGGACCGTGCCGATGTCGGACACCGCGCGCGACAGCAGCTGTCCCGACTGCCAGTTGTCGTGGAAAGACACCTGCAGCGACTGCAGGTGTGCGTAGAAGTCGTCACGAAGGTCCGTTTCCATGCGCAGCGAGACGACGCCCGAATAGTTCCGGCGCAGGAAGATGAACACGAACTCCAGCAGGCCGATCAGCACCAGGATGCCCGCCATCTGCACCAGCTGACCAAGCTGGTGATGGGTGACAGGCCCGTCGATGATGTACTGGATGATCTTCGGGATCGACGCGGCCGTGGCAAGGCTGCCGAGCTGCGCCAGCCCGAAGACGGCTACGAGCCCGGCGTACGGCCGCAGGTACGGGAGGTAGCGCCTCAGCGCCAGCAGACCCAAAGCGGTTGAACTTCCTTCGCGCCTTTCTCTTTTGGGCGCACGAAACTACCGAGGGACGGGAACTGCGTAGTTTACCGCGGGGCTACTGCTGTACTGCTGCCAGATCGCGCATGGAAACCATGCCGATCACCTCTCCCCTCTCCGCCACCGGCAGGTGACGGAACCCACTGTCGAGCATCGTCTTCATCGCCGCGTCGACCTCGACGTCGGGACTCACGGTCTTCGGGTCGCGCGTCATCCAGGACGAGATCTCGTGATCGGGCGCGTCATGCGACTGGGAGATCGCCCGCACCGTGTCTCGCTCCGTGAAGATGCCGATAAGCTTGCCGCCTTCCATGATCAGGGCCGAGCCGATCCTGTTTCGAGCCATCAGCGAGATCGCCTCGCCGACCGTCGTCGAGGGGTCCACCGAGTACAGCGTGGTCTTCATGACCTCGCGAACTATGGCCATCCCCGGATTCTAAGCTTGACTGGGAAAACTGGCCAGGATCGCGGTGGCCGCCACGACCAGCACGGCCAGCGCCGCCTCGGCGCGGGCCAGCGGGACCCCACGGCGCCAGGCCACGGCCGAGAGCACGAGCATGATGCCAACCCCGATCGACTTCAGCGCAAGCACGACCCCGTAGGACGTCGTCCACAGCCCGCTGACGTCGTGGAGCTGGTCGCTGGCGCGCAGCACCCCTGTCAGCGCGGTGATCGCGAACGCGATCAGGGCGACACCCCCGAAGCGATCGAGGAGGGCTCGGGCCTCAAGCCCGCGCCAGCCGTCGGGAGGATGCAAGGTGGCGAGGGCGAGGATGCCGCCGGCCCACATGCCCGCTGAGAGCACGTGGATCGCATCCCCAAACTCCGCACCGGCTCCAATGGAGGCGGCGTGGCCGGCGAGCGGAAGCAACAGGGTGGCAGCGACAACCATCGGCGCGACGTAGCCGACACCTCGGACACAGAAGGCAAACGCCAGGCCTTCGGCGGCGACACGGGCCAGCAACTCCCACCCGGGCAATGCTCCGGCGTGGATTCCTTCGACCGTGACCAAGGCCAGGCCGCCTGCGAAAGCAGCCCCGAGCGCGATGTGCATGGGAGGAAAGCGCGCCCACATGATCGCGGGACGGTTGCGCGCCAGGCGCCGGATGACGAACGAACCGATTCCGCCCAGGAGGCCGATGTACTCGACCCAGTGAAGCGCCGCGAGGACGAGATCCGGACTGCCGCTCACGATGCGGCGGCGATGATCCCCCCGCCGAGGACGCGGCTGCCCGCGTAGAGCACGGCGGCCTGGCCGGGCGCGGCGCCGAGGAACGGCTGGTCCAGCGACAGGCGTCCCGAGCGGTACTCGCCTGGGATCGCCGGCGCGTGGTAGCGAAGCCTCGCCTCGCACCTCACCGGCCCGGGAACCGACCCGTCGACGAAGCTCATGTCCCTCAGCTCGATCTCGCGCACGCCGAGCTCCTCCTTGCGGCCAACGACCAGCCGGTTGCCGGGAGCGTCGACGCGGAGCACGTACCAGGGTCCGGCTTCGGCAAGGTCGCCGAAACCGCTGCGCTGGCCCACCGTGTAGAGCGCCGTGCCACGATGAGTGCCGAGCTCGCGCCCGCTCGAATCGACGACTGCGCCGGCGTGGACGGGCAGCCTTTCAGAGAGATAGCGCGCAGTCTCGCCTCGCGGCACGAAGCAGATCTCCTGGCTCTCCGCCTTGTTCGCGACCGGGAGGCCAAACTCGCGGGCATTCTCGCGCACCTCAGGCTTGGTCATTCCCCCGAGCGGAAAGAGGATTCGACCGAGGCGCTCGCGGTCGAGGTGGTAGAGCATGTAGGACTGGTCCTTGGCCACGTCCACGGCGGTGTGAAGCTCATGCCCCTCAGTCCCGTGGACGATGCGCGCGTAGTGGCCGGTTGCCAGGCGATCGAACCCGAGCGCGAGCACGCGTCCGAGCATGAGGTCGAAGCGCACGAAGGCGTTGCAGCGCACGCATGGGTTCGGGGTGCGGCCCTCGAGATAATCGCGGTGAAACGGCTCGATGACCCGTTCGCCGAACTCCTTCTCGAGGTTCCAGCAGTAATAAGGAATTCCGAGCAGCGAGGAGACGCGCCGCGCGTCCTCGACGGCATTGAGCGAGCAGCACCCGCCGTGCCGCGAGGCTTCCTCGGAATCGTCGCGCGGCCACTGCTGGAGCGTGACGCCGATCACTTCGTGGCCCTGGGCCTGAAGCAAGGCGGCCGCGACCGACGAGTCGACGCCGCCTGACATCGCGACGGCGACTTTCATTGGCGCGCACCGACGATCTGGCGAGCCACGATCTCCGCATCCTGGCCCACGCCGTACAGGATCGTCGAGCTGTTATTCCGCATGAAGTGCACGCCCATGAAATACAAGCCTGGCACGGACGTGGCGCCATCTGTTTGGACCGGAAAGCCGAGATCGTCGAACACCGGGAATTTCACCCACCCATAGTCCGGCCGGTAGCCGCTGGTCCAGATCACCGTCCCCAGTCCTATCTGGTTGACATCCAGCTCGGTCGGCGTCGTGATCCTGAATGGTTCCGGCCAATCGAAATCGGGCACGGGACGATCCATCGCGACGCAGCAGTCCTCGATGTACTTCCAGAAGTCCCGCGCCCGCGCGTCGCCAAAATCCACGGTAGCGGCAACGTCGTCGGCGAAATACACATTTGTTGCATCCGCACCCGCGAAGTGCCCGACCAGGTTGACCCCAATGGCGTTGAGCGTTCGGTAGTGCAGGTCATGTCCGCCGCGACCGCCAGTCGACTGCACGTTGCCGATCAATCGCGCTGCAGGTGAAGGCAGCGTTTTGAACGAGCGTGTGAGGAAACCCGAATCGGCCGACCACCTTATGAAGTCACGGTCTCCGATGCGACGCCGCGTCCAGGCGGCTCGCCCGCAAGCCAGGTAAACGGTCCGACCGGAGTCGTGCAGCTCTTCAGCGAGCTGGCAGCCCGTCTGCGCGCTGCCGACGACGAGCACGGCCCCGGGGGGCAGTGCGGCGGGGTTCCGATAGTCCTCGGCAAGGATCTGATGCAGGTGCTTGGGGAGCTGTTCCCAGCCGGCAGGACGGTGAGCGCGCTGGTACCCGCCGGTCGCCACCACAACCTGCCGAGCCTTCAGCTTTCCCGACGGCACGGTGAGCAAGAAACCCCCGTCGCCCGTCTCGAGTGAAGCGACAGGCGTGTTCTCTTCAACCGGTGCGCCGAACGAGTCCGCCCACGACTGGAAGTAGTTCACGAGCTCTGTCAGCGGCATGAACCCATCAGGATCTGGCCCGGCGTAGGTCGCGCCGGGCAGCCGCACGCTCCAGTTGGGCGTCACCAAACAGAAGGAGTCCCAACGCCGCGTGCGCCAGGTCTCGGCCACGCGCCCGGCCTCGAGCACCATGTGATCGATCCTGGCCTGCGTGAGATGCCAGCTGGTGGCAAGCCCGGCCTGCCCCGCGCCAATGATCGCAACGTCCACGCTACCCTTCATCCCGGCGGCAATCTTAATTGGGGCTAAGCTCCCAACCCGTGAAGATCAGCGACGTCCAGGCCGGTCGTATCGGAGAGTATTTGCTCGCCGTCTACGCCATGCTCACGTCGGACGGAGAGCTGGTGACCTTTCAGGTCGAGGCCGATGACGACCATCGCGACCTCGTGGTCGCCGCCAAGGGCCAGAACGCGTTCGCCTCGCTTCAGGCCAAAGCGTGCTTCACGCTTGGCGATTCGGGATTCGTGCAGTCGAACGCGACCTATTTCGAGAGCACCATCCCGACCGACCCTTCCTGGATCTACGTGGTGGTGCTCGTCCTCGACCTGGCGCCGGTCGTGTGGTGGCTGGTGCCGGCGCCTGACTTCAACCGCCTCACCTCACGCGCGCCAGCCCGCCAGGGCCGCGAGGTCGAGCTCCACTTTCGCGCCCATCCGCAAGGAGGTGACGGACGTCGGGCCGCGCCTTCTGGAGCTCATCGCGGCCCTGCCGCCAAGGACGAAGCCGCTGCCTGGCGCGCGCCTCCTGATCCGAAGGCGCTAAGCCCTATTCGACCAGATCTCCTTCAGCCGGCTCGACCTTGACCCCTCTCGATTCCAGGTAGGCCACTCCGCGATCCAGCTCCTCGGCCTCTCCTGTGATCTCCAGGAGCACCCAGCCCTGGTCGCGCGTCACATCGGCCCGCCGGATGTTGGTCACCAGGGCGAACTGCTTGCCCAGCTGGTAGATCACCGGCTCTTTGACCATGGCCGCACCGAAGATCAGCTTCAACCGCCTCCGCCCCATAGAGCGGAGTCTAAGCCCGGCGGCGACCCCCGGCCACTGCCGGCACGATCGAGATCTCGTCCTTCTCGTGAACCTTCGCCCTCAGCCCCGCACCAAGCCGGACGTCCTCGTCGTTCAGGTACACGTTGACGAACTGACGAAGCTCACCCTTTTCATCGAGCAGGCGGTCCCTGAAGCCGGGATAGCGCGCGTCCAACGCGTCGATGGCATTGGCAAGGTCGGTCGCCTCGACGTCGACCGTGGTCTGACCATCCGACAGGCGACGCAGCGGACCGGGGATTCGAAATTGCGGCATTTAGATTTTCACCACTTCGCGAAACGACTTTAGCGTGGGTTCTATTTCCACGCGCCGCGAGTGGCCGTTGGCCGAGGCCAGCACGTCGGCCGTCTTGAGGCCATGCCCGGTGATGTAAGCGACCACGACCTCGTCGCCATTCCACCGCCCCGCCCTGGCCAGCTTGGCCAGCACGCCGATCGTGACCCCGCCGGCGGTCTCGGTGAAGATGCCCTCCGTACGCGCGAGGAGCCGGATGCCGTCGACGATTTCCTCCTCCGTCACAGCTTCGACCACTCCGCCCGTCTCCAGCGCGATCCGGTTCACGTACATGCCGTCAGACGGGTTTCCGATCGCGATCGAGCGAGCGATCGTATTCGGTTTGACCGGCAGCACCCTCTCCGGCGTGTCCGACTTGAATGCGTTGTAGACCGGGGCGCAACCGAGCGCCTGCGCGCCGGTGAACTTCGGGACACTGTCTTCGCGGACCAGGCCGTACTCCACGAGCTCCCTCGCGGCCTGTCGGTGGCGGACGAACTGGCAGCCGCTGGCGATCGGGATGATGATCTCGTCCGGAAGCTTCCAGCCCAGCTGCTCCGCGGTCTCGAACGTCAAGGTCTTGGAGCCTTCCGCATAGAACGGCCTGATGTTGATGTTGCAGAAAGCCCAGGGGGTCGACTCGACGAGCTGGCTGCACAAGCGATTGACCTCGTCGTAGTTCCCTCGAACGGCGACCACGTTGGGGTCGAACACGCCGATGCTCACGACCTTCGCCGGCTCGAGGTCCACCGGGATGAACACGAAGCATTCCAGGCCTGCTCGGGCAGCATAGGCGGCGACTGCATTGGCGAGGTTTCCGGTGGACGCACACGCGATAGTCTCGAACCCGTTGGACCGCGCCCAGCTGATGGCGACCGACACCACCCGGTCCTTGAATGAGTTGGTCGGGTTCATGCTGTCGTTTTTCAGGTAGAGGTTCCGCAGCCCGAGCTCGGCCCCGAGCCGGTCCGCCTTCACGAGCGGCGTCATGCCTTCGCCGAGCGTCACCAGCGGCGCCGAGTCCTCGACGGGCAGCAGGTCGCGGTAACGCCACATCGACTTGGGCCCCTTCTCGATCCGGTCCCGACTGACGACCTTCTTCAGCGCCGCCTGGTCGTAAACCACGTCAAGCGGCCCGAAGCACATCTCGCAGACATGCGTCGCGGCCAGCTCATATTCCGCGCCGCACTCGCGGCAGCGCATCCCGAGAAGCTTGGACACGGCCTCAGTTTAGGACGGGAGCTTTGTGTAGTTAGTCCGGTCCGCGCGCCGGCGCCCCAAACGTAACCTTCGGCGGGATCGTCACAATGCGCCCGTCGTCGCCGCGAACAATCTGCCAGTTGCCCTCGTGCACCATCCAGTGATGCCGGTAGCAGAGCAATGTCAAGTTGCCCGGCTCATTCGTACCGCCGTGAATCCAGTGTTTCAAA
>Ga0208849_1000841_pt1 | contig 25272 bp, 17 predicted proteins | sample NGESurdeep072012_10_FD_184470 | JGI IMG/M metagenome (GOLD analysis project Ga0208849, IMG submission 184470) | Arctic peat soil microbial communities from Barrow, Alaska - NGEE Surface sample 53-3 deep-072012 (SPAdes) | ecosystem: Environmental > Terrestrial > Soil > Wetlands > Peat ... | reverse complement strand
CCACTGAACGATTCACGATTCAACCATTAACGATTTAACGAACCATGCGAGTTACAAATTCCCCAGCCTCCCGCAAACGTCGCGGAAGAATGCTCACAGCCGCCAAGGGCTTCCGCCTCAAGCGCTCAAAACTTTACCGCTACGCCAGCGACGCCGTTGACCACGGCCGGCAATACGCTTACCGCGACCGCCGCGTCAAGAAACGCACGTTCCGCTATCTCTGGCAAATTAGAATCAATGCTGCGACGCGCGCCGCAGGTCTGACTTACAGCCGCTTCATGGAAGGTTTGAAAGCCGCGAAATGTTCGCTCGACCGGAAAGTTTTGGCCGACATTGCCGCTCAGGACGCCGCCGCGTTCACAGAACTGGTGAACGTCGCCAAGAACGCCTTAAAAAACAAGCCCGGCGCGACTCTGGCAAAAGCGTAAAAGAAATTTCGATTTGAATTCAAACGGGCGGCCTGAAAAGGTTCGCCCGTTTTTCTTTTGCTTCCATCCACCATCCTCTATCCTCCATCCTCAATAACTATGGCTGGATTTCTCGATGAAATTGAACCGCTGAAAAAAACCGCGCTCGCGGAACTCAAGACCGCGCCCGACCTCGCCGCGCTCGAACAGACCAAAGGCGCGTGGATTGGGCCGAACGGCAAGTTCACCGCGCTGATGAAACAACTCGGCACGCTTTCGAAAGAAGAAAAGCCCGCTGCCGGCAAACTCATCAACGCCGCCAAGATGGAACTCGAAGCCGCGCTCGTTTCACGCCGCGAAGAGTTGGAACTCAAAGCCGCGCTGCCGAAAGAGCCGACCGATTTTACGCTGCCCGGACGCCGCCGCGCGCTCGGCAAATTGCATCCGCTCACGCAAGTCACCGACGATATCGTCCGCGCGTTCCGCAAAATTGGCTTCGCCGTCGCCGACGGGCCGGAGATCGAGGACGAGTATCATTGCTTCGACGCGCTCAACACGCCCGCCGACCATCCCGCGCGTGATTCCCAAGACACGTTCTACCTTGGCGTAGGACAGGCGGCGCGCCTGTCTCAAACTTCAGAAAACAGAAAATCAGAAACAGGCGCGACGCCTGTCCTACTCCTCCGCACCCACACTTCCTCCGTCCAAATCCGCGTGATGGAAAAGCAGCCGCCGCCCGTGCGCATCATCGTGCCGGGCCGCGTTTATCGCCGCGACAACGCCGATGCCACGCACAATCCCACGTTCCACCAGATCGAGGGGCTTTACGTGGACAAGAACGTCACCGTGGGCGACCTCAAGGGCACGGTGGAATTTGTCTTCCGTGAACTCATGGGCAGCGACGTGAAGATCCGTTTCCGGCCGCATTATTTCAGCTACACCGAGCCGAGCTACGAGATTGATTTCACCAACGCGCTCGTCAAGAAGATGGGCAAGGACTGGCTGGAAATTGCCGGCTGCGGCATGGTGCATCCGCAAGTGTTCGAGACCGTCGGCTACGACCCCGAAGTCTGGACCGGCTGGGCGTTCGGCTTCGGCATCGAACGCATCGCCATGCTCCGCTACGGCATCAACGACATCCGCCTCTTCTACGAAAACGACGTGCGGTTCTTGAAACAATTTTGAGTAATGAAACGTGATTTTTTAGCAGAAATTTTAGAGAAAAAGAACCGACTTAAATCGGAATCTTCTCGATTCGATCATTTTCTTGAACAGATGAGACCGCTCTTCGATGCATATTATTTCTGGGAAAATGAGATTAAAGATAGACAAATTCGCGCCGAGTTAGCGCGATATTTTCCCATTAGAGCCGTAGCTTGTGCAGAAGGTTATTTTCGCTTGTGTTTCAAAGATTTAATTGATGCAGGAGAACCATTTTCAATTAATGCGTGCGAATTCAAAGACATAAAATTTCAGGTTGATTCAGTTTTAGCCATACATTCAAAGAAAGTTTCGGTGGGGGAATTTATTTCACATTTCCTGTCGGCCAAAAATCTCAAAGAAATAAATGCAAGCATGTCGACGCTAATTGGTGAAGATTTTCTTGCGCGTCTAAAGAAGACAAAAATCAATTCAAGCGATCCTACAACAAATATTTCTCTGGAAAAAGGAGTGCCAGGCTTGTTTGGAGACATCGAAAAAATTTATGAGATTCGGCACATTTGTTGTCATGAATTCGCAAGCACCATAGCCCTCGACAATGCAACTTTGGCGAGAGGCATTTCTGCTTTTGGTTTACTGGTTGTTACAAATGAAACACTTATTGCAGAACTCTTTGCACAAAAGAAATGAAAGTCACCCTTAACTGGCTCAAACAATACGTTGATTTCAACTGGTCGCCCGAGGAATTGACCGAGCGGCTCACCATGCTCGGCCTCGAAGTCGAGGGCGTGCAGAAAATCTCCGGCGCGTTCGACGGCATCGTCGTCGCTCAAATCCTCACGCGCGACCCCGTGCCCGGCTCGGACAAGCTCTCCGTCTGCAAAGTCGCCGACGGCAAGGGCGAGCGCACCATCATTTGCGGCGCGCAAAATCATAAGCCCGGCGACAAAGTCCCGCTCATCCTGCCGAACTTCGCGCTGCCGCTGAAGCCCGGCGACAAGGAGCCGTTCGTCATCAAGGAACGGAAAGTTTTCGGCATCACGAGTCAGGGCATGATGTGTTCGCCGCAGGAACTCGGCCTGCCGGACAAGGTGGACGGCCTGCTCATCCTGCCCGCCGATGCGCCCGTCGGAAAACCGTTCGGCGAATATCTCGGCCGCACCGGCGGCGACGTGGTTTACGACTTGGAAGTCACGCCGAACCGTCCTGATTTGAACAGCGTCATCGGCATCGCGCGCGAAATCGCGGCGGTGACGGGAAATCCGCTGCGCGTGCCGGAAATTCCGGTAGGGCAGCGGTGCTCCGCTGCCTCCCAGGACGCGCAGCAGCGCGTCCCTACCAGTGATTTGGTTTCCATCCGCAACGAGGACTCGGAGCTTTGTCCGCGCTACACGGCCCGCGTCATCAAGGGCGTGAAGATCAGGCCAAGTCCGGCATGGTTGCGCGACACGCTGGAAAAAGTCGGCATCCGCAGCATCAGCAACGTCGTGGACGTGACGAACTACGTCATGCTTGAAACCGGCCAGCCGTTGCACGCGTTTGATTATCATCTAGTGGCACGGGCTTCCAGCCCGTGTGTTGATGGCGGAATTCACAGGCAAGATGACTGTGCCACTATCGTGGTCCGCCGCGCGGTTGCATGTGAAAAATTCAAAACGCTCGATAATCTGGAACGCGCGTTGACGAACGAAATGCTTTTGATTGCGGGCGAAACGAAAGGCATTGCACTCGCCGGCGTCATGGGCGGCGCGAACACGGAAATCAATAATTCAACCGTGGACGTGCTGATTGAGAGCGCGTATTTCGCGCCGGTGAATATTCGCCGCACGAGTAAATTGCTTGGCCTGCGCAGCGAGTCCAGCTATCGCTTCGAGCGCGGCGCGGACGTGAACATTTGCGATTGGGCCAGCCAGCGCGCGGCGCAATTGATTTTGGAAACTGCGGGCGGCCAGTTGGCTGAAGGTGTCGTGGACGCTTATCCGAAAATTGTCGAGCCGAAGCAAATCACGTTGCACTTTTCCAAGTCGAAAGATTTGCTGGGCATCGGTATTTCGCATCAGGACCAGATTTCTTTCCTGACCAAACTCGGGCTGGAAGTGAAAGAACAATCGCCCGGCGTCTGCACATTTTCGGTTCCGTCCTGGCGCGTGGATTTGAAGCGCGAGGTGGATTTGATCGAGGAAGTGGGCCGGCTGTTTGGCGTGGACAAGATTCCCAGCACGCCGCCGCGCGGCGCACTCGGGCAGAATGCGTTTGATTCAATCTACGATCAGATCAGCGACGCGCGACGCATTCTCACGGGCCTCGGCCTGAACGAGGCGCAGGGACAGACACTCATTTCGAAATCAGAAGTTAGAAGTCAGAAGCTAGAAGAAATCGTCGCGCTGGCCAATCCGTTGAGCAGCGACATGGACGTGCTGCGTCCGTCGTTGCTGCCAGGCTTGATACATTCGCTGCGGCACAATGTCAGCCGGAAAAATTACGACGTGGCGCTCTTCGAAATCGGCCGCGTGTTCAGTTCGCAAAATGGCGCGACCAAAGAAGAGCGCCGCGTGGCCATCGCCATCACCGGCCAGCGCGCCCGGCCCTTCTGGAGCGGCGGTGAACGTGAGGCCAAGTTTGACGCCTATGATTTGAAAGGTCTCGTTGAGGAATTTCTGGAGCAGTTCGGCCTGCGCGGCGTGACATTTGAAAAACGCCCGGAAAGCACGGCGCTTTTCCTGGAATCTGCCGCTGTGACGTTGGGCGGCAAAGTGCCGCTGGGCGAATTTGGCCAGTTGCTGCCCGCACTCGCGAAGAAATTTGATTTGCGCGATGCCGTTTTTCTCGCGGAATTCAATCTGGACGTGCTGCTGTCAAAGCGGAATCCGGCCAAGTCGTTCAAGGCGCTGCCGCAATTTCCGTCCAGCCGCCGTGACGTGGCGCTGCTGGTGCCGGAAGCGACCACGCACGAAGCCGTGTTGCAGACCGTCAAGCAGGCGAAAGCGGCGAATTTGGAAAGCGTGGAATTGTTCGACGTCTTTCGGGGAAAAGGAGTTCCTGAAGGCCAGAAGAGCTTGGCATACGCGTTCAACTATCGGGCTGCCGACAAGACTTTGACCGATGCTGACGTGAATGCGGCGCACGCGAAAATTGTGGAAGTGCTGACAACGCAGTTGAAGGCGGAACTGCGGGCGTAAATAATTTTTACTTGTGAATTATTTGAAGCCAAACAATGCCGGCAATCACTACTGCCGTTCCCAAAATAATTATTCCAAAAGCAATTTGCCGCCGGTTGGGTCGCCGACCTCCAACGTAGCGAAATCCGGCTTTCTAGGATTGTAACAAACTACAACTTGTTGACCTTTGGGGTATTTTTCTGCTTTTCCAAGCGCCAAATTTTCATTCGCTGAATTCCTTTCAACCAATGCCAGTTGCGACGAGGCATACCTTTTCTCATCTACATGGTATTCATAAATGACTTTCGGACTTACAACGTAGTTTCTGCCACTTCCTGACCTAACCCATTCCGATTGAATTGTTGATTCGAGAATGACTCCGGTAGTTTTAGGCCATGCTTCGGAAGTTTTAAGTTTTTTCCGAATTACAATCCCAAGAACCAAAAGGCAAAGACCAACGAATATACAAACGCATGACCACAACAAGTCTTGGTTCATAGCCTAATTGGAAGTTTGAATAAACGGCGGTATCGGGCAGTCGAGCGTATCGGCGATGGCGCGGAGCAGTTCGGCTTCCGCTTCCTGAATCACGCCGTCCGCACCGGCGGCGTAGGCGCAGGCTGCGATGAGATTTTTCTTGATGATCGGCACGGCTTGCACCAGCCGGTTCAGCGCGGCGTCAATCTCATTCACGCCGCATTGCGCCGGCGGCAGCAATTGCATTGGCGCATCGGCGGGCGCACGCAAATAGGGTGCGCCGGAGGCAAATGCCTTGTCAATTTCACCGGGGTCGTCGCTGCCGACCTGCGCCAGCGCGGACAATACCACGACGCAGTCCGGCACCAGCGGCTTGAGCGTGTAATACTGGACGGATGGCTGGCGCACGCCGTTGAACTGTGAATCCAGATGCCGCAGGACAATTTTTTGCAGGACGAATTCAAACAGTTCCACCTTGCCGTCGCTGCCGATGAGCCACTGGAGCGTCTCCGAAAAATTTTGGAATTGTTCCGCGCTCAAACTGCGCAAGGCGCCGATGGCCAGATTGACGATGGGCAGACGCGCGTGTTTCGCGGCGGCGGAAACGTCGGGATACAGCGCGGCGGTTTTGTCGGCAACGGCTGCGGAAACGCGTTTGCCAATTTCAGCAATTTGCGCGGCGCGAAGCTTTTCATCGCCGCTCAACAGCAGCGCGTAAATCAGCGCGACAGCTTCGAGCGGCTCACGCGCGGCGGCCTTGACGGTCTCCGGCAATGAATCGCGCAGTTGTTCCGCGTATTTCAGGTGCAGCGGCGTCGGGTTGCCAAGATTGGGCAGAACGGAACTGGATTTGATGACCGGCGGCTTTTCATCGCCATCCGAAGTGAGAATGGCACTGCCCAGCGCGGGTCCAAAAATATTCGTCATCGGCGGGAATGGCGACGGACGCAGCGGTGGCACGTTTCGCGACCGGTGGAGATTTTCCGGTTTGTCATCGGCCAGACGCTGAAATTTTCCGTCCCAGTTTGGATCAATCGCCTTGATGCGCGCGTCCAGCGGCGGATGCGTGGCCAACGCGCCCATGAACGCCTCGGCGAGTCCGTTGGCAAAAAACAGATGGCTCGCGTCGGAGGCGTGCGGCGATTCCATGCGCGAACCGTAGCCGCCGATCTTCTGGAGCGCGCCGGAAAGCCCGGCGGGATTGCGCGTGAACTGCACTGACGAGGCGTCGGCCAGAAATTCGCGCTGACGGCTGACGGCGGCCTGAATGAGGCGGCCAAAGAACACGCCGAGCGAGCCGATGATCAAAAGCAAAATGCCAATGAGCGGCAGCGGGTTTTTATCGCGGCTGCTGCTGCTGCGCGCATACAAGAGAATTCGTCCGATGGTGGCGATGCAAAAAATTCCAAACAGGATGCCGATGAGCCGGAGGTTGAGCCGCATGTCGCCGTTCAAAATATGGCTGAACTCATGGCCGATGACGCCTTGCAGTTCGTCGCGCGACAGTTTGGCCATGCAGTTGCGCGTGACGGCGATGGCGGCGTCGCTGGTCGTGTGGCCGGCGGCGAAGGCGTTGATGCCGTCCTCGTTTTCCAGCACATAGACCTTGGGCATCGCCACGCCGGACGCGATGGACATTTCCTCGACGACGTTGAGCAGCTTGCGTTCGTCGGGATTGGTCGTGTTGGAAGCGATGAGCCGGCCGCCGAGCGATTCGGCCACCACGCTGCCGCCGCCGGACAAGGCCATCGTCTTCCAGGTGCTGCCGAGAAAAATGACCGCCAGCGTGCCGAACACCACGCCCGCAAACATCTCTGGATTCCAAATCGTGAACGGTGGCTGCGCCGTCGGCGAATATAAATGATGCTGCTGTTGCTTCGCCCCGACGTAGAACGAAGCCAGCACCGCGACGCCGTAAATCATCACGATCATTGAGATGACCGCGAGCGCAAAATAAATGACGAGCCACTTGGTCTTGCGGCGGGCGTGGTCTTGTCGCGCGAAGAAATCCATGTGCGTAAATCGTGAATCGTTAAATCGTGAATCGTTACTTCGGCAATTGCGTATTTCGGCATCGTTCCAAGGTAAAAAGCTGATCCACCACCGAACTACTTTTTAATGACTAAATTGATCACCACAATGTTCATAAGAACGACAAACACGATGGCTCCGATAAATGTCCACATCATGCAAGCCGCGCCTTTTTTCTGGCCAAGATTGATCGTCCAGCCCATGCTTCGAATCGGCTTCGGCACCCAGACACGGCTGTCCTTCTTGCTAAAATATAGACCGCCTGACCAATTGTCAGGATTGTTCCATTCGCTCTCATTGATGTCTGCTTGTGACATAAATGACGCCTCACAATTCACGATACGACACGCCATCACGAAAACGAAACCTTCGGCGCCTCTTTTTCCTCCGGCTTGTCTATGACGAACAGTTCCGCCGCGCCGAAGTTGAACATTCCGGCGACGAGGCTGCTGGGAAACACTTCGCGGTCGGTGTTGTAGGTCATCACGGAATCGTTGTAAGCCTGGCGCGCGAAGGAGATTTTGTTTTCCGTCGAGGTCAGTTCCTCGGTGAGCTGCATCATGTTCTGGTTCGCCTTCAAGTCGGGATACGCCTCGGAAACCATCATCAGGCGGCTCAACGTGCCGCCGAGTCCGGTTTCGGCGGCGGTCAGATTTTTCATCGCGCTCGCGTCGCCGGGATTGGCGGCGGCGGCTTTCGACGCGGCGTAGGCGATGTTGCGCGCCGCCGTCACCGCTTCCAGCGTGCCGCGTTCGTGCGCCATGTAGCCTTTCGCCGTCTCGACCAGGTTCGGAATCAGGTCGTAGCGGCGCTTGAGCTGCACGTCAATCTGCGCGTAGGCGTTTTTGTAGCGGTTGCGCATCGTGACGAGCTTGTTATAGACGCCCACCACCATCATGGCCACGATGATGGCCAGCGCCACCAAACCGCCCAGCACCACCAATGCAATAATTCCTGCAGTCATAATTTTCCTTTGTTAAACTTTACCCATTGCTAAAGCAAACCGCGCACACGGGCAATGATAATTTCGGGGCAAATTCGGAATGGACGCAGCTTGACGCAGCCCCGTCCGCACCAATGGTCGCCTGCCATTGCCGCGAATTCACGGGCCGCGAATTGGCCGCTTGCGCCGGTGCAGGGCCTTTTGATAGGGTTCGGGTGCTTGGAATTGCCTGGCAGCAATGGGTCTTTCACGTTTTTGCCGGGCGGCCATCAAAGACCTTTGCTTGTGTTGCCACGCCTGAAGTGGCACATCGTCAAATCGGAAGCTCAATCATCTGAAAATGCTTAATTAACGGATGCGCGCGTGGTGGAATGGCAGACACGCCAGACTTAGGATCTGGTTCCGCAAGGATTGGAGGTTCAAGTCCTCTCGCGCGCACCACGTCACCATCCGGTGCCGATTCGACGCGCATTGACCACGGTTTAACGCAGGAACCACGGGCTTTTTTGCAGCCGAGGACAAGGTCGAGCTGCTTCTATTTTGGGTCAACGCGTGCTTACGGTGCATTGGTGCTGATGTTCAGCATGGAAACCGGCGCCGGGGTCGTGTCAATCGGCAAGCCGGCGTTGAGTTGAGCGAGCACCGCCGCAGTGATGTCAACCTGGGGATCGGAATAAACGACCACCTCGGTCGTCGCGGAATTAAGCACGAGCGTGTAGCCGTCAGCCTTGGCCTTGGCTGCCACCTTTTTTTGGATTTCCGCATAAAGATTGGAAATCATGCGCTGGCCCTGGTCGGAATACTGCGTGTCCGCCTGCCGCTGACGCTGCTGAAGGTCGGCCTGCGAATTATTGATCTCCCTGGCTTTGTCAGAAGCGGCCTGCTGGCGTTTGGCGCGTTCATCGGCGGAAAGGGCCTGGTCGCTGGCCTGATCCAAAAGTTTTCGATAATCGGCCTTGGCCTTGTCGAGACCGTCGGACATGTCCTTGATCTCCTTGAGCAGATCAGCCTTCTGCTTGTCGAGCGCGGCCTGCGCCTGCTTGGTCTTTATATAGCCGTTGAACAGTTTCTTCACGTCCACGGTGGCGATCTTGGTCTGCGCCGGCGCGGAAAGAGTGACCGCCAGAATCGAGGCGGTAACGATGATTAAAATTATTTTTTTCATGGTTGAACAGGAAAGCAGAAAATGCCGCCGATGTCAGCAAAAAATGCCGTCCGCCTAAAATTTGTGGAAGCGGAAAAACTGTGCGGGATTGGTGGGATCAAACGTGAGCGTGTAATTGCCGTTGGTCAGCACCGGCACCTGCGAGATCAACGTCCAGTTGGTGGAAACCAGGTTGGTGCTGGTTTCCAGCGTCAGGAATTCGGGCGTCGCCTGGCCGACGGTCGGCCACGTCACCAGGATGTTTGCGCCGGCCGGCTGGGCGGACAGCGGCGGCGTTGAAGCCATGAGAATTTTGGCCAGAAAAACATCGTTGACGCCATCAATGACCGTCTGCCGGGCGTTAAAGGCCGGAAAGTTCGTCTGGTTGGAAGATGACGTTTTGACCGTCTGCCCGGTGATGTAAGCGCTGCCCGCCGCGTCAACGGCGATGCCGTAACCGAAATCATCAGCCTTCCCGCCCAGATAGGTCGAATAGAGGAGCGAGGAAAAATCCGATTTGAAAACGGTGACGAACACGTCGCTGGCCCCGGAATTGGTCGCGCGCAGCGAGCCGACGAGGTCGCCGCCGGTCGTCGGGATGTTGGTGGAGGTGGCCGACCCGACGATGAAGACATTTCCCGCCGCGTCCAGCGCCACGCCGTTGGCCCGGTCCAGGCCGCGTCCGCCAAAAATCTGCGAATAACCGAGGGACACGTTGTTGCCGGCACCATTCCATTTCACCTGTGTCAGGAAGGCGTTTGTCACTGCGGCGTAAATGAGCTGGTTCGTATGCACGAATGACGAAATCTGGAGGCCGCTGGTCGTGCTGGGAAAATTGGTCGAGGTGGTCCAGCCGACAACATAGGCGTTGCCGGCGGCGTCGGCGGCGATGCCCGTTGCCTGGTCGGAGTTTGAGCTGCCCAGAAACGTAGAATAGAGCAGGGCAAGATTCGTCCCGGCGGTGGCAAACCCGGTGACGAACGCGTCCGGCGCGGCACTGTTCAGATAGTTTGAGCCGTTCAGGTATTGGCAGGCTGCCAGGCCATTGGTCCACGGAAAGCTGGTCGAGATCGTGTAGCCGGCCACCAGCACGTTTCCATTGTTGAAGGCGATCGCCGTTCCCACATCGTAATTAGAGCCGCCAAGATAGGTTGAGTAGTTCAAACCGTTTCCACCGGCGGGAATCTCGGCCACGAAGGCGTTGGCATTCACATAAAAATTGTTTGTGCAACGAAGTTGCGGGTAAAGCGCGTCTGCAGTGGTTGGAAAATTGGCCGAGTAGGTGAACCCGGTGACGAACGCATCGCCGGCTGAATCCAGCGCGATGCCGTTGGCGGCATCCGCGCCCGCGCCGCCGAGATAGGTGGAATAAATCAGGCTGGCGCCGTTGGTGTCCAGTTCCGACACGAAGGCGTCCACGGGGTAATGACCGACGTTGTGGTCCACCACGCCATTGATGGCCGCGCCGCTGAACGTGCCGTAGGCGACCGGGTTTTTGACCGGAAAATTCGGCGAGTCGGTAAAACCGGCCACATAGGCATGACCGGCGGCATCCACTGCCAGCGCGTTGGCAATGTCATCCAAGCTGCCGCCAAGGTAAGTGCAGTAAAGGAGATTGGTTCCCAAATTATCGAACTTGGCCACGAAGGCATCACCAAGCTGGCTGCCGCCGCTGAAATTTGGATAGGCGGCATTTGGGGTCGAAAATGGAACATTATTGGAAACCCCGGTGGACAAAGTCTGTCCGGCCACAAAAATGTCGCCGTCGCCATCCAATGCAATCGCCCAGCCGGCTTCCCCGTAATTGCCGCCGAAAAAAGTGGAAAAACTCAAGATCGGGTCAATCACCAGCGGCAGGCTGTGATCATAATTTTCAATGGCGAACTTCACGGTGTGTGCATCCAGCAATTTGTAGCCGGCTTGGACTTCATGCCGCACGCCGGCGGAAATCTGATAAGCCACCGGCTCGTGCTGGATGATTTTGCCGCCGTTGAGTTCGACGACCAGTTCGCCCTGCGAATTCACAGAAACTTTATCCGCGCCGTCAAAGTGAATGGCCACCGTGTCCGGGTTCACATCCGCCGCGAGGTCGAAATCATATTCGAGACGCTGCTGGTTGCCGTAATAGACGACATTGACTCCGGGATAAATGTTTTCGAGGCGGACTTTGCCGAATGTCGGCAGGCCGGACTGCCAGCGCGTCTGGTCGCTGCCGATGAAGTAATTGATCTTGCCGGCCAGCTCGCCCGCACCGGAAATTACGGGCAGGGACTTTGCTCCGACGAAACTCAACCGAACTGCCGCCGTTTTGCCGTCGGGCTGGCGAAGGGCAATTTCCGCGCCGTCCTGGGAGATGGAAAACGCCGAGTCGCGTCCGCGCGCGACAAACTGCGTGTCGCCGGTCTGGCTGTGGCCGGCTTCAAACCACAACGGGAGGTTGCCAAGGTTCAGCGCGGTCTGCGCCCGCACGGTTAGAGCCGCAGCGGCCAGAGCCAGGCTGGCGGCAATAAATCTTTTCGGAAAAAGTTTCATCTTAAAATTCACGGGTATAACCGACACCGAACTGGAACTGGCCGCTGCTGCCGTTGAAACGGTCGTGGTTGATGGGGATGCCGTAGTCGAGCCGCAGCGGGCCGAGGTGCGGGATGTTCAGCCGCAGGCCCAGCCCCCAGTCGTCGCTGTAACTGGTGCCGAAGGTGTAGGCGGAAGCGTCCACCGCGCCGATGTCGTAGAACAACGCGAAGCGGACGCTGGGGCCGGAGTCCTTTTCAAAAATGGGTATGCTGTATTCCAGCGAACCAAACCAGTAGGTGTCGCCGCCGGTTGGCTCGTTGAAGTAGGTGCCTCCGGACGGGTCGGCGGAGAGGTTCTGGTCACGCGGCGCAATGTCGCGGAATTTGAAGCCGCGCAAAGAATACAGGCCGCCCAGATAATAACGGTCGTAAAACGGCACGTCGCCGCCGGAGATGCCGTCGGCGATGCCGGCGCGTCCGCCGGCCTCAATGACATGGCCGTGGAGGAAGCCGGGGAAAAACCAGTCGCTGTGCAATTCCACCTTGTAATACATCTTGTCGCCGGTGCTGAATTCGGAATCGAACTCGGAGGTGAGTTCGGTGCGCTGGCCGTGGTTGGGCAGTTGCACGCTGTTGCGCGTGTCGTAGGCAAGCGATCCGCCCAGGCGTTGATAAAGATGATCGCCGGTTTCGGACAGGATTGAGTTCGGAACGTTCGGGACGCCGGGGACGGGCAGAGTGTCTTCAAACCCGTGCCAGCCGCTGTTCAAATCAATGCCCACGTCTTCGAGCGTGTAATTGATGCCGGCGGTCAGATCGCCTGGGCCCATGATCTTGTCCAGCATAACCGGGCGGGGCAGCGCCCGGGTGAGGCTGATCCTGGCACCGGTGCGGGTCTCGTCGAAAATGTTGTTGGGGCTTTCGAAATTAAGGGCGTGCCGGTAAAGGTCAACTCCCAGCGACAGTTTGCGGTTGAGGAACCACGGTTCGACAAAGGAAAGCTCGTAGTCCTGGCGGCGCGTGCCGAGCTGAACCTTCAACCGGATTTTCTGGCCGGCCCCGGTGAAGTGCGGCGGATGAAACAGGTCGAAATTGCCCTGCGAGATTTCGCCGTAGCCGACGAGCGAGTCCACGGAACTGAAACCCGCCCCGACGCTCATGCTGCCGGTGTTTTCTTCCTGGACGTTGACGATGAGATTTTCCCGGCCGGAAATCGGCGGGTCGGTGGGTTCCGGCGACATGTCCACCTTGTCAAAATACTGCAAGCCTTCCAGACGCTGTTTGCTGATCTTGACGCGCACCATGTCGAGCACGTCGCCGGGAGAGATGGCCAGTTCCCGGCGGATCACCTTGTCCTTGGTCTTGAGGTTGCCGTGGATCTCGATTTTTTGGACGTAGGTTTTCTCGGCGTCGCCAATTTTATATTCCAGATCCATCGTGCCGGTGTCCAGGTTCGGCACCGGCAGGACGCGGAGCGCCTCGCCCTGCGCAATTTCAATGTATCCGCGGCTGCCGTAAAAATCCTGGATGGCCTCCGTGTCCGCGTTCAAGCCCGCAGGCGTGAACGTGTCGCCCGCGTCCATCGGCAGGCCGTTGGGGCCGAGCTTGGCCTTGAGATGTTCAAAATCGTGGATGTCCTCCAACCCCTTGGTGATTTCCGCGTCGGTGAAAATTTTGCTGCCGGTGATTTTGACCGAGCCGACCTTGTATTGTTTGCCTTCAAAGATGTAATACTTCACGTCCAGCGTGCTCGGCGTGGGATGCTCCAGCTTCACGTCCGAGACGGCAAAATCCAGATAGCCTTTGCTGTGGTAAAAATCGGCCAGCGTGTCGCGGTCGGCGTCAAAATCGTCCTGCTTGAAATAGCCGCTGCCCGTCAGCCAGGAAAACATCCAGCGCCGCCGGGTCTTGATTTCGTGGCGCAGCTCCTTTTGTGAAAACGCCTTCGCGCCGATGAAGTCCACTTCCTCGATTTTGACCTTGGGCGCTTCGTCAATGTGAAAAGTGACCGAGCCGTGGCCGGTGGCTTCTTCAATGTTCAGGACATATTTCACCTGCGTGTCGGAGAGGCCGTTCTTTTCATACAGTTTTTTCATCTCCTGCACGTCGGTGAACAGCTTCTGCTCGTCCAGCGCTTCACCGACCTTGACGGTGATTTTCTTCTTCAGCTTGGAGTCGGAAATTTTCTTGTTGCCCTCGATTTTGATTTCCGTGATGCGCGGACGCGCCTGCACGTTGTAGATCAAAATCACGCCGCCGTCGTCGGCATAATCCCTGGAAACCCGGATGTTGTAAAATTGTCCCGTGCCGTAAAGCGAATGCACGTCATCTTCCGTCAGTCCCGGCAGGTAGGTCGCGCCGGCCTTGAGCTTGATGTTCGAGCGGATGAGGTCTTCGCTGATGGATGCCGGCCCGACGAATTTGATGTCCACCCGGTCAATCTTCGGTCCGGCGTCGCTCTGCGCCCACGCGGCGGCCGCGCTGCCCAGCAGCAGTGAAACCCCCAGAGGTCGGATGATGGATCTCGCTTTAACGGCCTTCCGGCACGTCTTCCGGGCTGAATTTTGCTGCGCTTTCAAATCGTGTGTATGGTTTCAAGAATGTCAAATTCACATCGCCCGTCGGGCCGTTGCGCTGCTTGGCGATCAAAAAATTCACCGCCAGGCCGTCGCTCTCTTCCGCCGCCGCGCCGTCGTCATCGTCGCCCGAATTGGGCTTGTAAAGCAGGCCGACCAGGTCGGCGTCCTGCTCAATCGCGCCCGACTCGCGCAGGTCGGACAGCCGGGGCTTGCGGCTCTTGTCCTTCTCCAGTTCGCGGTTCAACTGTGACAGCACAATCACCGGCACGTTCAATTCCTTCGCCAGCGCCTTGATGCCGCTGGAGATTTCGGCGATTTCCTGCTGGCGGTTCTCTTGTGAACGCCGCGCAGTAGAATGGAGCAACTGCAAATAGTCAACGACAAACAGCTTGATGCCATGCTGCTGCGCCATCCGCCGCGCCCGCGCCCGCAACTGCAAAACCGAAAGCCCCGCCGTCGCGTCAATGAACAGTTTCGCGCCCGCCAGACGTCCGGCGGCGCTGTTCAATTTCGGAAAATCCGCCTCGCTCATGAAGCCGTCGCGGATGTTCCGCAGGTTCACGCGCGCGAGCGAACACATCATGCGCAAGATCAGCGACTCCGCGCTCATTTCCAGGCTGAACACGGCCACCGGCAGTTTCAATTCCAGCGCGACGTGCTCCGCGATGTTCATGGCCAGCGACGTTTTGCCCATGCTCGGCCGCGCCGCGATGACGATCATTTCGCCGCCGTGAAACCCGTCCGTCATCTTGTCCAAATCCTGAAAGCCAGAGGCGATGCCGCTCAACTCGCCCTTGCGGTTGAAAAAATGCTCAATCGTGCCGATGGCGTGGTTCACCAGTTCCTTCACGCCCTGCACCGTGCTCTGCACGCGCGACTCGTTGACGCGCAACACTTCCTTCTCCACTTCGTCCAGCAACTGGTCCACTTCGCCCTCGTAATCGTAAATCCGCCCGACCACGCCGCTGCAAGTTTGAATCATCCGCCGCAAAAGGAATTTTTCGCGCAATTTTTCCAGATAATAAGAAAGATTTGCCGCGCTGGGAACGGCGTCCTGCAGCTGGCTTAAATAGACGATGCCGCCGATTTGTTCCAAGAGCTGGCGGTCCTTCAAATTCTGCTGCACCGTGATCAGATCAATCGGCGCACGCGCATTGAACATCGTGGACAACGTTTCATAAATCGTCTGGTGACGAAGATCGTAAAATGCCTCCTTGCCGTCGTCTTTCAATTTTTCCACGCACTCGCCGAGGCTTTCGTTCGGCGAAAGCAGGCAGCAACCGAGCACGCCTTGTTCGGTTTCCAAATCATGCGGCGGCAAACGGTCGAGCGTGGCCGCGCCACGCTGGGCGAGAGATTTTTGGCGGCGCGTCTTCTTCAAGTCAGCGCCAGCTCCTGCGTGTTCAGAAACGGAATCAATCATCGAATCATGAAACGTAAAATATCCAGCCGTGACAAACCAGAGTTATCCAATTTTGATAACACATTCTTAACAAACCGGCGCAGGGTTTTTTTCAATCAGATGAGTCTTTAAGAAAATATTCTTTTGCCCATGCTGGAATTTTTGCTTTTGGCATGGGAACCCAAACGCTACGAACCATTCCCGGAAGATCGTCGGAAATTTGAGAAATATCATCCTGGATCGCCTTGGGAATATTTTTATTTAACCACCAGCCACCTTTTAGCGTGCGGTTCGGGCCGAGCTTGAGGAATAAAACACCGGCTGCGTAGGGGTCAAAGCGTTCAAAACGACACACAAGCTTGTTCCCAACTACACGGCAATTGAAATAATGTCCGGCCAATTTGTTTGCTTCACTGCGAGAATATGCAATTAGAAGTTTTTCTTCGATTACTTTTGCATAGCACCTATTTGCCGACGGGCTGGACAGCCACGCGCTTTCAAACAACTTTAAGAGATCATTCTGATTGTCGCCTTGTTCCATAGAAAGAACGTAAGATTGAGTAAAATCAGAATACCAGCAAGTTTCAAGTTCATGCACGTTTTGCGTATGTTGCTAAAAGTTTCATTCTGAAAATCCTGTCAATTCTGACTCCAACAATCTAACTTCATCCTCGGCACAAACATGAAACGCAAAAAACCGCTTGAGTCCCTGATCCTGACGATTCGGGGCAGCAAAGTGCTGCTGGATTTGGATCTGGCGGAAATTTACGGCGTGCCCACCAAGCGTCTGAATGAACAGGTGAAACGGAATGCGGATCGTTTCCCGGAAGATTTTTATTTTCAATTGAACGCCAGGGAAAAAGCGGAGGTGGTCGCAAATTGCGACCACCTCGTCCGGCTCAAGTTTTCTCCCAAACTGCCGTTTGCCTTCACCGAACACGGCGCGATCATGGCGGCAATCGTCTTGAACAGCCCGCAAGCGGTCACGATGAGCGTGTATGTGGTGCGGGCATTTCTGCAAATGCGCGAGCACCTGGCCGCAAACGCGGCGATTCTCAAACGGCTGGCGGAAATTGACCGAACACTGCTGGAACATGACCACGCCTTGCGCGCCATCTGGACAAAATTGCAGCCATTACTTGCGCCGCCGCCCGAATCACCGCGCCAGCGAATCGGCTTCAACCGGGACAAGGACACATGACCAGCGACAAGCTTATTGAAACATGAATCGCAAACCATCTCTGCTCGTCATTTTTCTCACGGTCTTCATTGACCTCATCGGCTTCGGCATCGTCGTGCCGCTGGTGCCGCTTTACAGCCGGCATTACGGCGCGGGCGGCTGGCTCATCGGCGCCATCATCGCCTCGTTCTCCGCGATGCAGTTCATCTTCGCGCCCATCTGGGGCAAGCTTTCCGACCACCACGGCCGCCGGCCGATTCTGCTCATCAGCACCGCGTGTGCGGCGCTTTCGTATGCGATTTTTGCGATTGGTTCCGGTTTTGAAAACCACGCCGTCGCGCTCTGGACGCTGCTCATTTCGCGCCTTTTCGCGGGCGCGTGCGGCGGCAACATCACCGTCGCCCAGGCTTACATCGCCGATATTTCCAAGCCGGAGGATCGTTCCAAAAGAATGGGTCTCATCGGCATGGCCTTCGGGCTGGGGTTCATTTTCGGCCCGGCCATCGGCGGCGTCATGCTGAAATTTTTCGGCGCAACCGGTCCCGGCTGGGCGGCGGCGGCGCTGTGCGCGCTGAATTTCATCCTGGCCTTTTTCATTCTGGTTGAAAGCTGGAAACCGGACGCCAACCCGGCCACCCGCCGTCCGCGTTTTGCGCAATGGGGTCACACGTTGTCGCAGCCGAAAATCGGCCTGCTCATTTTGATTTTCTTCCTGGCCACGTTCACCTTCAGTTGTTTTGAGAGCACCCTGCCGTTGCTAGTCAACGACAATTTCAAACTTGGCCTCGCCGTGGACGTCACTGCGCCGGCAACGACCGTCATCTGGCTGTTTGTCTTTTGCGGCCTGATTTCCGCCTTTGTCCAGGGCGGCGCGATTGGCCGGCTGGTGAAAATGTTTGGCGAGCCGAAATTAATCTGCGCCAGCCTGCTGATGACCGGGATAAGCCTCGCGCTGCTGCCCTTTGTTCATGGCAGCGGCCCGTTGCGCTGGTCTGCGGTGCTGCGCCTCGCGGATGCGCCGTGGATTGAAATGCTCGGCCTGCTCGTGCTGTTGTCGGTCGGCTCCAGCCTGTCGCGCGCGCCGGTGTTCGGAATGTTGTCCAACCTCACGCCGGCGAACGAACAAGGCGCGACCCTCGGCGTCGCCCAAAGCGCGGGCAGCTTCGCGCGCATTGTCGGCCCCCTGTTTGCCGCCTCACTTTACTTTCATGTTGCCATGCTGCCGTATTTGATTTGCGGTTCCATCGCCATTGTCACGGGAATTTTGACCGTGCGTTCGCTGGCGGCCAAGTGATTTGACGGCAAACGAATTTTCAACTTCAACTGGCAACCAAAAAAAGAGCGGCGGACCGGCTTCACACCCGGAGTTCGTGTCAGTCCGCCGCCTTGCCGTTCACTCGAACGGAAGATTTTCAGTTGCCGTCTGGAGGCGGACCGGGCGGAGGATTATTATCTTCGCCGTCACCTTGCGGCGGCCCGGGCGGCATGTTGTTGCCGTAACCATTGGGCGGGCCGTTGCCGCGACGATTTGGGCCGTAAGGGCCAGGTTGTCCACCGGGACCGCCGGGGCCACCGCGCAACTGGGGACCATTAGGCGGACCACCCGGTCCGCCTTGGCGCATGGGCGGGCGCATGTTATTCAACTGATCCATCTGTTCGGGGGTGAGGATTTTTCCCAGCTTCGCCTTCGTCTCGGTTTCGAGGGCGGCGATCTGTTTCAGTTGATCGTCAGTCAGTTGGAGTTGTTCCTGCGCGCGCGGCGGCAGCAGATGAAATCCGCCGGGAGCGCCGGGGCCGCCTTCGCGTGGCGGAGGCTGTTGGTTGTCGGACGGCGGCGGGCCGTCTTGCGCCGAGACTAGGCACGTTGAAGCGCCAAACGCCAGCGCGAGGATTGTCAGTTTTGTTTTCATAGTTTTGCGTTGTTTTGTTTCGAGTGTGAATCTTTGTTACGCCGTCACTCTACCCGACCCAACCTTAAGCGGACGTGAAGGCGGAAATAAATTTCAAAATACTTTTCGTTCGCCGCGCGTGAACTTGCAAGTTTCGCCCATGCAGACTAACTTTCGCGTCCTATGGAAAAAGTTGTCATCATCGGTTCCGGCCCGGCGGGCTGGACGGCGGCGCTTTACACGGCCCGCGCGCAGCTCACGCCGCTCGTGCTCACCGGCAAACAACCCGGCGGACTGCTCACCACCACGAGCATCGTGGAAAATTTCCCCGGCTTTCCCGACGGTGTGGACGGCTACGAACTGATGACGCGGATGCAGAAACAGGCCGAACGCTTCGGCGCGAAAACCAGTTTCGGCGTCGTCGAGGCCGTGGATTTTTCCCAGCGCCCGTTCAATCTTACTGTGGATGGCAAGAACGTCGTAGCGGAGACCGTTATCATCGCCACCGGCGCGAGCCACAAACATCTTGGGGTGCCGGGCGAACACGAACTGGAGACCAAAGGCACGACTTACTGCGCGACGTGCGATGGCGCATTGCCCGCGTTCCGCAACCAGCCGCTCGTTGTCGTGGGCGGCGGCGATTCCGCGTGCGAGGAGGCGCTTTACCTGACGCGCTTCGGCTCGGAAGTTTATCTCGTGCATCGCCGTGACAGTTTGCGCGCGTCGAAAATCATGGCCGAGCGCGTTCACGCGCACAAAACCATCAAACCGATTTGGGATTCCGCCGTGACGGAAATTCTCGACGTGAAGCAGGACAAAGTTACCGCCGTGAAACTGAAAAATCTCAAGACCGGCGCGGAATCCGTTCTGCCATGTGCCGGCGTGTTCATCGCCATCGGCCATCTGCCGAACACGGAATTGTTCAAGGGCAAAATCACCACGGACGAAAACGGTTTCATCGTTCCGCAACCCGGCGGCACGACGACCAACATCCCCGGCGTGTTCGTCGCGGGCGACTGTGCCGACCATGTTTATCGGCAGGCCGTCACGGCGGCGGGCGCGGGCTGCGCGGCGGCGATTGACGCGGAACGCTTTCTCGCGGCGGAAAACCAGTAAGCCTTTCCGGGCCGATGAAAAAATATCTGCACGTCATCGGCATCGGCCTGCAAAACAATCTGCAATACCGCGTCAATTATCTCACGCGGACGCTGTTCAGCTTCATCCCGCTCTTCGCCATGCTCTCGCTGTGGCGGACGATTTATGCCGGCCACAGCGGCACCAGTGAAGGCAACGGCTTTTCGCAGGCGCAGATGATTTTTTATTACATCCTCGTCGCCGTGGTGGACGTGCTCACGGCGGTCAACGAGGACGACTGGCAGATCGCCACCGACATCCGCGAAGGCGCCATCAGCCAGTTCCTGCTCAAGCCGGTGGATTATCTCTGGTATCGCCTGTGCCTGTTCGTTTCCGGGCGCATCGCGTTCGTCGCCATGGCGGCCGTGCCGCTGGGCATTTTCATTTTCTGCTACCGCCATTACTGCGTCGCGCCCGCGAGCGAAACCGCGCTGCTCCTTTTCCCCGTGTCGCTCGTGCTGACCGCGCTGCTGCAATTCTTCATCTCCTACGCGATGGCCATGCTCGCGTTCTGGCTGCTGGAAATCTCCACGTTCATCTTCATCCTGTTCGCCTTTGAATACCTCGCCAGCGGCCATTTGTTTCCGCTCGACATCCTGCCGCCGCTGGTGAAGCAGATTCTTTTTCTCACGCCGTTTCCGTATCAAATGTATTTTCCCATCGGCCTCTACATGGGCAAGATTGCCGGCGCGGATTTGTGGCACGGGCTGGCGGTGCAATTCTTCTGGGTGCTGCTGGCATACTGGTTCGCGCGCTTCATGTGGCGGCGCGGCGTGAAGAAATACTCCGCGTTCGGCGGATGAAAATTATCGCGGAGCGACGCATGGAAACTAGCCAGCTACGAAGCGGCTGGATTTATCGATTTTTTGTGTGTCCTAGCAGGACAACGGAGTCTGGAAATACACTTTCCATCGTCCCTTCAGGACGATTTCATTTTAGACGGCCAATCCGGCAAGTTGTGGAGGCTAATTTCCAGTTGTCGCTCTGCGACTCAATTGCGTCCGGTGTCTGCCACGCGATAAATCTTTGTAGGAGTCGAGGTAACGAGACTCACTTCAATTTTTTAATCAGAGACTCCTTACGTCGTCTCCTACTTTTCTGACAATAATTTCCAGACGCGCAAGTTTTCCGTTACGCCCCATGCCTGCGCGTCGCAGCCGCGCTGCGTGTGGGGGGCGTCGCCGTCGAGGATTTCGGGAATCTGGCCGAGGCAGCCTTCGTTCAGGATTTTTTCCGAGCTGCCCAGATAACTTTTCGCCGCCGCAACCGCTTCCGGCGAAAAATCCCAAGCCGCCGCCAGTGCCTCGCAAAAGACCGGGAACGTCCACGTCCACGCCGTGCCGTTGTGATACGCCGGTTTGCGGCGCGTGTCCTCGTCGCCTTCGTAGCGCGGCCAATATGGTTCTGGCGGATTGTTGATCAACTGGCCGTCGCGATAAATCGCCAGCGGAACGGAAACGGGCAGCGGCGCGAGCGAACGCAGCGCGCCGGGCACGACGAGATATTTCTGCGCCGCAGCGACACAGCGTTTCGCGCGCTCGCCGGAAATCAATCCGAGGCTGACGGCGAACAGACAGTTGCTCCGCAACGCGTCGCTCGGTGCCGCGTCGCGCGCGATGACATTTGATTTGGCGATCAGCACGTCGGCGAACCAGCCTTTGTCTTTGAGCCAGAACAATTTTTCAAATGAAGCCGTCGCGTGGTTGGCGAGGTCGCGCCATTTTTTTTGCCCGGCGGGCGCAGAAATTTTTTCCAATTGCCGCAGCAGCCGGATCCACAGGACTTGGATTTCAACCGGATAACCCTCGCGCGGCGTGCCGGCGGGATAATTCGTGTCCATCCAAGTGAAATGGCTCGGACTCCAGATGAGCGCGGAATCGGCGTCCATGCGAATGCCGTTCGGCGTGCCTTTGGCATAATTTTCCGCGATGCTCGCCAGCACGTCGCGGACGGTGCGGGCGTTTTCATCCACGGGCGTGGAGTAGAAATTTTCTGCGTAGGAGACGACGCGAGGAGTCTCCAATTCTTTTTTAGTTTGAGACTCGTCACCTCGTCTCCTGCCGGGTTTTGGATTTTTAACTTCAGCAAACTCCTCACAGACGACGGCGAACCACAAGGGCGCATCCGAAGTGTCGCGATTGGAGACGTCATTGCCATGAATCGTGTTGGGCAGCGTGCCGTCCTTTTCAAATTTGGCGAAGGTGAGGAGCAGTTGCTTCACCTCATCAACCATCCCGGCGGCGAGCAGTCCATATGCGCAAATCAGCGAGTCGCGGCCCCAGTCCAAAAACCACGGATAACCGGCGATGACCGTCTTGCCTTCATCGCGGCGCACGACGAATTGCTTGGCGGCGCGGACAAGCTGGGACACAAACGTGGTGCCGGCATCGTTTGGATGGAAGAATACTTTCGACAAAACATCGGCGGCGCTTTCGGTTTCCGCCGTGGCGACGAGCGTGACGTTTTCGCCTTTCGGCAAGGGCAATTCAAACCAGCCGGGACTGTAAGCATCGCCGCTGCAGACCTGCCCGCGCATCTGCTCGACGGGATGCGGAATGTTCTCGCACCATTCCGGCTGCGGATGATATTCGCCCGCGTCGGCAAACACGCGGAGCTGGCGGTCGCCCGCCGGCGTAAATTCAAAACCGGTGCAGTTCTTCATTTTTAGTTTCCAGCCTTCACCCCATTTTGACGCGGCAATTGAATTTTTAATTTCCCGCGTGTTCGACGCGAAATGAAATTCCACGCCGCCATTCCGCTTCGTCTCGCAATGAAAATTCCGGTCCTCAATGTCCGCGCGAACGGTCACGCGCACATCGGCGCCGGCAGGCAACTGCTTGCCGCGGGCCAGTTTTTCTGTGGGCCGTCTGAATTGAAAAACCGTCGTGTTTTTGCCGTCGAGCATCTCCGCGCTCATCTGAATTTCGACTGTGCGGCCGTCGCCCGCGTTGGCCACGAAATTCCAGACGGCGGGCGAGCCGGCCTGAAACGACGCGAGGTTTTTGAAATCAAGCGGCGAGAGAAAACCGTCGGCGTTGACCCAGACGCGGATGCGCTTGACAAAAACGTGGCGGTCAACGGGAACGGTCGGATTCAAATTCGCGCCGAGCGCGCAGTCGTATTTTGAGTTCACGCGGCCCAGGTCAACGCACAGCCGCGCCATGCCGCCAATGCCGTTGGTCAGCAAGATCAAGCTCGAAGGTTGAAGGTTGAAGGTTGAAGGTGCTTGCGGTTCGGGCGCAAGAAAACGAACGGACGCCGAAACTTTTTGCGAGGTTGCGCCGTAGCGTTCCAAAATCAATTCAGCCTCCGCCGCCGAGCCGCGCGGGGCGAAACTGGCGATGTGGCGGTCGCCGACGGCAATGGACTGAACATGGATTGTCGCCGGACTTTCATTCTGCATTCTGCATTCTGCATTCTGCATTTTCAAAGCGGCGCGGAACGGTGTGGAGTCTTCGAGCAGCAGCCAGTGGCCGGGCGGGACGAGCGTGACGCGGCGGGCATCGAGCAACGTCCATTCAACCACGCGCGGGAAAACTTTTCCGGTGTCCGCTTCAAACAGCAAATCAGCGAGCGGCGTTCTGGCTTTGCGGGCGGCGAATTCACTGGCTGCGGCGAGAAAGTTTTTCGGCGAACGACCAGCGTGTTCCGCCAGCCACTGCCAATCGAGGCCGTCAATGGTTTCGGCGGGAATGATTTTGTTCAGCGATTCCAAGGCCCACGCGGTCAGGGCGCGGGCGCGGCGGTAATCGTCGCCGCATAAACCGGCGGGCTTTTCGGCGGGCGCGAGACAAAAAACAGCGCCGGGCGGAAGGGTGAAAGCAATCTTGTCCGCGTCGCTGGAAATTTCCGGAAGCGGCTGGCCGAGCAATTCAAATTCGGAGTTCGGAGTTCGGAGTTCGGAGTTCGGAATCGCAATCGAGTTTTCTTTTTCCGCGTCGGTGTTGACGAGAACTAGGAGAAAATCTTTTCCTTCCGCCGACTCGCGGAGCAGCGCGTAAATGGGCGAGTCGGGCGCGCTCAAGCGGGTGAGTTTTGCGCCGTCAAAAAAACATGGATGGTCGGAGATGACCCGGTTGAGCTGTGCGAGTTCGGGAACGATGTTGTCGGTGCTGTCCCAGTTCAACCCGGTGTTGCCGTGGACGCGGATTTTTTCGGCGGCCAGCCATTCGACACCGCAGGTGAAACCGAAGCCGCCGACCGGACTCGTGAGCGCGCAAAGACGATTTCGCAAGAGTGACCATGCGCGATTTGGAGCAGGACAGGCGTCGCGCCTGTCTTCAATTTCTATTGAGACAGAGACAGGCGCGACGTCTGTCCTGCTTGCGAGCCGGTCGTTATCGTGCGTTTCGGAATAATGGACGTAGCTGCCGATGCGTCCGCTCTGGCGGTTGGCGTAGTCGAGATAACTCGCGACTTCTTTGCCGGAATAATTTTGAAACAGTTCAGAATACGCCCATTGCATTCCGCCTTCGGTCAGCAAAAGTTCGGTGGCTTCCCACGAACCGCCGAGTCCTTCGAGCAGAAAAATGGTTTCAGCAAATTCGTCCTGGACGCGCGCAATAATATATTGCCAGGCCGGAACGGGAATTTTGTAGCCGGCGTCACAGCGGAAACCGTCCACGCCGCGCCGGCACCACGTCAGCAGCGAGTCGGCGATGAGGTCCCAAAGTTTTACGTCGTGCTGTTCGAGTTCCACCAAATCTTCCCAGACATTTCCCCAGGCGCCGGGGCTGGCGAACGAGCCGTCGGGATTTTTCAGAAAAAATTCCGGGTGATTCTCCTGCAAGAGGGAACCCCAGCCGGTGTGATTGATGACGATGTCAATGAAGACGCGTGCGCCGAGCGAATGCACCGCGTAGGTGAGTTCGCAGAACTGGTCAATGCCGGTGGTGCGTTGGTCGAACTCCACAAGCGCCGGATCCACGGCAGTCCAGTCGAGCGCGGCGTAGGGACTGCCGAAGCGCCCGAAGCGTGCATAGGTTGTGGGCGTCGGATGCACGGGCAGCAAATGAATGATGCGGCAGCCGAGCTGGTTGACGATGAACGGCAACTGGCGCGTGAGGTCGCGGAATTTTCCCGATGGCGGCAACGTGGCGTAGCCGGACGATTCGAGCGATTTGAGCTGCGCGTCTAATTTCTCGGCGGCGGTCGAGGCGAGATTTTTGGTCGAACCGAACAATCGGGTGAAGGCGCAGTAAATGGTGTTTGCCGTGCGCGCGAAATTTGGGTGGACAGAAATGCCGACGTCCGA
>Ga0208849_1000840_pt1 | contig 25274 bp, 16 predicted proteins | sample NGESurdeep072012_10_FD_184470 | JGI IMG/M metagenome (GOLD analysis project Ga0208849, IMG submission 184470) | Arctic peat soil microbial communities from Barrow, Alaska - NGEE Surface sample 53-3 deep-072012 (SPAdes) | ecosystem: Environmental > Terrestrial > Soil > Wetlands > Peat ... | reverse complement strand
GTCACGCGCCGCCTGCTTGCATCCGCACCCGTAGTTCACTTCAGCTACGCAACTCAAAACGAAGGTGTCGAAGCTCGCCCTTCGCGGATCGTCGAGCAAGTTGCAAGCGCGCCGCAACTTCTCAGCGCCGCGTTAGCCGCGCCTGCGATTCCGCCGCCGCTCGCCCTCTCCTTTGAGGATGCAAGCCAAGTTCCCTTCCCTGCCGGCGACGCTCCCGGCGGCTCGGCCACGCTGACTGCGCAATCGCAATGCGCCTTCAAAGCGTTTGCCAGTGCGCGTCTCGGCGCGCAATCCTGGGAGCCAGCCGAACCTGGGCTCACCGCAAAAGAGCGCGGCCAGCTTCTGCATGAAGTGCTTCACTCTGTCTGGTCAGGCCCTCCGCACGGCATTCGCTCGCACCAAGAACTTCTCGCGGTTCAAGACCTCAATTCTTTTGTGGCAGATCATGTGCGTCGTGTTCTTGCAACAAAAATGTCTTTGCACGCGACAGAATCCATGCCGCAAAGCTACCTCGCACTCGAAGAGACTCGCCTCATCAGGCTCGTTACCGAGTGGCTTCTTTACGAGCGCGCGCGCATTCCCTTTAATGTGCTCGACACAGAGCAAAAGACGAGCGTCTCCGTAGATGGCCTGCCCCTCAGAGTGCGCCTTGACCGCATCGACCGCCTCATCGACGGCTCGCTGCTCGTGATCGACTACAAGTCCGGCGACGTGTCTCCGTCCGACTGGGATCTCCCGCGCCCCGATGACGTGCAACTTCCCCTCTACGCCGATTTCGCGCTCGGTCTCGATTCGAACGTAATCGGCGGCCTCGTTTTCGCCAAAGTCCGAGCCGGAGATACGGAATTCTGTGGGAAGGTTCGCGATGCCAAAGCCACTTTGCTCGCGAACCTTAGAGGAAATACAAATCTAGTGAAGAAGCCGCTTGAATCGGACCAGCTTTCCGCGTGGAAACAGTACATAGAGGAACTCGCGCTGGACTTTCTTGCCGGTCGCGCCGTCGTGAACCCGCGCGACTATCCCGACACCTGCGAGCGCTGTGGCCTCCAAGTCGTCTGCCGCGTTTCTGAAAATCCCCCGCTATCCGGTGACGAGAACAGCGAGGAGGCGGGCGATGCCTGACGCGCCTCGCAGGAATTTGCCCCCGGACCAGGCGCAACGCGATTTCGCGCTTGATCATCGGCGATCCATTCTCGTTCGCGCGCCAGCCGGCTCAGGAAAAACCGATTTGCTCACGCGCCGCTTTCTACGCCTTCTCGGCGAAGTCGACGACCCCGGCCAAGTGGTCGCCATCACTTTCACGATCCCTGCCGCGGCTGAAATGCGCAACCGCATTCTTTCAGAGCTTGAAAAAGCCGCGCTTGCCGGCGCAAATGATTCCGCTACCGATCCACTTTCCATGGGGTCGCTCGCGCGCCGCGCGCTCGCTCGTTCCCAAACGCTTGGTTGGGATCTTCTTAACCTCCCGGCTCAGCTTCGCATCTCCACCATCGATTCTTTTTGCCGCGATCTGGCTTTGCAGCAGCCCCTCCTCTCTGGCCTGGGCGGCGGTCTCGACATTAGCAAGCAGCCCGTGGAACTCTATCGCCGCGCCGCCCGCCGCACCCTACAACACATCGGCCAGTCCGATGCCGCGCTGAGCGCGGCCATCGAGACTCTGCTCGACTGGCGCGACAATAACTGGCGCGAGATTGAGGACCTGACAGTCGAGATGCTCTGCAATCGCGATCGCTGGATGCAGGATTTTGTTCTTGAGCGTGAGCCGGAATGGGACCGCCTTCGTGTACGCCTCGAAGCTCCTTTCCTGCGCGTGGACTGCGAGTCAACGCCAATCAGATACTCTGACGCGGAATGGCGGATCGTCTGCGCTTGTATCAATCTGCTGCGCCGCGCCGCCGCCGAGCTCCGCGTCGTTTTTGCCGAGTCTGCCACTGCTGACTTTACTGAAGTGGCTCAGATCGCCCTCAGCGTGCTCAAGGGCGAGGATGGATTTCCGACGGACAAAGCTCAGGCAGTCGCAGACGGAACCCGCCACCTTCTGGTCGACGAATTCCAGGACACCAGCCGCCGTCAGCACGAGTTGCTTCGCCGCCTCATTGCCGCCTGGTCTGATCGCGAGGGCCGCACCTGCTTCGTCGTCGGCGACCCGATGCAATCCATCTATGGCTTCCGCGAAGCCGACGCGGAATTGTTTCCGCGCGTTGAAAAGCGCGGCCTCGAAATTCCCGGCGATCTTGCTTTCCCGTTCGATGGGGTCCATCTCACCGCCAACTTCCGCAGCGAGCCATCACTGGTCGCGAGTATCAACGAAACCTTCGCTCAGGTCTTCACCGTCTCCAACGCTAGCGGCTTCGCCTTCTCCGCATCGCAACCTGCGCGCGGCGATGCTACGCAACCCGGCCCGCACCTCGTCCGCGAGCCCATTTCTCGCCTGCAGCTTCACGTCGAATTTATTTCGGCAACAGGCGGCAGCTCCGGACCAGGCCGCAAAAAGCAGATTGCCGCCGAACGCAAAGCTGCCGAGACGAAGCAAATCGACGAAATCGTCGAGATCGTTCGCACTCGCCTGCCTCTCATCGACGCGGCCCGATCCGCGAATGAGAACAATCAGGGCAGCGGAGAGAGAACGAAATTCCGCATCGCCGTGCTCGGCCGCTCCCGCAAATCGCTCGAGCCCATCGCTGCCGCACTCCGTGACGCCGGAATTCATTTCCGCGCTGTAGAACTTGAGAAACTGCAGGATCGGTCCGAGATTATCGACGCTCTTGCCCTGGCCCGCGCGCTCCTCAATCCTTACGATCGTGTTTCCTGGCTGGGCCTGCTGCGCGCGCCCTGGTGCGGCCTGTCGCTCGGCGACCTGCACTCGCTCGTCAGCGCCGACTCGCCCGAGCTTTTGGCTCGCTCCGTTCCTGAGCTCTTCTCCGAGCGCTCGCATCTCCTCGGCGCGGAAGGCCGCGAGGCCGTCGATCGCGTCACTGGCGCCATCGAGTTTGCCGAACGCCTGCGCTCCGGGCAGCCAACTGCGGCTCTGGGCACTATTCTCCAACAAATCTGGCTGCGCCTTGGCGGTGCGCAATGCGTCGATAACGAAGCTCGCGCCAATCTCGATCTTCTCTGGGAAAGTCTCGACGCTCTCCCTCAAGGGGAGCCCGATCTTCTCGGACCTGCGCTCAATGCCGCGCTCGAGGACCTTGCAGCCTTGCCCGATCCCGCCGTGGAGAGCGACATCGGTGTGCAATTAATGACCATTCACAAGGCCAAGGGGCTTGAGTTCGAAGTCGTTATTGTGCCCGACCTGCAGAAGCGCGCCGCCCACGGTAAACACGAGATGCTGTCCTGGCTCGAACGTGGCCTGCCTCCTGAGATCGCGGCAAACGAGGCGGACAATTCCGGCGACGTCACGGAATTCCTCATCGCGCCCTTTTCTCCAAAGGGCTCCGATCGCAGCGAAGCAAAAAAGTGGGTCGATGATCTTCGGCGCGCGCGCGAAAAGCAGGAGGAGCGCCGCCTTCTTTACGTCGCCGCCACGCGCGCCCGCGAGGAGCTGCATCTCTTCGCGCAGCTATCCTGTAAAGCCGCGAAAGATGGCTCTCTCGCACTCGTTGAGCCTCGCGACAGCTTGCTACTGGCAGCATGGCCCGCATGGGAGTCGGAGATCCGCCGCAGATTCGATGATTGGGTCGCGCTTGCCGCCTCAGCCGCACATCCGTCCAACATAGAATCTCTTGCTGCCGCTGCGGGCGACAATCTGATTGGGATCGCGCCCTCCGCGCCAAGGTCAGCGCTGTTGCGACGCCTGCCGCCCGGCTTCCGCGGAGAGGTCGCCAAACTCGCTTCCACATCCGGCGACGAGGCTCTAGGCGGTTCTGGTCGCCTTTACGAACGCCACGAAGGCGGCCTTCAGTCGCGTGCGCTCGGCAACGCCGTTCACGCGCTCCTTCAGCAACTGGCGCAACTTCTCGCCACTCAAACTCGTGAGTTCGCGCTGGCAAAACTTTCCCAGCAGCAGCCACGCATTGCGGCAACGGTCCGCGCGTCGGGCATTGAGCCTGCTGCAGCAAACCGCATCGCCGGGCAAGCGCTTCAGATCGTGTTCCGCGCCGCGGATGATCTTCTTGCCCAGTGGATTCTCGCGCCTCACGCCGACGCAGCCAACGAAGTTTGCTGGACCGGCGTTGTTGCCGGCAGCCTGCGCACGGTGCAGCTGGATCGCATTTTCCGCGCCGGACCCGTGCCGCAAAACGCGCGCGAATCCGGCAGCCACGCCGTCGCCGATTCAACCAATGATGACACTTGGTGGATTATTGACTACAAGACAGCTCACGAGGACGGCCTTGATCCCGCTTCAGCGTTGCCCAAGTTACGCCGCCAATTTGCGCCCCAGATCGAGGCCTACGCCGCAGTCCTCCGTAACCTTCACGGCGCAGGCATTCGTCTCTGCGGCGGCCTTTATTATCCGCGCATGGCGCTGCTCGATTGGTGGCAGTTGTAATGGAGCGGATTGAGGTGCTTTGTTCGGCCGCACATTTCCCGCCGCTAGCCTCTATATCTTGCACAGCTCTTCCGCAAACACGTCACGATGCGCCAGGATGAAGCAGTCGGCGTTGAGCAGCAGCAACAAGTAGGCGGCGATTGACGCCATGGCAAGAGGCAAGAAGATCCACACGCCGAGCCACGGATTGCCGAAGTAGCGGCAAAGAAACGTAACGGGAAACTGCAGCGCCAAGCTTCCAAACAAGACCAGCATCATCAAAAGGCCGCTGGTGCGATTGGTCGGCGTGGTTCGCCGCTGCTGTGCCTGTCCCGAAACAAAGCGGCGCGGCGCTTGAATCGAGCGCACCGTTCCCAAAGCCAGGTTTACGGCGATCACAAAAACCGTCCAGAGCATCGTCGAGATTTGCGTACTAAGCGGAATAGACGTGCGCGCGAGTATCGAAACCAAAGCCCATGCCAGGCCCGCTTCAGCGACAATAATCGAGAGACTCATCAGATTCTTGGCCACAATCACATCGCGCAAACGAATAGGTGCGAGCAGATACAGCTGCACGCCGAGGCCGTCGGCGCCAAAAGCGTTATAAAGCCCAGCTAGAACGCCGAAGAGAACATAGGCAATCGCTCCAGGAAGAAAGTACGTGGAATGTCCGGCAAAAACCGATCGGTTCAAAAGCACAACGAAAACCAGCGGAGTGAGCATGCCGATCATCAGCACTCCGTTGCCGCGAAGCGTCAGCCACTCCTTGTGCCCGCACGCCGCCACAATTGGCGAGAACGGCTTTCCAACGGCAAGCGCGCGGGCCCAGCAGAGCCGGCCCGCGTCGGCAGCAATGGACGGCGCTGTGCAGGGCTTTTATTGGCACTCCGGCTTGCGCCTTCACTAAGGTATTCGCCGAGAAACTGTTTATGCAGCCTGATAGCGAAGACTGCCGCGAACAGCGCGGTGCTCGCCAGCAACCCTGCGAATTGCGCCAGCGCCGCAAAAGGGTGTGATTGCCGAATAATCGCATTCGTGGCGAAGCCTGGCGGAAGCCATTGCAGGCCAGGTCCGGAACTGTGCAGTAGATTCAGTACCCAGGCGCTTCTGCCACCGACAGCATGCATCGGAGCACGTTGAAAATTGAGGAACTGGAATCCGACGGCAAACAGCGCCATCAACGCGCTGAATATCTCGCGGAAGCGGCGATTGGCGAGCCAACGCTCCAGCCACGCCCCGATCATGCGCGTGAGAAAAACATTCATCAGCGCGTACACCGCGAGTACCGCCATAGCAGGCGGCGCGAGCGCAGGCTTCGCCAAACCGATTCCAATCGCCGCTGCCAACAATGCCAAACAGCCCACAATGGTGCTCGGCGTCAACAATCCGATGGATGTTCGCAAAATCAGATAGCGCCCAAAGCGCAGCGGAAAGCGAATCAGCGATGACGGATCGAAACTGGAGATGGCTGCTGAAACGTTTTGGCCGTTGACGCTCACGAACAGCCACAACAACGTGATGGCGGCCAGCAGCGGCGCCAGGCGCTGCGGATGATTGCCGGCGATCATGGTCCATGCCAGGTATCCACTACCGCCGATCGGACCAATCACCATCAGCGCGAGAAACGGCCAGACGATGATGCGCACGAGGATGGCTAACGCAAGCCCCACCGCCTGGCCGTTGCCCGATGATCGCCGGCGAAACGTATTGTTGACGAAGATGCGCCAGCGCAGCCACGCCACCGCGAACAATTGCACACGCGCCGGAATTTCCCGCTTGGAGAAAGAAACCGGCCTGCCGGCCTCTAGCTCAGCCATGAAAGTTCCTGCTCAGGGGCAGCAGCAGCCGGATTTCCAGCGCGGTCGGTGCCGACGACCTCAAGAAATATTTCTTCTAGGCTACGCTTCTGTTCGTTTGCCGGCCCTGTTTCCTCGCTTTGATTCGCCCCTTCACCGCGATTCGCTTGTGCCCGGCGTCCTGCCCCGGCGCGAAGCTGCTCCAGCAATCCCTGCGCCACCAGTTGCCCGCGATGAATAATTGCCACGTGCGTACAAAGCCGCTCGACAATTTCCAGCACGTGCGAGGTGAGGAAAATGGTTGCGCCGCGAGCGATCATTCTTTGCAGCATCGCCTTCAACATGCCGGCAGCTACGGCATCCACGCCTTCAAACGGCTCGTCGAGAAATAACACTCTGGGACCGTGAATCACCGCCGCTGCCAGCGCCAGTTTCTTTTGCATTCCATGCGAGAAGTCGGCGATGAGCTTCTTCCGTTCATCGGCCAGCTGCATAAAATCTAGCAATTCCCGCGTGCGCTGCATCGTGGTGGCGCGATCCAGGCCGTACATGCGCCCCACAAAGCGCAGATATTCCTCCGCGGTCAAACGGCCGAAGAGAGCCATCCCTTCCGGCACGACGCCGATCTGCCTCTTCACCTCTGCTGAATTCTGCTTCAGATCTTCACCGAGAATGTGAATGCTGCCTGAGGTCGGCGCCAGCAGGCCCGTCAGCATTTTGATCGTCGTGGATTTGCCGGCGCCATTGGGACCGAGAAAGCCGAAAAACTGGCCTGCATCCACGCGCAGGTTCACATCCTGAACCGCGGTGAAATCGCCGAAACGGCGCGTGAGATCGCTTGTATCGATGGCCGGGGTTGTCATGAGTCTTTATGACTAGTGATCACGATACACGGTGCAGGCCCACTTTGCAGACCCACTTTCGAGACTTGACCCACATGAACAGCGCGTTGCGCGGAGTGTGGACTGACTTCGATTGTTTTTAAACAATCGTTTTTCGTGCATCGCAAATCGGCTTTTCGGAATCCTAATAGTTGAACGGTTGCGAGTCTGCCGAACTTGCACAAGAGGAGTTGCCCATGACTAAGTCCGTCAAGAAATTTAGTGCCGCGCCAAAGGCTTCTGCAAAAACGCAAAAATCTGCCGATAACAATCCTGCCGAATACAAACTTGCAGAGAAAACATCTGCCGAAACCCTATCTACTGGGAACAGTTCTTCCCTGAAAAAGCCCGTTGCCTCAGCAAACGGAGTTGGCAGCTCAATCTCTCACGATCAGGTTGCGCTGCTTGCGCATCGATTCTGGATAGAACGTGACCGCAAGCACGGCCATGACAAAGAGGATTGGTTACGCGCCGAGCAGGATCTTCGCGCCAAGGCGTCTTGAGCTTCGGGCGCTGCTCGTGCCGGCAACGAGAGCAATCTTCCCGGGCGAACGGCTTTCAGGCGCAATCTAAACTGCAATTCCGCGCTATTGTAGACTCGCCATCAGGCTTTCGAGCGCGGACTTCGGCGGCCGCGTGAGCGATTCAGGCAGCGTGCCCAGCGGTTCGTCTACCAAGTCCAGCCGATCGATGAACGTCGGCTTCTGTGTGTCGATGTAGAAGACGCCCGTGAGAATCTCGTTCTTTTCATGAGCCTCCATCAGCGTATGCACGGCATTGGCCTTGTTCGTCGGATCGTAGTCCGCAAGCAGCTTGCGCAGGCGTACATGCGATCCGTCGTGCATTTGCACATCGAGCACTTCGCCCGAATCGTAATCCACCTCGATGTCGTCAAAGCTGGCCACAAACCCAATCTCGTTGATCGGCTCGTCGTTCTCCTGCAAAAATTTGTAGCTCTTCGTCGATCCCTCATGGTCATTAAACGTGACGCACGGGCTGATTACATCGAGCATGACCGTTCCGCTGTGCGCGATCGCAGCTTTCAGCATCGCCAGCAATTGCTTCTTATCCCCGGAGAACGAGCGCCCGACAAACGTCGCGCCCAACTGGATCGCCAGGGCGCACGTGTCGATTGGCGGCAGCTCGTTGATCACGCCGGTCTTCAGCTTCGAACCGATGTCGGCCGTCGCTGAGAATTGGCCCTTCGTCAGTCCGTACACCCCGTTGTCCTCGATGATGTAAATGATCGGCAGGTTACGCCGCATCAGGTGAACAAACTGGCCCATGCCGATCGATGCCGTATCGCCGTCGCCGGAGACGCCCAGCGCCGTCATCGTGTGATTAGCCAGCAGCGCGCCCGTGGTCACGCTCGGCATGCGCCCGTGCACGCTGTTGAAGCTGAATGAGCGGTTCATAAAGTAGGCGGGGCTCTTCGACGAGCAGCCGATGCCGCTCATCTTCATCACTCGTTCCGGCTCCACGCCCATCTCGAACATGGCGTCGATGATGCGCTCGGAGATTGCGTTGTGGCCGCAACCCGCGCATAGTGTCGACTTTCCGCCGCGGTACTCAACGACCGGCAAACCGATGTGATTCAGTTTCGGGCCGCTGCCCCCACTCGCTGTTGTGGTCGCCATTTTAGAGGCCCTCCCTGGTTGCAAATTCATCCGTAATGCTGCGCGCGTCAATTGGCAATCCGTTGTAGTGCAGAATGCTGCGCAACTTCACCACCTGCTCGCCGGGAAGATCCAGCTTCAGCAGACTGGCCAGTTGCCCATCGCGATCCTGCTCCACCACATAGACGCGCTCATGGCTGGCCACAAAGTCGTGAATTTCGTGCGCAAACGGATATGCCCGGATGCGCATGTAGTCCACGCTCAACTTATGTTCCTTCTCGATCTGATCGAGACTTTCGCGCAGCGCGAAGTCCGTTGAACCATAGGCCAGAAACCCGATCTTCGACGTTCCGTTCTTCGCGACTACCGGCGCCGGCGCCAGCTTGCGTGCGTTCTCGAACTTACGCGCCAGTCGATCCACCACTTTCTGATACTCCTCGGGCCGCTCGGTGTATCCGGCTGCATCGTTATGTCCCGAGCCGCGCGTAAAATACGCCGCCTTCGGATGCGCCGTTCCCGGCAGCGTGCGCCAGCCGATCGCATCGCCATCCACGTCGCGGTAGCGCGCGAAACTGCCCATCTTATTCAGATCCTCTGCCGTCAGCACCTTGCCGCGGTCCAGAGGCTTGTCAGGATACGCAAACGGCTCCGACATCCAGTTGTTCATTCCCAGGTCCAGATCCGACAGCACAAACACCGGCGTCTGCAACCGCTCCGCTAAATCGAATGCGGCGTAGCTAAGCTCGAAGCACTCCTTCACCGAGCCCGGCAGCAGAACCACATGCTTGGTGTCGCCGTGCGAAAGGAACGCTGTCGAAAGCAGGTCAGCCTGCTGCGTGCGCGTCGGCATGCCCGTTGACGGCCCGCTGCGCTGCACGTCGAAGATCACTCCCGGAATCTCGGAGTAGTAGCCAAGCCCTGCAAACTCGCCCATCAGCGAAATTCCCGGCCCTGAAGTCGAAGTCATCGCCCGCGCGCCGGCCCAGCCCGCGCCCAGAACCATGCCGATTGCGGCCAGCTCGTCCTCGGCCTGCACCACGGCAAAAGTCGCTTTGCCCTCAGGCGTCACGCGAAACTTCTTCAGCAGATCGGTCGTCGCCTCAACCAGCGAAGTCGACGGCGTAATGGGATACCACGCCACCACCGTGACCCCCGCGAACACCGCGCCCATACCGCACGCCGCGTTGCCGTCGATAATGATCTTGCCTGCGGTCTCGTTCATCCGCTCGAGGAAATACGGATCCTGCTTGGTGAATGTCGTCTTCGCGTAGTCCAAGCCCGCCTGCACCGCGCCAAAGTTCAGCTCAAAGACCTTCGGCTTCTTGGCAAACTGCTTGCGCAGCCCGGCTTCTACCACTCCCAGATCGATGCCGAGCAGTTGCGCCACCGCGCCCACGTACACCATGTTCTTCACCAGCTTGCGCAGCTTGGCTTCGGGGCAAATCGAGAGCGTGATCTTGTCGAGCGGTACCGGATAGCAGACCACATCGTCGCGATACTGCTTCAGGTTCAGATGCTCTTCGTAAATTGCCGCGCCGCCCGTTTGCACTGACATCATGTCTTCGCGCGCGGTCTCCGGATTCAGCGACACCAGCACGTCAATTTCGCGCTTCCGGGCCACGTATCCATCTTTGCTCGCACGGATTGTGAACCAGGTCGGCAGACCGGCAATGTTCGATGGGAACAGGTTCTTCCCGCTCACCGGAACGCCCATTCCGAAAATACTCTTCAACAGCACGCTGTTGGCGGACTGCGAACCCGATCCGTTGACCGTCGCTATGTTGATGCTGAAGTCGTTAACAACGCGCGGACGCGCAATGCTTTCACCCTGCTCTTGACCCAGGGCCAGGTTTCCAATCGCCATTTGGCGGGATTCCCTTCCAATAAATTACGGCCGATCAACTGTTGCCGGCTTACTTCTCTAGCTGTTCCTGCTGCGCCGACTCGTTGCGCCCCGATATGTGATTATAGTCACTTTCTTGCTAACACCGTCCCACACAGCGCCACAAAGGTAACCCTCTTTGTTCGCTCTTGAACACGCAGCCAGACTGCACAATAATCATCGAGCAACAGCTTTGTTTTCATTGCCATGCGCGAAGCCCTGGCACCCATCCTTTCGCCGATCTTCGGCGAAAGGATGGAAACGCACTACTGTGCCGCTGCCAGGAAGAAAACCACAGGCCGCAGCCCGCGAGCTAACGACTGATTACCAACAGCTGCTTTTCAGCATCTCTCTTCCACCGCGCAATCAGCGCCAGCGCAATCACCACCAGCGCCAGCGTCAGCCCGATCCATAATCCGTAAATTCCCCACTTCAATCCAAAGCACAGAAAAAATCCCAGCGGCAATCCCAACACCCAATAGCCCACCAGGTTCGCCAGCATTGGCGCGCGTGTTTCGCCCAGCCCGCGCAGCGCTCCAGTGCTCACAGTCTGGATTCCGTCGAACACCTCGAACGCCGCCACAATCGCCAGCAGTCTAGGCCCCACCGCCAGCACGCGCGCGTCGCTCGTATACAACTCGATCAGTGGTCGCGGCCAAATCAGCAACGCCATCGCCGCCAGCAGCATGAAGCTTGTTCCCAATCCAAGCGCCAGCCATCCCGCTCGCCTCGCGCGCGCCGCATTGCCCGCGCCCACCGCGTGCCCTACGCTTACCGCCGCCGCTGCCGAAATCCCCAGCGGCACCATGTACGTCACGCTTGCGTAATTCAGAACAATCTGGTGCGTGGCCAGCGCAACCGGTGTCAGGTAGCCCGCGGAAAACGTCGCCAGATTCCACGCGCCCACTTCCAGCAGAATCTGTACCGCCGCCGGAGCGCCCAATTTCAGCATCTGCTTCAGTCGCGCGACCTGCGGTCCCGCCCAATGCCGGAACAGCGGATGCCCGCGCTTGCGTTCGTATCTCCAGGCAAAGCCAATCAGCGCCAACGCCATCGTCACTCGCGCAAACACGGTCGATATCGCCGACCCGTTCACTCCGAGCGCCGGCATCCCAAGCTTGCCGTAAATCAGCACCCAGTTCAGGAACCAGTTCACCAGGTTTGCCGCCACGTAGGTCACGGTAATCACGCGCACCTGGCCCACGCCCTGCAAATATCGGCGCGACGCGGCATAGATCAGCAGCGGCAGCGTGCCCCACAACAGCACGCTCATGTAACCGCTTGCTGGGGCGGCCACTTCCGCCGCAATTCCGAAGCGCGTGAAGAAAAAACTTACCAGCGCGATCCCCGCCATAATCGGCACGGCTGCAATCGACGCCATATACACGCCCTGCGCCAGCCACCTGTGGCATTCCTCGTGATCCTTGCGCCCGTAGGCCTGCGCCACCAGCGTGTCCATGCCTAGCAAGAGGCCAACACCAAAAAGCGAAGGCGTATAGCAAACGGCGTTGCCCAGGGCTACGGCCCCAATCGCCGCCGGGCCCAGCCTGCCCACCATAATGGTGTCGACTACGCCCATCAGCATCCAGCCAAGCTCGCTCAATACCACCGGCACGGCGAGCTTCACCATCGCGCCCAGCTCCCCGCGCCACTCTGCCCGTACCCCGTTTTGCCCTCGACCCATCACTCCAATTTATCGGGCGCGGGCCATTTTGGAGGAGAACCGGATCCCCACAGGCAGGTCTATGCCTATGGCGTGGAAGCGCGGGTTTTCCTTCGCAGATTGTCCCTCCGGTCACAGCAGCTCAGCAAAGCAGCTCGGTCCGGTACTCCCGAGCTGCCGTAGGATCGCCGGCAATCAAAAGCAGTTTTAATGTTTCAAATTGACAACTGTGAACATTGTTCACTATTATGAATAGTGTTAACAATGAGTATCCAGCGTATCCGCGAGAAGAACAAAGCCGATATCCACAGGCTGATACTCGTGACCGCCCGAAAAAGCTTCATCGAGGAAGGCTTTGAAAATTTCTCCCTGCGTGGCCTGGCGCAGCGGATTGGCTATTCCCCTGCGGCGATCTACCGTTATTTCAAGAGCAAAAACGAGATCTTCGCGTGTCTGACTGCGGAAAGTTTCGATTTATTGATCAAGGCTTCATCCTCTGTTGTTCCGGATCCCGATGAAGATACAGTTTCGGTTTTGAAGCGCGGCATGCATGCGTACGTAGCATTCGGTCTCAATAATCCCGATCACTACCGGATTGCATTTCTGCTGGACGGCGGTGAGTCCAACGGGCCCCAACGGCCCAGAGCGGCGTACGAGGCGCTGCGGGCCAGAATCCGGCGGTGCATTGAGAGAGGCCGGATGTTTCCGGCCGATACGGACCTGCTTGCGCAGTCGCTGTGGGCCGCAGTGCATGGAATTACATCGCTTCTGGTTCAGAGACGGTCCTTTCCATGGGTAGCGCGAAACGAACTGGTCGATCGCGTTATTGACAGCGCGGTTGATGCGTTGCTCGTCCATCCAAGGGCCGTACCGCCGGGCCACGAACCGCACCACAGGGAGGCGTAAATGGTAATCGCAACATCACCAAAAGATCCGCAGAGCGAAAACTCCCGCAGGTCGCGGCTCGAACTTAGGGCCAATCTCAGCTGGCTTCTCGCGGCGATTGCCTTTTTGCTGGTCGCCGACGGGCGAAACACCATTGCGTTGGCGGCCTGGCTTGCGCCCGCGTGCCTGCTGCGATTCCTGCGTAAAGAGCGTGTGCTTCCCGGGCTCGCGATTGCGTACGTTGCCCTGGTCATCACACGCGGCATTGCATTTCGTGGCATGGTGCCCATCCCCGGAGTCTTCTATTACATCTTTGCTGTGATATCGGCGATATCGGCTCTCTTGCCCTACGTTGCAGACCGTCTGCTGGCCAAGCGTCTCGGACAATTCTCCGCAACGCTTGTCTTCCCCTGCACTCTGGTTTGCACTCAATTCCTTTATTCGCATGGACCGCAGGGCAGCTGGGGAACCCTGGCCTATACGCAAACAGGTAACCTGCCGCTGCTGCAACTCCTCTCGGTAACTGGGATCTGGGGAGTCACATTTCTCATCGGCTGGTTTGCGGCCGTTGTCAATTCGGCTCTGGACCGTCCTCGGACGCTGCGCCCGCTCGCTGCGTTTGCCCTTATTTATCTGGCGGTCATTCTTTCTGGAGGAGCGCGGCTCGCATTCTTTCCTCCGTCGTCTCCGTCGGTGAGGGTCGCCTCGCTCTCTCCAGCAGAACAACCTCAACAACCTGCCTTCAATGACTTGAATGCGATTGTCGCGGGAAGGGCTACAAGCTCTCAAGTGAGCGCATTCCGAATCGCCTCTGCAGCCGTTGCCAACGATTTACTCTTGCGGTCGGCCCTGGAGGCGTCCGCGGGAGCAAAGATCGTCTTCTGGTCAGAGACCGCGGTTTACGTTCTCGCGGAGGATGAGCCGGCACTCCTCGAGCGTGGGCGCGAGCTCGCGCAAACCGATCACATTTATCTTGGAATGACGCTCGGGACGTGGACGCCGGACGCGCCGAAGCCGCTCCAGAATAAACTCGTTCTCATCGAACCCGACGGGAACGTCGCGTGGCAGTATCTGAAAGCGCATCCAACGCCTGGACCCGAAACCGCAGCCTCCGTTCAATCCGATGGCAGGCTGAAGTGGTTCGATTCGAAGTATGGCCGAGTCGTCGGCGCAATCTGTTACGACATGGATTTTCCGTCCCTCTTAGGGCAGGCCGGCGCGGATCGAGCCGACATCGTTATCAGCCCAGCCGGTGACTGGCGCGCCATCGATCCGCGCCACACGGAGATGGCGAGCTTTCGGGCTATTGAAGAAGGTTTCAATCTGGCGCGACAAACTAATCAAGGACTGTCTGCGGCTTACGACTACGAAGGCCACCAGTTAGCCCATATGGACCAATATCAGGCCCAGGAATTGAGTATGGTGGCTCAACTTCCGACTCGCGGCGTCCGCACTTTCTACTCGCTCTTTGGAAATTGGTTCGCGTGGCTATGCCTGGTGGTCCTGATTGGTCTTGTGTGGGCAGCGTGGATTCGGCAGTCAACCCACTACAAAGATACTCACCAGCCACGCGGCCCGGCTGTCCATGGCTGAGCCAGAACCTTTGCTCGTGCAGACCCGGAGACGGAGAATGGAGGCCGGCAGACGCCCGGTATGCGTCGCTCCTATTTCCTTGAACCCAGAAAAAATGGCTCTCGTCGCTGCCGCCCGTTTATGTCGTTACACCCTACTAATACGCGATCGCCCGCTCCGACGTGGCGGTCATCGGTATGCCGCCCGTGGGCAAATAAGGCAGGAAGAAATGATATGTATAGCTGGCCTGGACCTTCACCAGACAGCCTTCGTTGGCCTGGGTGGCGCTGGTGTTGCAGCCTGTCGTGGCGCCGTTCACCGTTTTCTGTGGCCAGGTTGGCGTCACCGTAATGCTGGCGGCCGTGATGCCCGGCGACGCCAGACTCTGCACGTAGGTCTTGATATTCGCGGCACTGGCCTGACAGCTAAAGGAAGTCGCGGTAGCGCAGGAAAGGGGCCAATCCCCGCCGCGCACGATCGCATAACGCGCTCCTTGCTGCGCCGCGCAGGACACAAAATGATAGGTATACAGCGCCCGCGAGCAATCGATGATGCCGAAGACAAACATCAGCAGCAGCGACATCGCTATGCCGAGTTCGACGAGCGAATCTCCACGCTCTCTTCGAGCAAATCTCTTCCACCATTTATGCTTGGGGCCTCTGTGCCCCGGACCCTCACCCCTGGAAGTCGTCCTACTCACTTGCGGATCGCATCGTGGTGCTGCCAGCGAGGGTGATTGGCGAGTTGATCCCATTCCAGGGCATGATCGGATGGTAAGTCGCGGTCGTGGTTACCTTCGCGTAATACACCAAATTCACGGAGCAGGCGGGAGTCCTGCTGCAGCTTGCCGATGCGGACGTTCCATCGGAACACTCGCAGCCCCACGAACCCGTGGCGACAAGGCCGCTCACATCGGGGGAGTTCAGCTTTGCCGCGTTCTGCATACCCGTAGTGTCGGTAATATTCTGCGCGCCGTAGACGGCGCCTGCGTGCGCAGCTCCCGACACCTCAATGGCCAGGTAATAGGCGCGGCCGAAATCGGCCACACCCATTAGCAACAGCAACAGGAGCGGAAGAAAAAATGCCGCCTCCACCAAGCTGCTGCCGCCTTCGGAACTCACAATGTTCGGGCGTTCGAATCGCATAGGCTACTCCGCAAGAACCGCGCTGCCGGACTTGACAGGCGAACCGCCCGCCAACGAGGAATAATTGCTGTTGATCGTGAAATTGGCTCCCGAATTAAGAATCAGCGTATTCACGTCCAGAATCGTGTATTGCGCCGTATTCGCGGCGCTGTTAATGGTGAGTTGCGCCGATGGCAGGTAGACTGCTCCCTGGAGCTCCGACGATGAATTGCCGTTCAGGATCATCGCATTGCTGTCGCTGCTGGCCTCCCAGATCAAAATTCCGCTCAGGCTGCCGCTCGTCGGCGCCACCAGTTGCGCTGTGCTGCCGCTATTCATCTGCAGTTGCCCTGAACCGGTGAAGTACAGAGTTACCCCGGTCCCTATTAGGGTCGCGCTGCTGCCCACGTTAACGCCTCCCTTGATGATGTAGGTGCCGGGATTCAGCGAAACCGTAGTGCCGGAGTTGAGATTGAAACCGTTGCAGAATGTCCCCTGATTCAGAGTCGTCGAGCCCGAGCCCACGGTCTGGCTCGTGCAACTGCCCGCCGTAGGCGCCGTCAGGTAACTCAGAGGATCGGAAACCGCAGGCACACCGGTCACGGGAGTTGAACTGAACGCCCCGCCGTTATTTGGGCTCCAGCCACCGTGAACATCGAATTTCGTGCTGTTGAAAGTCGCTCCACTGTTGGTCGTTAGCGCACCGCTTGAGCCGGAATCGTCCATCACGCCGCAATTGGCGCTCAGCGTCCCCCCGTTAAGCAGGATGCCCTGCGGCCCTGAAGAAGTGGTGTTCGACGTAGAGGTGAACAGGCAGAACGATGGGGCGACATAGGCCTCTGCTCTCACCGAAATGTGAATCGTGTGCAGCCCCACCAGATTCGCGAAAAACGTGTTCGTGGGGCCGGAAAGGATCGCCTCCACATAGCTCGAATTGCCGTAGTTCGGATCTCCGCTTGTCGAGCCCAGTGAGCAGGGGCCGTTATTCACGGTCAGCGTCAATCCCGTAACCGCGGCCGCGCACTGCTTCTTCAGGATACTGCCGGTAAATCCGTTTTCCACGAGTGCCTGCTGGGCGGCCGTTTGCAATGCCGCGCAGTTCGCGGTGCCCGCGCAGCTGCTCACTTCAATTGCGCCCGCCAGTGCCGCGGCATCGACCGCCGATTGCATCCGCTGCTGCTCGAAGCGAAACTGGCCTACGTCAATGGCCAGGACCACACATGGCAGCACAGCCATCAAGCTGACCACTCCGATCACCACGGCCTGACCGCTTTCCTCACGGAGGCCATGCAGAAGCCGTGCCAGTATTCTGCTCATGTCGCTCCTCTTCCGGCGGACGCGATCTCCTTGCCCGGATGCAGGCTCACACCATGACTTATCGGCAATTTACGTTCGGATCGTGAGTAGATTGGGATCTCGGCGCAGCAACGCGCGCGCTAACCAACTGATACCATGCGATTTGATGCCAAGTGAGCTTCACAGGAAAATGCCTGTGATAAGCCTCGCGATGATCCTCGCGCTCCCATGTGCGCCCCTATTCGCTGCGCTCATCGGCCTGATGAAGTTGCTTGGCTACGGCCTCACCATCATCTTTCCCACGCCGTCGCGATATTGGCTGGCGATTTCGAACGCCTCATCGATGCGGTCGATATTCCTCGAATGCGTTAGCAGCGGCGCAAACCACGCGGCGTGCACGCCCAGCAGCTCCAGCGCCTCGTCTGTCTCGTGATTCGATCGCCGCACGTTGAACAAGGTCAACTCCTTGCGCCGCATTGCCCCGGCATCCAGTTTCACAAACGCCGAGGTATGAATTCCCGTCAGCGCTACGCGCCCCGCATTGCGCGTAATCTGCATGGCCTGGATTGTGGTCTCTTCTCCGGCTGCGCAATCAATCGCGCAGTCCACGCCGCGCTGTCCCGTCGCTTTGAGAATTTCTTCCAACGCTTCGCCGGGCTCAAGCGCTACATCCGCGCCAATTCCGCGCGCTAACGCGCGGCGATGCGCGAGTGGCTCCACGGCCAAAATCTTTCCCGCCCCTGTCGCCCGCAACGCGGCAACCGTCAACAGCCCAATCGGCCCTGCGCCAATCACCGCAACCGTTTCGCCGGTGCCAATCGACGCGAGGCTCAAAGAATGAAGTGCAATCGCAAGCGGCTCGGCCAACGCCGCTTCACCGTAGCTCATCCCCGCCGGAATCGGCTTAAAGTTGGCCACCGGCAAATTCACCAGCTCGCGGAAAAATCCGGGATGGTTCGGCGTACTCAAAAAGCGAATGTTCGCGCACACATTATGATGCCCGCTCTGGCAGAACTCGCAATGGTAGCAATAAAGCGCCGGCTCCAGCGCCCCACGATCTCCCGCAGCCAGCCCCGTCACGCCCGCGCCTGCCTTCACAATTCTTCCCGCAGGCTCGTGCCCCAGCAGCATCGGGTACACATTGGCGTTGTCGCCTACCGCGCCTTCCATGTAGGCATGCATGTCCGAGCCGCACACGCCCACGGCCTCCACCCTGACCTGCACCTCGCCCGGTCCTGGATCGTCGATCTCCATGTCAGTCAGCCGGAATGTTAATGGAGCAATCAGTTCCGCCGCGCGCATCTCAACCTCTTCCCCACAAGCGATGCTTTATCCGACGCTATACGACGGACGCCCTCAGTTCCACCTGCTTCGTCGTAATCTCAACCTTCGCCGGTGCCACCGTTTTGTCGCGCTCGACAGTGTTCGCTTCAATGGTGATCGTGCCCGCTGTTCTGGTGGATTGCACGATGACCTGCGCAAGTCCATTGAAAAGTGACCGGCGCGGTTCCTTGTCGCTCTCGTGGCAATTGGGATCGCCGTTACCGACGCCGATCAACGCGCCATCGCCAGTAACTTTGAACTCGATCATGCTCTGCGCAGTGGGCAGCGTTCTTCCCGCGCTGTCGAGCGCGTCGACGGTGAGAACGACAACGTCGGCGCCATCGGCGTCGATCGTCATCCGGTCTGACGTCAACCGAACGGATGCAATCGGTCCTGTAGTCTCGCGCTTTTCCGTTAGCACGAGTTTGCCGTCTTTGAATCCGTGCGCCTCGATCGTGCCCGCCTCGTAGCGCACCTTCCACTCAACGTGGCTCAAGCGCGCAACCTTCTGCCGGCCAAGACTTTTGCCGTTCAAAAACAGCTCGACCTCATCGAGATTCGAGTGAACCCAAACGGGAATCTCCTCGCCTTCCCTGCCTTCCCACGTCCAGTGCGGAAACAGGTGCAGCACCGGCTCCTTCGTCCACCATGACTTGTAGTAGAAGAAGTTGTCCTTGGGAAATCCGCACATGTCCACGATGCCGAAGTTTGAGTTGATCGACGGCCATCCGTAAGGCGTTGGCTCGCCGCGATAGTCGAATCCCGTCCACGCAAAGCCGCCCGCTTCCCACTCGCGTGTGGCGTAAAACTTCCACCACTCCTCGGCAAGCTGGCTCCAGTCTGTGTGGTTCACGTCGTAGGCACTCAGACTATTGCGCAGCGGATCTGTCTGGTAGCAGCCGCGCTGCGAAATAGTGCTAGCCGTCTCCGATCCGTAGATCGGCCGCGTTGGATGTTCGTTGTGGTAACCGTCGGGACGATTCAGGCCGTAGTTGAAGCCGACGATGTCGAGCGCATCGGAAACGCCCTTCTCGTTGTCACCGTTCACCGCAGCGCCCACCACGCGAGTTGGGTCGAGCTCGTGGCAGCGCTCGACCATCGTAGCCGCTATCTTCGCGCCCTCTTCGGCCATTTTGTCCTGCAATTGCCACTCTTCGTTGCCGATGGACCAGATGATGATCGACGGCGAGTTGCGGTAGCGCTTGATCATGACTTCGAGTTGCGCCATTCCCTCGGGGCTGGAGCTCATCTGCCGCGTCTCGCACATCATCATCATGCCCATGCGGTCGCAGGCTTCCACCAGTTCCCGCGTGGGCATGTTGTGCGAGGTGCGCACCGCGTTGCAACCCATCCCTTGCAGAACAGCGACGCGGAAGGCTTGCAAGCGGTCAGGCACGGCCGCGCCCACTCCGGCGTGGTCCTGGTGGTTGCAGGTTCCCTGAATCTTGAGCGACTGGCCGTTGAGGAAGAAGCCATGATCGGCGTCAAACTTCACGGTTCGCACGCCAAAGTTGATGCGCTCGGCGTCGCGGACTTTATCGCCGGATTTGACGGTGACGATGGCCGTGTAAAGATTGGGCGTTTCAACCGACCAGAGCGCAGGATTGCTCAACTTCGCCATCGCTGCAAAACTCACCTTCCCGTCGACGTCGATCACTTGCGCAGGGGCCTCGGCCGTAGCCACTGTTTTGCCGGCCGCATCCAGAATTTGCCAGCTCACCTCAACCTTCTCGAAGTTCTTGCCCTCATTGACCACCACGGTGGCAAGCTCGAGGTTCACTGCCTCGCCGTCGGTTGCCTTCGGTCGCACGTAGCTCTCCCACTTGCCCAGGTGCAGCGGATCGGACTTCGTCAGCCATACATGCCGGTAGATTCCAGCGCCCTCGTAGAACCAACCGTCGCCAAAGCTCGCGTCTACACGCGCCACAATGCAGTTCTTTTGGCCGACGGCGAGGAAGTCCGTGATGTCGAAGCGGAAAGGCGCGTAGCCATTGTCGTTGCGGCCGATGAAGCATCCGTTCACGAACACCAGCACGTCGCGAAACGCCCCGTCAAACTCGACTGCGATGCGGTGGCCGGCGTCGCTGGCCGGAATGTCGAACTCACGGCGATACCACCCCACGCTCGTTTCAGGATAGCGGCGACCCAACGGCTTGAAACCATGCGACGCGAGCGTGTCATCCCACACAAAGGGCAGCTCCACCGCCCAGTCGTGGGGCAGGTTCAGCGAGCGCCATTTCGAGTCGTCGTATCCCACGTGCGCAAACTTGAAGTCGCCAGTTTTAGAAAAGTCTTCCTGGGTGTTCCCGAAACCGAGATCCTTGGCTGGATCGGTTCCGTTGCCTAACTGGAACTTCCAGCCAAAGTCGAAGAGCAGTTGCTCACGCGGGGCAAGAGCGGTCGCGGTGGCGGCATCGGGAGCGCCTGCGGCCCCGGGGACGCCTCCAAATAGAGCAGCGGTGCGCGCCCACGCCGAACGGGCCACAAGAGAAGATGCCGACAGCGCCAAGCCGGATGAGATCAGGTCGCGACGAGAGATAGCAGACATAGGGGCCTCTTTCAGAAACGATTACGCCGCCGATGGGTCAAGATGCCCGGACGCATCCAAATGTGCGGACGCATTTATAGAAGCATCCAGAAGTTTAGTCGGCGCGCAACAACGCACTATAAATCAGCCCGCGCATGGCTGTATACGGTTTCAGAAAACTGGCAAGTTGGAGCCGGACCTTGGATAATCGGTAGCGCCGCCGGCACAGAACATGCGAACTTGAAAATGGTAAACTCGAACCGTCAACTTGTTTGATCGGAGAGATGGCCGAGTGGCTGAAGGCGCACGCTTGGAAAGCGTGTTTAGGGGAAACTCTAACCTGGGTTCGAATCCCAGTCTCTCCGCCAGTATTTGAGTTAGCGTCATGATCCCCGAGTCGCCGGGGGAGGTAGAGTGAAAGAGCGCCACTGGAATAATCTGGTTGGGTCTCTTCGGCATGGCAACTGCGTTCTCATGCTCGGTTCCGAGATTCCAGTCAAAGTTGCTTCGACAAACTCGACGACTGCCTCCACGGACGGTACTACTCTGGCCGAGGAGCTGCGGTGCCGGCTCGCTCGCGAGCTCGAAGAGGACAACCGCTCCGCTAGCGGGACCACTCTGGCGGCACTTGCCCAGCAGTACGAAGATACTGAGGGGTTCGGGCCGACCACTCTGCGTGCCACAGCCGAGATGGCTCTGACTTCGCGCCTTTATAGTCCATCCAGCGTTCATGAACAGTTAGCAGCGCTGCCGTTTTCGCTTATTGTGACCACGGGCCAGGATTCCATGCTGGAGCAGGCTCTTAAAGCCGCCGGGAAAGCGCCGGTCACGCAGCGATATCATCTCCGCGGCGACAAGAGAGAAAATCCGGAGTTTGTGGTGCCAGGTTCTCCGGCTTCGCCGGTGGTCTTCCATTTATTTGGGAGCGCCGAGGAACCCTCCTCCCTTGTGCTCAGCGAGAATGACGTCCTCGACTTTTTGATAAGAGTCGTGTCTGAGCGGCCGCCCCTTCCCAATAGCTTGCTGCGAGTGCTCAAACGCATCGGGCAGAGCTTTTTGTTCGTCGGTTTTGGAATCAGGCACTGGGATCTGCGCATTCTCCTGAAGATCCTTCTCCGCGCATTGGAGCTGAATCGCAGCGGCCCGGCAGTCGCAGCCGAACCTCTTGACAGCCTGATCCCATCGGATCGCGAAGAGACGATCCTCTTTTACCAGCGCGGCACGCGAGTTGAGCTTGAAGACGCCGACGTGGGAACATTTCTGACCAAGCTTTCGGAGAGGTTAGAGGCAGACGGCGGATTCGTTGGGCAAGCTATGCCGTTGGGCCCTCGTCCCCGCGTGTTCATCAGCTATGCGCGAGAGGACGCGGCTCTGGCCTCGAAAGTATTTGACGCGCTGCAAAAAGCCTACTTTGAGCCCTGGCTCGATCAGGAGTCGCTACAAGGCGGAGATGACTGGAACAAGCGCATCGAGGCGGACCTGGACGCCTCAGACTTCGTGCTGGTGCTTTACACGCCGGAATTCTGCCGGAAGACCGACAGCTATGTGAACAAAGAGGTGGCGCTGGCTTGCGAACGCTCGCTTCGCGTGCGAGGCTCATTCCTGATTCCGGTTCGCACGGTTGACCTGACCCAGGAGGACAGGGTCGATGCACTTCGGAAATTCGATGAAATGGAGTTGAGGGAAACGGATTTCGACGAAGACTTCTCCAAGATTGTCTCAACTTTGAAGCGCGAATATCAGCGCCGCAACCGATAGAGAGTGATGATGGAAACCCTCCACCGTTATCCCGGCGCTCAACCGTTTCGCGACGATGATTTTTCTCGTCGCACATTTTTCGGGCGCGAGCCGGCTTCTATCGCTCTCACCGACCAAATCCTCGCCAATCGCCTGCTGATTGTCTATGCGAAATCCGGATTGGGCAAAACTTCTCTGCTCAACGCCGGGGTAGCGCCTCGGCTTCGCGAAGCGGGCAGCTTGCCGCTCTTTGTGAGGGTCAACGACATCAAAAACGGTCCCCTGTTTTCCGTTCTGGAAGGCGTGCGCGCCGAGGCTGAACGGCAGAAGGTGGAATACGTTCCGGGAGATGCCAGCTCTCTCTGGAGTTTTTTCAAAACAGTCGAATTCTGGCGCAACGATCTTCTGCTGACGCCGGTATTGATTCTCGATCAATTTGAGGAACTGTTCACGCTGCAATCGCAGGAAGCGCGGGAGGGATTTCTATCTGAGTTGGGCTACCTGATTCGCGGCGTTGCTCCGCCGTCGCAGCCCAAAATAGAATCAACAGCCAGCGAGGCTCCTCCGTCGATCCGCGTGGTTCTATCCCTGCGCGAGGATTTCCTGGGATTGCTTGAAGAAGCTTCGGATCACATACCGCAGATTCTGGATCACCGCTATCGCCTGGCGCCGCTGAGTCATGAGATGGCGTCGAAGGCGATCACGGGACCAGCGGCGATCGAGTCCGGGGATATTTCCACGAGGGCTTTCAGGTTGGAGCCCGAAGTTGTGACTTCAATTCTGGACTACCTGGCCAAGTCAACAGCCGGACCGCGTGCCTCGGCAGGTCAGCACGTGGAGCCTTTCCACTTGCAGTTGATTTGCCAGCGCATTGAGCGAATTGCCGCATTCAAACAGCAGTCGTCAAGCGGAGAAATCGTAATCAGCTTCAAGGATCTCGGAGGTGATGCCGCTCTGGCGGATACGCTTGAGAGCTTCTATTTAGACGCGATTCGCTCGCTGCCGGCCAGATATCTGCGCGGTGCGGTGCGAGTTTTGTGCGAGCAATATCTCATCAGTCCCGAGGGACGCAGGCTGAGCGTCGAAGAGCGCGAATTGCTGCGGCAGTTGAAGTTGCCGCGCGAGACACTGAGCCACCTGGTCGATCGTCGCCTGTTGCGTACCGATCGCAGGTCCGACAGCACCTACTACGAATTGAGTCATGACGCATTGGTGCAGCCTGTGCTTGCCAGCCGGCGCGTGCAGGCCATGGTCTTCAGTTGGGCCTCGGTTCTGGCCGGTTCCATCGTTTGCCTGTCGGCGGCGGTGTTTATTCTGCTTTGCGTTGCTGCCATGATCTCCGGTACGTCGAATGCAACAACCACTTACGTTATCTTTCCTATTTTTGTGGTTCTTTCGCTCTTCCTTGGAGCGGGGGGCCTGGCATGGTTCAGATCCGGCTTGCAAAGGTTACGGCGCTATCGCCGCCATACTCCCAGCGAATCCACAGAGTTGCTGCCTACGCTTCTCCCGCTCAAAGTCAGAATGCTGGGATGGGCTCTGCTCGGTATGGGTTCCATTGTCATAATTCTGTGGGGACTGGTCGGGCTGTTCGGCCTGGTCAAATACGGAGTCCCGATTTACACCCACGGCTACGTCCCCAAGTGGCTGAACTGGATGGCCGCAGACATTGATTCTGCCTGGCCGATTGTGCACGACCACCCATTTGTGGAAATGCTGTGGTGGGTCGCCGAGCATGCCGTCATTGTTCTATTCGGTTGGTTGCTGTTCAGGCTGGGGGCCAGAAAGTTGTGGCCATATAGGTTCAAAGGCAGACGTAAAGGCGTCCGCGTGCCAGGTGTTGACGTGGCGCCTTCGTTGTCTCTTGCAGCGGTCAAGGGGCTGTCCGGTTACATTGCGCTGACGATAGCGACGGTGGGGTTCTTTGCGCTCAGGAGCTGCGCCACTTCATGGCATGGAATTGTCCCGTCCTGGCTCACCGGAACGATCATCAGTTACAGATTTTCAGATTCCTGTCAGGCATTTTCGCTAAAGCCCGATTGGGGAGCCATTAGTTTTGTGTCGTTTTTTGTCTCGCTGCTCTGCCTGTCGGGCGTATTGCTCCGCGACGCACTTCGGGAGATTCGCACGTCGCTCCGCCATCGACGGCTTGCAGAACCAGGGACAAGATTCCAACTCGCTACGGTCGGCGTGATATGCGCAGTTCTCCTTGCAGGGTCGATCTGGTTCTGGATGCACATCGTCTCACGGTCAAATGAACGCGGCGGAATGGACCATCAACAGCCGACTCGCACCGTGAACACCAATCCCGAGCTCCTTGCGCCATGGTCGGGGTCGGCAGTGGGAAATGATGCCACAATCCTGCACACCGAAGACGGCGGCGCTACATGGAAGTCGCAAAACAACGGCAAGGGAACGTTTTACTCAGTAAATTTCCCCACAAGGATGTCTGGCTGGGCGGTAGGTAGTGGCGGCGCAATCTGGCACACCAACGACGGAGG
>Ga0208849_1000837_pt1 | contig 25410 bp, 27 predicted proteins | sample NGESurdeep072012_10_FD_184470 | JGI IMG/M metagenome (GOLD analysis project Ga0208849, IMG submission 184470) | Arctic peat soil microbial communities from Barrow, Alaska - NGEE Surface sample 53-3 deep-072012 (SPAdes) | ecosystem: Environmental > Terrestrial > Soil > Wetlands > Peat ... | reverse complement strand
GGGGCGGGTGACGGCGGCCCTTGCCGCCGACGGCGAGGGGTGGGCGAACGCCACGGCTTCGGCGCGCGACGTGACCATTCGCGGCATGGCTCCTTCGGTTGATGCTCAGCAGCAGGCCGCGGCGCTCGCTGCCGAGGTTGAGGGCGTTCATTCCGTTCGCAATGGCAGCGACCTGTTGCCGATCGTCTCGCCCTTCGTCTGGTCGGCACGCCGCCAGGGGAGCACCCTGACGCTTTCCGGCTCGGTGCCCTCGGAGGGTTCGCGTGCCGCCGTTCTCGCCGCCGCCCGCCGCGCCATCCCCGATGCCGAGATCAGCGATGCCATGCGGCCGGCGCGCGGCGCCGGACCCTCCTTCAATGCCGCCGCTGCCTTCGGCCTCGTGCGGCTGGCGGGGCTCGGCGATGGCCGCGTGACGCTCAGCGACACAACCCTGTCAGTCAGCGGCACGGCCGCGAGCCCGGCGGCCTACGTCAACGCCCGAACCGCGCTTGCCGGCGCGTTGCCGCCGGGGATTGCGCTCGGACCGGCCGAGATCCTGCCGGCGCGGGTTGATCCCTTCGTCCTGTCTGCGAACTTCGACGGCAAGGCGCTGGCGCTCGACGGCTACGTGCCCAACGACGTCGTCCACGAAGCCCTCACCGCGACAGCGCGGGCGGCGCTTCCCGGCGTTGCCATCACCGATTCGCTGGCGCTCGCGTCGGGCGAGCCGCCGCATTTTGCCGAAGCCGCGAGCTTTGCCATCGCCGCGCTCGCCCACCTCAGTCAGGGCGGCGTGACGCTCGATGGGCTGAACCTCGACGTGTCTGGCCAGGCCCGCAGCGTTGACGATTACGAGGCGCTGATCGACAGCATTTCCGGCACGCTGCCAGTTGGCCTCAAGGTCGTTGCTGAAGCACTGCAGCCGGCGGTGGCCTCGCCTTATGGCTGGCAAGGAGAGCGAACCGCCGACGCCGTGGTGCTGAGCGGATACGTATCTTCCGACGCGGACCGCCAGGACCTTGCGGCCGCTGCCCGGGTCCTCTTCGCCGGCGCGAGAGTTGACGACCGCGTGCGCGTCGCTGCCGGGGCGCCGCGCATGGACTGGATCGGCGCTGTCAAATTCGCGCTGGGCGAGCTCGCACGACTCGCCCGCGGCAAGGTCACGGTGGGTGACAAGGCCTATTCGATCGAGGGCGAAGCGCTGAGCGCCGAGGCCTACGCCGGATTGCTCGACGCCAATAGCAAGACTCTGCCGGCCAGTCTGGCGATTGCGAATGCCGAGATTACGCCGCCGCGCGTTTCGCCTTACCGTTTCGTCGCCGAGCGCGGTCCCGGCGGCAGCATCGCGTTAAGCGGAGATGTTGCCGATTCCACCGACCGCGACGCGATCTTCGCCGCCGCCCATGCGCAGTTCGAGTCGGCTGAGATAACCGGCAATCTTGTTTACGCCAGTGGGGCGCCGCCAGGGTTCGTGGACGCGGCAACGACGGCGCTTGGCGTGCTCAGTCGCCTCTCCGGCGGTCACGTCGAGGTCAGCGACAAGACGGTGGCCGTCGAGGGCCTCACTTTCAACCCGGGCGCCGTCGAGCAGATCGCGGACAGTTTGGCCGGGGACCTGCCGGCGGGGTTCACGGTTGCCAGCAACGGGGTTACCGCCCGTCAGGAAGACCAGACGGTCACGCCCGCCGAGTGCCGCGACCTTATTCAGGGCGTGCTGCACACTGGCGCCATCCGCTTCGACCGCAACAACGCGAATATTTCAGCCCGCAGCTTCGGTGTCCTCGATCAGTTGGCCGCGGCCATGGCCCGTTGCCCCGACTCGGCCGTCGAAGTTGGTGCGCACAGCGATAATCAGGGCAGCGCGTCGCGCAACCGCGACCGGACACAGGCGCGGGCCGAGGCGATTGTCGACTTCCTTGTTTCCGCCGGGATCAGGCGCGAGCGTCTGAAACCCGTCGGTTACGGCGAGGACAATCCGATCGGCGACAACAATACCGAGGCCGGGCGGGCGACGAACCAGCGAATCGAGTTCTCCGTGGCGCTGCCGGACGGCGGATAGAATGCTCTACGTCTTCCATATCTACTGGCCCTTCCTGATCGTCGCCGTGGCGCTTGGCGTCTGCGTCGGCTGGTGGTTCCAGGATCCGCGCAGCGCTGACGACGTGACTGTGTGGCTGGAACCGGGGGACGACGACCGGTGATCTGGCACTTTTTCGAAGTCTGGGTGCTGCTTGCCGTCTTCTTCGCGGCCGGCTGTGCTCTGGGTGCATTTCTCTACGGACTGCTGGCTGACAGTCCGTTGGCGCTGGTGCAGGGGAGCGTGGCGGACGGCGTCGGCGATGTCGTCGATTGGGTGAGGGCCCGTCTCGGCATGAGTCCCGACTGGCGGCCGGAACTCGTCCGCTCGGTTGCAAGGCCTTCGCCGGCTGAGCCGGAGGCGCCAGAGTATGACGCTTATGAGCCTGCCGAGGAGGAGAGTTACGTCGCGGTCACAACCGAGGAAGACTGGAGCGACGAGCCGCGGTTTACGGAGGTCGACGAGCCTCAGATCGCGGCGCCATCTCAGTATGTCGCGCTTCCGCCTCCGGAGGCACAGCCTCCGCCGGGCGATCCAGGTCGAGCGGCGTCAGCTACGGCGGTCGGCAGCGACGGCGTCGTGCCGATGCGTCCCGCCGGGCTTTCTCGACCGCGCGGCGGTGTGCCCGACAACCTCACCCGGATTCGGGGGATCGGGCATCGCAACGAGGAGCTTCTCAACAGCCTCGGGATCTACCATTTCGGCCAGATTGCCTCGTGGACTCCCGGTGAGGTGCGCTGGATCGGGCAGTATCTGGCCTTCCCCGAACGAATCGAGCGTGACGACTGGGTCGGTCAGGCCATGGTCTTCGCCACCGGCGGCGACACCGGTTTCGAGAAGTCGGCGGACCGGCGTCGCCGGCGGCGCTCCGCCCTGCGGCAACAACAAGGGAAGCAACCCGAAGGCGGAGAGAACGAACCCGACGGCGATGAAGACGAATACGATTCGGACGACGACTAGTTCAGGCGTCGAGGTCGTAGGCGGGAACCTCGCGCGGGACTATCGCATCGTCGGGCGGAACTGCGCCCTCGACCCCGGTGATGAATGCCGAGATCTTGCCCAGCAATACGCCGCCGGCGAGACGGGGAGGGTGACCCTCGTTGACGATCCTCACCAGCTGGATGGACGGGTGGATACGCTGCATTTCGGCGACCGTAGCGGCCGATAACAAGTCGGAGCGCTCGCCGTACACGAGCTGTATTTGCACGTCCTTCAACGCCCGGAATTCATCCCAAAGCGTCGGGACGGGCTGGTCGAACTCAACGCCGGCAAATGTCGTCGCCAGCCCTTTCGCGTCGTAATCCGGCACCGGACGCCCGTATTTCTCGGCGTACGTGGCGTGCGCGAAGTCGTCCCAGTCGGCGTCCTGCCAGGCGGTAAACTGTCCGCCATGCAGCCGGCGCTGGATCGCCGCGGCATCGGTCCAGTCCTGTGGCGTCGGGGTACGGCCGACGTACGTCTTGATACGGGCAAGTCCACGCTGGTCCAGGGCCGGGCCTACGTCAACTAACACCAGCCCTGCCAGAGTTGCCGGGCGGGTCACACCCATGAGCATCCCGATGATCCCACCCCGCGACGTCCCGATGACTACGGCGCGCGGGATGCCGAGCATCGCCATGCCATCCAGCACGTCGTTCATCTCCGTGGCCGGGTTGTAGCCGGCCGTATCGGGGTCCCATTCCGACTGTCCACGCCCGCGATAGTCGAAGGCGACGACACGGCGCGGTCTATGGCGGTGGGACGCCAGGTGCACGGCAAGTGCGTCGAAGTCCCGGCTGGTACGAGTGAGGCCGGCCAGGCAAACCACCGGCAGCCACGGCGAAAGACGATCGCCGTAGTCGCGCGCGTACAGCTTCAATCCGTCGGCGGACGTGTAGAACACGTCGCGATACATGGGAGTGTCGTCGCTCATTGCACCACCGGTCCGCCGCGATGGAGGTCCGCCTCGATCGTCAATGCGTTCTGCCCGAGACGGGCGCGGTACACCTGCAGATTCTCCATAACACGCTGCACGTAGTTGCGTGTTTCGGTGAAGGGGATGCGCTCTATCCAGTTGACTACGTCGACCTTCGGGTCCCGCGGGTCACCGTTCTGCCGGACCCACTCCTGCACGCGGCTCTCGCCAGCGTTATAGGCAGCGATCGTCATCACATACGAGCCGCCGAAATCGTCGACGAGCGTACCGAGGTGGGTCGATCCGAGGAACGCGTTATAGGCGGGGTCAGATGTGAGCCTGTCTTTTGAGAACGCAACGCCCGCCGATTTCGCGACGCTCTTCGCCGTGGCGGGCATGAGCTGCAGGAGGCCGCGCGCACCGGCGCCGCTGACGGCTTGCGGATTGAAGGCGCTTTCCTGGCGGGCAATGGCAAAGACGACCGGCCGCTCGATGCCGGGTGTCTTCGCCGACGGCGGGATCGCCGTCGTCGGGAAGGCGAGAGCATCGACTTGCAGGCCATGGGAGGCTGCGGTCTTGCCAATCTGCAGGGCGAGCTGGTGGTTACCGCTGTCCTCCGCCATGCCGGCGAGCAACGCGACTTCGCCGGGATCGGTCAACACGTCAGCGAGGGTGCGGTAGAAGATGCCGGCGCGGTCGGGATAGCCGGCTGCGGTCAGGTGCTGGATTACGCGGACGAGTTCGCGCGCCGAGAAACGCTGGGTGGCTTCGCCGCTGGGCGTCGGGGCCTGCCCGATCGGTAGGCGCCTGCCTCCGAGACGGGCGAGCGCCAACTGACCGTAGAAAGTTGTCGGGAACGCCGCGGCGCGCTGATAGTGAGCGCCGGCGCCGGCGTTGTCGCCACCGGCCTGTGCGTCGCGCCCCAGCCAGTACTCGGCGCGCGACAAACTGAGGGGCATCTTGGAAAAGCCGGCGATGGCCGCGAAGTGTCCCTGCGCACGACCGGGGTCGTGCAAGTACTCGAGCGCGTACCAGCCGGCATGGAACTCCGCCTCCGCCTGCATCGTGGGCGATTCGGCCGAATGATTTGCGGCGATAGTGTAGGCGAGCTGCGCGTCACCCTCGCCGATGAGTTGCCGCGACACGAGACGCCGCTCGACCCACCACGCGTCGGGGTCGATGAGCGCCTTCGGATCGCGCGGCGCGGTCAGGAGCAGGTGTCCGGCATCCTCGCTCTTGCCGGTGCGCCGGAGCAATTGCACCTTGGAATATATCAGAAGCGGATCGCGGCCGACCGTCGGGAGCAATGCGTCGATGGCATTGCCGGCCTTGGAGGAACCTTTGATTACGAGCGCGACAGCCTTGGCTAAGGCTTGCTGATTCTTGTCGAGCAGTCCCGCGGTACGCAGCGCCGCCGCGGCGTTCTCGGCGTAAAGCTGACGGTCCATGCGCGTCTCGTTGTCGTCGCGAGTGAGCAGGTCACCGAACGACTGAACAATCTTCTTTTCAGTCGGGACCGCAAAATCGCCGTCGCGCCAGAATGGCCGTATCAGGTTCGCGGCATCGGCTTTCCGCCCCGCTGCCAGGAATGCGTTGCCCAGCATGATAGTCGCATCATCCGACGCCGGCTTGGTGGCGCCGAGGATCCTGATCACATCGGCGGGCGCCGGTTGCTCGCGCACTAGAGCCTGCTCGTAGCGCAGCTTCAGGAGCTGCTGAGCCGGCCAGTCGGTCAGCTGCTTGCGCAGGTCAGCCAGCGTGTTGGATGGAATGCTGGGGTAGCCGCCGGTTGCGACCATCCAGTTGACGATCTTGATATCGGTGCGGTCGGGCAGGGCGTACGCGGCGAGTAGAGCCCCCGCCGGGTTGTTGTCATTGAGGAGTTGTAGCGCGAGCTTCAGCCCGACCGGGTTGACTGGAGGGCCGGTGACGGGAGCCGACGGCGGACGCGGCTGTGAAAAGTCGGGACGCGGGGCGGCAGCCTGTGGGGCGTCGCTGTCCTCCGTCGACGTCTGCTCGCTGGTATCGTCTTCGGATATCAGGGCGCCGATGGTGTCGGCAGACGGCGAGGCGGGAGCCGCAGCTACTGCCGGCGTGGCGCTCGGCGCCTTGGGGCTGAGGTGTGGAGTAGGAACCGGCGGTGCCGGGGTTGTCTTGGCGATCGCGCTTTTGGCGGGATGAGACTTCGTTTTTTTCTTCGCCGCCACAGCGTTGCCGGCCGAGACCAGCGCAAAGGCGGTGATAGCGACAATGACCAGCAGATGCCAGCGGACCGTCTTCAGCGGCAGATGCTTCGGCTCGGGCAATCCGCTGATCATCAGTCCTGTTTGTCCTTTCGGTCCGGTGGCCCGCGCTCCCGGCGGCTTACGTCCATCCCGCACCGCGCAGGACGGCCTCTTTGGTCCAAGCCTCCACCCCGGCGATGCAGCCCATTGTGCCACGGTGAGGGACTGTTTGACGACTCAGCCGCTCCGTCGCGGCTCCTCCGACTCCTTGCCGGATTCATGAGGCGGGACTAAGGTCGCGGGCAAAGTGCCTACTGGATTTGACAATGGTTGGGCAGACAGCCGCTGCCGACAACCGGCCGGCCCATTCTACGGGTGGAAAAGCTCCGATGTTCAAGGGATCGATCACCGCGTTGGTGACGCCGATGCTGAACGGCAGTCTTGACGAGGACGCGTTTCGCTCGTTCGTCGACTGGCAGATCGAGGAAGGTTCGCACGGCCTGGTGCCGGTCGGCACTACCGGGGAAAGTCCGACGCTCAGCCACGAAGAGCACAAGCGTGTCGTCGAGCTCTGCATCGAGGCGGCCAACGGTCGCGTTCCCGTGATTGCCGGGGCCGGCTCAAACAACACGCGCGAGGCGATCGAGCTTGCCCGTTTTGCCGAGGAGGCCGGGGCCAACGGGCTGCTGGTGGTGACGCCATACTACAACAAGCCCAATCAGGAGGGGCTTTATCAGCATTTCAAGGCGATCAACGATGCCGTAGGCATTCCGATCTTCATCTACAACATCCCACCGCGCTCGGTGATCGACATGTCGGTCGACACGATGGCGCGGCTCTTCGAACTGAAGAACATCGTTGGCGTCAAGGATGCGACGGGGCAGATCGATCGTATCAGCCTGCAGCGTGGCAAGATGGGCGCCGATTTCATTCAACTTTCCGGCGACGATTCGACGGCGCTGGCGGTCATGGCGCACGGCGGGCACGGCTGTATTTCGGTGACGTCTAACATCGCGCCGAAGCTGCTTTCTGAATTCCAGACGGCCTGTCTGTCCGGCGACTACGCCAAGGCGCTTATCTACCAGGATCGCCTGATGCCGTTGCACAAGGCGCTTTTCCTCGAGCCGAATCCGGCCGGAGTGAAGTACGCGCTGTCGGCGATCGGCAAGATGCGCGAGGACGTGCGGTTGCCGCTGGTGCGTGTGACCGACGGGGCAAAGACCGAGATCCGGGCGGCGATGGTTCACGCCGGGCTGATCAACTAGACTCATCCTCATGGCAGCCAAGAAGGATCCGGCGAATCGCATCGCCGCCGTGAACCGGCGTGCGCGATTCAACTATGAGATTGGGCAGGTCTACGAGGCTGGTATCGCCCTTGTCGGCACCGAGATCAAATCGCTACGCGCCGGCCAGTCGAACATTGCCGACGCCTATGCCGGCGAGAAGAACGGCGAGCTCTGGCTCTATAATGCCTATATCCCGGAATACCTGCAGGCGAACCGCTTCAACCACGAGACACGCCGGCCGCGCAAACTGCTGCTCCACAAACGGGAGATCGGCCGGCTTGTCGGCGCGGTCGAAAAGGAGGGCATGACCATCGTGCCGCTCAAGGTGTTCTTCAACGACCGTGGCCGGGCAAAGGTCGAGATCGCGGTCGCGCGGGGAAAGAAACTCCACGACAAGCGCGAAACATCCAAGGCGCGCGACTGGGGCCGGGAAAAGGCCCGGCTGATGCGCGACAAGGGCTAACTATGAACGACGACCCGAATGTGTTGCCGGACGATCTACCGGTTCCGATGGACGATGGGGCCGCCGATCACCTGTCCGGCCGCATGTTGCCGGACATCGCCTTGGATTGCACATCAGGAGGTGCTGTGCGACTGGCAGGGCTGCCCGGTCGCACGGTCGTCTACGCCTACCCGAAGACGGGTGTGCCCGGGCGCGCGCTGCCAACGTCGGATTGGAATCTGATCCCCGGGGCGCGGGGCTGCACACCCCAGTCCTGCGCCTTCCGCGATCATTTCGCCGAACTGCTCCGGGCCGGAGCGTCACAGGTCTTCGGCCTGTCGACGCAAGACACGACCTACCAGCAGGAAGTCGCCAACCGCCTCCATCTGCCGTTTGCGCTGTTGTCGGATGCCGGGCTCAAGCTGACGCAGGCGCTGCGCTTGCCGACCTTCACTAAAGATGGTGAGGTATTTCTTCGACGGCTGACGATGATCGTGCGCGACGGCCGCATCGAGCATGTGATTTATCCGGTATTCCCACCGGACCGGAACGCCGCCGATGTACTGACGTGGCTGCGTGCGAATCCAGCGTGACGGCCCGGGATCAATTCTCCAAGGCGTCCTCTTCGGCTTCCTCGGGGTCAATACCGAAGGCCTCCAGGCCTTCCGCGAGATAGTCGGCGAGAAGCGGCATGCCGAGCAGGTAGCGCTCCGTGCGGGCGCTTCGCTGGCTGCGCGCCGTTTGCCGGGCTTCCTGCCAATCCTCGATGTCAAAGGTGCCGCGACCTATCCAGGCGAGGGCGACCAGGTCCGTCTCCTCATCCTCGTTCAGTCCACGCACAAATCCAACGATCTCAGCGACATCTGAATCGCCGGGTCGATTATCCAGGAATTCGCTCTCGTCGTCATCGCTGGCGTCGGCGGCATCGATCGAAGGCGCGACCCTGGAGTCGAAGGCGCGAGCCTTCAGGATGAGCCAACCTATCTTCTCGGGAGCGATCTGCAGTTCGGGCATAGATTGGGGTCTCCGGGAGCGGTTTTCTCTCAACTCGCTGGCCGGCAAAAGGTTTCAACGATTGCCCAATCTCGCCCGTATACCTTTGAACACCGCCTGGAACATCGCTTCCGTCAGTACGCCGGTGTTCGTGTTGTAGCGGGAGCAGTGATAACTGTCGTGGAGGGTCAATCCGGGCCGAATTTGGTGAATCGCGCCGTGACCGAAGGGGACCGTCGCGCGCCTGACGCCGAGTGTGGTGGCCGTGCTGTCGTGCGCGATGCGGCCGAGCACCAGAATTGCGGCCAGCCTCGGCATGGCGGCAATGGTCGGCACGAGGAACTGCCGGCAAGTGGCGATTTCGACCGGCAGAGGCTTGTTCTGCGGCGGCACACACCGGACTGCATTGGCGATGAGTGTATCGACCAGAGTGAGGCTGTCGTCGGGCCGCGCCTCAAAGACGCCGGTGGCGAATCCGAAGTCGATCATCGTCCTGTAGAGGAGGTCGCCGGCGTAGTCGCCGGTGAACGGGCGGCCGGTGCGATTGGCGCCGCGCAGGCCGGGCGCCAAACCGACAATCAATAGTCGCGCATCGAGCGTGCCGAATGTGGGAACCGGGGCGTTGTGCCAAGCTGGTTCCTTGGCGCGCCATTCTTCGCGGAAGGCGACCAAGCGCGGACACAGGGGGCAGTTGCGGCCGGGATCCAGCGGCGCAGCGGACCGCGAGGCGGCTTCAGGCACGAGCGATGTCGGCGCCAATCAAGCCGTCGGCTCGTCCTCGAACTCGTCCTGGAATATCTCGGCCTGGGCCCGCTCGGCCTGACGCTGCTGCCGGTCGACGGGATCGCGGCCAACCCGGTCCTGAAGGGTCGAAAGCTCGATGAAATGATCGGCCTGCCGGCGCAATTCATCGGCAATCATCGGGGGCTGGGTGGCGAGGGTGGAGACGACCGTCACCTTGCGGCCCTTACGCTGCACCGCTTCCACCATCGAACGGAAATCGCCGTCGCCGGAAAAAAGCACGAAGTGATCGATGCTGTCAGCCATCTCCATGACATCGACGGCGAGTTCGATGTCCATGTTGCCCTTGATCTTGCGCCGGCCGGTGGCGTCCACGAATTCCTTGGTCGGCTTGGTCACCACGGTGTAGCCGTTGTAGTCCAGCCAATCGATGAGCGGGCGGATCGAGGAGTATTCCTGATCCTCGGCTAACGCGGTGTAGTAGTAGGCGCGCAACAGGTAGCCCTTCGATTGGAACTCCTGTAGCAGGCGGCGGTAGTCGATATCGAAGCCGAGAGACTTCGACGTGGCATACAGATTGGCGCCGTCGATGAAGAGAGCGATCTTTTCACGCGGGTCGAAAAGATTGTGCTCGACGCGTTCGCGGTTGCCGGCCATGGAACTTGTTCTCCCTGACTCTCTTTGCCCGAAAAAAGGCGCGGCGTTAGCAATCACCGTTGGCCTCCGGACGGGCTGCCGCGATTCGGAGGCGGGCAAAGAAGCGGTTCAATCAATGACGCTTGCGTTATTCACGCCGGCTGAACCAGGCTGCGGAATAAGCATTTTCTACCATAGATGGGGCGGTTTTTCCGCGTGACGAGGGACGCGAACCCCGGATTTCCCCTGCCAATATGGGACATTCGCCTGTTAGCGGCGCTTGCTTATCCGGCTTCACCAGCCTATATCCCGCGCAATTCCACCGATTTGGAGACTTTTGCCCATGGCGCGCGTCACCGTCGAAGATTGCGTCGACAAGGTCGAGAACCGCTTTGAACTGGTGCTCCTGGCCAGCCACCGGGCCCGCATGATCGCCAGCGGTGCTCCGCTCACCATCGACCGCGACAACGACAAGAACCCGGTCATTGCGCTCCGCGAGATCGCTGACCAGACGGTCGCTCCGGAAGATCTGAAGGAAGACCTCATCCATTCGCTGCAGAAGTACGTCGAGGTGGACGAGCCAGAACCCGAGGTGGTGCCCATGATCGCCTCGGCGGGCGGCGAGAAGAGGGCTCCGGTGCCCGAAGAGAGCGGCGAGATCGCTTTTGACCGGATGTCTGAGGAAGAGCTTCTCCGCGGCCTGGAGAGCATGGTTCCACCGGACAAGACCGAGGAATTCTAGCCATCTCGGTGGCGCTGGGCGCTGGCCGGAGCCGCTATCGCGAAGTTCCGGCGTTTTCGGGCATCGCGCTTAGACTTTGGCGATACTATATCTAGTAGTATTGCCTGCCCGCCTTCCGGTGGGCGCAAAAGCGCGGCTGACCCTGTGTTTCGCCCATGATGCGCCAGTATGAACTCGTCGAGCGGGTAACGCGGTACAATCCTGCCGCCGACGAAAACCTGCTCAACAAGGCATACGTCTATGCCATGCAGAAGCATGGCACGCAGCAGCGTGCCAATGGCGATCCCTATTTCTCCCACCCCCTGGAAGTCGCTGGCATCCTGACTGACCTCAAGCTGGACGATTCCACCATCGCGGTGGCGCTGCTTCACGACACGATCGAGGATACCGACGCGACGCGCGCCGAGATCGACCAGATGTTCGGCGAGGATATCGGCCGCTTGGTCGAGGGCCTGACCAAAATCCGGAAACTCGACCTCGTGTCGAAGAAAGCGGTGCAGGCGGAGAACTTGCGCAAGCTGCTGCTGGCGATCTCCACTGACATTCGCGTGCTGCTCGTCAAGCTTGCCGACCGACTGCACAACATGCGCACCCTGGAGCACATGCCAGAGGAGGCGAGGGGGCGCATCGCCGAGGAGACACTCGAGATTTATGCGCCGCTTGCCGGCCGCATGGGCATGCATGACATGCGCGAAGAGCTTGAGGAACTTGCGTTCCGCACGGTCAATCCAGAGGCGCACGCCACCATCGCGCGCCGCATGGCGGAACTGCGCGAGCGTAACCAGGCACTGGTCGTGCAGATCGAAAAGGAACTTACCGAGCGGCTACTGAAAGCGAACATCGTCGCCCGGGTGAGCGGCCGCGAGAAGCGCCCTTACTCGATCTTCCGCAAGATGGAGCGGAAGGCGGTGAGCTTCGAGCAACTGTCCGACATTCTTGGCTTCCGGGTGATCGTTGAGACGCTGGAGCAGTGCTACGCGGCCGTCGGTGTCGTGCATACGACCTGGCCGGCGGTTCCGGGACGCTTCAAGGACTATATCTCGACGCCGAAACAGAACGATTATCGTTCGATCCACACCACCGTCGTGGGTCCCGGCAGTCAGCGGGTCGAGTTGCAGGTGCGCACTGGCGATATGCACCGGATTGCCGAATACGGCATCGCCACCCATGCCCTCTACAAGGACGACGTAAAGGCCAAGACGAACGGTAACGGCGCGTCTGCCAAGCCTGCCAATGGCATCGTGGCGTTGCCCGGCTTCAATGATGAGATCCGCGCCTACGAATGGCTCCGGCGCACGGTAGAAATGCTGGCTGAGGGCGACACGCCGGAGGAATTTCTTGAGCACACCAAGCTTGAGCTTTTCCAGGATCAGGTCTTCTGCTTCACCCCCAAGGGCCGACTGATCGCGCTCCCGCGCGGTGCCACCCCGATCGACTTTGCCTACGCGGTACATACGCGCGTCGGCGACACCTGCGTCGGCGCCAAGGTCAATGGCCGCAACATGCCGCTGATGACCGAGCTGCACAACGGCGACGAGGTGGAGATTGTTACGTCGAAGGCGCAGGTGCCGCCGCCGGCGTGGGAATCGATGGTGGTAACGGGCAAAGCGCGTTCGGCTATCCGCCGGGCGACACGATCGGTGGTGCGCAAGCAATATGCGGGTCTTGGCCGGCAGATACTTCAGCGCGCGTTCGAGCGCGCCAAGCGTCCGTTCTCGGATGATCTGATTACCGCCGCACTTCCACGCCTCGCTCAGAACAACGTCGAGGATGCGCTCTCGGCGGTCGGTCGGGGCGAGATTCCGTCAGCGAATGTTCTTCGCGCAGTATATCCCGACCATCGCGAAGAACGTGCCAAAAGCCGCAAGGCGGGAGGCGAGGAAGGCTGGTTCGGTCTCAAACGTGGTTCTGGCATGAAGTTCCGCGTGCCCGGCCTGTCGCGGCGGTCCGAAGAGCGGCCGGCGAAGGTCGATACCGCTCTGCCGATCCGCGGCCTCACAGGTGAGAGCGCGGTGCGGTTCGCGGATAGCGGGGCCGTCCCGGGGGACCGGATTGTCGGTATTCTCACTCCCGGTGGGGGCGTCACAATTTTCCCCATCCAGTCTCCGGCGTTGAAGGAATTCGACGACGAGCCTGAGCGCTGGCTCGACGTGCGTTGGGATGTCGACGCGGATGCAACGGAGCGCTTTCCGGCACGCATCCAGGTCACCGAACTCAACGAGCCGGGCAGCCTCGCCCAGGTGGCGCAGGTAATCGCCGACAACGAGGCCAATATCTCCAGCATCCAGACGCTTCAGTCCGCACCGGATTTCTCGGTGATCCTCATTGATGTGGAGGTATTCGACGTGAAGCATCTCAATCGGCTGATCGCGCAATTGCGGGCACGGTCGGTGGTCAGCGACGTGATTCGGGTTAGCGAATGAGCGGCCAGATGACCGAGGCCGAGGTGATCGATGTTTTCCGCGAAGCGGGTGCCATCCTTGAGGGGCACTTCATCCTCAGTTCCGGCCTGCGCAGTCCGGTCTTCATCCAGAAGGCGCGGGTGTTCCAGTATCCAGACAAGACCGAAAAATTATGCCGGGCGCTGTCCCAAAAGGTCCGTGCTGCCGGCTTCGGTGACATTGACCTTATCGTCTCGCCGGCGCTCGGCGGTATTCTGCCGGGATACGAAACTGCGCGTCATCTCGGCGTCCCCGCCGTCTGGGTGGAGCGCGAAAACGGCGTGTTTCATCTTCGCCGCTTCGAAATCCCCAGGGGAGCCCGGGTACTTATCGTCGAGGACATCGTTACCACCGGCCTTTCCGGGCGCGAAACCATCGCAGCGGTCGAAGCGCTGGGAGCTCGCGTGATTGCATGTTCATGCCTGATTGACCGTTCCGGTGGCGAGGCGGACCTCGGTGTTCCGCTTGTGGCGTTGGCACGCTACAAGGTGCCCGCCTATCCGGCCGCCGAAATCCCGCCCGAAATGGCGCGCATTCCAGCGGTGAAACCGGGAAGCCGAGGTTTGGCCTGAAATCATGCTTTTTCGGAGCCGCCAGCAACCCGACCTGATGACGCGCGTGCGCACGGCGCTGTGGCCGCGCGTGAGCTGGTCGCGGTCGGCGCAATATTTCCGAAAACGCGTGCTGCGCCTGTCGGGTTCGCCGCACGCGATTGCGCTTGGTGTCGCCATCGGCGTCGCGGTGTCCTTCACGCCGTTCCTCGGGTTTCACATTTTGATCGCGCTGCCGATTGCATACCTGCTCGGCGGTAACCTCGTGGCGTCCGCCCTCGGTACAGCGTTCTTCAATCCGCTGACGGCTCCCTTCATCGTGACGGCGTCTTTCCGCGTCGGGCACTTCCTGATCGGCGGACCGGTGCGGTTTCGCCACGGCGGGGACGCTCCGGACAATATCCTTGAGAAGCTGCTGCATGGCTTCTGGCCGGTGCTCAAGCAGACGATGGCGGGAGCGTTACCGCTTGGCCTTGTCGCGGGAGTGATCGTCTATGTCATCGTCGCCATGGGGACCTCTGGCTTCCAAACCATGCGCCGCGAGCGACTCGCTGCCCGTCGTCGCCAGAAAGAAGAACAGTCGGCGCCCCCAACGCGTCCGACGATGGAAAGCGTCTGATGCCCGGCAGTCTGCACCGTCCTCTGCTCCGTCTCGGCGTCAACATCGATCACGTGGCAACCATCCGCAATGCGCGCGGCGGCGATCTTCCTGATCCGTTGCGCGCCGCCGAGATTGCCGAAGCGGCCGGCGCCGACGGCATCACTGCGCATCTCCGAGAAGACCGGCGTCATATCGGCGACCGCGACATCGAACGCCTGCGCCAGAACCTGCGGGTGCCGCTCAATCTGGAGATGGCCGCGACCGAAGAGATGGTGTCGATCGCGCTGCGTTACCGGCCGCATGCGGCTTGTATCGTTCCGGAGCGGCGGGAGGAACGGACAACGGAAGGCGGCATTGACGCCGCCGGTCAGCGAACGCGCCTGCACCCGCTCATCAAGGCGTTGGCCGATGCGGGCATCCGCGTTTCGCTTTTCATCGAGGCGGACCGCCGGCAGATCGATGCGGCTGCCGCACTGGGCGCCCCCGTTGTCGAACTGCATACCGGCACCTACTGCGAATCGTTTCATTCTGGCGCGGATGCTTTCGAGCGCGAACGGCAGCGCATCGCTGAAGCCGCCGCCTACGGCAAGAGCCACGGCCTGGAAATCCACGCCGGTCATGGCCTGGCTTTCGACACGGTGAAGCCGATCGCACGCATGCCCGAGATTTCGGAACTCAACATCGGCCACTTCCTTGTCGGCGAGGCGATCTTCGTCGGTCTTGCCGAAAGTGTGCGCACCATGCGGCGGCTGATGGACGAAGCGCGGGCGGGCGTGACGGCATGATCGTCGGCATCGGCAACGACACGATTGACATTCGTCGCGTCGAGAAAGTTCTGGAGCGCCACGGCGAGCGTTTTACCCACCGCATCTTCACCGATATCGAGGTGCGGAAATCCGAGCGGCGGCGGCTGCGCGCTGCATCCTACGCGAAGCGTTTTGCGGCTAAAGAGGCCTGTTCCAAGGCGCTGGGCACCGGGATGAGTCGCGGCGTCTTCTGGCGCGACATGGGCGTGGTCAACTTGCCCTCGGGCAAACCGACGATGGCGTTGACGGGAGGCGCGGCAAAGCGCCTCGCTGCTCTGGTGCCTACGGGGCACCGTCCCGAAATTCACGTTACGATCACAGACGATTTTCCGCTGGCTCAGGCTCTGGTTATCATCGAAGCGGTGCCTGTCGGCGGGTCCATGCCACGGTCCTGAAAGCACGGGAACGAGTGGCCTCCCGGCGTTGCGCTGAGGGCGGCAAGTCGGTATGACCGGCCATTCTTTGCAACCGGCGGAACACCTCATGAGCGTGACAACGGAAAAGCAGGCCAAGGGCGGCACGGGCGAAACCATCAAGGTTATTGTCCAGGCGTTGATCCTTGCGCTCGTGGTGCGCACGCTGCTTTTCCAGCCCTTCAACATTCCGTCAGGCTCGATGAAGTCGACGCTGCTGGTCGGCGATTATCTGTTCGTGTCGAAATACGCCTACGGCTATTCGCGGTTCTCGCTGCCGCTGGGACTCCATTTGTTCGACGGGCGCATCTGGTCAAAGCCGCCGGCACGCGGCGACATCGTCGTTTTCAAGCTGCCGCGTGACGAGACCACGGACTACATCAAGCGCGTCATCGGCTTGCCGGGCGATCGCATCCAGATGAAGGACGGCGTGCTTTATATCAACGATGTGGCGGTGCCGAAGGTCTACGTCGATACGTTCGATGACGACGGTTTCACCGACAAGCGCTACAAGGAGACGCTACCGAATGGCGTCAGTTACACGGTGCTTGATCGCGATCCTAATGGACTGGAGGATAACACCCAGGTGTTCGAGGTGCCCCCCGATCACTACTTCATGATGGGTGACAATCGCGACAACTCCACCGACAGTCGCGTGTCGCCTGCCAATGGCGGCGTCGGCTTCGTGCCTTTCGAGAATCTCGTCGGTCGCGCCGAGGTCATTTTCTTCTCGGTCAAGGAAGGCGATCCGATCTGGGCCATCTGGGATTGGCCGCAGTCGGTCCGCTGGGACCGCATTTTCAAGATTCTATGAAGTCTGCCGGTGACGCCGCGCTTGCCGCGCTGGAGCGCCGTCTGGGCCATGACTTTCGCAATCGTGGACTCCTGCTGACTGGGTTGACTCACGCCAGTGCGGCAACCGCCACGCGGGAAACCTATCAGCGGTTGGAGTTTCTCGGCGATCGCGTGCTGGGTCTCGTGATCACCGAGATGCTGATCGCCGCCTTCCCGACGGCGTCGGAGGGCGAGCTGTCGCGACGGCTCGCGGATCTCGTGCGCAAGGAAGCTTGTGCTGAAGTTGCCGCGGCGCTGGATTTCGGCAGCGCCATGCGCCTTGGCGGTGGCAAGATCAAGCGATCCAGCCTGCTTACAACCAACGTGCTCGGCGACGTATGTGAGGCGGTTATCGCTGCGATCTACCAGGATGGCGGGCTCGAGGCGGCGCGGACGTTCATCGCCGCCCACTGGCGGATAAAGCTCATGGCGGACGCCGTGCCGAATCAGAACGCCAAGGCAGCGCTGCAGGAATGGGCGCAGGGGCGGGGGATCGGCGTGCCCGTATACGCCATCAAGTCAAAGAGCGGCCCCGACCACGAGCCGCATTTCGAGGTTGAGGCAAAGGTAGGCGTGCTGCCGCCGGCGAACGGCGAGGGGCGCACGCGACGGGAGGCCGAGCAGGCGGCCGCGGCAGCGCTGCTGGCGCGCGAGGGCGTATGGAAGGCGCCGGCCCGATGACCGAACGGGGGATCGCCAGCGAGAACACGCGCTGCGGCTTCGTCGCGCTCATCGGTGTGCCTAATGCCGGAAAATCAACGCTCATCAACCGCCTCGTCGGCACCAAGGTCGCTATCGTCAGCCACAAAGTTCAAACGACGCGCTCGACCATCCGGGGGATCGCGATGGCGGGACGGGCGCAGATCATCTTCGTCGATACGCCGGGCATATTCCGTCCGAAACGGCGGCTCGAACGCGCCATGGTGGAGACGGCCTGGGGCGGTGCTCGCGATGCCGACGTGGTGGCGCTGCTCATTGATGCGGCAACGGGCGTTACCGACGGCGTAAAAGAGCTGATCGCCAAGCTCGCCGAAATCGGCCAGCCGAAAGTGCTGGTGCTCAACAAGATCGATCTCGTGCGGCGGGAAAACTTGCTGACGCTGACGGCCGAGGCGAACGGGCTCCTCGCCTTTGAACGAACCTTCATGGTCTCTGCGCTGTCAGGCGACGGACTGGCCGAGTTTGTCGCCTACCTTGCCGGACGGGTGCCCCCGGGTCCCTGGCTCTATCCGGAGGACGAAGTCTCCGACGTGCCGCTTCGCCAGCTCGCGGCGGAAATCACCCGCGAAAAGCTGTTCGAGCGCCTCCACCAGGAACTGCCATATCACGCGACCGTGGAGACTGAGGAATGGAAGGAGCAGCAGGATGGCTCGGTACGCGTCGCGCAGACCATATTTGTCGAGCGCGAAAGCCAGAAGAAAATCGTGATCGGCGCGGGTGGCTCGGTCATCAAGGCGATCTCGATGGCCGCGCGCAAGGAAATCGGGGAAATCGCCGAGACGCCCATCCATCTTTTCCTGTTCGTAAAGGTGCGGGAGAACTGGAGCGACGATCCGGAGCGCTACCGCGCAATGGGGATCGAGTTCCCGAAGTAGCTGCGCCCCGCTGGCGCTTCAGACGGCGGTAAAGCCGTTATCGACGAACAGCTGGGTGCCGGTGATGAAGCGGGATTCATCGCTCAACAGAAACACCACTGCGCCGGCAATGTCTTCCGGGCGGCCCATGCGGCCCTGCTGCATCCGAATGGTTGCGTCGGAAACGTCGACGCCGTAGCGCGTCAGTCCCTCCACCTCGCGTTTGCCGTGCGGCGTATCGATGAAGCCCGGACAGACGGCATTGCAACGGACGCCCTTCTCACGGAACTCTACGGCGATGGCTCGGGCGAACATCTGGCAAGCTGCCTTGGTGGTGTCGTAGAGCACCTCATTGGGTGTTGCCGCCACGGCGGAAATCGAGGAAGTGCAGACGATGGCGCCGCCACCAGCGCCGATCATCGATGGTAGCACGGCCTTCGTCATCAGGAACATCGAGCGGACGTTGACTGCCATCAGCCATTCCCATTCCTGGAAAGTGGTCTCGAGGAACGGCTTGATGACGATGCTGCCGGCGTGATTGAAAAGCGCTGTTATCGGGCCGAACCCGGCGACGGCGGAATTGACCGCGTGCCCGACGGAGGCCTCCTCGGCGACATCCGCCTCAATGAAGGCTGCATCGCCGCCCGCCGCTCGAATCGCGGCCACGGTGGCTTCGCCGGCCGCCATGTTACGATCGACGATGACGACCTTGGCGCCCTCCGCGGCGATCTGCTTCGCCGCTGCTTCTCCCATCCCCGTCGCGCCGCCTGAAACCAGCGCCACCTTGCCTGTCAGCCGTCCCGCCATATCTCGCCTTTCACGATTGATTTCCCATAGGCCTATGCGATTTCAGGCTTTGTCGGTGTAGGTTCTCGCCATGCAGTGGTCCGACGAGGGAATCATTATAGGCACCCGCCGCCATGGCGAGACCAGCCTCATTGTCGAGTTGATGACACCCGCCCACGGTCGTCATCTTGGCCTTGTCCGCGGCGGCCGTTCGCGCCAACGCCAGCCGCTGTTGCAGCCGGGAAACTCCGTACTGGCGACCTGGCGGGCGCGGCTCGACAGTCATCTTGGCCACTATACGATGGAGGGGACGACCGAGCGCGCCGCGCGCCTCATCGAGAATGCCGCGGGCCTATACGGTATCCAGGCGCTGGCCGCGCTCTTCCGGCTGCTGCCGGAGCGCGACCCGCACCCGAGGCTCTACGACGGCCTCCTGGCCATTCTTGATTTCCTCGATGATCCGCTGATTGCCGGCGGGCTCATCGTGCGTTTCGAGCTGAAGCTGCTGGACGATCTGGGCTTTGGCCTCGACCTCGATCAATGCGCCGCGACCGGCCGCAATGACGACCTCGCCTACGTCTCGCCAAAAACGGGAAGGGCGGTCAGCCGTTCGGCTGGCGAGCCGTACCATGACCGTCTGCTGGCGTTGCCGCCTTTCTTGATGGAGGCGCCGTCAGCCGCGAGACCGGACGCCGAGGCAGTGACCGACGCCTTTCACCTGACCGGCTATTTCCTGGCGCGGCACGTCTACGAGCCGCGCGGCCTGGAACCTTCGGATGCACGAGCGGCGTTCATTGGGCTGATCGCGCGGCAGCGGGAAGCGGCCGCCTAGGACTCACAGCACTGAGCCACCTCTCCCCAAGGGGGGAAAGCGGCTCATACACGCGTCGCCTTGAATCCCAAGGCTTTGCGAGCTACTGCGAGTCATGGCCAAACACCTGATTCCCCAAGGCGAAATCGAGCCTGTCGATCTCCGTGCGGCGCTTGAAGAGCGCTACCTCGCCTACGCCCTCTCGACGATCATGCACCGCGCGTTGCCGGATGTACGCGATGGATTGAAGCCGGTGCATCGGCGCATCCTGCACGGCATGCGCCAGCTTCGCCTCGATCCGGGAACGGCCTACAAGAAATCCGCAAAAATCGTCGGCGACGTGATGGGCAGCTACCACCCGCACGGCGACCAGGCGATCTACGACGCGCTGGTGCGGCTGGCGCAGGAATTCTCCGTTCGCTATCCGCTTGTCGACGGGCAAGGCAACTTCGGGAATATCGACGGCGATAATGCGGCCGCCATGCGTTACACCGAGGCGCGCATGACCGAAGTGGCGGGGTTGCTGCTCGAGGGCCTCGACGAGGACGCGGTCGATTTCCGGCCGACCTATGACGGTTCCGATCAGGAGCCAGTCGTGCTGCCCGGTGCTTTTCCCAATCTGCTCGCCAACGGCTCGTCGGGCATTGCCGTTGGCATGGCGACAAATATCCCGCCACACAACGCCGCCGAGCTTTGCGACGCGGCGCTACATCTTATCAAGACGCCGAAAGCGCGCATCGAGACACTGGTCGACCTGGTACCGGGGCCCGACCTGCCGACCGGCGGCATCATCGTCGAACCGCGCGCCAATATCGTTGAGGCCTACAGGACCGGCCGCGGCTCCTTCCAGGTGCGGGCCCGTTGGACGCAGGAGGATCAGGGTCGCGGCACTTACGCCGTGATCGTCAGCGAGATTCCCTACCAGGTGCAGAAGGCCCGGCTGATCGAAAAGATCGCCGAGCTTATGGAAGCCAAGAAGCTTCCGCTGGTAGCCGACATCCGCGATGAGTCTGCGGAAGACATCCGCATCGTCATCGAGCCGAAGAGCCGGACGGTAGATGCGGCGTTGATGATGGAGTCGCTCTTTCGGCTCACCGACCTGGAATCACGCATCCCGCTCAATCTCAACGTCTTGTCGAAGGGCGTCGTCCCGAAGGTGATGAATCTCGGCGAGGTCCTTACAGAATGGCTGGCGCACCGACGCGAGGTTCTCATCAGGCGGACGAACTTCCGCCTGGAGAAGATCCGCCATCGATTGGAGGTACTGGAAGGCTACCTCGTCGCCTATCTCAACCTCGACGAGGTCATCAGAATCATCCGCGCCGAGGACGAGCCGAAGCCTGTCCTGATGAAGAGGTTCGAGCTTACCGATGTGCAGGCCGAAGCGATCCTCAACATGCGCCTGCGGTCTCTGCGAAAACTCGAGGAGTTTGAGATCCGCGGCGAGCACGATGCGCTGTCGAAGGAACAGAAGTCGCTGAGGGCGCTGATGAAGTCGGAAGATAAGCAATGGGACACGGTCGCCGACCATATCAGGGAAGTGAAGAAGGCGTTCGGGCCGACCACGCTGCTCGGCAAGCGCCGCACCAGCTTTGGCGACGCGCCCGAGCACGATGAGGAAGACATCCAGACCGCAATGGTCGAGCGTGAGCCGATCACGGTCGTGGTATCCGACAAAGGCTGGATACGCGCGCTGAAGGGTCACGATGTCGATCTGGCGACGCTCGCCTTCAAGACCGATGACTCCCTGAAGGCGGCTATCCGCGCGGAGACGACCGACAAGATCGTTGTTGCGGCGACCGGCGGCCGCTTTTACACGCTGGCAGCCGACAAGCTGCCCGGTGGGCGCGGGCACGGCGAACCGATCAAGCTGATGGTGGACATGGATGCGGCCGACGATGTGGTCGCCGTCATGGTCCATGACCCGGCCCGCAAGCTCCTGGTAGTTTCGACCGATGGGCGCGGCTTCGTCGTTCCCGAGGCGGAAGTTATCGGCAACACGCGCAAGGGCAAGCAGGTGATGGGAGTGAGCGCGCCTGAAGAAATGCGCGTCGCCGTGCCGGCGACCGGCGACACGGTCGCGGTGCTGGGCGAGAACCGCAAGCTGTTGCTCTTCCCGCTTGATCAGGTGCCGGAAATGGCGCGGGGCAAGGGCGTAAGATTGCAGAAATATAAGGATGGCGGCGCCGCCGATGCCCGCGTCTTTGCCAAGAAAGATGGTCTCACCTGGCAGGACTCCTCCGGCCGCGGTTTTACCCGCTCAATGGCCGAGTTGAAGGATTGGGTAGGCACCCGCGCCCAAGCCGGCCGCCTGCCGCCACAGGGCTTTCCCCGTCATGGGAAGTTCGGCTCGGAAAGCTAACCGGAAGAGTTATCCCCGAAGTTATCCACAGGCGCACCCCGCGGTACCTCGCGTGAGTTCATGGGTTATCCACAATCGTGCGCGGTGTGCCTTTGCTGCCACCGGAGTGGATCGACCAACTAAATCAATAGGTTGAAATTGAGTTTCTGCGCAACGGCGCGGCTTATTCACCGCCGGCGTGAAGGGTGCCCATTTGGCGCTTGCAGGTTAATCAACAGTTAATCCAGAGTTGCAGTTGAGGCAGGCCACGCCTTGTTGCGTTTGAGTAGAGGAGGTCAGTATGACCAACCGTGACTTTGCGCGTGCGCGTATTGCGCGCTCTGTTTCTCTTTCCATCATCGCTTTGTCTGCCGCTGTTGCGATGGGCTCGACCGCCGCTAGGGCCGCCGATCCTCTCGCTGGAGGCGGCCGTATAGCTGGAGCGGAATGTATGTGGGTTTGCACGCCGGTGGAGCGTGGGGAAGTGCTGCTGTGACCGATATCTCGGGTGGCGTTACTCCCGGGCCCTTCTCATATTCGCCGGCTGGTGTGTTCGGTGGAGGGACCACCGGTCTAAACTGGCAAATGGGCAACCTCGTCGCGGGTGTTGAGGGCGATCTCGGCTTCATGGATCTTGCGGGCGCTGGCACCGCCCCATCGTCCATCCCCGGGTTACATCAGGATCTGACTCTAAGCTCCGGCTTTTACGGAGATGCCACGGGTCGCCTGGGTTTTGCTTTCGGCCATACGCTCTTGTATGGCAAAGGCGGGTTTGCAGCTTACAACGGCCAAGCGAGGCAAGTGACCCAGAACCCCGGCTATGTCACCACGGGTACGCAGATATTTACCGGCTGGACCATTGGCGGCGGCATTGAGCAAAACGTTGCCGGGAACATGAACGTCAAGCTTGAATATGATCACTTCGACTTTGGGTCGCAGGGTGGTTCGCAGACAAGCATCAGCGATCCTCCGGTTGGCTTTGTGTACACAAACTCCACGAAGCTCACTGCGGAAGCTGTGAAGATCGGGATTGATTGGCACCTGAATTGAGCCGCTAGGGCGCCCAATTCGCGCGACGTGCTCTTACGACATCGAAGAGGCCGGCAATATCGGTTTGCCGGCCTCTTTGCATTTGGGGCGGGGGGCCGTCATATCACGGCGATGGCGGACCTCTTTGCCGAGCGAATCTACGGCGTTCCTTGGCTGGTGCTTGCCGCCGGCGCGGCGGCCCTCGCCGTCGTCTATCTCGTCATCCCCGCAAGCGCTGGCGCCTCTGGCCTGAATTGGTTCGTGCTGCGGTGGTTCCATTCCATCGCGTGGACTTTCCTTGCACTCGCCGCCTTCGTGCGTGCCAAGGTGAGCGACACCCCGCTTGAATGGGCGGCGCCGCTCGGAGCCACGGGTGGGCTCGTGTACGTCGCGTTCATGATCACCTCGGTGGCCACGCAATCGGGAAGCGGTGGCGGATGATCGCAAACGCCGAGACCAGATGGGCGGTGATCCAGGCGGTGGATGCCCTGCTCGATCACATCGCCAACGGCCGCCACCGGGAGTCGATCGCCAGCTTCACCTGCGATGGGGACGGGGCGTTGATTGGCTCCGAAGCCAGCGAATGGGCCATCGGCCCTGAAGGCCTCCGGGGCTTTTTCGCCTCGCTCTATGCCCAACCCTACCGCGTACTCTTCAAGCTCGACGACCGTCGCATCTCGGCGGCGGGTAATGTCGCCTGGTTCAGCGGAGAGGGGACATATCGGCTGAGTTCGGGCGATGAGGACAAGCCGTATCGCCTGGTGGGTGTGCTTGAGCGGCGCGAGGGGCGTTGGCTGTGGCAGCTTTTCTCGGGCTCGGAGCCCGTCTAGCGCCGGTTCAGTCGACGCGCACCCAGCCGCGTGCCATCAGGTGCTCCTGTGGCTTGAAGCGGCGCTTGTAGCCCATTTTCTGCGAACCCTCGACCCAATACCCGAGGTAGACGTAGGGCAGCCCCATGCGGCGCGCCCGGTTGATGTGGTCGAGGATCATGAAGGTGCCGAGGCTGCGGTCGGCGTAGGCCGGATCGAAGAACGAGTAGACCATCGACAGGCCATCGGCGAGGATGTCGGTCAGCGCGGTCGCGATGAGCGGGCCTTCGCCGCGGCCGGTAATGCCGGTGTCGATGCCGCGGAAGCGATACTCCACGACCAGCGTGTCGACGTGGCTGTCGCCGACCATCATGGCGTAGTCGAGCACGGTCATGTCGGCCATGCCGCCTGCGGCGTGACGCTCGTCGAGGTAGCTGCGGAAGAGCGAGTACTGCTCGGAGGAGGGGCTGGCGGTCGTCTCGGCGCCGATGAGATCGCGGTTTCGCTTCACCACGCGGCCGAAGCTCTTTGTCATTCTGAACCCATCCACCGAGGCGCGGACGGAGATGCAGGCGCGGCAGCCCTCGCACGCCGGGCGGTAGGCGATGTTCTGGCTGCGGCGGAAACCGCCCTGCGTCAGGATATCGTTCAGCGCCGCGGCGCGGTCGCCCACCAGGTGTGTGAATACCTTCCGCTCCGCCCGGCCTGGCAGATAGGGGCAGGGCGCCGGGGCGGTCAGGTAGAACTGCGGGGTTTCGGTGGTGTGCTGCGTCATGCGATTGGCGAATGGAGATCTAGCTTGCGCGACCATAATACCAAGGGCCGTCGGAGGGAAAAGGCAACCGAGGCCGGTTTTGACCCGTCAAAGCCCCCGCCGATGCAGCGGATCGGCGTTGAGAGCCACGACGCCGAGTAGCAAGTCATGCAGGAGCTGCCGGCGGCGTGTGAACAGGCCGACAAGCAGGATCAGCGGCGTGAGGAGGCCGATGGAGAACCAGAACAGCAGGGCGTGCAAGACGGCCAGCAGCGGAAATACCTTCTGGCCGCTCCACGTCCGCATTTCAACGCCAGCCAGCCGCATGCCGGGGGTCGCCGAGCCGCGCCCACCGAGCGTCAGCCCGACATAGAGAAGGGCGACGATAGCGAAGAGCGGTGGGAAGAGTAGCCAGCCGATTCCGAGCGTCACAAAACCCAGTATCAGAACCAGCAGGCCGGCGGGAATCATCAAGGCCACGATCAGCACTGCATCTATGACAAAAGCGACGATGCGTTTCGACAGGATCGCGTCGAACAGGCCCGGCTGCGTCTCGGGATCGTAGACAAATCGATCCGGCGGTCCCTGGCGTCCAGCGTCGCTCATGACAGGCTCTTGCCCTCTCCGAACCGCAAGGTCCAGCGT
>Ga0208849_1000836_pt1 | contig 25420 bp, 27 predicted proteins | sample NGESurdeep072012_10_FD_184470 | JGI IMG/M metagenome (GOLD analysis project Ga0208849, IMG submission 184470) | Arctic peat soil microbial communities from Barrow, Alaska - NGEE Surface sample 53-3 deep-072012 (SPAdes) | ecosystem: Environmental > Terrestrial > Soil > Wetlands > Peat ... | reverse complement strand
TGAACGCCGGATGCTGATGCAGGGCCAGGCGGTAGAATAGCCCGGTACCGATGCCCTTGGCGTCGAGCAACGCGCGCACGCTGTCCCTGTCGGGGACGCGGATCGTGTAGAGCGCGAACGCGCTTCGGCTTCCGGCCGGAATGATCGGCACCGTCACGACATGCGACAGCGCCGCGGTGTAGCGCGCCGCGATCGCCGCGCGACGGTCTAGCTCCTCGGAAAAGACCGACAGCTTGGAGAGCAGGATCGCCGCCTGCAGCGTGTCGAGGCGAGCGGTAAGGCCGATCACGACGGCCGCGTCGCCGGTTCCGGCGCGGCCGTGGGAGCGGATCATGCGCACCCGCTCGGCCACCCCCGGATCATCGGCGAGCACCGCGCCACCGTCGCCGTAACAGCCCAACGGCTTGGTCGGATAGAAGCTGGTGGCACTGACGGAGGCCAGCGCGCCGACGCGCGTATTGCCGACGCCGCCGCCGAAACTCTGCGCCGCATCGGCCAGAACCTGGAGACCATGGGCGCCGGCGGCAGCGTTGATCGCGGCGTAGTTCGCCGGCAACCCATAAAGATCGACCGGCATGATCGCGCGCGGCACAAGCCGCCCTGCAGCAGCAGTCTCGGCAATGGCGCGCTCGAGATCGGCAGGGTCCATATTGAAGCTCGCCGGCTCGACATCGACGAAGACCGGCTCGGCACCCACGGAGACGACCGCCGCAGCGCTTGCCGCAAACGTAAACGCCGGGACGAACACCGCATCGCCCGTCTTGACGCCCATCGCCATAAGCGCGATCGCGAGAGCGTCCCGCCCGCTTGAGACGGCGATCGCATGGCCTGCGCCACTGAACGCCGCCAGATCGTGCTCAAGCTGCTCGACTTCCGGACCGAGGATGAACTGGCCATGAGCCAGAACAGCATCGATGCGCTGGCGGATGTCGCGCTCGAGACGCGCCCGCTGGCGTTGCAAATCGAAAAGCGGAATCTTGCTGTCCGGAGCCATGGCCAGGGCCGCACGGGAAAGGGTCATCAGGTCAATGGCTCCGTCTGGCGGGGGCTTGCACGTCAACGATGGCGCGCTGAATACGCTCGGCTACTTCAAGCGCAGCAAGCCCGGCACGGCCATCGACATCAGGCACAACACCTGTCGCAACGCTTTTCAGGAATGCGGATATCTCCGCGCCCAGACTATCCCGATGCGGAAGCATAACGAGTGCCGGCTCGGCGTGCGGCACGCGTCGGCTGACAAACGAAAGGCTCGGCACCGAAAGATCGGCGGTGAAAAGTGTGTCGGGTTCAGTGACGGTGAGCTTCCGCTCGATACCCTCCGCGACCCGGCTGACCGAAATGGTCGCGATAAGGCCATTGGCGAATGTCAGCCACGCCTCGGCCTCGTCGGTCATGCCGCTCATGACTTCGGCTCCACTGGCCGCCACCGACACCGGCTGCGCCTTGGCAAGCGTGAGCACCAGATCAATGTCGTGGATCATCATGTCGAGGACAACATCGACATCGACCGCGCGGCCATGCCACTTGGTGCGGCGCAGGCAAGCGATGCGACGTGGATTGGAAACGCGCAGGCGCAATTCATCGACTGCCGGTGAAAACCGCTCGATGTGCCCCACCTGAAGAATAACATTCTTCCGTGCCGCTCGCGCAATCAGGTCGCGTGCCGCGGAACTCTCCGTTGCGATCGGCTTCTCAATGAACACGTGGATGCCGGCGTCAATGAAGTCGGCAGCAACCGCGTGATGGTGGGTTGCGGGCACGGTGATCGACACAGCATCGACCTTGCCGATCAGGTCGTGGTAGTCGGCGAAAGGAGTCGCGCCGTAGGCTGCCGAAGCCGCCGCAGTCTGTTGCCCGTCAAGATCCGCAACAGCCGCGAGTACCGCGCCCGGCTGGCCGGCATAGTGACGCGCATGGTGTCTGCCGAAAGACCCAAGACCGACGACACCCGTTCTGATCGACCCATCAGCCAAGCAATGCGAGGGCCGCTGCCCTCCTCCAGTTTGGCGATCCTGTCGCAGATAGCCCGCCGTAAGCCGCACTCGCCTTTGGTCTAGCCGATCTGCCGGTAAAGTCGATTGTCGCCGCTGGCGTGGCAATAACAATTTGCTGCGCCGCTTAACAGCGCGAGAGGCTCGATTCCTGTTTTTTGGCGATACCTCAGCGGGGGCCGAACCAGAGCGCCGCGATGCCGAGAAACGAGAAGAAGCCGACGAGATCGGTCACCGTCGTTACAAAGGCTCCGGAGGCTACGGCCGGATCGGCCCTCAGCCAATTGAGGCCGAGCGGAACGAGGGTGCCGCCGAGCGCCGCAGCGATAAGATTGACGATCATTGCAAGGCCGATGATTACGCCAAGATCAGGCACCTTGAACCAGGCATAGGCGATCACGCCCATGATGGCAGCGAAGGCGAGGCCGTTGAGGATGCCGACCAGAAGCTCTCGGCGGATGACACGGAGAACGTTTCGCGGGCCAAGCTCACGCGTGGCGATCGCGCGAACGACGACCGTCATTGTCTGGGTGGCGGCGTTGCCGCCCTGACTGGCAACGATCGGCATGAGCACGGCGAGCGCCACCATCTTCTGGAGCTGCCCCTCGAACAGGCCAATGACGCCCGACGCAAGGATAGCGGTGAAGAGATTGACCAGCAGCCAGCCGAAGCGCGAGCGAGTGATCATCCAGACGCTGTCGGACAGTTCCTCATGGCGGCGCACGCCACCCAGCGCCATCAGATCCTCGTCCGCCTCCTCCGCGATGACGTCGACAATATCATCGACGGTGATCACACCGACAAGCCGACCGCCGGCGTCGACAACCGGCGCGGAAATCAGATTATATCGCTCGAATGTGCGCGCGACATCTTCCTGGTCGTCGGTGTCGCGCACCGGGTGCATGTCACTGTCGGCAATCGCCGCGATGCGCACGGGCCGCTGATTGCGCAACAGCCGGTAGAGCGCCACGGTACCGGCAGGCTTGTTGGCGGTATCGACCACAAAGATTTCGTAGAATTCATCGGGCAGTTCGACCGCGTCTCGCATGTAGTCGATCGTCTGGCCGACACTCCAGAACGGCGGCACCGCGACAAAGTCCGTCTGCATGAGGCGGCCTGCCGACTCTTCCGGATATTCGAGGACGCGCGAAAGGGCGACTCGTTCGCTCGGCGGGATCTGCGCCAGCACCTCCGCCTGATCCTGCGGATGCAGATCCTCGAGGATCGCTATTGCGTCATCTGATTCGAGATCGCGGACGCCCTCCGCGACTTCCGTCGAAGGCAGCGCCTCCAGAATCTGGGCGCGGACGGTGTCGTCTATCTCGGTAAGCACCGCGAAATCGAAGTCGTCGCCGAGGAGCCAAATAAGTTTCGGCCGCTCGTTGGGCTTGAGCGCGCCGATCAGGTCGCCGACATCGGCCTCGTGAAGCTCGCCGACGATCCTCCGCAGGCGCGGCGCATCGTTCGCCGCCAGCGCCCTTTCCACCTCGGCGATGAAACCGGCGGAAATGTTGCCGCGCGCATCGCGAACCGTCTCGCCTTTCGGCGCGACATCGAGTCCGGTACGTGCGTCGGTCACGGCCCCTCCGCCTTCGGGGTCAGGTCTTCAGAGCACTACGCCGGAGGCGGCTGATTCACAATCCGCACCGGGACAGGCGGGACCGATGCGCCGGCGCTGCCCTACGCCGAAATGATGACCTTCAGCGCCTTGGTGTCAGCGGCGCGACCGAAGGTGTCATAAGCCTCGAGGATCTGGTCCAGCGTGAAGCGGTGCGTGATCAAGCGCGTCGGGTCGAGTTTCTTCGACTGCACCGTCTTCAGGAGCATCGGCGTTGTCACCGTATCGACCAGCCGGGTCGTGATGGTGATGTTCTTGGACCACAGCGTTTCCAGGTGAAGATCGACCTTCTTCCCATGCACGCCGATGTTGGCTATGACGCCCCCGGGCCCGACGAGTTCCTCGCAGAGGAGGAACGTCGCCGGCACGCCGACCGCCTCGATGGCGGTGTCGACGCCGCGGCCACCGGTCAGAGCCATTACCGCCTCTGCCGCGTTGCCGTCGGCACTATTGATGGTGTGGGTCGCGCCGAATTGCCGCGCCAGCCCTGGGCGGGCGTCGTCGACGTCGATCATGATGATTTTCCGCCGGCGCGTAGAACTGCGCCGTCAGCAGCGCGGCCAGGCCGATCGGCCCGGAGCCGACGATCGCGACCGACAGCCGGGCGCGACCTTGCCATTGAGAACCCCGCATTCGAAGCCGGTCGGCAGGATGTCACTCAGCATCACCAGCGCTTCTGCGTCCGCGCCGGCTGGAATTGGATAGAGGCTGGTATCGGCGTGGGGCGTGCGGACGTACTCCGCCTGGGTTCCGTCGATCTCGTTGCCGAGGATCCAGCCGCCCGTCGTACAATGGGAATACATGCCGCGCCGGCAGTAGTCGCACTTGCCGCACGATGAGATGCACGAGATGAGCACACGATCGCCCGGCTTGAAGGCGGCGACGGCAGCGCCGACGGCATCGACGATACCAAGGCCCTCATGTCCCAGAATGCGTCCGGGGGCGCAGGTCGGCACATCACCCTTGAGGATGTGAAGATCGGTGCCACAGATCGTGGTCTTCACGATCTTCACGATCGCATCGCTCGGAGCCCGGATAGTCGGCTTCGGACGGTCCTCGACCGCCTTCAATCCCGGTCCACGGTAAACAAATGCTTTCATGGCGTCGTTCCACACACCAGCTCGATCAACGCGGCGCACACCTCGCAATTGAGGCGGTCGAGCCGGCTTCATGCGCTTGGTCGGATGGAGAAGGCAGTTCCATCTTGCACACATGTCCGTCAGCGCGACAATTATCACGCTCCCGGGGCCGCCCTGGCGATTCAATCCGAACCGGTAGCCTTGAGAGGAAGCCAGCGCTGGCCGAAGCGATCTGAGAACGGATACGCTTGAACTAAAGCCGGCGGCCTAGGGCCGCCGGCTGATGAAGATTGTGGTGCGGTCGAGAAGACTCGAACTTCCACGGGTTGCCCCACAGCGACCTCAACGCTGCGCGTCTACCAATTCCGCCACGACCGCACGAAATCGGGCTTCGTGTAACAAATCGGCCAATGGCTTACAAGGCAGCCGCACAGCCTCGTCAGGCGGCAGCGGCCGCCTCGTTCACGCGGCTTTCGGCCACATCCGTCAGCTTCTCATCCGCCGCCTTCTCCTCTTCGAGCGTGGCCGCGAGCTCGGCGGCGCAATCGTCGCGGCCGAGTTCTTTAGCCCAGGCAATGAGGGTGCCATAGCGCGTAATCTCGTAGTGCTCGACCGCCTGCGCCGCCGCGATGATCGCCGCGTCGAGGACATTCTTGTCGGCAACGTCGCCGACGATCTCACGGGTCTCCTTGAGGATGCCGTCGATGGCCGGGCAGTCCACCTGCTTGGCCGTCGCACCATGCATGCGAAACACCTCTTCGAGACGTTCGATATGCCCCTTGGTCTCGTCGAGATGGGCGGACAACCCCGCCTTCAGGTCGGCATTGCTGGCCTTCTCGATCAGGTCCGGCAGCGATTTAACGATCTGGTTTTCGGCATAGTAGATGTCGCGGAGGGTGTGAACGAAGAGATCGTCCATCGACTTGATGTCTTTTCCAAAGATGGCCATGGCGGCGTGCTCCTGAATGGCTGTAGCGGCTGCCCCCGCTTGCCCGGTAACCGCTACGCCGCGGGATTGTTCCGCACTCAACGGCGCTTGAAATACTGGACGGCGCGTTCATGCTTCTCGGCGGCGCCGCGGCTCTTGAAAGTACCAAGGTTGCGGCGTCTGCCGGTCTTCGGATCGAGCTTTCTCGAGTAAAGGCGATACCCGCCGGTGGGCAGCTTGCGGATCATGGGGCACTCCCACATATCCTTGCCTGCACCTTAATTCGGTGACGTCGGAAATGTTTCTATGACGAATGCGACCCTTGTGGCGGAAGCCGCGCCCCGCTCGACCATGCTGCCGCAGAGATCCGCCGTTCCGGTGGAATGGGCGATTGCAGAGTCGCCGGTCACCTATGCCGATGCCGTAGCGGTAATGGAGTCGCGCGTGGCGGCGATCCTCGCCGGCGAAGCGCCCGAGCAGATTTGGCTGGTCGAGCATCCGCCGCTTTACACCGCCGGTACAAGCTCCGATCCGGCGCATCTTCTCGCCCCTGACCGCTTTCCCGTATTCCGCACCGGTCGCGGCGGCGAATACACCTATCACGGCCCCGGTCAGCGAGTTGCATACGTCATGCTCGATCTCAATCGCCGTCAACGAGACGTGCGTCGCTTTGTAGCCACGCTGGAAGACTGGATTATCGCCTCGCTTGCCGTCTTCAATGTTCAGGCGGGTCGGCGAAAAAACTGCGTCGGCATCTGGGTCGACAGGCCCGACAAGGGCGCCGCCAAACAGGACAAGATCGCGGCAATCGGCATCCGCATCCGGCGCTGGGTCACGTTCCACGGCGTCGCCCTAAACGTCGATCCGATCCTCGAGCATTTCTCAGGCATCGTGCCGTGCGGCATCAGCGGTCAGGGCGTGACCAGCCTTGCCGACCGCGGCGTCATCGTGTCGATGTCGGAAGTCGACGCCGTTATGCGGCGTGAATTCGAAACGTTGTTCGGGAAAACAGTGTCGGCATAATCTGGAGGACTGCAGCGGGCGGCGCGCCAAACCGAGGGCGCCGCCCGCGCGCTTAGCCGGTCGTCGGAGCTTTTACAGCATCGATGGCCTTGGCTAGTCCGCTGACGCTCATCGTGAACGTCAAAGGCTGTCCGGCGACGGTATAAACAGTCGCCGTCGCGCTGGCCGCTCCGGCCAGCTTCGTAATAAAGTCCGGAGCTAGGTTCGCGATCGCCTCACAATGCCCCGTTATGCACGAGGTGTATGGCACCGCGACCGGCTTTTCAGTTCCGACATTGACGACAACTCCACGGTTGACGAGGACGCCGGTGGGAGTCTGCCAAACGGCAACTAGATTCCCTGCACCGTCATTCTCGATCAACCATGCAAAAACAACGGACTTGGTTTTCTCGTCCGTAAGCTGTTGTTCAATGGTGCACTGCTTCTTGGATGTCTGCGGATTCATCCCGCAGTTGAATACCCAATCGCCGATCGGCTGGCCCCGTAATACCGTAACCGCAGGCAACGGCGCCTCTTTCTCGGCGGCGACTCCCGGCGAAGCCGCCGCAGGCGACGAAACCCACGGCATTGGAAAATCCAGGGACCACGATCCTTGCTCAGCGGTCGAAAAAAAGACGACCGCCACTCCGGAAGAGATGATCAAAACAACGAAGATCAAGCTGAAAAAGAAACGCACGAATACCCACCCTTCCCCGTGAACGGGGATTGAAACTCCTGCGCCTCCTCGACCGCATCTTCCCGCATTTCCTGAATGCCAGGGCCGCCAGGCCGGGCATTCGCCTTCACATCTGGCAGGTTGGCTTGACAGCACTCCTATCGCCGGAGTCGCCGAAAGGCAGCCCACCCGCCGCGCGCGATTCACAGACGGCGTCTGAAATCGTTCCAAAAGGAGATGCGCCTCCGGTTACGCGAAAACCAGTACCGAAGGTGTTCCAGACGCCGCCGTCCCTCAGGGCGAAGGTTCGCTCTGTCGCGAGCGCCCGCATTTCGCCGATGTTCGCCATGAGAGACGCGCCACTGACCGCCGTGCGAGCCAAGCCCGCACGCTGTCGCGTGGTCGAAGAACGATGGGATGAACGCCCCGTCAACACCGCCCGTACGCCTCTACGCACCTCGGGAACAAAATCCCCAAGGAAACGACGCCGGGCCGCAACGGCGACAACCGCCAACTGAAGCGTGCGTGCCTACAATTCGCACCGAAACAGTGGACAAGTTATTATTAACGGTGCATCGCCCCATGTCCAGCAGAACGTTGCTGTTGACTACCAGAGAAAATGCCCGCTGGCCCCACAGGTCGGTGTTGAACGCGATTGACAGACGGCTCAATCATCTGATCTTTTGAGGCCATTCGGACAACGCAAACGACGCTGGCGGCCTCAAAGACTGGCGTTGGCGCGGGGAGAAACGTTGACGGACTGGCAACAGATCGCGACCGGCTCAGCCCGGCCGGCAGGCGCAGCGGCAATCCTAGGGCGGCGAATCGTCTGCGGACTTCTGACGCCCGGGACCACGCTCCCCAATCTGGATCAGCTCGCCGAACAATTCTCGATCTCCCGTCTCTCCATGCGCGAAGCCATCAAGGTTCTCGCCGGGAAAGGCCTGGTGTCCTCGACACCTCGCAGGGGCACGGTGATCCGCCCCCGCGAGGAATGGAGCAGGCTTGATGCCGACGTTCTTGGGTGGCAGCTCGGCGAGGCTCCCAGCGCGGCCTTCATGCGCAATCTGTTCGAGCTTCGCCGCATGGTTGAACCTGAGGCTGCAGCATTGGCCGCCAGCCGCTCCAGTGGCAACGGCCTCGCCGCCATCGAGCGCGCCTTTGCCCAGATGGCGGAAGCGGAGTCGCGTGCGCCGGAATCGATCAAGGCTGACGTCGCCTTCCACCAGGCCATCCTCAAGGCAACCGGAAACGAGTTCATCGCCGCGCTGGCCCCGGCAATCGAGACTTCGCTGATGTCGACCTTCACCATCCAGCGCGACGCCTGGCCGGATGTTGAGAATTTTGTCCCGTCGCACGGACGTATCATGAATGCCATCAAGCGCGGCGACCCGGAGGCAGCCCGGGAGGCAGTCCATGCACTGCTCATTCGAGCGGAGGCTGACGCCATCGATGGGTTGCGCTTCCGCGCTCCTGTCGACACAAGCGCCGGGGAACCCGTCTGAGATGAATGCCGCCAATCATCAGATGAAATCGGCCGGCCGGGAAAGCCACTTGCGCGGATACGCTCGGAACACGTCTTGGACCATTGACAATACGGGGGCATTCATCTGATCTTTCGGCCGCTTAGCGCAAGCGTGGTCGAAAAGGCAGGCGACGAGTTCGCAGGTAACTGCGTCTTATGTAGCGATAATCCTGCCACCAGAAAAGTTCATTGCGCGGATGTGAAAAGCTAAGTCTCAGGGAGGAATACCAATGAAACTGACGAAACTTCTTTCTACCGCCGTGGCGCTCGGCGTCATGGCGTTCAGCGGCCACTCGTTCGCCGCGGACAAGGGCCTGGTTGGCGTCTTGATGCCCACCAAGACCTCGCAGCGCTGGATCAACGATGGCGACGCCGTCAAGTCGCAGCTTGAGAAGCTCGGCTACACCGTCGACCTGCAGTACGCACAAGACGATATCCCGAACCAGCTCTCGCAGCTTGAGAACGAAATTACGAAGGGCCCGAAGGCGCTGATCATTGCGTCGATCGACGGCACGACGATGGCCGACGCCCTTCAGAAGGCGCATGACGCGGGCATCATCGTGGTCGCCTACGACCGCCTGATCAAGAAGACGGCCAACGTCGACTACTACACCACGTTCGACAACTTCGGCGTCGGCGTGATCCAGGCCAACTCGCTCGTTGCGGGTCTCAAGGAGCGTTTCCCCAAGACCAAGCCGTGGAACGTCGAACTGTTCGGCGGCTCACCTGACGACAACAACGCGTTCTTCTTCTACAACGGCGCCATGTCGGTGCTGCAGCCGCTCATCGACGACGGCTCGATCAAGATCAAGTCCGGCCAGATGGGCATGGACAAGGTCGGCACCCTGCGCTGGCTGGCGGCAACCGCCCAGGCGCGCATGGACAACCTGCTCTCCGCCAACTACGCGGACGGCAGCCGTGTTGATGGCGTTCTCTCGCCATATGACGGCCTGAGCCGCGGCATCACCGCCTCGCTCCGCGCCGTTGGTTATGGCACGGACGCGCAGCCGTGGCCGATCGTGACCGGCCAGGACGCCGAGACCGCTTCGGTGAAGCTGATCATCTCGGGCGAGCAGTACTCGACCGTGTTCAAGGACACCCGCGACCTCGCCAAGGCAACCGTCGAACTGGTCGACAAGGTGCTCGGAGGCGGCAAGCCGGACGGCCTTGATACCAAGACCTACAACAACGACGTCAAGGTCGTTCCCTCGATCCTGCTGACGCCGCATGAGGTCGACAAGTCGAACTATCAGAAGCTGGTCGTCGACTCCGGCTACATCAAAGCCGACGACCTGAAGTAAATCGAGTTTCGCAAGACTGGGGGTCCCGCGCCATGCGGGACCCTTTTCGCTACGTGGCGACACCGATATTGTGGCGGACTTCGCAGGAGCGAATCCAGGGTGGCCTCGAACATTCTCGAGATGCGCGACATCACCAAGACGTTCCCGGGCGTCAAAGCGCTGGCGAACGTCAACCTCATAATCGAGGAAGGTGAGATCCACGCCGTGGTCGGCGAAAACGGTGCCGGCAAATCGACGCTGATGAAGGTTCTGTCGGGCGTCTATCCGTCCGGCACCTACGACGGCAAGATTATTTACCGCGGTCACGAATGTCACTTCAAAGGCATCCACGACAGCGAGCGGCTCGGCATCGTCATCATTCACCAGGAACTGGCGCTGGTGCCGATGCTCTCGATCGCCGAGAACATCTTTCTCGGCAACGAACAAGCGAAGTTCGGCATCATCGACTGGAACGCCAACGAGACGCGCACGCGCGCCCTGCTCAAGAAGGTCGGCCTCAACGAAGACCCCAAGACGCTCATCACCGACATCGGCGTCGGCAAGCAGCAGTTGGTCGAGATCGCAAAGGCACTCAGCAAGGAAGTGCAGCTGCTCATTCTCGATGAGCCCACCGCCAGCCTTTCCGAAAGGGACAGTCAGGCGCTGCTCGACCTGCTGCTTGAATTCAAGCAGCAGGGGATCACGTCGATCCTGATTTCGCATAAGCTGAACGAGGTCAGCCGCGTCGCCGATCGCATCACCATCCTTCGCGACGGTCAGACCATCGAGACGCTCGACAAACACGAGATCACGGAAGACCGGATCATCACCTCGATGGTCGGCCGCCCGCTCGAAGACCGCTTCCCGCCGCGCGAGCCCAAGATCGGCGACGTGGTTCTGGAAGTGAAGAACTGGTCCGTGTACCATCCGCTTCACGCCGACCGGCAGGTCATCAAGGGCATCAACCTGAATGTCCGGAAGGGAGAGGTCGTCGGCATCGCGGGACTGATGGGGGCCGGTCGAACCGAGTTTGCGATGAGCCTTTTTGGTCGCTCCTACGGGCGCAACATTACCGGCGAGGTCTTCCTGAACGGCCGCAAGATCAATACCTCGACGATCAGCAAGACCGTCAGCCACGGCATCGCCTACGTGACCGAGGACCGCAAGACCTACGGTCTCAATCTGATCGATCACATCATGGGCAACATCACGATCGCCAATCTGCGCGGCGTGTCCCGGAACGGTGTCATCGACGATCTGCGGGAGCTTGATGTCGCCAACGACTATCGCGGCCGCACCAACATTCGCTCGTCCGGCGTTTACCAGAAGACCGGCAACCTTTCCGGCGGCAATCAGCAGAAAGTCGTACTGAGCAAGTGGCTCTTCGCCAATCCGGACGTGCTGATCCTCGACGAACCGACGCGCGGCATTGACGTCGGCGCCAAATATGAAATCTACACGATCATCGGCCGCCTCGCTGCCGAGGGAAAAGCAATCATCGTCATCTCTTCCGAAATGCCGGAACTGCTCGGCGTTTCGGACCGCATTTACGTGATGAACGAGGGACGCATCGTCGGCGAAATGGCGGCAAGCGAGGCCAGCCAGGAAAAGATCATGCGCACGATCGTCCGGGGAGAGAGAAAAGCATCATGACCACCGAAACCGTATCAGCGCAGCCGACCGGGGCAGTAGCGGAAGCCCATTCCATGCGCCGCATCGTGCTGTACGGCATCCTCAACAACCTCAGCGACTATGGCCTGGTGCTGGCGCTTATCGCCATCATGGTGTTCTTCCAGTTCACCACCGGCGGAACGTTGTTCAAGCCGGTTAACCTCAGCAATCTGGTGCAGCAGAACAGCTTCATCATTGTGATGGCGCTGGGCATGTTGCTGGTCATCGTCTCGGGCTACATCGATCTCAGCGTCGGTTCGGTGGCCGGATTCATTGGCGCCCTTTCGGCGAACATGATGGTCATTTGGCCGCTTGGCATTTTCAGCAACCCGCTGGTCGCCTCGATCATATGCCTCATGATCGGTGCCGCCATCGGAGCCGCCCAAGGTTATTGGATCGCCTACCACCGAATACCGAGCTTCATCGTTACACTCGCCGGCATGCTGATCTTCCGCGGCCTGTGCCAGGCCATGCTCGGAGGTGGCGCCTCGGTTGGCCCCCTGCCCATGGATTTCAAAGCCCTGAGTTCTGGGTTCCTTGGCGACTTCACCGGATCGCTCGCCCTCATACCGCCAACACTGAATGCCGCGGGAAAACCCCTCTACGGTACCGGGCTCGCGCTGAACGTGACGACGTTGGTCATCGGCGCCGTCTGCATCGTCGCGTATACGCTGTATGGACTGCGGGCGCGTCGCACACGAGAGAACCATGGCTACGCAGCCGAGCCGGTGACGATCTTCACCGTTAAGACGCTGATCATCGGCCTGCTCGCGTTGTTCCTCTTCTACCAGTTCGCGAGCTACAAGGGCCTGCCCCTCGTCCTCCTGCTGATGGCCGTCCTGATCGCACTTTTTATCTTCGTCACCAACCGGACAACGATCGGGCGCCGGGTCTACGCCATGGGCGGCAACCCGAAGGCGGCGCAGCTTTCAGGCATCAAGACGGATCGCCTGACGCTTCTCGTGTTCACCAACATGGGTGTGCTGTCCGCGCTCGGCGGGCTCATCATCGCGGCGCGCCTCGGCCAGGCGGTTCCGGCGGCCGGACTCGGGAGCGAGCTTGACGTCATTGCGGCCGTCTTTATCGGCGGCGCTTCGGCGATGGGCGGCGTCGGTCAGGTGGCGGGCGCGGTGATCGGTGCGTTCATCATGGGCGTCATGAACAACGGCATGTCGATCCTCGGCGTGAACGTCGACTACCAGCAGGTGGTCAAGGGCCTCGTCCTGCTCGGTGCCGTCGTGTTCGACGTCTACAACAAGAACAAGGCTTGAGGCGGGCTCTCCCCCGTCCAAATGGCAGCGTCCGAAGCGGCGGAGAAAGCCCGCATCTTCATCGACGGCGACGCTTGTCCGGTGAAAGACGAAGCGCTGAAGGTCGCAGCGCGCCATCACTTGCCCGTTGTCATCGTTTCCAACGGCGGCCTGCGGCCCTCGCGCGATCCCAACGTCAGGCACGTGGTCGTGGCGAAGACCGCCGATGCTGCTGACGACTGGATCGTGGACGCAATTCGCCCCGGCGAGATCGTCGTCACCGCCGACATTCCGCTGGCTGCCCGGGTCATTGCCAAGGAAGCACTTGCGCTGGCGCCGAATGGTCGGCCGTTCACGCCGGACTCGATCGGCATGGCGCTCGCCATGCGCGATCTCAAGCAGCACTTGCGCGAGACCGGCGAGATCAAAGGTCATAACGCCGGCTTCACCCGCGAAGACCGCTCGCGCTTTCTTGGCGAGCTGGAGCGCATGGCCCGCCGCGCAAGAAGCGGAGTCTAGCGCCGCGGTTTAAGGTTGGCGACACGTTCCTGAAGAGCGAGCGCGTCGAAGAACGCGTGCCCGAGCGTGGTGTTGTCGAAGATCAACCAGGCCGGCGCCCCGGCTTCCGCAGCCTCAGATGCTCGGGCAGCGACGTCGTCGATTAGGGCAGGCGTATACTTCGAGCGGTAAAGCTCCGGCGAGCCATGCAGCCGCGTGTACGGCAGGCCGCCCCATCCGCCGGGCACCGCCGCTTCGGGCCAAACCGCCGGATCGGCCGCAGCGCGGGCAACGCGATGCGCCGTAAGCAGCCGCTCGACCGCTGGCGTGAACCAGGACGCATGACGCGGCTCGCATACGATCTCACCGGCCACCCGCGGACACAGCTTCACGAAGAAATCCTCGGCGACCTTCGCCTCGAACGCCAGGCGGGGCGGCAACTGGACCAGCAGCGGGCCGAGGCGCCTTCCAAGCTCGCTGACCTCGCCGAGGAATCGGTCGACCACCTCCGGCCGATAGACCAACCCGGTTTCGTGCGTGACCGCTCGCGGCATCTTCACGGCAAAGCGAAAGTCCTCCGGCACCGAAGCCGCCCAGCGCGCGTACGTGCGGGGCTGGTGGGGGCGGTAGAAACTTGAGTCGATCTCCGTGCAGTTGAAGAGCGCCGCGTACCGCTCAAGGTGGCTGCCGGGCTTCGGCGCCCGCTGCTGCGCCTCGGCCGAGAGCGACCACCCCGCGCAGCCAATGCGCATCACCGCTCCCATGGCGGTTCCGAAAGGATGAGCCCGGCCGCCCGCAGCTCCCGGTCGCGGAAGACGCGGGCGCGCATGGCGGCTTCGTCCCTGCCCCACTGGCGGATCTGCCACTCCTCGTCGACAAGCGCGGCCTGCCACGCCTCCTCGACCGACAATCGCCCGTCCGCAAGCGCCAGCGCGATAACCGCCGAGCCGGTGATGGTCGTCACCGTCGAAAGCGCCGCGAGCGTTAGCGCCCCGAAACGCGCCAGCGCCCGGTCGACCGCCGCCAGCGCTTCGGGACTCTGCGCCACCGGGATGACGCCTTCGGCCAGCACCAACCGAACCCCCAGCGCCTCGCGCGCCCACGTTACCAGCGGATCCCATGCCGCCGCTTGCGCCTCCACCAGCGACGCGGGCTCCCGAGCGCGGTAGCAGATCAGGTCGGTTTCGGCGTACTTCACGATCTCGGCGCGCACCGCATCCGCCGCCTCGGCAACGCGGTCGATGGCGGCATTGACGATGCGGGTGAGCGGCATGGTCGAAGGATCGATACGCTCGCCCTGCGCTTCCCATTCGGACGCCAAGGCTTCGGCAACGGCGCGGCCGGTCGCCGCCAGTGGACGGCGCGCCGGCGTCTTGACCACGCGTCCATCCAGCAGCAGGGCGAAGCCGCCTTCGTGCGGGCCAGCGGCGGCGTGCTTATAGAAGCGCCTCGGCAATTCCCGCCCCTGCCGCTGCAATGCTGCCGTCGGATCGTCCGGCCTGTCGCTCAAGCGGAGCGCCCAGGCCGGTTCACTGGATCGACGCTGGACACCGCGAGGTCCGGCGCAAGGACAAGCGCCGCCGCCTGGATACCTCCGTCGCCGCTCAAAGTTCCAACATCTCGCTGGTTTCCGTCACGATGGCGTACCAGTCCTGGCGGTCCATGACGGTGTTGATCGCCTTGATCGCCCCGTCGACCCGGTCGCGCTTGCCGGAGCCGACGATCGGCAGGCCGCCAACCGGATGGCGAGCGACAAAGGACATCGCCGCTTCCGCTGGCCCGTCAAATCCGTGCTTCTTCGCGATGGCGGTTAGCAACGCCCGAATCTTCGCGGTTCGGGAATCGTCGCCGGTAAGCAGTTTGCCGCCGCCAACCGGCGACCAGATCATCGGCCGGTAGCCCAATCGCAGCGCGTGATCGAACGTTCCGTTGGAAATCGGATTGAGATAGATCGGCGAAAATTCGACCTGGTTGGTGACCAGCGGCGATTTTGTGCGTGAAGCGAGCAGATCGATCCGCGATGGCGAGAAATTGGAGATGCCGACATGGCGCGCCTTGCCAGTGGCTACGATTTCATCGAGCGCGCCTGCCGTTTCCTCCGGGTCCATCAGATAGTCCGGCCGATGCAGCAGATAGAGGTCGACGTGGTCGACGCCGAGTTTCGCCAGCGACCGGTCCACCCAGAATTTTATTTTCCTGGCGCTAAAGTCGTAGTGGCGAATCCGGTTCTCGGGCGTCAGCGGCGCCACCCGCATGATGCCGCCCTTGGTGACGACCTCGAACTTGTCGCGACCGACCTGGTTCAAAGCCTTGCCAAAAAACTCCTCGGTCGTATAGGGGTGCGGTATCCCGTAGGTATTCGCGGTGTCGAGCGTTGTTATGCCGCGATCGAGCAGGAAGCGCAGGAAGTCGGCGAGCTTGTCGACGCTGTCGAACTGCTCCTCCGAGCGCATCGACCCCCACACGACGCGGGAGAAGACCGGTCCCTTTGGGTGAAGCTTGACGCGGGCAATGAGTCCGGGATCCACGGCCATCATTCCTCCTCATCGTCCGACGGTGTGTCGCCCAGCGTGGCATCGAAACCGAGCAGGTTCCAGCTCTGCTGCATATGCGGCGGCAGCGGTGCCGAGACATCGATCGTGCCGCCGTTCGATGGATGCGGGATGACGATGCGGCGCGCATGGAGATGCAGCTTCTTTTGCAGGCCACCGGGGAAATCCCAGCTCTCCTCGGCGGTGAAGTACTTCGGATCGCCGATAATCGGGTGCCCGATATGGGCGGCGTGAGCACGAAGCTGGTGGGTGCGTCCGGTTACCGGGCGCATGGACAGCCACGCGAGCTTCTGCCCGGCGGTTTCCACTACCGAATAGAGTGAGATGGCATGGCTGGAATTGTCGGTGCCGTGCCGGGCGACGCGCATCCGATCGCCGTCAGGCGTGCCTTCTTTGGCAAGCCATGTCGATATACGCCCCTGCTTCGGCTTCGGCACGCCCATGACTAACGCCCAGTAGATCTTGCGGGTCGAGCGCGTACGGAAGGACGCGGTCAGCTTCTGCGCCGCCAGACGCGTCCGTGCCACGACCAGCACCCCGGTGGTATCGCGATCGAGGCGATGGACGAGCCGCGGCTTTTGCCCCTTGCGATCGCGGAAAGCTTCCAGCATCGCATCGACATGGCGGCTTAGCCCCGAGCCGCCCTGCACCGCCAGACCCTGTGGCTTGTTGAAGACGAAGACTTCGTCATCCTCGTATAGGATCATCGCGCGCAATGCACCGGCATCGGTGGTCGGCCCACGCGCCGGCTTTTTCCCTTCCCCCTGCAGCGGGGGGGACGGAAGGCGGTCATCTCGGTCGGCGCCAGGCGGCGTTGAGAGCTTCCCCGACGCTGCCCGGCCAGAGTTCGGATATTCGACCGGCCGGTTCTCCCGCAGCACCCCCTCCAGCCCGCCCTGCCCCAACGGCGGCACGCGCACGGCCTGCCCCGGCTCCAGCCGCGCGTTGGTCCTGACCCGACCGCCGTTGACGCGAATCTGGCCGGAGCGCAGGAGTTTCTGCAGGTGTCCGAACGAGAGTTCCGGGTAGTGCGATTTGAACCAGCGGTCCAAACGCATGCCGGCCTCGTCGGCGTCGACGGTCCTGGTTTCCATGGCTGCCATGATCGCGCTTCAGGTGGAGCGCAGCCTATAGCACCGGACGAGGGTGCAAGCGAGCCGGCCGTTCTCTAGGTAAGGGAGCGTATCAGCGCGAGGCCTGCGAACAGCCCGAGTACGCCAAGCAGCACCGAGATCGCGACGTAGCCGATTGCCGCCGCATATGCGTCCCGTTCCCAGAGTAGCGCCGTATCCAGCGAGAAGGTCGAGAAGGTGGTAAAGCCGCCGAGGAAGCCGGTGGTAAGCAGCAGCCGGGTATGTTGCGACCAGCCGCCGCCAGCCCTGAATGCCAGCCACGCTACGATGACGCCCATCGCGAACGAGCCGACGACATTGACGATGAATGTCCCCCAAGGAAAGCCGGTTCCCAGAATCCGCGCGGCGACGATATTGACGCCGTGGCGCGCCACCGAGCCGACGCCGCCACCGAGGAACACGAGCACGATCTGGATCATTGCTGCCTCCAACCCGCCTACAACAAAAACCCACCTCGCGGGCGGGTTGCGGGCACACTCCCACCGCGCTTTCACACGGTAGGAGTCATCAGCCTGTCGGGGCGGTTGAAGGGAGACTCCATTCCCTAAATGATCTTCTGCCAACAATCCCGCTGGCGGTCAAACGCCGTCGGCGATTAGGCCGCTTGCGACATCGGCATGTGCTCGGCCAGCTTCACCAGATGCGACTTCGGCAGGCCACACTCGGCGGCGGAAGCAACCAGATAACCGACATATTGTGGCGACGGCAGGCCGGGATTGGCCGTCGGCACCGCGACGTAAATCTCGGCCGCCACGACGCGTTCATCCGATCCCTCGACCCGCACCGTCACGCGGTTGCGCTGGTTAAGCTGCCGGTCACGCCGCCTGTCGTAACCCTCGCGTTCGTCAAGCCGGGCGATATCAGTGCCATCCAGCTCGTAGAGCGCGCCCCACACCTGCTCACCGGTCGCCGGCTCGACGCTGATCACGGCGCAATCGCGCACGAACGACTTGCGCGGGAAACAGATGCGGTAGCCGTCGAGCTTCGCCGTGCTGACGAACTGCGCTTCCGGGCAACGCAATTGCATCTGCAGCAGGTCGAGATTCGACCCGTATGCAAAATAGTACATGTCCGCCACATCTCCGCCTCACCACATCATCAGGTGAGTCGCGCCATGATGCACCCGCAAAAATCGGCCTGTGGACGACCTGTTGAAAACTTGGCCGGCGAAGAATTTTGCTAACGCGTCCGGACGCGCAGTAGCGCCGCGATCCACGCCTTGGGTAGACCGTGATGCTCGGCGCCGTCGATGATCGACTGAAGGTACTCGGCCGAGGGCAGCGCCGCGGTGCCGTCGGGAACCGTGAAATATGCCATCGCATTTACCGGCTCCGAACCACCCATGCGCAGCACTGTCACCTCGCGCAGGATGCGCTCGTTGTGCGCCGGCGCCTGCGGGTTATAGCCTTCGTGATAGTTGAGCACCGGCACGTCGGCCGGCGGCAGGTCGAACAGCACGCCCCACACCGCGTGCCCGGGACTCGGCTCGATGCCGGCAGTGGCCGAGTGGCGCGTCCGCGAGAAACGCGGGAAGTAGAGGCGGTATTCCATCAACCGCGCCGGGCCGATAGTGCGCGCGTCCGGACAGCGTTGCGCCATCAGCCCCGGATTGGTGTTGGAGCCATAGGCGAAGAGGATCATCCCCCGCCCCTGTCCTTCCTCAGCTTCGCCCAGTAGTCCAGACGCTTCCTGATTTCTCGTTCGAAGCCGCGCTCCGGCGGGTCGTAGAAGGTCAGACGGCCCAGGGCATCGGGGAAATAATTCTGGCCCGAGAAGGACTCTGGCTCGTCAGGGTCATAGCGGTACCCGGCGCCGTAGCCCTCGCCTTTCATAAGCTTGGTCGGAGCATTGAGAATGATCTTGGGCGGCGCCAGCGAGCCGTGCTCCTTGGCTGCACGCGTCGCCGCGCCGAAGGCCGCATACACGGCGATCGATTTCGGCGCGGTGGCCAGATAAACGGTCGCCTCAGCCAGCGCCAGTTCGCCCTCGGGCGTGCCGAGGTAGTCGAACGCATCCTTGGCGGCAAGCGCCACCACCAGCGCCTGCGGATCGGCAAGGCCGATGTCTTCCATAGCCATGCGCACCAGCCGGCGACCGATGTAAAGCGGCTGCTCGCCGGCATCGAGCATGCGCGCCAGATAGTAGAGCGCCGCATCCGGGTCGGACCCGCGTACCGATTTATGCAGCGCCGATATAAGATTGTAGTGGCCGTCCTGGCTCTTGTCGTAGAGCGGCGCCCGCCGCTGCACGATGGTCTGCAACTGCCCTGGGCCGAAGACCTCGCCTTCCCGTGCCGCCCGCCACACTTCCTCGGCAAGCGTCAACGCGGCACGACCGTCGGCGTCGGACATGGCGACGAGCATTTCCCGCGCCTCGGCGTCGAGCGGCAACGGACGAACCTCGATCTCCTCGGCGCGCATCAGCAATTTGGCCAAGGCCGCCTCGTCGAGCGGTTTGAAGACGAGGACGCGGGCGCGTGAGAGAAGCGCGGCGTTCAGTTCAAACGACGGATTTTCCGTAGTGGCGCCGACCAGCGTCACCGTGCCGTCCTCCATGACCGGCAGGAAGGAATCGAGCTGCGCCCGGTTGAAGCGGTGGATTTCGTCGACGAAGAGAAGCGTCCCCTGCCCCGTCTGGCGACGGCCGCGGGCGGTCTCGAAGACCTTCTTCAGGTCCGCCACGCCGGAAAACACCGCCGAAGTCTGTTCGAAATGCAGGTCGGTCTCCCGCGCCAGCAACCGGGCAACCGTCGTCTTGCCCGTCCCCGGTGGCCCCCAGAAAATCAGCGAGCCGAGCGAACCCGCGGCGAGCATGCGAGTGATGACACCGTCCGGCCCCAGCAGGTGCTCCTGCCCAACGACGTCTTCCAGTCTCTCCGGACGCAGCCGGTCCGCTAGCGGCCGTGGCGCCGCCTTTTCAAGCCCGGCCGCCTCGAAGAGCGACGCCATCGGCGCCCCTATCCGGAGAGGCGCTGGCGGATCGTCTGCCCGTTGCGCTTCAACGTTAGGTCCCACGAATGTCCCGCATGGCTGGCGACGTCGACCAGCCGCTGCGTGGAATCGATCGCCGTGCCATTCACGGCGACGATGAGGTCGCCGGCCGCAAAACCCAGATCCGAGGCATGCGAGCCATCGGCGACCGCGCTGACGATCACCCCGGCCGCGGGTCCGGGATAGGATAGTTCGTCCGCCACCGCGGGAGAAAGGTTCAACACAGTGAGACCGGCCATCGGCGAGTCGCCGGTGACAGTGCGCTCGTCGCGCGGTGGCACTTCGGGCGCCGCCTGTAATTGCATCGTCGCCGTATAGCGCTTGCCGTCTCGCAGGATGCCGAGCTTCGCTGTGCCGCCGACGGCCTTGGTCGCCAGCCGATAGTTCAACGCGCCTGAGTCGTCGACGTCGTCGCCGTCGATCGACTGGATCACGTCATCGCTCTTCAGTCCGGCCGCCGCGCCCGGCCCGCCCTCGCCTACCGATACCACGATCACCCCGCTGGCCGGATTGCCGGCAAGGGTGGCGGCGATCTGCGGGGTTATGGACTGAAGGTCGGCGCCGAGCCACGGCCGCCTGGGGACCGCGCCAGTCGCCGCCTGAGCGGTGACGGCGCGGACGAGGTTCGAGGGAATCGCGAAGCCGATGCCGTTGGAGGCGCCGACGGGCGACACGATAGTCGAATTGATGCCGATGAGGTTCCCGTTCATGTCGACAAGCGCACCGCCGGAGTTCCCGGGATTGATGGCCGCGTCGGTCTGGATAAAATATTGGTCTTGCGAGGGACCGCCGGGCAGGCGGGCGAAGGCGGAGACAATGCCGCTCGTCACGGTCTGACCGACGCCGAAGGGATCACCGATGGCCAGCACCAGATCGCCGACCTGGACGCTGTCGGAATCGGCAAACTGCAGCGTCGGCAGGTCGCCCGGCGCACCTTTGATCTGCAACACCGCGAGATCGGAGCGTTCATCCTTGAGGATGATATCCGCCGGGTATTCATGCTTGTCGGCGAGCGCAACCTTCACCTCGTCGGCCTGGGCGATGACGTGGAAGTTGGTGACTACGAGGCCCGACGAATTGATGATTACACCCGATCCCAGCGAGCTTTCCCGTCTTTGACTGGCCGAACCGCCGAAGAGCTGGCGGAAGAACGGGTCCGAGAACAGCGGCGACACCGACTGCCGGATCATCCGCGTGGCGTAGACATTGACGACCGCCGGAGCCACTCGCTTCACGATCGGCGCGAACGATAGCTGCATCTGCACGGAGCCGTTGGGCGCCTGCCGGTCGACCGCCGAGGCCGCATTGGTGAGAAACCCAACCAGACACAGTCCCGCGCAAATCCGACCTAGCATCGAGCACCCCAGGAAAGACGACTTAACCGGAACCGCAGAAATGCTACACCAAATGCGGCGGCGGCGTGACATCGACAAGTCCCGGAAATTGAGGGCAACAAAAAAGGCGGCCGGAGCCGCCTTCGCATTCCCTCGCACCGAGAAAGCCTAGGCGTTGGCTTCTGCCTCGACGCCGCCGCGCGCGGCGACCTCGTCGGCATGCCGGGCGCGATCCTTGGCACCCTTCGCGTCGACGTCCCGGTCAACGAACTCGATCACCGCCACCGAGGCATTGTCGCCGTGGCGAAAGCCGGCCTTGAGCACGCGCGTATAGCCGCCGGCGCGCGCCTTGTAGCGCGGCCCGATCGTCTCGAAGAGCTTCTTCACCGAGCCGAGGTCGCGAATCTGCGAGATCGCCAGCCGGCGCGCGTGCAGGTCACCACGCTTGGCGAGGGTTACCAGCTTCTCGACGATCGGCCGCAGGTCCTTCGCTTTCGGCAGCGTCGTCACGATCTGCTCATGCAGGATAAGCGAGGACGCCAGGTTGGCGAACATCGACTTCCGGTGGCTGACGGTGCGACTGAAACGACGGCCGGTCTTGGCGTGGCGCATGGCAGTTTCCTGAGTTCTCGGCCGCGAGGCGCGGTACTAATAGTGGTCTTCGTACCGCTTGGCCAGTTCGTCGATGTTTTCGGGCGGCCAGTTGGCGACTTCCATGCCGAGGTGGAGACCCATCTGGGCAAGGACTTCCTTGATTTCGTTGAGCGACTTGCGGCCGAAGTTCGGGGTGCGCAGCATCTCCGCTTCGGTCTTCTGGATGAGGTCGCCGATGTAAACGATGTTGTCGTTCTTCAGGCAGTTTGCCGAACGCACCGAAAGCTCCAGCTCGTCGACCTTCTTGAGCAACGCCGGATTGAAGGCGAGTTCAGGGATGGCAATTTCTGCAGTGACCTTCGCCGGCTCCTCGAAATTGACGAACACCGAAAGCTGGTCCTGCAGGATGCGCGCCGCGTAAGCGACGGCGTCCTCGGCGCGGATCGAACCATCGGTCTCCACCGAAAGCGTCAGTTTGTCGAAATCGAGCACCTGGCCTTCGCGGGTGTTCTCGACGCGGTAGGAAACCTTCTTGACCGGCGAGTACAGGCTGTCGACCGGGATCAGACCGATCGGCGCATCTTCCGGCCGGTTGCGGTCGGCGGTGACGTAACCCTTGCCGGTATCGACGGTGAACTCCATGCGGATCTCGGCGCCATCGTCCAGTGTGCACAGCACCAGGCCCGGGTTCAGAATCTCGATGTCGGACACCGTCTGGATGTCGCCGGCGGTGACGACGCCTGGTCCCTGCTTGCGCACCACCATGCGCTTCGGGCCTTCACCGTGCATCCTGAGCGCGATTTCCTTGATATTGAGGACGATGTCGGTGACATCCTCGCGCACGCCGGCAATCGACGAGAATTCGTGCAGCACACCGTCGATCTGCACCGCCTTGACCGCGGCGCCTTGCAGCGACGATAGAAGAATACGGCGCAGCGCATTGCCCAGCGTCATGCCGAAGCCGCGCTCGAGCGGCTCGGCAACGACGGTGGCAAAACGCTTGGCATCGCTGCCGGGGGAGATTTCAAGCTTGTTGGGCTTGATCAGCTCTTGCCAGTTTTTCTGGATGGTCATGAGCCTGTCCTTTCGAAAGTGGTCGCCGCTGGTGGCCTGCGGCACGGCGGCCAGGCCTCGAAGGCTGGCCGCGGGAAACGCGAACGAAAATGGATGCGCCGCTAAACCCGGCGGCGCTTCCGCGGCCGGCAGCCGTTGTGCGCGATCGGCGTGACGTCGCGGATGGACGTGATGGTAAACCCCGCCGACTGCAGCGCGCGCAGCGCCGACTCGCGGCCGGATCCCGGGCCGGATACCTCGACCTCGAGGGTCTTCATGCCGTGCTCGGTCGCCTTCTTGCCGGCGTCTTCCGCAGCCATCTGTGCCGCATAAGGCGTCGACTTGCGCGAGCCCTTGAAGCCCATCAGCCCGGCTGAAGACCACGAGATCGTGTTCCCCTGGGCGTCAGTGATGGTGATCATGGTGTTGTTGAAACTGGAATTGACGTGCGCCACGCCGGAGGTGATGTTCTTGCGCTCGCGGCGGCGTACGCGTGTTGCATCCTTACCCATTCAGAACCTTTCGAGCCTTCGCCCTGGCGCAAGCGTCCGAGACGCCCGCGCGCTCCTCGACGCCTTACTTCTTCTTGCCGGCGATCGCCCGCGCCGGCCCCTTGCGTGTGCGCGCATTGGTGTGCGTGCGCTGGCCATGCACCGGCAATCCGCGGCGATGCCGCAGGCCGCGATAGCAACCCAGGTCCATTAGCCGCTTGATGTTGATGGCCACCTCTCGACGCAGATCGCCCTCAACCATGTAGTCGCGGTCGATGACTTCGCGGATCTGCGCGACTTCCGCGTCAGTCAGTTGGTTGGTGCGCCGCTCGGCCGGAATCTTGACCGTTTCGACGATCTTCCTGGCAGCGGTCGGACCAATGCCGTGGATATACTGGAGAGCAACGACCACGCGCTTGTTGGTCGGGATATTTACGCCTGCGATGCGGGCCAAGCCTGTCTCTCCACCTGATCTCTTGTCTCAACAGCCGGAGCCACCAGCCAGAAACGCAGACTACGGCCCCGGTTACCCTTTCCGGCCACCGGTACCGCAAGTCTGTAATTCACAGAATCGTGGCCGGTAGATAGCGATTTGGGCCCGCCCCGTCAATGGGCCGGGCGCCCTTCTTAACCCTTAGTTTCTGACCCCTGCGGTGCGGTTCTTGCAGCCATCAAGACCGCTCCGATCGCGGCAGAAACCTCGTCCATCGTCCCCATGCCGCTAACCGTCGAAAGCGCGCCTTTCCGCCGGTAATAGTCGGCCACTGGCGTCGTCTGCGTCCGATACACCGTAATCCGGTTGTGAAGGGTCGCGGCCGTGTCGTCGGCCCGCGCCCCGCCGCTCAGCCGGGCGCGGTTCTCGATGCGATCCTTGAGCATGGCCTCGTCGACCGCGATCTCAACCACCCGGTCGAGGCGAAGGCCATGCCTCTCAAGCAGCCGGTCCAGCGCCTCCGCCTGCGGCACCGTCCGCGGGAACCCGTCGAGGATGAAACCCTTGCCTGCGTCAGGACGGCCGATGCGCTCCGCTATGATGTCCACCATCACCTCGTCGGGAACTAGATCGCCGCGATCCATGATCGCCTTGGCCCGCTTGCCTACGTCCGTGCCGGCGGCAGTCGCCGCGCGCAGCATGTCGCCGGTCGATAGCTGGACAATGCCATGCGTCTTGACCAGACGTTCCGCCTGAGTGCCCTTGCCCGCGCCGGGCGGCCCGAGCAGGACGAGCCTCATCGCGTCTTCCCCCGCAGCTTCGACTTCTTGACCAGCCCCTCATACTGATGCGCGAGAAGATGGCCCTGCACCTGCGCCACTGTATCGAGGGTCACGCTCACCACGATCAGCAGCGAAGTGCCGCCGAAGGCGAACGGAACGCCGGTGTAATCGATAAGCACCTGCGGCAGCAGACAGACTAGCACCAGATAGATCGCGCCGAGCACCGTGATGCGGGTCAGTACGTAGTCAATGTAATCGGCGGTGTTCTTGCCGGGCCGGATGCCGGGAACGAAACCGCCATGCTTCTTCAGATTGTCCGCGGTGTCGCTCGGGCTGAAGACGACGGCGGTGTAAAAGAACGCAAAGAAGATGATCAGCCCGGCGTAGAGCAGCAGGTAGAGCGGCTGACCACGGCCGAGCAGCGCCGTTATCATCTGCAGCCAGCCCGGGCCCGATCCCGACATGAAGTTGGCAGCCGTTACCGGCAGCAGCAGCAGCGACGACGCGAAGATCGGCGGAATGACGCCCGAGGTGTTGAGC
>Ga0208849_1000835_pt1 | contig 25423 bp, 21 predicted proteins | sample NGESurdeep072012_10_FD_184470 | JGI IMG/M metagenome (GOLD analysis project Ga0208849, IMG submission 184470) | Arctic peat soil microbial communities from Barrow, Alaska - NGEE Surface sample 53-3 deep-072012 (SPAdes) | ecosystem: Environmental > Terrestrial > Soil > Wetlands > Peat ... | reverse complement strand
CGCGGGCAGGAAAAGTCCAAAAACCGACTTTCCCTGTCCGCTTGGAAATCCCGCAAAAAGCGCGGGATTCCCACTTTCCCACCGCCCCGGCTGCTGCTGGTCAATTAACTCAAACCGGACAACTCACGTGCTAAGAAAACCGGACATTTTAACTTGCTAACAACAGATGAAAAGTCTTGCGCTTACCACATTAGAAATGTCCGCGTTCGGCTTAAATAAATAAATTGGCGATGGAGAGACGGGCGTCCCCGCCCGGCACTCCATAAATCAAACACCGAGCCGCGAAATCGCGGTTTTTGCGGCGTGGTAGCCGCACATTCCGTGGACGCCTCCCCCTGGCGGCGTGGACGACGAACACAGGTAAACGTCTCGTGCTGATGTGGCGTACCCTCGGGCCGTCGGACGAAACAGGAATTGCCGGATGTCCATGGCGCCACCATTGATGTCGCCGCCGATCAGGTTTGCGTCCATCGCCTCGAGCGCGGCGGGAGAGAATATTTTTCGCGCGAGAATACAATCCGCAAAACCCGGTGCGAACCGTTCTATCTGCGCTTCGAGTCTGGGCAGCATATCGAAATCCGATCCGTTGGGAACGTGACAGTAAGCCCATGCCGTGTGCTTTCCTGCGGGCGCGCGTGTTGGGTCGAATAAACTGGGCTGAGCCAGCAGGACGAATGGGCGCTCGGCAAGCGCGCCCCGAGACATGGCCCTCTCCGATTCGGCAATCTCCTCGAAGCTGCCGCCAAGATGAACTGTTGCAGCGCGCAAACATTCGGATGCCTTCCACGGAATAGCTGCCGACAACGCGTAGTCAACTTTAAATATTCCTGGGCCGTAGCGATACCTCGTAAGCAGGCGTTTGAATGTGTCCGAGAATTTCTCGCCGCCGAGCCGCAACAACTGTCGCGGGGTAACGTCACACAGCATCACATCGTAATTTTTCAGTTCGGAAAGGTTTTCGATCCGGCGAGATGTTGTTAATGAGCCGCCAAGTGCGGACAGGTGCTGGGACAATGCGTTAGTGATGGACTGCGACCCACCCTTAGGGATCGGCCATCCGACAGCATGGGCGGCTGCTCCGAGGATTACGCCGAAAGCGCCGCTCAAGGGCTCATCCAAACTCAGAAAAGAATGTGCGGCGAGTCCGGCGAAAAGTGCTTTTGTGCGTGGATTCTTAAACCGCGACGCAACTCCGTGCGCCGATGACAACGCTATCAGTCCGAGCCTTCCCAAGAGAAATGGATGGCGAAATGGAAGATGAACAGGCGCAAGTATTTCGTTTGCAAATTCAGGCCAGCGTTTCGCGAATGGCTCCATCAGGCTGCGCCATGCTTTGGCGTCAGCTCCAAATACTGCGTCGGCATCTTTGAAATCGCGCTCAAGTGTGATGGCTGTTCCGTCATCGAAAGGATGAGCCAATGCGGCGGGCGAGTGAATCCATGTCAGCCCGTAATCTTTGAGCGGTAACGATGAGAAGAACGGTGAGCCTATCGCCATGGGATGCACGGCCGATCCGAAGTCATGCAGGAAACCAGGAAGGGTTAATTCCATGGTGCGGGCGGCACCGCCGGGAATAGTCTCGGCCTCGAACACATTCACCTCAACACCTTTTTGAGCGAGGACGATAGCGGCTGCCAAACCGTTAGGCCCGCTGCCGATTACACACGCCCGTCGGCCCATATTTCCTTCAACCTTTCCGTTATGCGAAATGGAGTGCAGGCCTGACGGGGCGGGTACGCCCGTCTCTCCACACAGCCACTAAGGCTGCGGAGCACCTGCCTGCGGCCAATCCTCAACTTCGATCTTACCGCTTGCGTCGTGTCCCAGGGTGGGAGCGTAGGGTCCCAAATATTCGCGGCGCCACCATGTGCCATTGGAACGCTTTTCAGCCATCGTTGTGAACCAGTATTGCCATAACACGGCTCGCACCTGCTTTGGCGGCCCTTTCGCAAAAGGATTGCCGGCGAACAAGGAAAGCACATCCGGATCATTTGCCAACAACCGCTCCTCGGTGCTCGTGACCAGCGGATACTCGCGCCATGAGCCTAGAGATGCGAACCATAAATTCCAATCGAAACGTGGTTGATATGGCGCATAAATTCCTGGTGGCTTGCGAACATCCTGCGGCTTGTAGCGAAACGGATAGGCCGTCCAATTCTGTCCGTCCATGGATCCCTGGAATTCAATTTCGTATCGTCCGCGCGTCATGACGGCGAAAAGTCCGTAGCGATTGGCAATCCGAAACGGCTCCAGCGCAGTCACGGGCGAAACTGGAAGCGGCGCTCTCGGAAGAAACATCCATATTAATTGAGCCGTAGTCGTGTAGAAAATCCAGCTCAGCATGACCGCGGTTACGGAAAGTCTAAGCGCAGTGAGCGGCGAATTTGTGTCTGGACTCCGCCGGTTCGTCACTTCCGAAGCGGCCACGGAATTGGCAGTAAAAGCCGTGCGTGGCAAAATATTCGACTTCCAACGATCTCGAACAAAGTATCCACAAAACTTGTCATCGAGTAACAGGAATCCCAAGGCGAGCACCAAGTAATTCAGGAATGCGTAATTGGCGGTGAGAATCACGCCAATCTCCCAAGGCGTCACGATGAAGAAGAGAATAATGCGAAGGCGGCGCGGCAGAAACAACATCCAGATCAGCCCAAGTTCCAGCGCGAGCGTGGCGTACACGCTGCCCGCATGAAACCAATGCGGCAGATGCTGCACGTACCATCCGATCCACGTAGGTAGCGGCCCATTCTGGTAGTACTCGTCCATAGCGGTGAAGTGCCGCCATTCGGGATCGCCGCTGGCAATCTTCGCGACCCCGGACTCGAAATAAATTCGGAACCATTCCCACTGCAAAAGAAACCAACTCGCCCGCGACGAAGGCGATGCCTCGCCCCATCCCGGGCGAAATCCGGAAGGCACCAGGAATAGCGAGATGAATCCGGCTTCCAGCAACATGCCGTCGGATTGGTATCCGGAAAAATCTCCAGCGGCACTCACGAAAGAAAGAAAGCACACGAAACAGATCGCTAAAGCGATTCGAGGCCAAACATTCACAACGATCAACAGCGACGCCAACATTCCCACCCAGCACAATGCCATCAACATGTGCGAGCCGCTGGAGAACCACAAGAGAGTCGGCGCAAACCAGAACCGGGCGGTCCCAAGCTGCGCCGCTACAGCATGCAAGTACTCAGCCGCGGGCAGGATTCCATTGGGGCCGATGAGGCCGCGAATTTGAAAGACGAGGGAGAAGAACGCGGAGAAATAAATGATCCCGAGAGAGCGAAGAAAAATCCAACGGGGAATGTAGCGATGTGTGGCCCCTGCTTCCGAATTAAACAGATAGTTAACTACGGACGCAGGCCGCCAGTCCATGAACGCCAGCCATTCTACAAGCGGAATTTAGCTACCTTAATAAGCCCAGCGCAACAGCGTTGCTCCAACGGTGAATCCCGCGCCCACAGACGCGAGTAGCACGAGGTCGCCCTTCTTCAGGCGGCCTTCCTGCCGGGCGGTATCCATCGCGAGCGGAATGGTTCCGGCCGTGGTGTTTCCATATCGGTCAATGTTGATCACAATGTTTTCGGGCTTCAAACCAAGCCGGTCAGCCGTGGCCGTGATAATCCTCTTATTCGCCTGGTGAGGAATAAAAAGATTGAGATCAGATACGGTGAATCCATTGCGCTGCAAAATTCTTTCGCAGACTTCGGTCATCTTGCGAATGGCAAATTTGAAAACCGCTCCTCCGTCCTGGTGCACGAAGTGCATTTTCTTGTCCACGGTTTCATGGGTCGAAGGATGCAAACTGCCGCCCCCAGGCATATAGAGCGAGCAGCCTCCCGCGCCGTCTATCTCGTGAATGAAGTCAATCAGGCCGAAATCCTCATCCTGGCCGGCCGGTTCGAGGATAACCGCGCCCGCGCCGTCTCCAAAGATTACGCAAGTGGAGCGGTCGGTGTAGTCAATGATTGAAGACATTACGTCCGCGCCAATGACCATAACTTTTTTGTGCGCGCCGGTGGCAACAAACTGTGCCCCCGTTTGCAGCGCATATACAAAGGCTGAGCACGCCGCTGACAGATCGAATCCCCAGACTCCCGTCGCGCCCAGCTTGTTTTGTACCAAACAAGCCGTGGATGGAAACAACATGTCAGGCGTAACCGTGCCAACGATGATAGCTTCCATGTCCGTCGCCGTCAGGCCGCGTTCGGCGAGCGCCTTCTTTGCCGCTTCAACCGCCAGATCGCTAGTGGCGACCCCTTTGTCCACAACATGGCGCTCGCGAATTCCTATTCGCTGCATGATCCATTCATCGGAAGTTTCGACCATCTTTGCGAGATCGGCATTGGTCAAAAGGCGGGGTGGAACATAGGTGCCGAGAGCGCTGATCTTAACCTTAACGGGCGCGACTCTTACGGGCGTGACTTTTAAGGGCGCGGGTTGGGCCACTCGATAGGATCCCCCAAGTGAAATGAGAAAGGCTATTGTTACGTAGCCGGTGAGTAATGTCCAACTGGACATCATATTTCCCGGATACTTTTTCGCAGGCCCGGCTGTCTCTGGGTTCCTCCGTTACAATCGCCTGTTGACTCGCCTCCGTGAGACTGACTATGAAACTTTTACAAATTGCTAATGCCCTCGGCGCACGCATTGAAAATGGCTCTCCCGATATTGAAATAACTGGCGTAGCCGGAATCGAGAACGCAGCGCATGGACAAATCACTTTTGTCTTCAATCCCAAGTACGCTTCTGCGGCTCGAAGTACCGGGGCCTCCGCGGTAATCGTAACTGAGGACTTTCCCGCTTTGTCCACGGCGATGTTGCGCAGCAAGAATCCTTATCTTGCCTTCGCGCACGCTATTGCGCTCTTCCATCAGCCCCCGGCTTACGTTTCTGGTATTCATCCCACGGCAGTAATTGATGCATCTGCGAAGGTTGGCAAGAACGCGCATGTCGGCCCTTACGTTGTAATCAGCGAGAACGTCGAGATCGGCAACAACGCTGTTTTGCTGGCGCACGTGGTGATTTATCGCAAGGTCAAAATTGGGGACGACTTTTTCGCGCACGCTCACGCAGTTGTACGCGAAGGCTGCCGATTGGGAAATAACGTCGTGCTACAAAACGGCGCCATCGTGGGAGCGGATGGTTTTGGGTTCGCGAAAGATGACACTGGACGCTGGCACAAGATTCTCCAACCGATGCCAGCGCTTATCGGGGACGACGTTGAAATACAAGCCAACTCATGTATTGACCGGGCCAGCGTCAGTGAGACCAGAATTGGCAGCGGCACGAAAATAGATAACCTGGTCCAAGTTGGACATGGCAGTCACATTGGCGAGCATTCCCTATTAGCGTCGCAGGTGGGTCTCGCCGGATCCACCGAGGTTGGGAATAACGTGATCCTCACCGGTCAGGTTGGGGTGGTTGGACACTGCAAGATTGGCGACGGCGCTATCGTTACTCCGCAGAGCGGAGTAGCCAATGACATAGCGGCTGGCGCGATTGTGAGCGGCGCACCCGCCGTGGATCACAAGCTGTGGCTGAAATACTCGGCGATCCTGAGTAAGTTACCCGAGATGGCGAAACTGATCCGATCGTTAAAACCTGGCACCACGGAGGACACAAAGAGTCACTGAGGAAACCGACGATAAATTATGCCGCCGAAAAAGTTTTTTGATCCGAGTTCTTAAGTTTCGCTTCAGAGAACCTTCCTATCCCCACTGATTACCACGCTCCTCTCTTGCACCTCCGGAGGTAGTCCGCTGTCAATCGCTTTCCGAACTTTCTGCATCAGGCATTCGCGACTGCCAAAGTCTTTGGGTTCGATTGCGTCATGAAAAATAACGGTCGCGACGCCCGCTTTGATCGCGAACCGTTGCTTGGGCATAATGAAATGCGTTCCGGCAATGGTGACCGGCACGACCGGAATTCCGCACTCTTCAGCCAAATAGAACGGGCCTTTCTTGAATGGCAATAGTTTTCCGTCAAAGGAACGTTTGCCCTCAACAAAAATCGTCATATTGATGCCCTCGCGGATGACCTGCGACGCATATCGCACAGCGGCGATTCCAGATTCACGGTTTCCGCGATCAACGGGCACGAGCGAACCGAAGCGCATGGTCCGTCCCAGCAGCGGATATTTGAACAATTCCTTTTTTGCCATCACTGAGGTGCGGCGCGGGATGAGCGGCAACAGCAATGGAGGGTCAATATTAGAAACGTGATTGGACATGAAAATGTAAGTCTGCGCCGGATCGAGTTTATCCAAGCCGATAGTTCTCGTGCGAATTCCGGCGATACGAATCCCGGTTCCCGCACCCCACATGCCCATGCGATAGAGAAAATTAACGTTCCCGGTAATCAGCGTCCAGGGGAAACCCAGAAGTGCGGCGAATGGGAGAAGCGCTGCCCAGAACCCAAGCATCACAAGTGTTCTGATCATGGATGCGCCTGTCCGATCGGTTCAGAATCGCCGATTAACCACGCGGTTCGCCTGGCTCTCTGTTGAAGGGTGGGATTCTTCATGTCTTCGAGGCGAAATTCCAGCACGCTTCGCGTGTTCAGCTGCCAATTCAATTCTTGCTCGCCACTTTGATTGCGAATGCGAACGTGAATTCTTTCCCCCGGATGCAATGCTGCTACGGCATTCGCGAAATAATCAGACGGGCCGTTACCAGATGGATCACTGCCGTTAATTTTTTCAATCACGTCGCCCTTGGCGATCCCGGCACGTTCAGCCGCGCTGTTTTCGGCGACCGAAGCCACCGTTAACGGCGAATCGAAGTTTCGGGCGACCGTGAAACCAGGATCAGCCGATTCTACTTTCTCACTCGCTAGTTGCAGTCCGACAGTTTTGAAAAACTCATTCCATGGAATCTCATCGGTCCCCGCAACATATTGTTCGAAAAATACGTTCAGATCCGAGTGAGTGATTGTCTGGGCTGCCTGAAGTACACCCTCGGAATCGGGAAAGAATTTGTCTTTCTGAGCGTAATTTGAGTTCATCCACCGAAAAAGATCTCGCAACGACTTTGTTCCATTGCTCGCGTCGCGGATTTTAAGATCGAGGAGCACTCCCAGCAGATCTCCTTTGTTGTAATAGGAAATACTGCGCTCGGGTTCCCGATAATAGGGATATTTCTCAAGCCAGGCGTCAAGGCTGGACTCTTCAGCAGATTGCCTGAGGTGAGCGGGACGGTTTTCCAATTCCGTGATGGCGGAAGCTAGATGCGAAAGATACTCGTGTTCGTCGAGCAATCCAGCCCGTAGCAGCATGTAGTCTTCGACGGTGCTTGTAACTCCCTCACTGAACCAAAGGGCATCCGTGTAATTCTCTTTGGCGTAATCGGGTGGCTCTAAAGACTCTGGCCGAATCCGCTTGACGTTCCAGAGGTGGAAAAACTCATGAGCGGTTACGCTTTCCAAAGCATAAGGGTCGAAAGCGAGGGTGTGGGCATTGACATCAATCGCCGTGCTGTTGGCGTGCTCCATGCCGCCCCCGCCTGACTCGCGAGGAAAGTGGTAGATGAACAAGTATGTTTTAAATGGACGATCTTCCATCCAGCTGACTTCGGCGGAGACAATTCGCTGAAGCATCGGCAGGATTTTGTTCATGTCGTAATCCCCGTGAACCGCATCCACGATTACTCGATAATGGCCGCCGTCTTCTTCGAAATCATTCTCCTCAAATGCGCTAATCTCTACCGGGGAATCCACGAGTTCATCGTAGTTAGCGGCCGTAAAGGCCCTCGCCGAAGCTCGCAACGTGGTGCCGACCCGCCAACCTCCAGGAATATCGGTAAAGCGAATCTCAATGGGCGACCTGCGAGCATCTACCGAGTACATGAGAATTTCCGCGAGATTGAAAAATGCGTGATGCGAATTGAGTTGCGCTCCAAATGGGCCGCGTGCATCGGCGAGGACGTCGTAGTCAATTTCTGCACCACTTTCCGCTCCGCTGATTCGCCATTCGCTCTTGTTCACCATTTGGATGGCAACTGATGCATTCGCGGTGCGCACCGATCTCACGTATTGGGAAAAATCACGAACTTGATAGAGGGCGTACCAGACTGGCAGTTGCAAAGTTCTTGCGGCGGGCCCGGGAGGTAATTCGATTCTGACCGATACAAGATGTTCGTTCGCCTTCGCCAGGGAGACGGTATAGCGGACTGGTTGAGGTGAAGAGTTTTGCCCTGAGACAAGCAACGCGCTCAGCGCAACGAACGCGATGCCGGGAAGCATGCGCCTGGCTCTGATGAAACCCGTCACGCCTTGGCCATGTTTTTTAGCGAGAGTGAACCATTGGCGTCCTGGGAATTATCGGTGAGAAGCCTCAAGCGTTCAGGCAGTTTCTCGTAAATCCCACCAAAGCCGCCATTGGAGAGAATCGCAACAACATCGCCAGTGCGCAATTCCGGGGCAATCAGGTTAACGATTTCACCGGCATCGGCGCACAGACGCGCGCGTTTACCGCGCGTTTGCAATTGCGCGACCACGGCAGCCAGGTCCAGACGCTCAGCCGCGGGAATCGCGTCTGACTTGAAGATGTTCGCGATTACAACTTCGTCCGCTGCGGAGAGGCTGTGGGCCAGTTCGTTCTGAAAAACATTGCGCCGCAGCGTATTAGAACGTGGTTCGAGAACGGCCCAGAGCCGCCCCTTGGGATACCTCGAGCGAAGTGCTTTCAGCGTACCGGCGATCGCGGTTGGATGATGCGCAAAATCATCAATGATCGTAATGCCGTTCACTAACGCTCGCACTTCAAGGCGGCGTTTCACACTCTTGAAAGTTTTCAGCGCATCGGCAATGTCAGCGGCGGAAATACCGTATCCCGCGGCCATAGCGGCGGCAGCGGTGGCATTCCACACGTTGTATTCTCCGGCAAGCGCAAACTCGAAATCTGCCCATGACTGACCTTGGCGCAGAACCGACCAGGTTGTGCTCATCGGGCCGAAATGAAGATTCTGTATTTTCCAATCGGCACCCACACCCGATCCGTATCGTTCCACGGGACAAAAGGCGCGTTCGAGGCAACGGTTGATGCTATCGCCAGTGTCGAAGCCTATGATGCGTCCGCGTCGCGGAATCAAATTGACCAGGCGCTTGAAAGCTGTTTCCACGGCATCCAGATCTTTGTAGATATCGGCGTGATCGAATTCCACCGAGGTTACGACCGCTGCGTCCGGGAAATAGTGCATGAACTTCGGTCCCTTATCGAAGAAAGCGGAATCATATTCGTCAGCTTCGATAATGAAATGTTTACCGCCCCCCAACTGAAAACTGCTGGCGAAGTTCTCTGCAATGCCACCGATCAGAAAAGAGGGTTGCAATCCCGCTGATTCAAATATCCACGCAAGCATTGATGTTGTCGTCGTCTTGCCATGTGTTCCCGCCACCGCTAGAACCTCTTTGCCGCGCAGAAATTCGTCATGCAGAATTTGTGGCAGTGAGCGGAACGGAATGCGTTGATCGAGCACATGCTCCAGTTCGACATTTCCTCGCGAGACTACATTTCCAACGACGACCAGATCAGGTAACGGACTTATGTTCTGAATGGAAAATGGCTGCGCGACGTGGATCCCGAGCGATGCCAGGAAATCGGACATTGGCGGATACGAGGCTGCGTCCGATCCTGTCACCCGGAAACCGCGCTGCAACAACATTCCCGCTAGCGATGCCATCGCAGTGCCGCAGATTCCAATCAGGTGAATATGTTTCTTCGTGGTCATAAGTTCTTGTTACTCTTCAATGCCCAGATTCGACTCATCCAGTGTAGTGGCCGCTTCAAGAATTTTGAGTTCCACTCCGCCTTTATCGGCGTTCAAAGCTGCACGCACGCCGAAAGGGAGCGTGATATTTTGCCGCGAAACATGTCCCGACCGCAATCCGTATGCGATGGGTACGCCTAAATCACCTAGCACACGCAGAACAACCTCTTCCAGAGTGTAGCCCTGGTCCTTCGCTGGGCTTTGAACGCAATCCAGCATCTCGCCAAAAATAATTCCTCGCACGCCAGCCAGTTTGCCCGCCAGTTTCAACTGCATCAGCATGCGATCAGCCTGAAACGGCTTGGTTGCAACGTCTTCGAGAAAAAGAATGGTTCCCTCGGTTTGGATTTCATACGGCGTGCCAAGCGAAGCGACCAGAATCGAGAGGCATCCTCCGTAGAGGACCCCTTCCGCCGTACCCTGAACGAGTGACTTTACCTCAGAATTTACTTTGACCGTCCATTCCGAGATTCCACTCGTAGCGTTTTGCCAGGAGTGCAAATCAAATCCATCCGGGGAGCAAAAATCCTTAGCAACCATCGGCCCGTGCAAGGTGACAAACCCGGCTGAGTCTGCGAAGTAGGTCAGCAGACTGGTGTGGTCGCTGTACCCAACAAAGATCTTCGGATGCGCTTTGATCTTTTCCAAGTCCAATGCCTGCAAAAGGTAATTTGAGCCGTATCCTCCACGTGCACAAATAATGGCGCGCACATCGTCGCGTAAAAACATTTCTTCGAGTTCATGCACCCGGCGGGCGAGCGATCCCGCGAAGTAAAGGTCCTTCTCGAAAATGGAATCGAAGTAGAAAGGTTTATATCCTAACTTCCGCAATGCGTCGCATCCCGCTTCCAGCGAGTCGCGGCGCACATTGCTGGCTGGCGCGACAATTCCAACTGTGTCCCCCGCCCTCAGCGCGGGAGGCTTGCTTCGCGAGGTTTCTGGTTTTCGGAGTGTCCGCATTTCGTGAAAAGATTTCAAACCAAGAACTGGCCGTGAAAAATGAGGTCAGCAGCGCCGGCGAGAAATACTTCCCGGTCCCATCTCACTGTTTGAGTTCCGCCCACAGTGCGAACGTTCACCGGCGACGCTGCTTTCTTAGCTGCAATTGCTGCCACGGCGGAGGCGCATGAGCCCGTGCCCGAAGACTGTGTTTCTCCGACGCCACGTTCAAAGAAGCGAGCCGCGATATTGGATTGATTCTCGACAACAACGAACTCAATATTAATTCCATCTGTGAACGACGGATAGCGCCCGATCTCGACCGCCTCCTCGCGCCAGTGGAGAGGAAATTCCTCCACTATCGAGACGAAATGAGGGTTACCCATAGAGACTTGGACGCCTTTCACTGATTTCGCCGCCAGCGGAATAGATAATTCTTCTCCAATCTCCGGCTTGCCCATTGCAATTTCAAATTGGTAGTGTCTCTGATTTCGCAATGTGAGCATACAGGTTTTCAATCCCGCGCCAGTTCGGACAACAATTTTCTCGCGATAATCTTTCGAGCATAAGTAGGCAGCGACGCAGCGGGTTCCGTTTCCGGAAATCTCCGCCTCGGAACCATCAGCATTGAAAAGGCGCGCATGAATGTCCGCTTCGGCATCCGGAAATAGCCATTCCAAGCCGTCGGCTCCAATCCCGGTGCGCCGATCGCACATTTTCTTGCTGAGGCCGGAAAGGTCCGCTTGAGGCTCTCTTCCCTCAACGATCAGGAAATCATTGCCGCAGGCATTTGCTTTGACGAATGGAATAGCTCCAGAGGAAATCATTAAGTTGGGTGGATTTTACCACCCTGCAATGAAGGTTTGAGACATTCAGGAAATGGCAATAGCTTTCGCGGGCGAGGGCCCCGTTCGACTTCGCTCAGGGCAGGTCCGCGCCACCTTTGGGCAGACTGTCATCAGTGCCGCTGGCGATGCGTCCAGTAAATAGTCGTGGCAGGTTCTCCCGAGGTATGAACGACAACCAATGACGACAGATTTGCTTTCTCTACATGCAACGCCACGTCGTCTCCGGCGCTTGCGACCACATAGTCGGCATATTGGCTGGGATTCGCCAATGCCCGCTCCCATAATCCTTGCGGATCGGACGGCTTCTTCCATGGCCGATGATTGCCTTCATTGATCACACGGCTCAACGGTATCCCCGCATCTTGAAGGGCTCCGACGTGATTGCCTGCATACATCAGCAACGTAGAATCACCCGGTAGTTTTTGCAGGTTTTCCGCCAGGGCCGTCTCCAGAGCAATTCGATCCCGCGAATTCACCCAGGCTTCGCGGAAGCATGCTGGCTGCTGATGCCAGATTGAGACATAGCTTCCAACGACGAGGAGCAGGACCGCACTCCCCACGGCAGTCTTCGAACCCTCTTTCACGATCAGACCCAACGCAAAATGCATAAACAAAGCAACGAAGACCGCAAATGCGGGAAGCAACTGCAATCCATAACGCAGGTTGTAATAAGAGTGTGGCCACCACGCGGGCAGGAATATCGGAACTCCGCCGTAAGAAATTGACAGCATATAAAAAGGCACTGGCGCCCACAACAACAATAACGGCCACAGGCGCGGATCGAAGAGCAAGGTCATTGCGGTTCCCAAAAGCAATAAAGCGATCCACAATCTTTGGACTACAGTCACCGGGGCTACGTTCAGTTCCGCCGACTTTAGAAAGAAACTGAAGGCAACAACTAAGTTGTGCGCACCCGGATGGGAGGGGTTTCCAGGTGTGGCGCTTTTTTGTTCGATAGCTTTTGCCGAATATGGTCCATTGGCAAATTCCATTGGGTTTCGATAAACGACAGCGTTGTAGGCAAGCCATAGAATGGGAGCGGCGGCAGCCAATAAAACGAACTTTCTGACGGCACTGCGCAATGACTTCGAGTTTTTTCCTGCCCGTCTTAACGCGACGAATGCCGCCGCGCACATAGTCGCGGCCAGAAACCATCCGTCATAGCGGGTTAGGCACGCGCCTATGAGGCAGAACCCAGACTTGATCAGCGCGTTAGACGCCCCGGACTTCCTCGATCCCTCACTCCAATCTTCCGCTTGCGCAAACTCCACGAAAAACGCTACGGCCCAAATAAATAACGCCAGATACAGCGATTCAGTCATGGCGGTGCTTTGCAGATAAAGCAGATTTGGATTTGCGGCATAAATTCCGGCAGCGATCCATGCAGCGAATCGTCCCGCCGGCTCCGACCGGGAATGGAAGATCAGGCTATTCCGAACCAGACGAAATATGCCGGATACGCCAAGAACATAGGCGATCATGGAAGGAATGGATCCGCCGATTCCTGTCTGCCAAAATGTTTTTGAAATCAGGAACGGAACCATGAGTAAGTGCGGCAGAGGCAACCAAACCGTGCCAAGTTGCAGTAAACCAGGAGTTTTGGAATCAAAGACCCGGCGCGCGATGTTGATATGCGCTACGGCATCGCCATAAAGCAGCAGGCTGCCATGCCGCAAATAAATCATGAAGGCGAGGATGGAAATGCCGGCTGCAAGCTGGGTTACTAATAGAGTCTCGCGGTTCCGGCTATGGTCTTCGCGGCTCTCGTGTGAAAAGGATTTCATTCCAGATGGGTCAATTCGCGGAAAACCTTAAAACGGGCGTCAATTTCCTCGCGCGTTAGCGATTGGAGCCGTTCGGTTCCAAAACGCTCGACCGCGAACGAGCCCATGACGCCACCGAAGAAAAGCGCGCGCTTCAGGACTTCGCGAGTCAATTCGGGTTGCGAGGCAATGTATCCCATGAAGCCGCCGGCGAAAGAATCTCCAGCGCCAGTCGGATCTTTGACCTCTTCGATGGGCAAAGCGGGCGCTCGAAAAGGATGGTTTCCCAAACCGAATGCTCCATCGCGAAAAAAAATAGTTGCGCCATATTCGCCGTGCTTAATCACCAACGCGCGCGGTCCCAAAGCCATCACTTTGCGGGAAGCGCGAGGCACACTGCTCTCTTCCGCGAGCATTCGCGCTTCGCCGTCATTAATCAAAAGCACGTCCACCAATTTCAAAGTCTCGATGAGTTCCGGACGAGCGCCTTGAATCCAGTAGTTCATGGTGTCGCCGCCGGTGAGTTGTACGCCGCTCATTTCTTCCCGCACCGCCCGTTGCAAACTGGGATGGATATTTCCCAAAAACAAAAATTGCGAATCTTTGTATTCCGTGGGGATTCGCGGCTTAAATTGTTCGAAAACATTCAATTCGGTGAAGTCAGTCTTTGCCTCATTGAGATTGTCAAGATAGTGTCCGCCCCAGCGGAATGTTTTTCCCTTGGCGTGCTCAACGCCTCGAGTGTCCACTCCGCATTTCTTCAAAATGCTTTCATGTTCAGACGTAAAGTCTTCGCCAACTACGGCGACCACGCGAACGTCGGTAAAGTAGCTTGCTGCCAACGAAAAATATGTAGCGGAACCGCCAACTACGTTATCGGCGCGGCCAGACGGTGTGGCGATGGAATCAAAAGCGATTGAGCCGACAGCGAGAATGCTCATTGGGCGGATTTACTCTCCAGATATTTATCGAGGATAAGCTTCAATCTCTCTCGAGTAGCCGCGGGAATTTTATCGCGGTCCGTCAGAATCGCGTGCGCCAAAGCTGAACCGCATTTGCAATTCCGAAGTTTCGGCATGGAGGCGACTGTTTCGCGAACTACTTTGCAAGCATTCTCCGCGTTCTTCATCAGCACGGCCACGATCTGGTCCACGGTCACGGAATCATGATGCGGATGCCAGCAGTCGTAGTCGGTCACCATGGCAATCGTCACGTAGCAAATTTCAGCTTCGCGCGCGAGTTTCGCTTCTTGCAGGTTGGTCATGCCGATAACGTCCATACCCCAACTCCGGTACACATTGGACTCGGCTTTCGTGGAAAATTGCGGTCCTTCCATACACAGATATGTTCCTCCCCGCTTGCCCGTGACCATTGCCTTTTTGCATGCGCTGTCCACGACTGCCGCAAGTTCGGGGCAGACTGGGTCGGCGAAAGCGATGTGCGCGACAATTCCATCACCGAAAAAAGTATCCACGCGATGGCGCGTGCGATCAAAGAATTGATCGGGAACTACGAAGTCCAACGGCTTGTGTTCTTCTTTCAAAGACCCAACGGCCGACACGGAAACAATTCTCTCGACACCGAGCTGTTTGAATCCGTAAATGTTGGCGCGAAAATTTAATTCACTGGGTAGAATACGATGTCCGCGGCCATGACGAGCTAAGAACGCAACCCTCCGGCCTTCCAGCGTGCCGAGAACATACGGGTCTGATGGTTGCCCGAAAGGCGTGGTCTGAGCGAGTTCTCGCACGTCGGTAAGGCCCGGCATGGAATAAAGCCCGCTGCCTCCAATGATTCCGATTTCCGCTTGCGGCAAAAACCCTCCTGATTTAATCCATGGTGGCGAATGGAGATTATACAAATGAAATGGGAAGTGTGCGGCTAGGTTTCATCTTGCGACATCGTTAAATACCGCGCGTTCCAACTTGTCGGTCGTGGGTTGATCCAGGCTCTCAGAGATCAGCACTGTGTCGCCTTTAATCTGAATCACAACCGGTCCGGCCTCAGTTAGCCAGGCGTGTGTGCCGGTGAGCCGGTCTGGGGTGTTAATACTTTCCCCATCCGATGCAGCCTCGCTCACGTGAACATACCGCTTCGGCAAATACTTCGCGTAGATGGCGGCAAACTGCGCGGCCTTGGCCGGATCGGACCAGCGCGAGACAAAAAGCATGCCCAGCGGGGCCGCAACGTCTCCCTTATGCCGTGTCGCATAATAGTAAGCGCCTCTCCATCCCGGGTATAGTTCGCGGGAGGCGTCGGCTCCGGCATATTGATCAATGAGAACCGCGACATCGAACTCACCGATCGCACCAATATCAAAACGTTTGTAATTTTTAAAAATATGTTTGAAATCCGGCAAGGGTAGCGGTTCGATGCGCTCATCCGAAAGATAAGTTTTCGGTTCCATGATTTGCCGGGTCGTGCGCGGGGGATTTAGGAATGCGCCTGCATACGCCTTTTGCTTCCCTCCCGCACGCAGCAGCGCCGCTTCAAATTCCAATCCATAGCGGTAAGGAAACGTTAAAGCCTCTCTCAAATAGATCGGGGCGTTACGGAACTGGATCGAATCGGGCGTTCCCACCAACATTCCGTCCTCAAGCGCTTTGGCAACTTCCGGGGAGTTCGCTAGCGACTGGCCAGTTGGACGCAGCATGTAATCCACCAGAACGGCCATAGCCTGACCCTCGACAACAGCCTGGCGTGCCTCGGAGGTCTCATCATTTTGAACATCCACCGGACTCGGTTTTCGCTTCGTTTGCAAATCAACGTCGGATTTCGTCATCCACTTATTGAGATTGAACGATTGGTCTTGCAGCGCATGCGTCAATTCATGCGCGAGGACTGGACGCTGCGCAGCCACGTCCACCCAGTCGAGCAGGTTCACCACTTTTGTTTTCGGATCGTAATATCCGGCAATTTGTTCCTTCAACAATCCGACGAGAAATTTGCCCAGATCAAAATCCTGCGGCAGCAGTCCGAATTTCTTGAGCACCAACTCGGAGCGGCGCAGCCGCTTCGCATCTTTATCTTCCGCCATGTTTTTTTGCAGGTACGCGACAACCTCATCGCGGCTGGTGAGCCGCGGCTTAACCGGGCGCTTAATTGGAAGAGCGGTGTCTTTGCTGGCAAATTGTAGAATCTGGTCAACCTCTCGAAATAGTTCGTCAGCTTCTTTGGAAGTGATTTTAGTTTCCACCGTCAAAGGTTCAGATTGCTTTTCGGGCTTTCTGGTATCGGTTTCAGCTGATGGCTGTTGTTTCTCTTCGGCAGATGGGGGTTTAGCGGGAGCGGGCGCAGTTTGGGCCGCACTGATCTGCCATAAAAACGAAAATCCCAAGGTCAATAAAGCGCAGAATGTCGTTGGTCGAAAAAATGGTCTGTAGGAAGCACGCGTAAGATTCGTCATGAAGGTTGAATTTGAAATGATAACAGCACGAAGTAGGCGATCGTCCCCGCGGTCTCTTATTTCAAGATACTGAAATCTGATTTCTGGATTTAAGTCCTGCCTTCCTCTAAACTTCATCGCCAGATGAAACTTTCAGTTGTCATTCCGATCTTCAATGAGCGAACCACGCTGAAACGTGTAGTAGATAAAGTTCTTTCGGTTCCTATTGAGATTGAATTGATCTGCGTTGATGACGGTTCTGACGACGGTACACGAGACGTCCTCAGCGAGTTGCAAACCCGGCATCCGCAGATGAAGGTACTGTTGCAAACGAAGAACATGGGAAAAGGCGCCGCGCTGCGCCGTGGAATCCAGGACGCCACCGGTGATTATGTAATTATTCAGGATGCTGACCTCGAATACGACCCGGATGATTACCCGCTATTGCTTGAGCCTCTGATCGAAAACAGGGCGGACGTCGTGTATGGCTCGCGCTTTCTTGGTGGCCGCCCTCATCGGGTTTTGTATTTTTGGCATTCCGCCGGTAATTGGTTCCTCACTCTGCTTTCTAATAGCCTGACCAATATCAATCTTACGGACATGGAAACCTGCTACAAGATATTCCGGCGCGAAATAATTCAATCCATCCCAATCGAAGAAAATCGGTTTGGATTTGAGCCCGAAATTACGGTAAAGATCGCGAAACGGCGTCTCAGAATTTATGAAGTGGGCATCAGTTATCAGGGACGAACCTACGAAGAGGGCAAGAAGATTGGCTGGAAAGATGGATTTCGAGCACTGTGGTGTTTATTCAAATATTCCATTAAAGAACGCGCGGTGCGTTTGTAACGATCGTGACAGATGGAGTCAGGCGCTTCGCAAGGTTAAGACAGTAATCTCCGGAGGACAATTCAACCGCACCGGTAACCGAATAGTTCCCAAGCCAATGTTGGTATAGAGCGTTAAATTACCAATCTTTCGCAAGCCACGGGGATACTCCCGTCCCAGCGGAGGCAACCAGGGCGCGCCAATACCGGGCAACCAAATCTGCCCTCCGTGGGAGTGCCCGGAGAGCTGCAAGTCTATTGGATAGCGGGTGGCCTGGTCGGCGAAATCGGGCTCATGCGCGAGCAAAATGACCGATTCCGCTGGCGGCACAGCATGTAGAGTTAGGTCCAGGTCGGGTTTGCCCTCAAGTACGTCGTCAACCCCGGCCAACCAGAAACGGGCGCTCCCTTTTTCAATCGGTATTGAACGATTTCGTAATACCGGAATGCCATTGCTTTCGATGATTTCGGTGATCCAGCGGGGATCGGAATTCAGGTCGTGATTTCCAAGGACAGCGAACATTCCCATGGGCGGCTTTAATTCGCGGAGCATACGCGCGCATGGCTCAGCGTCGTTCGCTCCCCTGTTTTTGTCATGCAGAAAATGGGACCACACTGGCACGGTAATGAAATCGCCGGTTAATACAACAATATCCGGTTGAAGCTTCTTCACAATCTCGACCGCTTTGCGGATTGGTATCGCGCAAAGTTCCCCATAGTGAAAATCGCTCAACTGAACGATTGTGAGGCCGTTGAAAACTTCGGGGAGGCGGTTAATGGAGACTTCCAGGCGCACGACTTTAGGGTCATTGGGCTCGAAAACTGCCGCATCAACTCCAATGGCCAGGACTCCCGCAGCTGTTGCGGCGGCCGCGCCCTGAAGAAATTTTCTGCGGCTGACCGGCAATAATCCCCCGTTCTGAAATTGACTATCTACTACAAGTGTAACAACACGCGTAGATTGGACTTAACTCACAGTAGCCAGGGGGCACGGTATCTTGTAACACCTTACAGTTTCCGCTTGCAGTGAGATAACCATTTTGGGTACTGTTAAGAGATACTCTGGATACAGGAAAATGAATTACAACAAACTTATTTACCAAGTTGATGTTCTAGTTAGCCACTGGGTGCGAGTTACTGTACCCATTCCGGTCCAGAAGGCGGGGACGAGCTGATCAGCAGTAAATTCAAAAGCTCTCAACCCACCTAAAGCGCGATCCGGGTGGGTTTTGATTTTTACGAAGCGAGAAAAAGCATGAAAAGAGAAAACGACGCGAAAGCGGAAAAGAAAACCGACAAGAAAACAATGACAGGCGCAGGCATCCTCTGGGAGTGTCTGGAACGTGAGGGCGTGAAACACGTTTTCGGATATCCCGGCGGCGCGATCCTGCCCGCTTACGACGCGCTGAAGCACAGCAAGATCCACCATATCTTGGTTCGTCACGAGCAGGGCGCAACCCACATGGCCGACGGTTATGCGCGGGCCACTGGTCAGCTCGGCGTCGCTGTGGCCACTTCCGGGCCGGGAGCCACCAATATGGTGACGGGCATTGCCACGGCCATGCTCGATTCTTCGCCAATTCTTTGCATCACGGGACAAGTCGGCAGCAAGCTGATTGGTTCCGACGCTTTCCAGGAAACCGACATCACAGGAATTACGCTGCCGATCACCAAGCACAATTATCTCGTGACGCGTGCCGACGAAGTCGCGCGGACCATCCGCGAAGCCGCTTATGTAGCGCGATCCGGACGCCCTGGGCCGGTGCTGGTGGACATCACCAAAGACGCGCAGCAATCCACCTGCGAATTCGACTGGGAAGCCGCAAAACCGCAAATGCCGGGCTATCGTCCCGACCTTTCGCCAGCTCCCGAGGAATACAAAAAGGCGCTCGATTTAATTCATTCCGCTAAACGCCCGGTGATCTTGGCGGGACACGGCATTTTGATTTCAGGTGCAATGCGCGAAGTAATCACGCTGGCAGAACGCGGCGGGATTCCGATTGCGCTCACATTGCTGGGCCTTGGGGTCGTCCCTGCTTCTCATCCTCTGAATCTAGGGATGATGGGCATGCACGGCGAAGCATGGGTGAACCACACCATTCAGGAAGCCGATCTTCTCATCGCTCTCGGTATGCGCTTCGACGACCGCGTTACCGGAAATCTGAAGACTTATGCGCCGAACGCGAAAAAGATTCATGTGGAAGTTGATCCCGCGGAAGTGAACAAGAACGTAAAAGTTGATGTCGCATTAGTTGGCGATCTCCGCGAAGTGTTGCACGAGTTACTCCCAAAAATCGAATCTCCCGATCGCGGAGAATGGCTGCATCACATAGACGAATTGAAAGGCGATGCTGCCGTCCGGGACATTCAGAATCTTCCCGACAACGGTCATCTCTACGCGGCTCACGTGATTAACGATCTCTGGCGAGAAACTCGCGAGAGCAACACCATCGTGGTGACAGACGTTGGCCAGCACCAGATGTGGGAAGCGCAGTATTACAAACATGAGCAACCGCGCTCGCTGATTACCTCCGGCGGCCTTGGAACCATGGGATTCGCGCTGCCAGCCGCCATCGGCGCAAAAGTAGCGCGTCCGGATGCGGAGGTCTGGGTCATCGTAGGCGATGGCGGCTTCCAAATGACGCTCTGCGAACTGGCGACGATCATGCAGGAGAAGATCAAGGTCAACGTTGCCATCATCAACAACGGATATCTGGGGATGGTTCGCCAGTGGCAGGAATTCTTTTATGAGCGGAACTATGCCGCGACGCCTCTGCTCAACCCTGATTTCGCGAAACTAGCCGAAGCTTATGGCATGCGAGGAATTACGGTGAAAGAACGATCGCAGGTCATTCCAACGGTGAAGTCCGTGCGTGAACATAACGGCCCCGTCGTGATTGATTTCCGTGTCGAGCAGGAGGACACGGTGTATCCAATGGTCGCCGCCGGGGCGGCGCTGCATGACATGATCCGCCGGCCGACTCCACTGGTGGAGACCGCCGATGACGAGTAGCGATTTATGTGGGGCGGACACTCCTGTCCGCCGCAGTTGATGTTGGTTTTGCAGCGGCAAAGACTAAAGTCAAAGGCAGCGGACAAGAGTGTCCGCTCCACACAATCGCGAGGCTAGTTTGGTACAAACATCATGATGAACACTTACGTTGTTTACGTTGAAAACAAACCAGGCGTGCTCACTCGCGTCGCATCTCTGTTTCGCCGTCGCGCCTTCAACATTGATTCGCTAACCGTGGGCCGTACCGAGAAGCCTGAAGTTTCGCGGATGACAATCACCGTTGATGCCGATTATGACCAGGCGCGCCGCATCGAAGCGAATTTGTACAAGCTTGTGAACGTTTTGCTGGTGGAAAACATTACTGAATCGCCTGCGATCATCCGCGACCTCGCCATGATTAAAGTTGCGGCCACTCACGATGCACGATCTCACGTGCTGGAACTGGCGAGCGTGTTTCGTGCGCGCGTGGTGGATGTTTCTCCGGAATCGCTCACCATCGAAATCACCGGCACTGAAGACAAAATTGATGGACTTCTTGAAGTTCTGCGTCCCTACGGTGTGCTGGAGATGGTGCGCACTGGGATCGTAGCCATGAGACGCGGCAATAAAGGCTCGGTAGTTGCCCCGTCTGTAAATTCGGGCGTCGCGGAGATCGCTTCCGACGAGGGTGTTTCGTACTCGGTGTAGGCTCCTTTTTTGTGCCGCAAATCCATCAAGACTCCTTCACCGCCATCCAACCCGAATTTACTTCCGGCGAACCGATCCTGTGGGCCGGTCGGCCAAACGGGCCATTGACGAGCGCGGTGCGGGTTATACTTTCCACAGCATCAGCGCATCCAGAGATGCCTTGCTATATGCAGCTGGCAATTGAAACGCGAGCACATGGACTTCATCCGAAACGATGGAGAGACGGGCGTCCCGCCCGTCATGCCGGGCGAGGATGCCCGGCGCTCCATCAGCCGAGAAATCTCCTTAGGGATTTTTTTTGCTTGACTGTCATTTCGCTGGCCCTGTTCGTTTCCTCTCTTCACGGGCAGAATCCCAGAGGAGCTTTAGTCGGGAAAGTGATTGATCCAAGCGGAGCTCGCGTTGCGGGCGCCGAAATCACTCTGCGCCAACCCAAGACTTCGTTCCACCGGCAAACTGTCGCGAACGGCAACGGAGAGTTCGAATTCCAGGCCTTGCTTCCAGGGCGTTATCGGGTTAGTGCAAGTGCTCGGGGATTCACCGAGGCGGCGACAACCCTGGATGTCGCGGTTAGCTTGACTCCCACGATCTCGTTGATGCTTACACCCGGAACGATCGAACAAGTGGAGGTGGAAGCTTCCCCGCTGACCGTGGAAACTACCAGCAGCCAGATAAGCACCGTTCTCCTTTCGCAAGAACTGGAATCGGTCCCCCTTGCCCATCGCAGCTTTGCAAACATAGCATTTCTTGCGCCGATGACGGAGCCAGTCGAGCCGTCCGACCCCACCAAAGCGCGCATCACCGCCGTGTCTTTTGCGGGAAGCTCCGGCCTTGATGTGGACCTGTCGGTGGACGGCGGCGACAATAATGACGACTACATCGGAGGCTTTTTACAGAATTATTCTCCGGAAGCGATTGAGGAATTTTCAGTACGTACCGCCCAAATGAATGCTGATACATCGAGAACGAACGGTGGGTCCGTAATTATCAGTACGCGTCGCGGAAACAATGACTGGCACGGATTGTCGTCTTTGTTTGTGCGCAACACCGCGCTCAACGCCCGAAATACGATTGACAATCCGGAACCCGATCCCAAGCAGCCATACTCGCGGGAGGATGGGGTACTTGCGCTGGGCGGCCCAATCAAGCGTGACAAGCTCTGGTTCTTTTCGTCGCTCGAATATGTGAATGAAGATGGAAGTGTCGCTTATGGCAACAACAGCCAAACGCAATTCAACGCGTTATCTCAACTTGCTGCACAGGGATTGATTCCAGGGGTCAGTTCGATTCCCGTCCCAACGTCTGTTGGAGTTCCCTTTCGTGACACGCTTTTTACCACTCGCTTCGATTACACGCAGTCTGCAAAATCGCAATGGTTTCTGCGAGGATCGCTCGACCGCAATCACACCGAAAATGATTTGGTTCAACAGGCCACGCTGCCCTCTACGGGTTCTCTTACGCGTTCGAATTATTACAGTGTGTTGCTGGATAACCAATATCAATTCAGCGACACATGGTTAGGAAATTTAACGTTGCAAGCCAACGGTTTCGATCATTCCAAAATCAGAAACTCGAATATTGGGCAGGCGCTTGCGTTTCCCTTCAGTGCCACGAGCCAGACTATTTCTGGCTTCGAAACCTACGGGGATAATCAGTTCATCACTCCGATCACCGCGTTCCCGGTGATTCGCGATCAGCAAAAGTATCAGCTGCGTTATGACGTGAGCCATAGCATGAAGGCGCACTCACCACACTTTGGGATTAACTTCATCCACGAGCCGGTGTTAGGCGAAGTGCTTGCAGGAGATCCGGAAAATCTTCACGTCTTTACGAACGACCCTAGTTTTTATTTGGCGAATCCGCAGCAATTCGTCGCCGACTACAACTGCACGGCTACAGCTTCTCCGAATACCGTCTGCCAGGATTCAGGCGCAGTAAACGGCCGCTTCTCACAAAATGTGCAGCGGCTTGGCGCGTACGCGCAGGATTCCTGGCGAGTCACGCCATCATTCACGCTGAATTACGGTTTGCGCTATGACACAACCTTCGGCCTGTTCAATGCTAATGGGCAGGATCAATCGCGCAATTGGGCGTTTCAGCAGTTGCAAAGCCTCGGAATTCCGTTGGTGAACGGGATTCCGCATGATTACCGCAAGGCATTCGCGCCGCGTCTGGGAATTGCGTACGCTCCCGGCGGATCAGTGAGCACCGTGATTCGCGCGGGAATTGGAATGTACTATAACGATTTGTCACAAAACGGATGGGTCAACGCATTCCAAGCGGTCAATGGCGGGCCATATAACTCGGGCCAGGGCGCATTGATTGATCCGAACTATCGCACCCCGTATGCGCTCCAAACAAGCGCTGCTGTCGAGCACAGGTTCGGAGACTCATGGCTTCTTAATGTGCAATTCGAGCATCAGGAGGGGAACCATCAGTATCAGCGTTACGAATACGTTGCTGGGTTCACCCTTCCTGCAAACGCTCCGAACGTTTCGGTTTTTAGATCCGGCAACCGTTCCAGCTACAACGGACTGGCATTTCAGGTTCAGCACAGTTTCTCAAAGCGCTTCGAGCTGAATGCCTATTACACTTTGTCAAGCGCGACAACGTGGGGCGCAACGCTGGGAGAACTGTTCGACTATGTAAACGGTGTGAGCAGTGTGAACAATGCTTTTGGGCCGGGAGACCATGGACCATCGGGAGAGGACGTTCGCCATCGTGCGGTTATATCGGGAGTGCTGCATTTGCCTGGAGCCTTCGAAGTGAGCACAATTTCACAGTTCGAGAGTGCCCGTCCATTTACGCTGACGACGCCGGTAGATATAAACAACGACGGCAATCCGCTGAACGATCGTGCAGTGATCAATGGAGTTCAAACCAGCATGGATGAATTTCGCGGGAAGGGCTACATGCAGGTGGATTTGCGGATCACGCGGCCGGTTCGATTCGGCGAGAGCGTGACCTTGCGTCCATTCGCCGAATTCTTCAATCTCCTAAATCGTTCCAATCCCGGCGCCAATTACGTCACCAGCATCTCGGCATTGCCAACGCCAGGGAACGATGCTTTCAACACGACTGCCCTGTGCGCGAACCCACCATCGTGCAGCGTAATGGAGCCAATCACTAGTCTGAATCAACTCCGCGTTCCGGCGGGTACTCTCGGGGATTTCTTCGGCCCAGGCACAAATGTCGGAATTCCATTCGCGGCTCAAATTGGATTCCAGTTGACGTTCTGAGCTTCGCCATGCGGGAAAGCTATGGAGGGCCGGGCGTCCCCCGCCCGGCGGACGGGCGGGACGCCCGTCGCTCCATCGAAAAGATAACGTACTCTACTTTTGCTTGGCGATGATCTTGTCTTTGATTTTCGCGTACGTGGCCGGGGGAATTACTTTCTTCGTGGTCAAGTCCGTCTTCTTGGCATAAGGACGCCCAGCGATAATTTTCTGAGCATACTTCTTGCCGATTCCAGGCAGCGCATCCAGTTGCTCCGCGGTCGCGGAATTGATATCAAGCAAGGCTGCTTTGCTGGACATTGCGGTCTTGCTGGGCGTGTTGGCTGTCTGTGCAAAGCTCATCCCGCTTAACATCACCACTGCAAGAAATATGGCCAAAATCTTCGAGGTCATATTCTTATTCTTACGATTCATAGTTCCTCCCTCGTCATTGCTTCTTCGCTTCCTTGTAACCGGCGGCTTTGGCCTCGCTCTCGGTCATGAACTTGCCTGCCTTGGTTTTGCCGTACCACCGTCCACTCTTGTGATAGACGCCGCTGTCGGTGTTTACCCAAACTTTGCCTGTGGATTTCGCGACCGCGATCTCCGAGGCGGAAGCGTTTGTGTTCGCGGCAGTCTTGCCCGGTGCTTTCGTGCCCGCTTTATTAGCGGACTGGGTAGACGTGGTTGCGCCTACTTCTGCGGGTGCCGGTGTAGAGCCACCTTGAGACTGCGCTGTGGCTTGAATTGCGGATATGACCAAGACCAGAGAAATTGTGGCAACGAGCTTAACTTTTTTCGCGATCATCAAAGATTCCTCTTCGAAGTGTGCCATATCCTGACATTATCGGGGTCCGTCGGTCAACGACGCGTGGCAATACGTGTCGTTAGCACATGATATGTCCGGTTGAGATAGCACGTGAAGTGTCCGCATTTCGGGCGGCGAGAGTAGGAGAACATGCTAGGCATGATCTCTTAC
>Ga0208849_1000834_pt1 | contig 25449 bp, 22 predicted proteins | sample NGESurdeep072012_10_FD_184470 | JGI IMG/M metagenome (GOLD analysis project Ga0208849, IMG submission 184470) | Arctic peat soil microbial communities from Barrow, Alaska - NGEE Surface sample 53-3 deep-072012 (SPAdes) | ecosystem: Environmental > Terrestrial > Soil > Wetlands > Peat ... | reverse complement strand
GGGTGACGTGAGCCACACAGCCGGGACGGAGAGACGATGCTGCTCTTTGTCGGCGAACAATGACGATCGCGGTACGTTAGCGGATAGCCGAATGAGCCAGTCACGCAGACTTTGACGCTGTTAGTTAACTACGCATAGCGACCGCGGCCCGTTACCACGGGCCCTCCGGCCCACAGGCCCTCCGGCCCACAGGCGCCGCATGCGGCTAAAGCTGTTTCGACAAGTGGTCGGCGATCCACTCGACGGCGGCAAGGTCGAGCTCGGCAGTGAAGAGGAAGGGAACGGGGAGCACCTCGAAATGCCGGCGGCGCAGGCGGGCGACCTGATTGTGCTGAAAGCTCGCACGGCTGTGCACGGCATGCGCGGCCAGCGCGGCGGCGTGCGTCACAGAGTCGCGCTCGACGCCATCGCTTCCGGCCAGGCTGTCGAACTGGCTGATCTCCGCCGCGGAGAAGCGCCGGGGGAGGGTGCCGTTGACGACGACCGTATGTAGATCGCGGCCGAGCTGGCGCTGCAGGCCGTCTTGGATCTCCAATGCCTCGGTGACCGCCATCTCGGTCGGCTGGGCAACCGCGAGGTAGGCGGATCGTGCGGGGTCGGAAAGCAGCTCGCTGACCTGCCCGGTTTGCGAGGCGATCGGCCCGACGCGTGCGATCGCGCCGAAGGTCTGCGGCGAGTGGAGCATGCCCAGCGCGTGTCCCGTGGCGGGGGCGTCGAGGATCACCAGGTCGTAGCGGCCAGGACGTTTGCGCGCTCCGCGCTCGCCCTCTGTGAGCTTCCAGATCTTGACCATGCTGACAAGCTCCTTGGCGCCTGGGGCGGCCGCCGCGAAGTACTGGAAGGTGCCACTTGATGCGAGCACGCGGCCCGAGACGCGCCCGCCGATCGCCTGCAGCCACTCGAGCAGCGCACGGTCGGGATCGATCGAGATGCTCCAGAGGTTCTTCCGGAGCTCGACCTCGGAGCCGGCGTCCTCCGGCTCGTCTTTGATGTCGACCCCGAACAGCTCGGGCAGCCGACGCTGGTCGCCCACCTCGACGACGATCGTGCGCAGCCCTTGATCTGCCGCGAGCAGGCCCAGCGCGGCGGATACCGTCGTCTTGCCCACCCCACCCTTGCCGGTGAGGACAAGCAGCTTGCGTTCGAGCACCGATGTCATCGTTGTCCAGCAACCTACAATCCCGCAGGTGAGCACACCAGCCGCAGATCGCGAAACCATCCAAAAGCTCCAAGATTCCTCCTCGGCGAGCACTCAGACGCGCTCTGAGGAGCTTGCGGATGGATCTCAAAGCATCGATCAGCAGATCTCCTACGACGAGCGGGGGCTCGTGCCGTGCGTGATCCAGGATTGGCACAGCGGAGAGGTGCTGACGATGGCCTATATGAATGAGCAGGCGCTGAAGCGCACGCGCGCTACCGGCGAGCTTCATCTGTGGAGTCGCTCGCGAGACGAGCTGTGGCGGAAGGGCGCGACGAGCGGCAATACCCAGACGGTGAAGGCGCTGCGATTGGACTGCGACAGCGACACGCTGCTCGCGCTGGTGGAACCGGCGGGCCCTGCCTGCCATACAGGCGAGCGAACATGCTTTCACCGTGGCGAGTTTGAGCCGCCCGCGCCCCATGAGATCTTGCCGGCCTTGGAGCGAACGTTGAGCGCGCGCGCGAAGGAGCGCCCGGCGGGCTCTTACACGGTTGAGCTGCTGGACGATCCGCAGCACATCGGCGAGAAGGTCATGGAGGAGGCCGAGGAGGTCTCGCGCGCCGCGCGCGAGGAGTCTGACGAGCGCGTGGACGAAGAGGCGGCCGACGTGATCTATCACCTGCTCGTGCTGTTACACAGCCGTGGACGCGCATTGGCCGACGCCGAGCGGGTGCTCGATGAGCGTCGCTCCTAGCGCCTCGCAGGCCCGTGCGGGGACGGCCGTGCGGGTGGAGCCGAGCCTCGAGCAGGCGCGCGCGCTGATTGGAAGCCCTCCCGCCCACAACCTGATCCCGTTGCGCCACAGCTACATCGCCGACTGCGAGACGCCGGTATCGGCCTTCTTGAAGCTGCGCGGGATGGAGCCCGCGCAGCCCTCTTTCCTGCTGGAGTCAGCCGAGCAGGGACAGCGGATGGGGCGATACTCGTTCATCGGCCTGCGGCCACGTTCGGTGCTGCGCTGGTCGCTGGCTGACGGCGGTGATCCATACGCGCTGGCGGCCGAGTATGTCGCCCGTTTCAGCCAGGCGCCGCTGCCCGACTCCGAGGCGGGGGCGAGTGGCGGGATTCCTTTTATTGGTGGCGCGGTCGGTTTCTTCGGCTATGACCTCGTGCGTACGGTCGAGCCGCTCGGGGATCCCAACCCAGACGAGCTGGGACTCCCAGACATGGCGTTGATGCTGTCGGACCTGCTTGTGGTGTTCGACCACCTGAAGCACACGGTCACGATTCTCGTAAACGCCGATCTTGACGCCGAGCCGGATATTGAGCAGGCCTACGTGGCCGCCGCGGAGACGATCGCCAAGGTGCGCGTGCGACTGGAGGGCCCCGTACCGCGCGATGCGCCTGTAGCGGTTCGGAGCAGTGCGGCGGATGAGGCGCTCGAGACAGACGGAGCGCGTGGGAGGGGCGGGGCCGAGCAAAGCAGGGAACTCCCGAGCTTTCAGTCAAACATGGAGCGCACGCAATTTGAAGGCATGGTCGAGCGGATCGTGGAGTACATCCACGCCGGGGACGCCTTTCAGGTCGTGCCATCGCAACGCTGGTCTGCCCCGGTGCCGTGCGAGGCGTTCTCGATTTACAGAGGCCTGCGCACGGTCAACCCGAGTCCCTACATGTACTTCCTGGACTTCGGCGACTTTCAGGTCGTGGGAGCCAGCCCGGAGCCGCTGCTGACAGTGAAAGGGCGTCACGTCTCGACCCGGCCGATCGCCGGAACCCGCCCGCGCGGGGCGACCCCGGAGGAGGACAGGCGGATCGCGGGGGAGCTGCTGGCCGACGAGAAGGAGCGCGCCGAGCACGTGATGCTGGTCGATCTGGGGCGCAACGATCTGGGGCGGGTGTGCGAGTACGGCAGCGTCACGGTCGACGAGCTGATGGAGATCGAGTCATACAGCCACGTGATGCACATCGTCTCCTCGGTGTCGGGCACGCTGCGCGAGGAGGTGGGCGCGATGGACGCGCTGCGCTCGGTATTGCCTGCCGGCACGCTGTCGGGCGCCCCGAAGGTGCGCGCGATGCAGATCATCGACGAGCTGGAGTCGACCAAGCGCGGCGGCTACGGCGGCGCGATCGGCTACCTGAGCTATGCCGGAGATCTCGATACCGCGATTCACATCCGGACGGTAGTGGTTACGGACGGCGTCGCCCATGTGCAGGCCGGCGGCGGCACCGTGGCGGATGCCAAGCCGGAGTACGAGTATGAGGAGTCGGTGGCAAAGGCGCGCGCGGTGATGCAGGCGATAAAGCTGGCCTGCGAACAAACGGACTGGCCATGAGCACGCATGGCTGCGCTGGATCGGCGTCCTCACCGATCGTCCGAGATCGGCCAGCACGCGTGCGTAGCACGCCACGCGGGGTGGGTGGGTCTTTTCATCCTTGCCCAGCTTGCCCTGCGTACTCATGGTCGCGCTACGCGGATCAGAGGGCCAGATGAGGGTCCTCGTGATCGACAACTACGACTCGTTCACCTACAACCTCGTCCAATATCTCGGCGAGCTGGGATCCGACGTGCGGACTGTGCGTAACGACCGCGCGAGCGTCGATCAGCTGCTGGCCGGAGGATACGAGCGCTGCGTTATCTCGCCCGGGCCTTGCACGCCTGATCAGGCGGGCATCTCGCTCGAGGTCGCGCGGCGGCTGCCCGAGGCTGGAATACCGACGCTCGGGGTGTGTCTTGGTCACCAGGCGCTGGCGCAGGCGTTCGGGGGAAGGGTGGTGTTGCACGAGCCGGTGCATGGCAAGGCGGCGACGATCGACCACGATGGCCGGACGATCTTTGCGGGCCTGTCGACGCCGCTGACGGTCGGGCGCTATCACTCGCTTGTGGTCGATCCAGAGCTGCCGGACTGTCTTGAGTCCTCGGCGCGTGGCGGCGGCGTGCTGATGGCGCTGCGCCACCGCGAGCTGCCGGCGGAGGGCGTGCAGTTTCACCCGGAGTCGGTACTGACCGATGAGGGGAGGAAGTTGTTGGGCAACTTCCTCGAGGGCGCGACCGATGCCTAACGCGATCCTTACGCGAGCGATCGATGGGCTGGCATCGCAAAGAGACCTGAGCGCAGATGAGACCGCGGAGGTCTTGGCGGAGATCATGAATGGCGAGGTCTCCGAGATCCAGATCGCCGGCTTTTTGATCGCGCTAAGGACGAAGGGTGAGACGGTGGACGAGCTGGCGGGGCTGGCCCGCACGATGCGGGCGCTGGCGGCGCACGTGCCGACAGAGCGCGAGGATCTGCTCGATACCTCGGGTACCGGTGGCGGGAAGCGCACGTTCAACGTCTCGACCACGGCCGCCTTGATCGCCGCCGGCGCGGGGTGCGCGGTGGCCAAGCACGGAAATCGCTCGGCGACGAGCCTGTCGGGGTCGGCCGATCTGCTGGAGGCGCTCGGTGCTCGTATCGACCTCGAGCCGGAGGGCGTGGCGCGCTGTATCGAGGTGGCGGGCTTCGGCTTCATGTTCGCGCCCGCGCACCATCAGGCGACTCGTTTCGTCATACCCGTGCGACGCGAGCTGGCGGTGCGCACGATCTTCAACTTCCTGGGGCCGCTGACGAACCCGGCCGGGGCCCGCAGGCAGCTGATCGGCGTGTCCGATCCGGGCTTCCTGGGGACGATCGCCGGGGCGCTTGCGTGCCTGGGGGTGGACCGCGCGCTGGTCGTGTGCAGCGAGGACGGTCTGGATGAGATCTCTACCTCGGCTGCGACCCAGGTGGTTGAGGTGAACGGCGAGGAGCTGCGCCGCTACACGTTGACGCCGGGCGATGTCGGGATCGAGCTCGCCGCCGAGCCGGGCTATGAGGGAGGGACCCCCGCGGAGAACGCGGCGGTGACACGCGCGATCTTGGCGGGCGAGAGCGGTTCGAGAGCCGACCTCGCACTGATCAACGCCGGCGCCGCGATCTACGCCGCCGGAGTCGTCGAGAGCATCGCCGCCGGTGTGCAGGCCGCGCGCGCGGCGCTGGAGGATGGGAGCGCCGCGGGCGCCTTGGAGCGCTATCTGGAGGCCAGCAGGCAGTATGCGCCTGCCGCGGAGGTGCTGGAGCGATGAGCGCGCACACGCCGACCGTGCTGGAGCGATGAGCGCGCACACGCCGACGGTGCTGGAGCGATGAGCGCGCCTACGCCGACCGTGCTGGAGCGCATCCTGGACAGCACGCGCGCGGAGCTGGAGCGTCGCAAGCGAGAGCTGCCCGCGGAGGAACTCGAGTACCGGGCGTTTGCCCTCGGGGGCGAGCCCGGCGCCGGGGAGTGGCGCTTCGCCGGCGCTTTGCGGGAGCCCGGGATGACGGTGATCGCGGAGTTCAAGCGCCGCTCGCCTTCGGCTGGGACGCTGCGCGAGTCAAGCGATGTGGGGGAGATGGTGAGCGCGTACGAGCGCGGCGGCGCCGGCGCGCTGTCGGTGCTGACGGAGGGTCCGAATTTCGACGGAGCGCTCGAGGATCTGCGGAGCGCGCGCGCGGCATGCGGGCTGCCGATCCTGCGTAAGGACTTCATCGTCGACGAATATCAGCTGCACGAGGCAAAGGTCGCGGGAGCCGATGGGGTGCTGCTGATTGTGGCGGCGCTGGCGATGGAGGAGTTGGCCTCGCTGCACGAGCGCTCCTACGCGCTCGGCTTGGACGTGTTGGTGGAGGTGCATGACGGTGAGGAGCTGCGCAGGGCGCTGAGCGTGGGGGCGAAGCTGATCGGAATCAACAATCGCGACCTGCGCGACTTCAGCGTGGACACGGAGCGCAGCGCGCGCTTGATGGGTGAGATGCCGGCTGGGGTGACAGTGGTCTCGGAGTCGGGGATCGCCGGTTCCGAGCAGCTGCGAAAACTGGAGGAGGCCGGTGTCGACGCGGTGCTCGTGGGGGAGTCGCTGATGCGCTCCAGCGACCCCGAGGCGGCTCTCAGGGCGCTGCGGGGAGATCGCGGCGGTCGCGCCTGAGTAAGTACCTGGGCCAATGGGCTGGAAGTACCTGGGCCAATGGGTTGGAGCCCGCCGAGCAGGCGCCGGTGCAGGGGCTGAACAGGGATTCCAATAGATTTATGCAACGCGACCTTTCGCTTTAGACCGCCTTGATGGCAACCGATCATCCTTGCTCAGATGAAACGCACGTTCTTCATTCCCTTTCTCTCTGCCCTGGTCGGGGGAGCCGTTGTCGTCGCGGTGATCGCGGCCTTCGGCGGGCTGAGCTCCGCGCAGAAGACCGTCACGACGATCCAGGCGGCGCCGCTGGCGCCCTCCAACGCCTCGCAGCAAAGGCCCGGGCTGACGCCGCACGACATATACGTGCGCGACGCCCCGGGGGTCGCGTTCGTGACCTCGACGATCGTGCAGAAGTCGGAATCGCCGTTCGGGTTGTTCGGCGGCGGCGGGGAAACTCAGAAACAGGGCCAGGCGACCGGGTCGGGCATCGTGATCGATGCCAACGGCACGATCCTGACGAACTATCACGTGGTCGAGAACGCGATCAAGGTCACGGTGAGCTTTGAAAAAGGCAAGGCGGTCGAAGCCAAGGTGGTCGGCAAGGATCCTTCGAACGACCTGGCGGTGCTGCGGATTCCAACCGACGGGCTGACGCTGCACCCGCTCACGCTCGGTGACTCCAGCAGCGCGCAGGTGGGCGACCCCGTGCTCGCGATCGGCAACCCGTTCGATTTGGAACGGACGCTGACAACCGGTGTGATCTCGGCCCTTCAGCGCGAGATAACCGCACCGAACGGCTTCGCGATCAACAATGTCTTGCAGACCGATGCGCCGATCAATCCGGGCAACTCAGGTGGACCGCTGCTCGACGTCTCGGGTCGCGTGATCGGTATCAACTCACAGATCGAGACCGGCGGCGGCTCCAACGGCAGCGTCGGTATCGGCTTCGCGGTTCCGATCAACACGGCCAAGAGCGAGATCGCCCAGCTCGAGAAAGGCGGCACCGTGCGCGGCGCCTACCTTGGCTTGACCTCGTTGACGATCGACGGTTCGCTGTCGGCGCTCAACCTCCCGGTGCAGCAGGGCGCGCTGGTGCAGAGCGTGCAGAAGGGCACCGCCGCCGAAAAGGCCGGTATCCGCGGAGGCAACATCAACGGCAGCGTCGAAGGCGGTCAGGTGGCGGTCGGCGGCGACATCATCGTCTCGATCGACGGCAAGACGGTGAGTAGCTCGGAAGACCTGGCGAACGACATCGACGCGAAGAAGCCGGGCGACACGGTGAGCATCGGGCTACTGCGCCCGAATGGCAAGGGGCACTACGAAAAGAAGACGGTGAGCGTGACGCTCGGTACTCGCCCCAACTCGGTGCCCAACCCGAGCACGCCCGAAGGGTAGGGCCCCACACGCCCGGCAGGGCAGGTGTCCCGCTACCGTGGGGGCATGCCCGAGAAGTCTCCACGCGTGAAGATCTGCGGGATCACCAGCCTGGCGGACGCGGAGCTGGCGGTCGAGCTGGGCGCCTGGGCGATCGGCATGATCTTCTACGACGGCAGTCCGCGCCAGTGCTCGCTCGAGGAGGCCCAGCGGATCACGGCGGCGCTGCATCGGAAGGTCGAGCTGTGCGGAGTGTTCGTGAACGATCCCCTCGAGCAGGTGGTGCGGATCAGCGAGGATCTGGGGTTGACGATGGTGCAGCTGCACGGGGAGGAGGGCCCGGCGTTCTGCGGCGAGGTGCCGCGGCGGACCGGCGCGCGGGTGATCAAGGCGGCCCAGGTGGCGGGCCCCGGCGACGTGCGCGACCTGGAGCGCTACCACGTGGACTTCCACCTGCTCGACGGGCGCGCGGGGGCGCTCGAGAAGCAGGCGTTGAGGGGAGGCACGGGGGAGACGTTCGACTGGGCGCTGCTGGGCGGGCGACGCTCGAAAGTCCCGTTGATCCTGAGCGGCGGCTTGAGGGCTGGGAACGTGGCGGCGGCGATCGCTCGGACGGGGCCGTTCGCGGTTGACAGCGCGAGCGGCACGGAGAGCGCTCCGGGGAAGAAGGATGCGGAGAAGCTGAGGGCGTTCGTCGCGGCCGTCGAGCAGTCGGCGGTCGAGGCCGTGGCGTGAGCGCAGTGGAGCACCGTTTTGGGCCCTACGGCGGCCAGTTCGTGCCGGAGACGCTGATGCCGGCGCTGGCTGAGCTGGAGCAGGCGTGGGTGCAGGCGCGCGAGGATCCGGCCTATAAGGAGGAGCTGAACGGCCTGCTGCGCGACTTCGGCGGCCGTCCGACGCCGCTGTACAAAGCGAGGAGGCTGTCAGAGCGGGTTGGACGGGCGATCTATCTGAAGCGTGAGGACCTGAACCACACGGGCTCGCACAAGCTGAACAACGCGCTTGGGCAGGCGCTGCTGGCGAGCAGGATGGGGAAGCGGAGGATCATCGCCGAGACCGGCGCCGGCCAGCATGGGGTGGCGACGGCGACGGTGTGCGCGCTGCTGGGGATGGAGTGCGTTGTGTACATGGGCACGGAGGACACGCGCCGGCAAAAGCCGAACGTGCAGCGGATGGAGCTGCTGGGGGCGAGCGTGAAGCCGGTGGACGCGGGCGCAAAAACCCTGAAGGAGGCCACGTCGGCCGCGATCAGGGATTGGGTTACGAACGTGGAGAGCACTCACTACGTGATCGGCTCGGTCGTCGGCCCGGCTCCCTACCCGGCGCTGGTGCGCGACCTGCAGCGGGTGATCGGCGACGAGGCGCGGGCGCAGATGCTGGAGCGCGAGGGGCGCTTGCCGGGGCGAGTGATCGCCTGCGTGGGAGGGGGATCGAACGCGATCGGCACGTTCGCGGCGTTCTTGGACGACGAGCAGGTGCAGCTGATCGGGGTGGAGGCCGGCGGCGAGGGGATCGAGACGCCGCGCCATGGCGCTCCGCTGACGGTGGGCGGACGCGCGGGCATCCTGCACGGGTCGCGCTCGGCGGTGATGCAGGACGAGGAGGGGCAGATAATCGAGGCGCACTCGGTCTCGGCCGGCCTTGACTACCCCGGCGCGGGTCCCCAGCACGCCCACCTGCGCGATAGCGGCCGGGCGCGCTACGTGGCGGTGACCGACCGCGATGCCCTCGCGGCGTTCCGGACGCTCGCGCGCCTGGAGGGCATCATCCCGGCGCTCGAGACCGCGCACGCGCTGGCGTGGACGCTCGCCCAGGAAGAGGGCGAGCTCGACCTGGTCTGTTTGTCGGGCCGCGGGGACAAGGATCTCGCGGAGGTGCTGGGCGATGCGTGAAAGGTGCGAGAAACCCGAAAGGCCAAAACAACCGGGAAAGCATTTTTTTGGGAGACGAGATCGCGTTCAGCCTCGTCCAACCGTAGTGAAACCGGTCACGACACCTGTCGGCATAACGTGAGCGAGAACGGCACGAATGGGATTGAGCGGATCGCCGGCGCGTTTGCGCAGACGGGCAAGCGCGCGGCGCTGATGCCGTATCTGATGGGCTCCTATCCGACCCTCGCGGAGTCGATCCGGATCGGCGAGGCGTGTGTGGGGGCGGGCGCGGACATCATCGAGTTGGGGATGCCCTACTCGGACCCGCTGGCCGACGGGCCGGTGATCCATGCGGCGGGCACGGAGGCGCTTGCGGCGGGGGCGAGTGTGGCGGGCGTGTTGGAGGTGGCGCGCGCGCTGGCGCAAAGCGTGCCGGTGGTGTTGATGTGTTACGCGAACATGGTGATGGCCCCCGGCGCGCAGGCGTTCGTGGAGCGGCTGGCGAAGACCGGTGCGAGCGGGCTGATCGTCCCCGATCTGCCGCTGGGAGAAGGACCGGAGGTGGCAGAGGCGTGCGCGGCGCAGGGGTTGGCGCTGGTGCCGCTGGTGGCGCCGACGACCCCACCGGAGCGGCTGGCGGCGATCGGGGCGAGCGCGCGGGGGTTCCTGTACACGGTCTCGGTCGTGGGCACGACGGGCGAGCGGATCGAGCTGGGCGAGCGCTTTGCGCAGGTCGTGGCGCGGGCGAAGGCGAGCACCGCGGCGCCGGTCGCGCTGGGCTTTGGGATCAGCACGCCCGAGCACGCTCGACAGGCCGCGGAGGCCGGTGCCGACGGGGTGATCGTCGGCACCAGGCTGGTGCGCGCCGCGGGTGAGTCCGAGGACCCGGCGGGGGCCGTCGGCGCGGTCGTGAGCGAACTGGCAGCGGGCCTTGCGATGGCTCGTTAGGCGAACGGGCAGCGGGGCTGGCGATGGCTCGTTAGGCGAACTGGCAGCGGGGCTGGCGATAGCTCGCTAGGATTCCGGCGGCATGGGATTGGTCCTCACCGTCACCGCCGGCCTGGTTGTCTGGGTCGTGCTCTGGGCGCTCGGCGCGAAAGGCTTCGACGCGTTCATGCTCGCGGGGGCGATCGTCCTGGTTGGAGCGTCGCTGAAGATTCTCTCCGGCTACCTTCCCGGCCGCCGCAGCTGAGAATCCAGTGCGCTCGCGCTGGCTGGGACTACTGGCGGCGGCCGCGCTCGTCGTGGCAGCGCTGGGTGTGGCGGGTTGCGGGGGGGTGGGCGTCTCGGGCGCCTCGAGCGCCGTCGGCAACCAGCTGACGATCTACTCGAGTCTGCCGCTGCAGGGGCCGTCGGGGTCAAGCTCTGAGCAGATCGTCAACGGCGAGAAGCTGGCGCTGAGCGAGGCGGGCGGGCGGGTTGGCCCGTTCAAGATCAGCTACCTGTCGATGGACGATTCGAACCCGACGAGCGGAGAATGGAACCCGGGTGTGACCGCGACGAACGCGAAGACGGCCGCCGAGGACACGACGACGATCGCCTACCTGGGCGACTACAACTCGGGTGCGACCGCGGTGTCGCTGCCGCTGATCAACGCCTCGGGCATCCTGCAGATCAGCCCGGCGAGCCCCTATGTCGGGCTGACGTCCTCGCTCGACGCGGGCCAGGATGAGCCTGAACGCTTCTATCCCTCGGCGGAACGCACCTTCGGGCGCCTGCAGCCCGGCGATCCGGCGCAGGCCGAAGCACAGGTGCAGCTGATGAAGGCGCTGGGCGTGAAGCGGCTGTATGTGCTCGACGACCAGGGCCCGTTCGAGGTCCCGCTCGCGGAACTACTCGCCGGCGACGCCGCGCGGGCCGGCATCGCGGTGGTGGCGCACGACAGCTTGGACATGACGCATACGACCGCCGCCACGAGCTTCAGCGGCGAGGTCGCGAAGGTGGGGGAAAGCGGCGCGCAGGCGATGTTCTTCGCCGGCGGCACGGGGGCGGGCACGGTGGCGCTGTGGAAGCAGCTGCACGGCGCCGATCCGAAGCTGCTGCTGCTCGGATCGAGCGACATGGTCAACAGCCAGTTCACCTCTGCGATCGGGGGGGCGGCGGCGAGCACCTACCTGACCACGCCGATCCTGCCCGCAAGCCTTTACCCGCCCGCGGCGGCTCGCGTGCTCGAGGCATATCGCCGGCGCTTCGGCGGCGCAGGGGGGGCGTATGCGCTGTACGGGTACGAGGCGATGAGCGTCGCGCTGCTGGCGATCCGCGAGGCGGGCCTGCGTGGGAACGACCGTCAGACGGTGGTCAATCGGTTCTTCGCGATCAAAGATCGCGCGTCGGTGCTGGGCCGCTATTCGATCGCAGCGGACGGCGAAACCACGCTGTCGCGCTACGGCGTGGACAGGGTGGAAGACGGACAGGCGGTGTTCTACCGCGTGCTGAACGTCCGCTGAGCCCCCGCGTCAGCCGCATCGCCCAAATACAGCTGCTCTTCGCTGGCGTCAGGCGATCTTCGCCCGCAGCCGCTCTGCACCGTGCATCGGAGTCGTCAGTCGCTCTCGCCCCCAGCGGCCCCGCGTCAGCCGCTCTTTTGCAGTCCGAGGACGAAGCGGAAGCGCGCGATGCCGCCGCTGAGGCTCTTTGCGCCGCCGGCGAGCGTGGTGAGCGAGCGCAGGTCGGGGACGATTTTGGCGATGCTCGGGTCTTCGCTCAGGCCGACCCCTTCGAGCAGGCTGAGGAGCGGGGGAAATTCGACGATGAGGCTCGGCCGGATGCCTTCGCCGAGGGTGTCGGCGGCAGTGCTCGAGGAGGCTGCGCTGGAGAGCGTGCTCGACGGGTTCAGCGCGTCCTGCACGGAGGCTTCGCCAAGGCCGATCACAAACTTGGTCTGGCCGCTCGAGCTGCGGCCGTTGGCGATGTCCAGTTCGACCGGAAGGCCGCTCACCCGCGCTGAGATCGCGGCGTCTGTGCCGGGGATCGAGATCGACTGCACCGAGCCGCCCGCTTTGCTCAGCTGCGCTCCGAGCTTGGCGATCGCGGCTTGGGAGCGAGCCGGGTTCTTCGAGCCGAGCACGACCGCGGCCCGCAGGTTGACGATCGTGGTGCCGCTCGCGAAGAGCCCCGCCGAGCTCATCCAGCTGAGGAAGTCCTGCTGGGTCTGGGCGCCTGGGGCGCTGAGCACGGCGAGCGGTGTGAGGACCCCTGCGAGCAGGCCCTTGATGCTGAAGCCCCCGGCCAAGCCTTCTGCGCTCGAGGAGCCCGTTGTGGAAGCGCCTCCGAGCGAGGTGAGCAGCGAGGCGAGGCCGTGCAGCGCCTGCACGTCGCCCGTGAGGGTGGCGCCGACGTGACCGAGGCCCAGGGCGAGCCAGGATTCCCCCGGCAGTTCGCCGAAGGCCTGGGCGCCTTCCGCGGCGGAGCCCAGGAGCCCCGTGGGCACGCTCGCGCCGTGCGGTAGGGATTCGTGCGGGAGGGTGTCGTCGACGTCGAGCGCGAGTGAGGTGGCGGAGGGCACGAGCGAGACGTTCACCGTCTGCGTGCCCACGAGCAGCCCGAGCAGGCCGCCGAGGCTCGGTGTGCCGCTGCTGCCCGCGGCGCCGCCCGCGGCGGATGGCGCGCCGCTGGCGGAAGCGCTCTTCGATCCGCCCGCTGCGCTGCCTGACCCGGATGCGGCGGGGTTCGAGTAGACGTGCGCGAGTACGCCGGACGGGGCGGCGGCGAGGAGCTTTGCGTAGGCCGCGGCGTGCACGAGCGAGGGCCCGCCCAGTTGGGTGTCGATCACGCTGTGCAGACCGGCGATGTCGCCGAGCACGGCGAAGTGAGCGACGATCGCGAAGGCGTCGCCGCCGGAGGACGCCTGGTAGGCGACGCCCCGATAGCTGGCGGCGTGCGCGCCGGCGTGCTGGGCCTCGGTGTGCAGGAAGGCTTCGGCCTTGGCGAGGTCGCTGGTGTCGAGCACGATCGCTCCCTGGGCGCCCGTTGCGCTGAATGGCCACGCGCTCGTCGTGGAGGATCCGCTTTGGAGGATCTGCGTGAGCAGCTGTTGCAGCTGTTCGCTGCCCGCGCGCGAGACAGAGAGCGTTGTGAGGAAGATCCCGGCGTTGGGTCCCAGCCAGGGTGCGACGTCGTGGCTGTAGTCGAGCGGCGGGCTGCCGGGGAGTTGGAGCAGCTGGAGGAGGCGGGCAGCGGAGTCGGGCTGGTGGGTGAGCGTCGTTGCGGCAGCGGTGGTGTTGCTCTTCAGCGTGCCGCTGGGGCGCACGACGGCGCCGGCGTACAGCGGCGCGGAGGCCGGAACCACACCCGCGGGGTCGGCGGAGGTGCCGGATGAGGAGGAGGAGCCGCAGCCGGCGAGCACGGCGGCGGCGAGGGCGAGGACGAGCGTTGCGGCGATGCGCGGCGCAAGCGTGCCGGTGCGAAGGCGGGGAGCGGAGGTGCGTGGGGTTGGCGGCAACGCTTGTGTCCTTTCTGGGGACGCTTGAGATCGGCGATCAAAGGCGATCGTATGGGCGTGTGTCGATGCGCGCAAGTGTCTGGCGATCTGCACGGAGCGTTGCACCCCGGGTTGGTGCACGGGAGCTTGCATCACCGGACTCCCCTGGAGGGCGCCTGGGCGAGATCACGAAAAGCCGTTGTGAGCGGGCATTTTCCCCGCTTTGAAGGGGGCTGTGACGGTTAAGTGGGAAAAAATGTGCAACTAGGGTTGCATTGTGGGGGAAAGTGGGATAAGTTCGCGGACAGCGAGCCGAGGTGGAGGAGCTCCTCCCACTCCTCCACCGCGGCTCGGTAATCAACTTGGAGCTCCACCTTGGCCCCCTTTCGTGGCACCTTCGACCACACGCTCGACGCGAAGAACCGCCTCACGGTTCCGGCCCGCTACCGCGCGATGCTGGCCGAGGGCGTGGTGATCGCGATGCCCGTCGATCTGAAGCCCTGCGTGGGGATCTGGCGCCCGGAGGACTACGAGCGCTACACCCAGCGCGCGCTGGCGGAGCTGCCGCCGCTGTCCCCGCGGCTGACCGAGCTGGAGCGCTTCTTCTACGGCAGCTCCCAGGACACCGACCTCGACGCCGCCGGACGGATCATGGTCCCCGGCTTCCTCAGCGAGCACGCGGAGCTCGCGAAGGAGGTCGTGGTCGTCGGCGTGGGGGACCGCTTGGAGCTGTGGAACAGGGGCCGCTGGAATGACCATCGACCGACGCTGCTGAGCGGCGTCGCGGAGATCACTGCGCGTGTCGACCATCCTGCTTGACATGAGAAGGACTCACATCCCGGTGCTGGCCGGGGAGCTGATCGATCTGCTCGACCCACGGCCGGGCCAGACAGCGATCGACTGCACCTTCGGCGGCGGTGGGCACGCCGAGCTGATCGCCGGGCGCCTCGGCCCCGAGGGCACGCTGATCGCGATCGATCGCGATCCGCTCGCCGCGGAGCGCTTCGAGGAACTGGCCGCGGAGGTCTCCTGCTCGGTGCGCTTCATCCACGCCGGTTACGCCGAAGCGCTGGCGCTGCTCGCCGAGGAGGGGCTGCAGGCCGACATGGCCTACTTCGATCTGGGCATGTCCTCGATGCAGGTGGACACGCGCGAGCGCGGCTTCTCCTACTCATACGAGGCGCCGCTGGACATGCGGATGGACCCCGAGCAGGAGCTGAGCGCGCGCGAGATCGTCGCCGGCTGGGACGAGCGTAGCCTGGCACGGGCCTTGCGCGACTTCGGCGAGGAGCGCCACGCGGGGCGGATCGCGCGCATGATCGTGCGCCGCCGTGAGCAGGCGCCGATCGAGACGACGCTGGAGCTGGTGGAGACGATCAACTCCGCGATCCCCGCCCCCGCGCGGTTCGCCGGCGGTCATCCCGCCAAGCGCGTCTTCCAGGCGCTGCGGATCGCCGTCAACGACGAGCTCTCCCAGCTGGAGCGCGCGCTGCCGCTCGCCTGGGGGCTGCTGCGCGAGGGTGGCGTGCTGGCCGGGATCTCCTTTCACTCACTTGAGGATCGGCGCGTGAAGCGCTTCCTGGGCGAGCGCGCGCAGGGCTGCATCTGTCCACCGGAGATGCCGGTCTGCGGATGTGGACGCGAGCCCGAAGCCGCGCTGCTCGCGCGCCGCGCGATCATGCCCTCCGCCGGCGAGGTCGCGCACAACCCACGCGCCGGCTCGGCCAGACTGCGGGCGGCGCGGAAGCTGAGAGCGAACGAGTCGACCCCAGCAACCCCGTCGGCATGACACCGCCCGCTGCCAGCGCCGCGGCTCCGGCGATCAACCCACGGCGTACGGTCACCCCACGACGAGCACCCGCCGCTCCGCGCCGGCCGCGGCGCATATCCGGTCCCGCCGGCCCCGCACGCAATCCCGCACGCAACCCCTCACGCAATTCCGCGCGTAGTCAGACGCGTGGATGGGCGGGGCGGGCGAGTCCCGCGCACGCCGTCGGGATCGCGGAGGCCGTGGCGACGCACCGGCTGCTCGACCGCCTGATCTCCGGACGGATATGGATTGGGGTGATCGCGTTCGCACTGATCGGGATCGTGACGATGCAGCTCGGCCTGCTGAAGCTCAACGCGGGGATCGGTCGCTCGCTCGCGCGCGAAGCCCTGTTGCTGCGCGAGAACGCCACGTTGAGCGCCGAAAACTCCGAAATGGCCGCGGGCGAACGGGTCGAAGCGCAGGCTGGGCACATGGGCATGGAGCTGATCCCTTCGGGGGCGGTGCGCTTCCTCGCGGCGCGTCCCTCTCTCGACGCGGGCAAGAGCGCGGCGGCGCTGAGCGCCGCGGCCTCGACGGCGAGCGGGAGTGCGACGATCCCATCCGCCGCGAGCGGGGCCGCCGCAAGCTCCGCCGGCGCAGAAGTGGGCACAGCGACATCTTCAGAAGCGAGCACGGAAGCCTCCGCCACCCCGACGAGCGCCAACGCGACGAGCACTGCCACGGCTGGGGCGAGCGCTGAAAGCGAAAGCGCGACGAGCCCAAGCGCGGGGACTCCGGAAGCCGCCGCCCCTGTCGCCGATTCCACTCCATCGGCAACGCATCCAAGCGAAGCGGCCTCGCCCGGCAGCGAAACCTCGCGTGGCGCGTCGGGCGCCGCGGGCTCGTCGGGTGGCGCCGCGGGCGAAGCGGCGATCGGGGCGGGCGCGGCCTCGACCGGTGGCGGAACCACCCCCCAGGGGTAGCGGGTGGCCGTTGTCCAGCACAGGATAGGAGTGATCTTCGGGGTGTTCTTCCTGTTGCTCGTGCTCGCGGCCGGACGCACGCTGTACCTGGGGACGCTGCACAGCGGGACGCTGCGCAAGGCCGCGCGCGATCAGCAGCTGACAGATGAAATTGTGCCCGCCCAGCGGGGCACGATCACCGATCGCAACGGCATCGACCTGGCCGTGTCCGAGCCCGCCGAGGATGTCTCGGCGACGCCGTACCTGGTGAAGAATCCGCTGAATGCCGCCCAGCGCCTCGCGCCGCTGTTGGGCAAGACGCAGGCCACGGTTCTGAAGGATCTGAGCGAGCACAGCGGCTTCGTGTATCTCGCGCGGGCGCTCCCGGCCAAGCAGGCGCAGGCGGTGATGGCATTGGCGATCCCCGGTGTGGCCGGTGCGCCGGTGATGCGCCGCGTATATCCGCGCGGCACGTTGGCAGCGCAGGTGCTGGGAATTGTCGGCACCGAAGGCAATGGGCTGATGGGACTCGAGTATTCGCGCAATGCCCTGCTGCACGGTCGCGCCGGCGAACGGCGCGTGGTCAGCGACGCGATCGGCCAGCCCGTGTCGATCGAGGACGTGCACCCGGAGGTCACCGGCGCGTCGTTGTCGTTGACGCTCGACGCCAACATCCAGCGGCGCACGGAAAACGTGCTCGACGCTGTTGGGCGGGTGTTCGCGCCCAAAGACGCCACGGCGATCGTGATGGACCCGCACAGTGGTGCGATCCTGGCGCTCGCGAACTGGCCGCAGGTCAACGCGAACGACCCCAGCGGCGCCCCCGAAGGAGCGCTCGATGACCGGGCGGTGGGGTTCGACTACGAACCGGGCTCGACGTTCAAGGCCTTCACCGTCTCCGGTGCGTTGCAACGGGGTTTGATCACGCCGAGCACGCCGTTCAGCATTCCCAACCAGATTCAGGTCGCCGATCGCACGATCCACGACGACACCGAACATGCCGAAGAGACGCTCACGACCGCGCAGATCCTGGCACAGTCCAGCAACGTCGGCGCGATCAAGATCGGCGCGCTCGAGGGCGCGCCGAGCTTCAACGAATGGGTGCATCGCTTCGGCTTCGGGGCGCGAACCGGGGTCGACCTGCCCAGTGAGGAAATGGGCCGGACGCTGCCGCTGCGCGAATACTCGGGCTCCTCGATGGGCAACCTGCCGATCGGCCAGGGGGAGCTGGTCACGCCGATGCAGATGGTTAGCGCCTACGCCGCGATCGCCAACGGCGGCATCCTGCGCTCGCCCCACATCGTCGGCGCGGTTGGCGGCCGGCCGCAGCCCGAGCCGGCGGGTCACCGGGTGATCTCCGAAACGACCGCCGCCGAGGTGCGAAAAATGCTCGAAGGCGTGCTCGCCCCGGGAGGCACCGCCAGCGAGGTCTCGATCCCCGGCTACCAGCTGGCGGGCAAGACCGGCACAGCCAGCAAGATCGACCCGGCGACCGGCGAATACTCCAAAAGCGCCTATGTAGCCTCGTTCGTCGGTTTCGCCCCGGCCTCGGACCCGAAGCTGCTGTGCGCGGTGATCGTCGACGAACCGCAGTCGGGATCGATCTTCGGCGGCACCGTCGCCGCACCCGCCTTCGGCCAGATCATGTCCTTCGCGCTGCCCTACCTGCGCATCCCGCCGGGGTAGAGCGTCGAGCGCCGCTATGCGGCGATCAGCGCGGGCTTGATCTGCGCTGGAACGACGTGATCGGGTGGGAGCGTGACCGTTACCGCGCCATCACGATCGAGGATGAATCGAACGTTGACGAGCACCATGCCGATCACTACACCCGACTCGTCGTAGTCGACCGCGTGGCCCTCTGTAGTCGCAATCGTGCGGGTGGCCTCACGTGGCGGCCCCACGCTTAGGTAGAGCACGTCACCTCGCTCGTCGTACTCGTGCTGGTCAAAGCTGGTGCCGGCGATCGTGACGGTCATGGTGTGGTCCCCGGCGCGTGGTCTTGGACGAAGGCGGTCACGACGAACGCGGGTGACTCGTTGAAGTCTACGACCACACGCAACCACCGGCTCGGATCGAGGTCGCGGCGATAGAACCGCTCGCGGCCCGGTGCCTGATCGTCCTCGCGGTGGTCCGGGCGGCTAGGGCGGGCTTGAGACGGCTCGCTCGATCGGGGCTGCGAGCGCCGCGGCTATGTGCGACGGTGAGGATGCCCAGGCAGCCACCATGAACGGCGCACTATCAAATTAAACGTGGCACTTTGGCGATGAGAGTGGCACGTTTATTTTTGGCGACGTGTCGATGGAATCCATGAGTCACCGGGGCCAGAAACTAGACTGGGTGGGTGTTGCCGCGGAGATCGACCGATGAGGCTTGACGCGTTGATCGCCCCCGGCGAGGGCGATGTTCAGGGCACTCACGGCGCGGCAGCTGAGGTTGAGATCACAGGTCTTGCCTACGACAGCCGCGAGGTGCAGCCGGGCACGCTGTTCTTCTGCGTGAAGGGCTTTCGCAGCGACGGGCACGACTTCGCGGCGCAGGCAGTGGAGCGTGGCGCGACGGCGCTAGTCGTCGAGCGGCCGCTAGGCCTTGGGGTGCCCGAGGTGGTGGTGTCCTCCGCGCGCGCCGCGATGGGGCCGGCCGCGGTGCGCTTCTACGGCGATCCGAGCGCCGAGCTGCGGGTGGTGGGGGTGACGGGGACGAACGGGAAGACGACAACGGCGTTCCTGCTGAAGGCCTTGCTGGAGGCGAGCGGCTCAGGCGGGGGAGACCCAGCCGATCGGGGCTCGCGGGGCGGAGGCTGCGGGCTGCTGGGGACCGTCAAGTCGGTGATCGGCGGTGTCGAGCGGGGTGGGCGGGACGATCCCATCCAACGCACGACGCCCGAGGCGATCGATTTGCAGGCGGATCTTCGCGCGATGCTCGACGGTGGCGATTGGGCCTGTGCGATCGAGGTCTCCTCGCACGCGCTCGAGCTGGGCCGCGCGGAGGGCATCCACTTCGCCGCCGCGATCTTCACGAACCTGACGCAGGACCACCTCGACTTTCACGCGACGATGGAGGACTACTTCAAGGCCAAGAGACGCCTGTTTGAAGCGCATCCCGGCGTGAGCGTGGTGAACGTCGGCGATCTCTATGGACGGCGGCTCGCGCAGGAGATCGACGGCGCGCTCACGTTCGCCGTCGAGGCGGACGAGCATGACGAGAGCGCAATCGCCACTGCCGAGGAGGGGGGCGCAATCGCCGCCGCCGACTATCGCGCCACCGACCTGCGCTGCGACTTCGCGGGATGCCGCTTCAGGCTGCACACGCCTGTGGACGAACGGGAGGTCACGCTGCCGATGGCGGGGCGCTTCAACGTCGCCAATGCGCTCGGGGCGCTCGCCGCGGCGCACGCGCTTGCCGAAGCCGGGAGACACCGGCCTTTGGCCGGCATCCCCGTTTCGGCCGAAGCCGGGAGACACCCGCCTGCGGCGGGAATCCCCGTTTCGGCCAGCGAGCTGGACGTGCTGATTGCCGCGCTGGAGCGGGGGGTGCGCGTGCCGGGGCGCTTTGAGGCCGTGGACGAGGGCCAGGACTTCGCGGTGCTGGTCGACTACGCCCACACGCCCGATTCGCTGGAGAATGTGCTGATCGCCGCCCGCGAGCTGACGGGCCCGGGGGAAGAGATCACCGGAGCCGGGGGAAGGCCCACTGGGATCGGGGAGCAGAATCGAGGGCGCGTGGTGTGCGTGTTCGGCGCCGGGGGCGACCGCGACCGTGGCAAGCGGCCGCTGATGGGCGAGATCGCCGCGCGCGGCGCGGATGTCGTGGTGGTCACCTCGGACAATCCTCGCTCGGAGGACCCCGAGGCGATCATCGCGGAGATCCTCGCGGGGACGGCGCGGGCCGATCGGCCGGAGGGCGCCCAACCGATCGCGGCGATCACCGATCGCCGCGCGGCGATCTCCCAGGCGATCGCGGGCGGTAGGCGGGGAGACGTGGTCGTGATCGCCGGCAAGGGCCATGAGCAGGGCCAGGAGTTCGCGGATGGACGGAAGCTGCCGTTCGACGATGTGAGCGTCGCCCGGGAAGTGCTGCGTGCCCTTACCGGCGTCGGCGCGCGGGCCGGAGCGGGCGCATGACCATGGGCCAGGGCGGATGCGTGACCGTGCGGGCCGGGGCGGGCGTATGAGGGGTTGGGACGCCGCGCGTGTCGCGCACGCCGCCGGCGCCAAGCTGATCGCCGAGCCATCCCCGGGCGTTGTGTCGTCCCAGGGCGTTGCGTCGTCAGCGGGCGTTGCGTCAGCCGCCAAGGGAGGTGAGTCCGGCCCAAAGCGCGCGGTGATCGACTCACGGGAGGTGGGGTCGGGCGATCTGTTCATCGGCCTGCGGGGTGAGCACCTGGACGGGGGCGAGTACGGGGTGCAGGCGTTGGCCGCGGGCGCGTGGGGAGTGCTGGTCGCGCCCGAGTATGCCGAGCGGGCACTGGCGGGCGCTTTGGCCGGTCCGGGCGGAGCGGTGCTCGTGCACCCCGATCCGCTCGCCGGCCTGCAGGCGCTCGCGCGCGCCTGGCGGCGGGAGTTGGGGGCGGCCGGGATGAGAGTCGTCGCGGTCACGGGCTCGACCGGGAAGACCTCGACGAAGGACATCCTCGCGGCGGTGTTGGGCGGCCGGCTGAGGACGGTGGCGAGCGCCGAGAACCTGAACACGGAGATCGGGCTGCCGCTGTCGGTGCTGGCGGCGCCCGCGGGGACCGAGGCGCTGGTGCTGGAGATGGCGATGCGCGGTGCGGGGCAGATCGCTGAGTTGACAGAGATCGCGGAGCCCGAGGTGGGCGTGATCGTGAACGTCGGCCCGGTGCATCTGGAGCTGCTCGGGTCGCTGCGGGCGATCGCCGCCGCGAAGGCGGAGCTGATCGCCGGGATGGCGGCCGGTACGACGATGGTCGTGCCCGTCGATGAGCCGCTGCTCGAGCCCCACCGGCGCGGGGACATGAACACCGTCACGTTCGGCGCGGGGGGCGATGTCGAGCTGGTGGAGCAGCGGACGGACGGCGAGGTGGTGATCGCAGCCGGTACGGAGCAACTCGGCCTGCGCCCATCCTTTGTACAGCCTCACAATTTGAGCAACCTGCTTGCGGCGGTTGCCGCTGCGCGGGCGCTCGGGATCACTCCGGAAGGCCGCCTCGAGGTGCGCTTCTCGGCGTTGCGTGGCGAGCGGATCGCGCTGCCCGGGGGGATCACATTGATCAACGACTGCTACAACGCCAACCCGATGTCCATGCGCGCCGCGATCGACGATCTTTCAAGCGTTGCCCCGGCGCGCCGCCTGGCCGTGCTCGGGGACATGCTCGAGCTCGGCCCGGAGGCCGGCCCGGGCCTGCACCGCGAGGTGGCCGCGCATGCGGCGGCGCGCGGTGTCGAGGTGCTCGTGACCGTCGGCCCGCTGGCCGCGGCGATGGCGGGCGAGGCATTCGGCGGGGAGACACACGCCGTGCCTGACGCCGAGGCGGCTGCTGAACTGCTTGGCGTGCTGCTGCGCGAGGGGGATACGGTGCTCGTGAAGGGCTCGCGCGGCGTGGGCCTGGAGCGCGTTGCGCGGGCGCTTGTGGCCGAAGGGCAGGCGCACGGGAGCGGGTCGATCTCCGCTCGGTCGGCTGAGCGGGGCGAGCGGGGCTCGGATCGGGGCCCCACCCGGGGCTCGGATCGGTCGGCGGGAAGGCGCTGAATGGGTCGCGTTCTCATCGGCGGCACGGCCGCGCTGCTGATCTGCATCTTCTTGAGTCCGAAGTTCATCGAGTTTCTGCGCAAGCGCGAGTTCGGCCAGCAGATCCGCGAGGACGGCCCTGAGGGGCACCACGTGAAGGCGGGGACGCCGACGATGGGCGGCGTGATCATCTTCCTGGCGGTCGCCGTTCCGTTCCTGATCCTGACCAACTACGAATGGCGCTCGGTGGGGGTGTTCGCTGTGGCGATCGCCTGCGCGCTGCTGGGTTTCGCCGACGACTACATCAAGCTTTCAAGGCGCCGCTCGCTGGGCTTGCGGGCACGCACGAAGCTCGTGGTGACGATCGTGGTCTCGCTCGCGCTGTGGTATGTCGCCGAGCACAAGGCGCACCTCGCGCCGACGCTGCGGCTGCGCTTCGTCGACTATCAGATCGACCTCGGCCCGCTGTATCCGCTGCTGATCTACTTCGTCGTCGCGGGCACGACCAGCGCTGTCAACCTGACCGACGGGCTCGACGGCCTGGCGGCTGGTTGCGCGGCGATCGTGCTGCTCGCCTACATCGGGATCACGTTCATCACGGGCGACTTGGACATGGCGATGCTCGCGGGCTGTCTGGTGGGGGCGTGCGTCGGCTTTTTGTGGTTCAACGCGTTTCCGGCGACGGTCTTCATGGGCGACACCGGCTCGCTCGGGCTGGGGGGCGCGATCGCGGGCTTGGCGGTGATGACGAAGACCGAGGTGTTGTTGATCCTGCTCGGCGGGATCTTCGTGATCGAGGCGCTGTCGGTCGTGATCCAGGTGATCTCGTTTCAGACGATGCGCAAACGCGTGTTCCTGATGGCGCCGATCCACCACCATTTCGAGCTGAAGGCATGGTCGGAGACGAAGATCATCCTGCGCTTCTGGATCGTCGCATTGGTCTGCTGCGCGATCGGCTTCACGCTCTATCGCCAGAGCAGGGGCGGGTGACACCGCGACGACCGGAGCTTCCCGGCGGTCCCTGGCTCGTCGTGGGCCTGGCCCGCTCCGGCGTGGCGGCCGCGCTGGCGCTGCGGGCAGGGGGGGAGGAGGTGATCGGCGTGGACGCGGGCGCTCCCGCCGGGACGCGGGCGCTCACGCAGGCGGGCGTGGAGCTGCACGAAAGCGAAGATGGCGTGGCGCTGCTGGAGCGGGTGCGCGCGGTCCTCAAGAGCCCGGGCGTGCCGGCGCAGGCGCCGGTGATCGCCGCCGCCCGCGCGCGCGGCATGCCGGTGCTGGGCGAGCTGGAGCTGGGCTGGCGGATGCTGGAGAACGAGTTCATCGCCGTGACCGGCACGAACGGCAAGACGACGACGGTCGAGCTGATCGGGCACATCCATCGCGAGGCGGGGCTTCCAGTCGCCGTCGCGGGCAACGTCGGCGCGGCGCTGAGCGGCCTGGTGGGGAAGGTCGAGGAGCGCGCGAGCATCGTGTGCGAGGTGTCGAGCTTCCAGCTTGAGGACACGCTCGCGTTCGCGCCGGAGGCGGCGGTGCTGCTGAACGTGACCCCGGATCACCTCGACCGCCACGGCACGTTGGACGCCTATCGGGCGGCGAAGCTTGAGATCTTCGCGCGCCAGGGCAACGAGGACATCGCTGTGGCTCCCTTGGGGCTCGGGGTCGAGGACCTCGGCGGCTGCGCGCGGCGGGTGTGTTTCGGCGCTGGGGCGGGCGCGGCGCTGTCGTTGAGCACTGGCGAGCTGTGGTGGGAGGAGCGCCCGCTGCTGGCGGTCAAAGAGCTGCGCCTGCGCGGGCGGCACAACGTCGAGAACGCGATGGCGGCGGCGGCGGTGTGTCTGGCGCGCGGGATCGAGATCGACGCGGTGCGCACCGGCCTGCGCTCGTTCGCGGGCGTGAAGCATCGCCTGGAGGAGGTGGCGCGCAGGGACGGCGTGCTGTACGTGAACGACTCGAAGGCGACGAACGTGGCGAGCACGATTGTCGCGCTCGATGCGCTGGCGGGCGAGCTTTTTTATGACGAGGATGCAACGGATGCGTCGCTCGACCCGCGGCAGGTGAACGATTTAGGCAGGCAGGCAGCGACCGCGAGCGCGGGAAAAGCAGCGATCCACGTGATCCTGGGCGGCCAGGGCAAGGGCCAGGACTTCTCGACCTTGCGCGAGCAGGTGGGGCGAACCTGCCGGGCGGTGTACCTGATCGGCGAAGACGCCCCGCTGCTCGCGAAGGCGCTGGAGGGCGTGGACGTCCAGGTGTATGAATGCGGTGACCTGGAGCGGGCCGTGGGCCGGGCGAGAGCGGCGGCAAACCCCGGGGATGTGGTGCTGCTGTCGCCTGCCTGCGCGAGCTTCGACCAGTTCGCCGACTTCGAAGCCCGGGGAGAGCGTTTTCGGGAGCTCGTTCTGGGATAGGTATGGACGCAAGGTGGCAGGCCCTCGTCGGATCGACCCTCCGTTCGGCCGGCTGGGTGTGGTGCAGGGCTCGGACGCCGTGCGGGCGCGCTCGGCCGCTCGGATGTCGCCCCGCCGAGGGCCGATGATCGCCCGGGTGGCGCGGACGCTGTCCGACGGGCCGGCCCGGAGGCTCTCGACCGTCCGCTAGGAACACTAGCGTTCCCAAACCGTCAAATGCGCCGCTCCCGACCCTATAAAGTTTGGCTCTGGCCAAGGGTTTCCCGTGGAATGTCCGTTCCCCCTTGCATTCGCTGATCGTTTGTGTATATAGTGATTGGGGAGGTGCTTCCGAGGTTGGGGGCATGGAAATAGGCTGGGTTTGGGTTGGTCTCTGGGGATCGATTGCAAGCGTTTGCTGGGGATGTTGGGGAGAGGGCCGGGTCACATGGAGAAGGGTTGTTTTCGCGTGAGTCCGATCGGGACAGATGTGATGGGGATCGTCGTGCGCCCGGTGGGTGCCGTATGTAGATGCGTCAGCGCTGCTGACACATCTCTCTCTCTCTCTCTCTCTCTCTTGCTCCTATGTCAAGGCCGGAGTTGATTCTGGTTCTGGTCTAAGGCCCGTTGGGAGGGACGTTTCTGGGGGGCGTGTTGCCTCTTGGCCTCCTGCGGCTTGTTGTAGTGCGCGCCAGACTACGCGTGCGAGGTGTCGCTTAAGCGCGCGTAGGGCTTCGCGGCGTGTCTTTCCCTCGGTTTCCTTCTTAGCGAGGAATGTTCGTGCCGGCTCGTGTGTGCGTCCTTGGACGACTGCGATTCGGTGTAGCGCGCAGTTGAGTTGGCGGTTGCCGCCGCGGTCGAGGCGGTGGCGGCTGTTTTTCCCGGAGGAA
>Ga0208849_1000833_pt1 | contig 25465 bp, 18 predicted proteins | sample NGESurdeep072012_10_FD_184470 | JGI IMG/M metagenome (GOLD analysis project Ga0208849, IMG submission 184470) | Arctic peat soil microbial communities from Barrow, Alaska - NGEE Surface sample 53-3 deep-072012 (SPAdes) | ecosystem: Environmental > Terrestrial > Soil > Wetlands > Peat ... | reverse complement strand
GCAGCATATCGCGTATACGGCTATTGCAGGGACCATCACGGTGGGCTCAACCGACGAGCAGGACGCGCAGCTTGGAGCGGACGGAAAGCCGCAGCCGGGAAGCCAACTCGCGCTTAACGCTCCCACGAGCCCGAAGGATGCGACTCCCGTAGCGCGAATGTTCTACGTGGCGTACTTCAAGAAGGACGCGAAGGCAGAGGATCGCCCGATCACATTCTTTTACAACGGCGGGCCGGGCAGCTCGACGGTGTGGCTGCACATGGGATCGCTCGGGCCCAAGCATGTTGTGACGGCCGGCGACACACACCTGCCCGCGGCGCCATACACCATGGTCGACAATCCGAATTCCCTGCTCGACGTGAGCGACCTGGTGTTTATTGACGCGCCCGGGATTGGCTTTGGACAACTGATGGGAAAGGATCCCGACAAGGCGTTCTGGGGCATTGATGGCGACGCCAACGCGTATGCGCGGTTCATTCAACGATTCATCTCGAAGTATGGGCGGTGGAACTCGGCAAAATTCATCTTTGGCGAGAGCTACGGGACGACGCGGTCGGCGGTGCTGGCCGATCTGCTGGAGAACAAATTCACCATCGACATAAACGGCGTGGTGCTGCTGTCGCAGATCTTTAACTTCACGACGGATATCGATCAGCCCACGAACAATCCAGGGGTGGATTTGCCGTATGAGCTGGCGCTGCCGACTTTTGCGGCAACGGCGTGGTACCACAAGAAGCTGCCGAATCAGCCGACCGCGCTTGAGCCGTTCTTGAAGGAAGTGGAAGAGTTCGCAATGGGCCCGTACTCGCATGCGCTGGCGTTGGGCACCGATGTGAGCGCCGAAGAGAAGCAGCAGGTCGCGGACAAATTGCATGAGTACACCGGATTGCCGGTCGATTACGTGCTCAAGGCTAACCTGCGCGTGACCGGCCCGGAGTTTGAAAAGACCCTGCTGGATTCTGATGATTTGACGACGGGGCGCATTGATACGCGCTTCTCTGGGCCGGACCTCGATCCGCTGAGCCAGAACGCAGAGTACGATCCGCAGTCATCTGCGATCTCGTCTGCGTATGTCGCACTCTTCAATCAATACGTTCGCCAGGATTTGAAGTACGGCGAGGGGCAGACCTACCAGCCCCTGCTGTACACGGCGAACGCGGCATGGAGTTGGGCTCATAACGGCAATACGGTGGCGGTGAATGTCAGCGCCGATCTGGCGGAGGCGATGAAAACCAACCCGCGGCTGAAAGTTCTGGTGAATGGCGGCTATTACGATCTGGCCACGCCGTTCTTCGCGGCACAGTACGAAGAAAAGCATCTGCCCATTCCGCAATCGCTGGCGAAGAACATTCAGTACGCGTGGTACGAGTCAGGACACATGGTCTACGTGCGCGATGAGTGCGTGAAGCAGCTTCACGATAATGTGGCGGCGTTCATCAAGAGCGCGGTCAGCGGGAAATAAAAGGCGGGGAGTAGCCAGTAGGGAGCAGGAAGTAGGAAATAGAAAAGCGGAGAACCCGGGGGCTAAGAGGGCGGCTTCGGTTCCCGTGCGGCTGCCAGCGATTTGGCATAGATGAATGCAGCGCGATTGCGCGCGTAGAAGTGCTCTTCCCTGCCCTTCCGCGCGTAGCCGCGGCCTTCATAAAGATGCATGGCCGCGGTATTCTCCACGTCAACGTGCAGCCAGATTGCAGTTGCGCCGACGTCGAGCGCGGAAACCTCTGCGAGCCGGAGCAGCTCGCTGGCGATGCCCTGGCGACGCGAGCCGGGATTTACTTCGATCGTCTGGATGTAGGCTACGGTTCCTTTGGGCACGGTTGCCCAATCCACGATGGCGAAGCCGCCCATTTCCTTCTTCGCTTCGGCGATGTTGTTTTCGGCGATGTCTTCCTCCGCAATCCAAGTCGCGGAGTTGGGATTGGCGATCAGTTTGCGCATCAAGGCGCGGCTGAAGCGGAACGGCGCGTCGAAACAAAGCTCTTCGACGGCGTAGAGCGAGGCGAAGTCGGCGGGTTGGTAGAGGCGGTAACTCATCAACAGGTGTCAGGGATCAGTTCTCGTCGTGCCGGGAGCAGGGCCGCTAACGATTGTGAAGCGCTCGCCTTCAGAGCCCAGTGATTCAAATGCGCCGTAGGCCGCCCGAGAGCGGCCCGCTGATTTCGATATCGTCGCACGACACACTACACCTTGGCTTCGAGATCGGCGATCACATCGAAGAAGCGCTGGTCGAGCCGGCGGTTGGTGGCGATGGCATCCTTGATGGGAATGTCGGTGACGTCAAGGCCGCGAAGAACGGCGATGCGGCCCCACTTCTTCTCGTGCACCATGTCGATGGCGTGCAGGCCATAGCGCTGCCCGAGAACGCGGTCGTAGGCCGTAGGAACTCCGCCGCGCTGAGTATGGCCCAGGTTCACGGAGCGGGTTTCATAGCCGGTTTTCTTCTCGATCAACTCGGCGAGCGCTTCTCCAATCCCGGAGAGGCGCACATGGCCAAAGGAATCGACTTGCTGTGAGCCCGTTACCTGGCCCACCTCAGGCAGATGGCAGCCCTCGGCGACCACAACGACGCCGTAATGCTTGCCGTGATCGTAGTTGTATTTCAGCAGCGCGCAGACGTGCTCGATGTCGATTTCTTTTTCAGGAACGAGGATGACATGCGCGCCGCCGGCAACTCCGGAGGCGTAAGCGATCCAGCCTGCGTCGCGGCCCATGACTTCGATGACGATCACGCGGTTGTGCGAGTCGGCGGTGGTATGGATGCGATCGACGGCTTCGGTGGCGATCATGACCGCGGTGTCGTAACCGAAGGTCTGGTCGGTGCCGCTGATGTCGTTATCGATGGTCTTGGGGACGCCGACGGCGTTCACTCCGTTTTCACTTAAGAAGAGCGTCACCGATTGCGTGTCGTCGCCGCCGAGCGCGATAAGGGCGTCGATCTTGTTGACCTTGAGGACTTCCTGCACTTTTTCAATGCCGCCGGGAATCTTCTTCACATTGGTGCGCGAGGAATGCAGGATGGTGCCGCCGCGCAACTGAATGCCGTCGACCGCTTCGAGCGTGAGCGGAATAAAGTTGTTATCGAGCACGCCGCGCCAGCCGTTCAGGAATCCGATGAACTCGTCTCCGTAGTGGTTGATGCCCTTTCTCACAGCCGCATAAATTACAGCATTCAATCCGGGGCAATCTCCGCCGCCGGTCAACAAAGCAACTCGCATCGTGGAATCTCCTAGTGAAGCAGTTCGAAGTTCGCAGTTCTCAGCACTTGGTTAAAAGCCTGATCGCCGGATTTGACGCAAACAACAGTGTATCGCGGCGCTGTCAACGGGAATCACACGAAGAGCAGGAACCGAGGGACGAATGGACCAAAACAGCAAGAGCACAGGCCGTGAATCGTCGCAGCAAAATAGTGCCCAACGTCGGGCCGCCGGTGCTTCAATAAGGTATGCCCGAAAGCGGCGCTGGATTCCTGCTGGCATTTATCGGTCTGGTCGTGGTTGTGCTGCTGGTTCTGTTGCAGCTCACGCGGCTTGGCTACCTCATCCGCGCCACGATTCCCGACCGACCGCGGCAGCGTATGTTCATCGCGTCGTTCGCGTTCCTGATTACCTTCGCCGGGGTGCGGCTTCTGGTTCACAGGATCGCGCATCACGAGAGCCGCATGCAGTGGGTGGTGGTGCGCGGCATGCACATTCATCATCTGGTGTGGGGCATTTTAATTCTGTTGCTTGTCGGATACGGCTGGCTGCTCGATCTGGGAAGGTCCCACTCGACAATATCGATTTTCTTTGGTCGGCTGATGGCGGTGAGCTATGGGGTGGGCGCGGCGCTCACTCTGGACGAATTTGCCCTGTGGCTAAGCCTGGAGCCCGATGCGTACTGGAACCGCCAGGGCCGGCTGAGCATCGATGCTGTAATTATCTTCGGTGCTGTGCTGGCGGTGGGAGCATGGGGCGCGCCGTTTTTCCGAGCTGTGGAGCGCATCTGGCACGGGCGAAGTCCCGAGCGCATCGCGATCGGGCCGCTCAGCCAGCCGATTCGCCGCGGGCGGTTGCTTCGTCGGCGTAAAGTTCGTCGATTACCGCCGCGTATTTAGTCATGAGGACGCGGCGTTTGATCTTCATAGATGGCGTAAGTTCTCCGGAGTCCTGCGTCCATTCATCGGCGACAATGCGGAAGCGCTTGAGGGTTTCAAAGTTAGCCAGGGTGCCGTTCACCTCGCGGACAATTTCGGCGTAGAGCGCGATGACGCGGGGGGCGGCGACGAGTTCGGAACGCGTATGGGCAGAAACTCCATTGCGGCCGGCCCAATCTTCCAGTGCAGCGAAGTTGGGCGCGATGAGGCCGCAAACGAACTTGTGGCGATCGCCGACCAATGCGGCCTGCGCCACCAGCACGTTGTTCTTGAGCTTGTTTTCAATGGGCTGTGGAGCGACAAGCTTGCCGCCCGAGGTCTTAAGCAGTTCCTTCTTGCGATCGGTGACAAAAAGAAAGCCATCGCCGTCGAGATGGGCAATATCGCCGGTGCTAAACCATCCCTCAGCATCAAGGCACTCAACAGTGCCGGCAGGCTTGTGCCAGTAACCGGAGAAGACTGAAGGCCCGCGAATCAGCAACTCGCCATCTTCGGCAAACTTTAGCTCGATGTTCGGCAGCGTTGGGCCGACGGAGCCCATGCGATGGCTGAGGGGCGTGTTCAGCGCGATCACTGGCGACGTTTCGGTAAGGCCGTAGCCTTCCCAGAGAGCAATTCCGGCGGAGGCGAACCAGCGGGCAGTGTCGATGCCGAGAGGCGCGCCTCCCGAAATGAAGTTCTTGACGCGGCCGCCGAATGCCTCGTGGACCTTGGAGTAGACGAGCTTGTTGCAGAGCTTCCATGAAAATGAGCCGGGTTTGCGGCCGTCATAAACCGTATCGGCAAAGCGCGCGCCCTGACCAATGGCCCAGGCAAGCAGGCGCTTCTTGACCGGCGATTGCGCGGATTTCTGCTCGACGGCCTGACGGATTTTTTCATAGACGCGCGGAACGCCGACGATGACTGTGGGCCGCACTTCGCGCATTGCCTGCGGCAGCTTGTCGAATTGGCTACAGTAGGCCACCTGCGCGCCGTGGTTGAACATGACGTAATCAAGGGCACGCGCGGTAACGTGCGAAAGCGGCAGGAAAGAGATGCAGACGTCAGTGGAATTGAAGCCGAAATCGACAGCCGCGAAGTTCTGGTTTGCGGCAATGTTGCCGTGGGTAAGCGCTACGCCTTTAGGCTCGCCCGTGGTTCCTGAGGTGTAGATGAGCGTGGCCAGATCGGCAGGCTCAACGGAGCGAACAATCGCGTCAAAGACTTCGTCGCGCTGGGCGCCGAGGGCGTCGGCATCGGCGAGCAGCTTGCTCATGGCGACTGCGCCGGCCGCAGCGGGCGAGTCCATAATGACAATTTGCTCCAGTTGCGTTTGCCCGCGCACGAATTGGAGCTTGTCGAACTGCTGGCGCGTGGAGACGACGGCGATGCGGCAATCGGCGTCGCGAATCTGCTCGGCGATTTGCTCGCCGGTCAGCGTGGGATAGAGCGGCACATCGGCCGCACCGATGGCGAGCACGGCGAAGTCGGTGACGGCCCACTCCCAGCGATTCTCACTAATGAGGGCAATGCGGTCGCCCTTCTTCGCGCCGAGGCGCAGCAACTCGGTAGCCAGCGCGCGTACGCGATGATACATCTGGTCAGAGGAGATCGGATGCCATTGGCTGAATTCGTCCTGCCACAAAACGGCACGCGGATTGGCGGCCGCAGCGATGCGAATAAAGACGTCGTTGATCGTGGAGATGGGAGAAGGAGTCATTAGTGTTGGTCTCTGAGAGCGAGGCTATCGCAGCGCCTGGGCCATGGAGAGTGTAGCAAAAGACGCAAGCCTTCAGCTTTCAGCCATAGGTCTTCAGCGGTCCGTGCCGGACGCTCCGCCGAGGCCGATTTTTCGCTGCGTTCTCAACTCAACAAGAGTGCGGCATCGTCGGCTCAAAGCCTGGCTGGCGCTGGTCGCATATTTTGAGGCGACGGAAGATGCGGGATCACGAATGGCGCGATGCAGTGACGAGGAGTCGGGCGGCGCCGAACTCCTCTCGGTTTGCTATGGCAGGTCCATCGCTACGGAAGGGCGTAGATGGTTTGAAGGACTTTCTGCTTCAGGTTGTCAGGCAGTGGCGCGTAAGAGAGAGACGAAACCTCGCTCTCGCCTGACTTGATGCACCAGCTCAGCATGTCCTTGATGACCTTTTCCTTGGCCATGTCGGTGGGATGGGTGGGGATGAGGAGATAAGTGAAGCTCGAAATCGGATAGGAGTTGGCGCCCGGAGCGTTGGTAATTGAGACGCGATAGTCAGCAGGGATCTTGGCCGTGGCCGCGGCGGCCGTCACGCCATTGATCGAGGCCTTGACCCAGGCGCCGGACGCATTCTTGATGGAGCCGAAGTCGATGTGGTTCTGGAGCGCGTAGATCAGCTCGACATAGCCGATGGCGCCGGGGAACTCGCGCACCTGCGCAGCCACGCCCTCATTACCCTTGCCGCCAACGCCCGTTGGCCAATTGATCGCGGTGCCCCTGCTGGGTCCGCTAGCCCACTCGGGGCTGACTTTGCTCAGGTAATCGGTCAAGATGAAGGTCGTACCGCTGCCATCGGAGCGATGAACAACGATGATCCTGTCGCCGGGAAGTTTCTCGCCGGGATTGTCCTCGGCGATGCGCGGGTCATTCCAGGTTGTGATTTTAGACAGATAGATGTCGGCGAGCACGTCGGGGCTGAAGCGAAGGCTATTGACGCCGGCGACGTTGAAGATGGGAACGACAGCGCCGAGCACTGTAGGGATGTGAATAAGCTTGACCTTGGAAGCGGACAGCGCAGCATCGGTCATGGGCATGTCAGAGGCGCCAAAGTCGACGACGCCGTTGGTGACCTGCTGAATTCCGCCGCCGGAACCGATGGACTGATAGTTGATTTGCACGCCGGGATGCGCGGCGCTGTACTCGCTGAACCACTTGGAGTAGATGGGATATGGAAACGTGGCGCCGGCGGCTGTGATCTTCTGAGCCTGTGCGACACTTAGTGCGCCCACGAACAACGCAACGACAAGCAACGATTTCTTCACGATAATCTCCCTTCCAGATTTCCTGCCGAGGTTTATTGTCCACGCGAAATGTTACGGAGAGTTGAAAAGAACAGGGAAAAGGGAATAGCCAATAGGGAATAGGACAAGGCGTGGCTGAACGAGGACCCGCCAGGACGCAAAAGGGTGGCTCCGCAGCGTTGCTGCTATTCCATCGCGCTTCAGACGGTTGCGGGCGAGGCGGGTTGCTGAGCTGGCTGCGAGACGGTTTGCGGCGCAGGCGCCAGCGGAAGTGTGAAGTGGAATGAAGCGCCGCTGCCGAGCTCGCTTTCAGCCCAGATGCGCCCGCCGTGGGCCAGCACGATGTGCTTGACGATGGCCAGGCCGAGGCCGGTACCGCCGGATTCGCGCGAGCGGGCTTTGTCGATGCGATAGAAGCGCTCGAAGATGCGCTCGAGATGTTCTGAGGCGATGCCGGGCCCAAAGTCCTGAATGGTGAACTCGACCTCGGAGGCGAGCAGGCGCGCGGCGGCGTGAACACGCTTTCCGGATTGAGCGTACTTGAGGGCGTTCTCCATGAGGTTGCCGAAGACCTGGTGCATAGCGTCTGGATCGGCCATCACGAGCGCGTCGGGCGCGTCCGAGGTTTGAAGCTTTACTCCGGAGTCGACCACAATTCCGCCGATGGAGTCGATGGCATCCTGCAAGAGCACATTGGCGCGGACGGGTTGCAGTGAAAGCTTGTAGTCGGGGCTTTCGACACTGGCGAGGGCTAGCAAATCCTCGGTGAGGCGGCTCATACGACTAGTGTTCTTGAGAATGACGCCGAGAAATTCGAGGGTGGTTTCGGAACTTGGATTCGGATCCTCGATGATCGTCTCCACGTAGCCCTGAATGGACGTTAGCGGAGTGCGCAACTCGTGGCTGACGTTGGCGACGAATTCGCGGCGGGATTTTTGCGCCGCCTCAATACTGGTGACGTCATGCAGAACGACAAGCGCGCCGCCGGCAGGCAGTGGAGCAGCGTTGACCTCGAAGACCTGTCCCGGCGCGAGAAGGCTGGCGCGCCCGACACATAGTTCGCGGCGTTCAAGAGCGCCGCGCACGCAGGCCAGCAGCTCGGGATCGCGCACAAAGTGAACCAGCGGACGGCCCGGCACAAGTTGCGATCCGGCGATGCGCTGCATGACGGCGTTCGACCAGCGCACCGATCCGGCGGAGGTGATGGCGACGACTGCCTCCTGCATGGAATCGAGCATGACGGCCAGCTCGTCGCGTCCGCTTTCGAGCTCGGCAAAGTCCTTGCCCAGCCGCGCAGCCGTCTCGTTGAGCGCGGCCTCCATTGAGGAGAGCGCGTCGATTCCGGTAAACGGTCCAGCCTCGGTGGGGATAGCATCGATGCGCGCTGTCAAATCCCCGTCGGCGATGCGGCGGGCGAAGTCGACAACACTGCGAAAGCGAGCAGAGATGCGGCGGGAAACGAACGCGGCCAGGGGAATGGCGACGGCCAGCGCGATCAGGCCGGCCCAGAAGGCTTCCCCGGCGAGCATGCGCAGGGTCGTCTTGCTCGAGTGCTCCACAAATCCGTGAAAGGCAAACTCGATGACCAACGTGTTGAGCACGAGGAGGACGACAAAAAGCCCGAAAAGCCTGACAAATACTTTGGAGGTCATGGAAAAACAGCTTTCAGCCGTCAGCTCGTCCTCAGGGGCATTCTGTAACATGCGCTCCCATAAAAAGGAGCTGAAAGCTGAAGGCTGAAAGCTAACGGCTTTGACTTATTCGCCCTTGGGCAGTTCGAAACGATAGCCGGCGCCGCGCACGGTTTTAAGATAGCGCGGATTTTCCGGGTCGATCTCGATTTTCTCACGGATACGGCGGACGTAGACATCGACCGATCGCGGAGTGACAAAGCGCGCGTCGCCCCAAACAGCGTCCAGGAGGTGGTCGCGGCTAAAGACGCGGCCGGGGTGGCGGGCAAGATAGTCGAGGAGCCGAAACTCAGTTGCAGTGGTGGTAGTGAGCTCGCCGCGAACCTTCAGCTGCATGGCGCCGGCGTCGATAATCACTTCTTCAAAGCTGATTGTGGAGGGAGATGTGGGCCGCTCGAATCGGCGCAGCACAGCCTTGACTCGGGCCACCAGCTCACGCGTGGAAAACGGCTTGGTGATGTAGTCGTCGGCTCCCAGTTCGAGGCCGAGGACGCGATCATTCTCCCCCGCGCGCGCGGTGAGGAAGATGATGGGGATGGTGGAAAGTCCGGCGTGATTGCGCAGGCGGCGGCAAACATCGAGTCCGTCGCCGCCGGGAACCATAATGTCGAGGAGAAAGAGCGCGGGAGGCTTGCGCTCCGCATCGGGAATGAGGTTGGTGGGGGCGTGAAAGAGACGGGCCTCAAAACCCGCTGCTTCAAGATGATGTTGCACCAGCCTGGCTATATCGCTGTCGTCTTCCAGAACAAATACGGATTGGCTCAAAACCGTCAGTCCTCGTCCCGCGGCCCGCTGAGTTGCAGGGGCACATTTGACCGCCGGGAACCAAGAACAGAGTAAAACAATCAGGCAAAGGGAATGCAAACGTTTGATGAATTTGGGTCGACGGAAAGCGGATGCGATCGTTTTGGTTCAGAAGTGGATTTGGACGTGAAGCGACGGGGGGCTCCGCAGTAGACTGCCCTCCGAACGGTTAGCGCCTCTTCGATTTCTTCGGAGCAGGCTTTTTTACGGCCGGCTTTGAGGGCTTTGCGGGAGCCTTTTTGGCGGGTTTGGCGGACGGCTTCTGCTTGGCCTTGGGTGCAGCAGCTTTGGCCGGAGCGGCTTTCTTGGCCTGCACTTTGGCGGCGGCTTTTGCAGGCTTGGCGGCTGGCGCCTTGGCTGCGACTGGCGATTTGGCGGCTGGTTTGGCGGCCTTGGCAGTCGCGGGAGCAGTCGCGGACTTCTTCGATGATGCAACCGCAGGGGCTGCAACAGGCTGGGCCTTTGAAGGCGCTGGTTTTACAGGTGCCGATTTTGTCGATGCGGAAGGCGCGGATAGCTTGGCGGCGGCGGATTTAGCGGCAGGCCCAGGCTTGCCAGCGGGAACAGGTTTGCCGACGGGACCAGATTTGCCGGGGAGACCAGGCTTTCCTGCGGGTGCAGGCTTTCCGGCGGGCGCAGGCTTTTGTCCCTTTTTGCCGGCGAGCTTCTTTGATGACGGCGGTGCTTCGTCGGCATCCAGATCTTCGTCTTCCTCGACGTCCAGATCGTCGTCGATTCCGCCCGCTGAAGCACCCTTAGGCAGAATGGCAAGATCCATTTCTTCATCATCGCCGCCCATGGAGTCCAGATCCACTTCGGGCAATGCATCTTCGGATTCTTCATCCTCCAATGCAACTTCCTTGATTCTGGCCACGGCGCGCTTCGCACGAGAGCGCTTGATGGTCACTTGCGGCGGCGGCGCAGGCGGCGAAAACGGCTCCAGGAACGCGCGCATCTCCTCCGGCGTGGTGAGCTTGCCATCGATCAATTCGAGGAAGATATTCTGCGAAACGTCGGCGTACACGGGCAATTCGGGGGTGATGCGCATCTCCTGCATAAGCAGGTAAGGGATACGCTGCCGAGCCTCCGGCCAGACCTTCAGGAAGTTGTTATAGCGTTCTTGAACGGCTTTGTCCTTGCTTGTAAAGCCAAGCCATAGAACTGCTTCTGGATCATAGCTCGTGAAAAGCTTGAAAGTTGCGGAGGGCTTGGAATTTTGCTTTGACAGCAATGTTTTGGCGAACGCTGAGGCCAGCGAATCCAGCTTGTTCCACTCTTCTACGAAGCCCGGTCTGAGCAAAGATTTCTTAAGCGCGGAAAGATCGCGCGTCGGCACCTTGGCGGTAAGCAGTTGCATTTGAGCGGCGGACATATCTGGACGAATGCCCTGCACCAGCAACTGCACTGCAAGTTCGTGAAGCGCGGTCAGCTTGGCTTCATCGGCTCTGGCGGAGGTCCATGCCGGAAAGAGAACTTTCATCCAGCCTTCCGCTTCAAGCGCGCGCAGAACCTTCAGGCCGTCTTCCTCATGCCCGATCTGCTCCAGCTCCTCTTCGCGCGCGCGTGCGGAAAGATACTCGATGACGCCCTCGGTCTTCGCGTTGTCATAGCGGGCCTGGGTTCTGGGATCCATCTCCCAACCAAGGCGAGCACGATACCGCGTGGCCCGAATCAGGAGCGCAGGATCTTCGATAAATCCGTAATTCGAAACGAGGCGCAGGACGCGCAATTCAATGTCGGCGGCGCCGTTCAAGGGGTCCATGAGAAGGCCATACGATCCCTCGTTGAGGGAAATGGCCATGGAATTGACGGTGAAGTCGCGGCGGCGCAGGTCCTCGTGGATGGACGCGGCCTGAAAGACAGGCTTGCCGGGCTTCGGATATTCGAGCCGGTGAGTGCTGACCACGTTGACGCGAACGGTGCCGGGAAAACACAGGTAGAGGCTGCGCGAAAACTCGTCCTCTCCCCAGGTGTTACCGCCCAATTTCTCCAATGGTTTCTTGAGCTTAAGAGCGTTCCCGTGCAAGGCGACTTCGAGTTCGCGGACCGCATGGCCGCTGGTCAGGTCGCGGACGGCGTCTCCGGTGAGAAAAAGGATTGTGCCTGCATCGCGCGCGGCAGTTCTTAGCTGCGCGAGGGCGTAGCGCTGGTCGGCTGAGAGCCGCTTCTCCAGGAGGTAGATATAGTCGGGCATGCTTTAACCTAATTCCGCCGTCTGGACCGCAGCTCAAGTGCCTGATGATGTTGCCGTTATGGCGCGATTCGTAGAGACTTGCAAACAAAAACATTAACACAAGTTGCCGTGGAAGACTAGTCAGCCTTGACCTGTCTTGCAACTTTTCCGGTGTGGGAATCGCGGTTGGCCGGGATCAGGACGGCCAGATGGGTAGCCAGAAGGTGCAATAACAGGCGGCGGCGCATTAGCGCGGCTCGTGCGACAATCCAGAGCGATGGCCTCGGCACGCAAACCCGTCATAGTGCGCAAGTTCTCCCGGGACTGGCTGGCCGGCTACGTAGGCGCCGACTTCGGGCAGACGAAGCCTGAACTTGAGATTCTTGACCTGACCGGCAAGGTTGTGCGGATGGACTGGGAGCAGGTGAAATGGGTTTGCTATGTGCGCGCGTTGCCCGCCGGCGCAGTAGACCAGGCGGACCCCGAACGGCTGGCGCGCAAACGATTCTCCCTGCGGCCGCGAACGGCGGGATTGTGGATGCGGCTGACCTTGACCGACGGCGACGAACTTGAGGGTTTGGCGGCCAACGATCGCAGTTTGGTTGAGGGCGCCGGGTTGTTGCTCACTCCGCCGGATACGCGATCGAACACGCAGCGCATTTATGTGCCCCGGCTGGCCATTCAATCGCTGGAAGTGCTGAGCTTGATCGGGGCCGCTGGGCGGAAGCGCGCCGAAGCCGCAAGGTTTGCCGGCGACCAGCCTGATCTGTTTGGCGGCGAGAGTGACGCGAGCTAAAAATAAATGACACGGTTCGGATCCTCGCGGACGGCGATGAACCAGAGAGGCAAACTGAAATCACCTCATGCCGTTTGTTGCTGCGCGGCTGGTTCCGTTTCCACAAGGCTCATGTAATAGTCCGCCGTAAGGCCGAGAACGCGTTCTTCTGAGTAATGCTCCGTCACCCAGGCGCGGGCTGCCCGGCCCATGCGGAGACGGCGCTCCGGATCGCGCAGAAGCTTGATCACCGATTCGTAGATAGCCTCTGGATAGCCCGGCGGAATGAGAAGGCCGGTTACCTCGGCTACCACCGCATCGCGGGCGCCCGTGGATTCGGTGGTGACGACGGGAATCCCAGTGGCCGCAGCCTCCAGAACAGCATTGGGAAATCCCTCGCGCCACGTGGGTAGAACCATCACGTCCATGGCACGGTAATAAAGCGCAGTGTCGGCGACGAATCCCGTGCAGTGGATGCGCGGATGGCTGAGGATGCGGTCGCGCAGGCCCGCGTCGAGCGCGTCTTCAGCAGCGTCGAACCAACCCACGAGCAGAAGATGCGTTGATGACTCTGCCAGCAGAATCTGATCGAAGGCCTCCATCAGTTCGGGCAGCCCCTTGTCGCGCGTGAACCGGCCGACAAATCCCACCACCGAAGCCCCGCGCGGAATGTCGAATTTTTCGCGAACGTTACTTGGGCCGGCCGAGAAGCGCTCAACATCCACGCCGTTGCTGCTTCCCTCCCCCAACACCAGCAATTTGGCGGCGGACGCGAGGCGAAGCGCTAACGCCTCCGCGCGAAGGCTTGCACTGTTGCAGAGAACGACATGCGCGCAAGCACAAGCGACGCGCTCGGCGGCGAGCAGAATCCAGCGCTTGAGTCCGCTGGATCTTTCAAGCTTGAGTCCGCGCAGCATGTAGACGCGCCTGGGCACGCCGCGCAGCCAGGCGGCGAGCATACCGAGCAATCCAACCTTCGGCGTACCGAATTCCACCAAGTCGGGTTTGCACTTGCCCAGCAGCCACCAGAGACGAAATAGCGCCACCAGATCGGTGCCGGGAGCGATGGTGCGGCGCATGAGTATCGCCGCTCGCTCAACGCCTGCGCTGGCGGCTGTGCTGTCGACCAAAGGACCGGGACTACAGACCAGGACGACGCGAAACCCGGCGCGGCGCAACACACGCAGGCGCGCTCCCAGAATCAGGCACGATTCTTGACTGGTCACGCCGACGACCATGGTGGGCCGTTCGTTAATATGCGGAGGGGCCAGGACGGAAAATGTCGCAGAATCTGCCATGAAGCGCACACGCTTTCAAGAAGTTCACAAAGTGTGAGAGGCGGTCGGCAGATTCTTTCTGAGAACGAAGGCAAATGTATCCAAGGCAAATGTATCAATTTGTGAGATCAAGATTAGAACACTTTAAGAAACACGCAGTGATACTGAACACACGTCAATCGCGCAGCTTTCAGCGAGAATGAGTTTCCTCTCAGGAAAGCCTCGTACGTGAAACCGATGGCGCAAAGAACAAGAATCCTGCTGCTTCTTTCTCATTTAGGCGGCGGCGGGGCCGAACATGTGATGGCTTTGCTGGCGCGCGGCTTTTCGCAGCAGAAATACGAAGTCCATTTGGGCCTCGTAGGGCAAGGCGATACGAGGCGAGCAACGATTCCCGCGTGGGTGACCTTGCACGCGCTGGGCGCGCTGCGAGCGCGTGCCGGGGCCTTTCCGTTACTGCGCCTGGTGTGGGGGCTTCGGCCCTCGGTGGTGCTCACGGGAGCAGCCGAGGTCAGCTTCCTGGTGCTGCTGCTGCGGCCGCTGTTCCCGCCCAAAACGTCAGTGCTGGTGCGCCAGAATGCGACCGTGACATCAGTTCTGGAGTTTGGCCGTTTGCCTGGATTCATGCGCCTGCTGTATCGATTGCTCTATCGAAACTCCGATCAGGTGATCTGCCAGTCGGGAGCAATGGCGAAAGATCTGGCGCAGGCCCTGGGGATCGACGACGAGCAAATCGCTGTGCTGCCCAATCCGGTAGATTTTGCAGGAATCCGCGCGGCCGCTGATGAGCCTGTAGCGCGGAGCGGCGCCGGTCCGCAATTGCTCGCAGTCGGAAGGCTCTCGCGGGAGAAGGGCTTTGATCTGCTGCTCAACGCGCTGGTCGTTGTGCGCGAACGATTTCCTGAAGCTCATTTGATTCTCGCCGGCGCAGGCCCGGAAGAAGCCGCTTTGAAAACTCTTTGCCGCAAGTTGGGATTAGACAGAGCGGTCTGCTTTGCCGGCCACGTCGATCAACCCTATCAATACTTCGCGGGCACCACGCTCTTCGTCCTTCCATCGCGGTACGAAGGCATGCCCAATGCGCTGCTTGAGGCCGCTGCGGCCGGCTTGCCTCTGGCAGCCACGCCGGCGTCGGGTGGAGTGGTGGATTTACTGCACGGCCGGCCTGGCGCGTGGGTCGCCACCGAGATCACTTCGAACGCTCTTGCTGTGACGATCATCACGGCTCTCGATAATGTTCGGCAGGGGCAACGCTTTGCTCAATCGTTCTTTGCATCGAAGGCCGGAATTGCGCGGAATGAATCTCTTGAACGAGATACCAAAATCCCCTCGCGACCGTTTCTCGATCAGCAGTGATGCTAATCACGGGGCTTGTTGTTTTGAAGAGTTATCTCTTGACATTGTTTCTAGTCGGGTGTCTTCTTTCAATACAAATTAAGTACAGTATTTACCATACCCCAAAGAGGATCTGTTCCAAGGATCGCTCTCCTGTAGTCAAAGGGGCTGACTCAGACGAAGAATGATCGGGCGTGCCGGGCCGTTACTCTGGGCCTTGATTTCTTGGAGCACCACCTCACTTCGTCGAGCAAGATTCCCGCCCACGTAATTCAAAAACTGTTGTCTTGATTCCTGCGCACGATGAGTCCGCATTCAAAGCGGCTCAAACCCTTCCCTTTGCGCCGGTTCGGGACGAGTACCATCACGAAGCCTTTTGAAAGTCTCCGGCGCCGGATTCGGCCCGGGACGCGGCAGCAGTGTCGCCCGGAGAAATGCCTTGATCCGTCCTTGGTTTGGTTTTGCTCTCACAGGAATCTTGTGTGCCCTTGCCATCCTCTTGATCGCCGTTTCCATGGCATCAGCGAGCATCTGGTCGGCGGTTTATGCGCTTTGTTACCCAGTTCAGAGGCGTCAACGACCCATCGATTCAGACATTCGGAAGAGATGGCAGTCGAATGAGTTTGCGTTCGAGCGCTCCATAGATGCGTATGAGGAATTGATCGACGCGCATGCGCGCAGGCGCCCATGACAAACAGGGCGGCTCACGCCGCGGTTTCGATCCCGGGCCTTGACCGCATTGGTGGCGCCGAGCGTCAGGTCATGATTCTGGCCAAAGGGCTGCGCCGCCGCGGTTGGCAGGTGAGTATGGTTGCGCTTTCCGGCAGCGGAGGCGCGGCTGCAATGGAACTGCGCGACTGCGGCGTAACCTTCACCAGCCTTGAAATGCGCAAAGGCCTCGCTGATCCGAGGGGTTGGATCCGCTTCCATCGTTGGCTGATGCGCGAGCGGCCGGATGTTCTGCACGCGCATCTGCCGCACGCTACTTGGTTGTGCCGGTGGTCGCGGCTAGCCGCGCCGGTGCCTGTGGTGATCGATACGCTGCACAGCTCAAGCACAGGCAAAAGCGGGCGGCACATTGGCTACACATTCAGTCGCCGGCTTCCCGATCATGTAACGGCGGTGAGCCACGCAACGGCTGCTTCCCACCTGGCTGCCGGAATGGTGCACGAAAAAGAACTTTCGATTCTGGGCAACGGAATCGACGGGGCGGCATGGGAGCCAAATGCGCAAGCGCGATCCGCGATGCGGCAGTTGCTGGGATTCGGTGACGAATTTCTGTGGATCGCCGCAGGCAGGCTGGAATCGGTAAAGGATTATCCAACGCTGCTGAGGGCATTTGCACGCGCACCGCTGACGGCGCGACTGCTGGTTCTCGGCATTGGCCCACTCGAGGCGGAGTTGGCAGCGCTGGCGGCGCAACTCGGGCTGGAACAGCGCGTGCGATTTCTCGGCTTCGAGCCGAATGTAGAGCGCTATATGCAGGCCGCCGACGGATTTGTTTTGTCATCGCGGTACGAAGGGCTGCCGATGGTGTTGCTCGAGGCAGGCGCTTGCGGAGTGCCCGCTGTGGCGACCGATGTGCCTGGAACGCGCGAGGTGTTGATTGACGGCGCCAACGGGTTGCTCGCCAAGGCCAGCGACCCTTACAGCATGGGTGAAGCGATGACCAGGCTCATGCGCATGCAGCCCGAAGAGCGATTCGCGATGGGCGAACGAGCACGACGCCGAGTGATCGCCGAGTTTAGCTTGGAGTCTGTGCTCGACCGGTGGGAAATGCTCTATGAGGAACTGCTCGATCGCAAGAACGTCAATTGGCGGAAGCGCCTGACGGCACGGGATATCTTGAACCGCCGCAGCGCAGCATCTGCGTAGAGGCGCTCCGCAATGGGCAAAGTCGCGGGCTGATTGCGAAACAGTGCGCGATCGACGGAGGTAAATTGATCCGCGTGGACAGTTAAGAACGCGCGCAGATTCGCAATGTCTGCCTCAGAGGCCGTGTTGGGGTGGACGCAAATCGTCCATAGGCCCTTTTGTTTTCTGACAGGGTCCCAAAGCTGCTGAGGAACCCATGTGAGGCCGCAGCGTAGGAAGAGCACGCGGGCAAAACCGTCTGAGACCATAGCAACTCCTTCCGCGCAAAGCGCGTCGAGAGTGCGGCGGTCGAATCCGTGCCGGGGCGCAACCCAGATTCTGGGGTTCAGCCCGTGCTCGCGCAGAATGCGCAGGCCATCTCTGATCCAAGTGCGCTGGGTTTGGGCGGGCACGCCGGCAAACTCAGAATGGCGCGTGATCCCGAGCAGGCTCCGACCGCGGCGTGCGCAAACATGGCGATAGCCATGCAAGCCAATAACGGCTCCCGCAGCTTCTAGCGTGCGCATACGCTGCCAAAAGGCAGGATCCGGAGTCGAGACTTCAAGCTCGGGATCGCGATTGTCAGGAACGACGGCCAGGATTGGCTGCAGCTGAAACTCATCGATCAAGGATTCGATGCGCCGCCAGCCTTCAGCTGACATCGTCGGGCAAAGATCGTCGCAGCGAAGCAAGTATTCGGCGGGCGCGGGAATCATACGGCAGCCTCCGCGGCAAATGCCTGCGTGAGAAGTTTTCTGCTCCAGTACCAGAGATAGAAAAATGTGCTCACGGTCCAAAGCGAAGTAGCGAGCGCGATACCGGCGACTCCGAACCAGCGCATCAAGACGAGATTGAGCACGATGTCCAGACCGAGGTTGATGATGCCGCAGTAAAGGATGAGATCGGTGCGGCGCATGGCGACGATAAAACGGTAGTGAACGCGGCTGACTACGAAGAAAGGAATCTGAATGGCGTACATCGCCAGTACTGAAGCGACGACGTTGGTATCGCGCGGACCAAATTTCCCGTGTTGAAGCGCGATGCGCACCAGCGGGCGCGCGCCGGCGACGAGAAGGACTGCGACGGGCACGGAGACGAGTGCAGTAAGGCGTACCCAGGTGCGAATCGTGTGGCGGCATCCGGCCCAGTCGCGGCGGGCGATCATGCGCGATAAATAAGGAACGATGGCCGTGGAGATTGCGCCGGCCAGCAATGTCAACACCACGCTGACGAAGCGATTGGCATACACCAGGGCCGAGACGCTGCCGGCGACAAGCATTGCAGCCATCGCCTGGTCGACGAGCAGGCCTCCTGAAGACACTACGCTCGAGAGCAGCACTGGCCCGTATTGGCCGGCGACCTCGCGCGTAGGCTGGTCCATGCCGTGCCAGCGCAGGCGGAAGCGATAGCCTCGCCGGTGCATCATCCAGGCGACGATGATGGCATGCAGAAGCGAGCCGGCCAGCGTGGCGTAGACCATGGCCCAGATGCCCAAACGAGCGCCAAATTCAAGCGCTCCGACAATGATGGCGAACGAAATGACTATGGGCGCGAGCGCCGGATAGGCGAAGCGGTCCTGCGTGTTGAGAACGGCGGTGCAGTTGGTTGCGATCCCCGTGATGAGGACTACCGGGAGGAGTGCGTAGAACAGGTGAATGGCGAGTGTGAGTTTGGCGGGGGCAAAGTGGGACGCGATAAGCGGAAAGAAGCCGCGCGCGAAAAGAGCCATCGCGACGCTGGCCACGGTGAGGAGCACGCACATCCAAAGCATGGAACTCGACAGAAGCTGCTGGGCGCGGTCGTGGCCTTGCTGTTCCCTCACCCGGACCAGCGTCGGCACGAGCGCCTGATTCATCGATTCCGAGATGAGATTAACGAGCAGGCTGGGGATGAGCGCGGCGGCGAGGAATGCGTCCATCGCGTCGGATCGGCCATAGACAGAGGCGACAGCAATTTCCTTGAATGTGGCGAGGATCTTGACGAAGATGCCCGCAGCTCCGACCGATACCGCGGCGCGGAAAATGGCGCGATTGAAGCTCGCGGCCGAGACGGGCAGAGAGGTCCGTCGCAATCTTTGTGAAAGCGTCGACATAGATTTGGTCGAACGTCAGATTGAGGGAAAATTACAGGCAGTCCGTATACATTCCTACGACAACAGGGTCCGATATGACGGTTCCATTTCCGTCTACATCGACCCTGACGCCGATCAAACTTGAATCGTCGCCACAAGCGGTGCTGGAGCACTCCGGAAGCCCCGATATGTAAATCTGACCGCTTGCCTCGTTGCCCACGGGAGTCTGAAGGTGAGCGGTGCAGGCCGCTCTTATGCTGCCAGCCGCCTGATCTTTGGCCGCTTCTTTTGCAATTCGACCCAGAGGTCGTATTGGAGTTGAGCCTTGGAAAAAAAGTCGGGTGAAAGTCCTAGCGCCTGACCGAGACGGATACTCAGATCGACAGTGACGGTGTTGCGGCCGTTGAGGATTCGCGATACCGTAGCGCGCGCCACACCAATTCGGCGGGCAAGCTCGGTCACCGTCGTCTTTCCGAGGAATTCCTTCAACAGTTCGCCCGGACTAGCCGGGTTGTGCATCGTCGCCATAATCCTTCCTCCTAGTGATAGTCCCGGTAATCCACGAGAATAGCGTCTTCACCTTCGAAGCGGAAAGTGAGCCGCCAGTTCCTGTTGACGGTCACTGACCAGTGCCCTCTCAGGTCGCGTTTCAGCGGGTCCAATCCCAACCCGGCCGGTTCATGTCGAGCGGCGTCGAGGCCAGGTTCAAGGCTGTTAACTGGATGCGGAGCCTCGCCTCATGTGCCGGTTGGATTCCCGTCTTCGAGCCTGTCTTGAAGAATCTTTCAAGGCCGCGATGCCGGAACGTCCTGATCACTTTTCGTACTGTAACATAACGTGTTACACCTCACAAGGTTGGAAGAGCGTGCGGGTCGCATGCCGGCGCCAATGCACGAGCCGGCAGTAGCGGCTTCGACGCGAAGCAGTCGTCGAGGCCGCCTGGATCGTCAGTTGCAAGACGGCCCGCAACGGCAATCAAGGCGAAGAGCAGCCACGTGGTGCGGTTCTCTTCGACCGTGGCAACAAGCGACGTCAAGGCCCAAACGATGAGCGAAGTAACCAGCGCCAGCCGCAAAGAACCGCTGGTCCGAAAAGCAAAACGAACTGCGAGCGCGAAAAGCAGAACGGCCAGGAACAAAGCGCATAGCCCTCCGCTGACGGCGATAGAAAGCGCGGTGTTGTGCGCCGTATCAATCGACGAAAGATGCGCGGCGGCGACAAATGTTCCCGCGCCGGTGCCGAGAAGTGGCGCGCGCGCGAATGCGCTCCAGCCGGCAGACCAGATGTTGAAGCGCTGATTCAGGTCGCCTGTTCGCAACTGCTCAGGGATGGTGGCGAGGCGCGCCAGCGTGGCGCCGGGAACGATAAGCCAAAGTGCGGCGAGAAACGGCGGGAGCACGAACGCGGCAGCGACTAAGCGCCGGGCGCTCCCGCGCACTACAAGAATCGCCGATCCTACAATCGCGATGACAGCGGCTAGAAAACCTTCCCGTGACGCGGTGAGCAAAACGGCAACGAGGCCCAGCGGGAAAAAGCCCAGCGCCAGCGCGCGCGGCAGCCAACGCCGTTCGCAGTTGACGAGGATAGCGGCCAGCGGAAAGCCGAGATCGAGAAAGCGAGCGACTTCGTTGGGATCCTGACCGTGGGCCGCGAACCGGATCTGACCTGCGGCAATCGCTTCAGGCGAGCTGAATGCCGCCAGCGTGAGAAGCGCCAGCACCCACGAGCCGGCGACAGTGGCGCGCAACAGTGCGCGTAGATCGTCGGGAGTGCCGGTGAACTCCCAGACCAACCAGACGATCATCATCTCCTGGAAGTAGCCGCGTATGCTTTCCAGAGTTGCAGTCGAATCGATGGTCCAAAAGAGAGAGCAGCACAGCCAGAGAAAGAGCGCAAGTGTAACCCACCAAAATGTGCCCGGGGTACGCAAGCTGCCCGCTTGCAGAACCGCGGGAACCGCGGCGAGAAGCACCAGCAAACCGGCGATGCGTGCCGCGTTGCCGAGCAAGCCGCCGAGATCGAGAGAGTACTCCCACGGGATGGTGAGGACGAACAGGAGCAGGAGAATCCACGCGGTTTTTCTCATTTAATACCGCTGTGAGTAGACCAGGGCCGAGTAAATCGTCACGCCAATGGTCGACTGGATGGCGGACTCGAGGGTCCGGTTGAGTAAATTCTTAGCTTCGGAATCTGGAACGTAAAGAATATCTCGGTCCTGCACCGGCTGGTCCGGATCTTGTCCGCGCAGCATTCGCCGAATATTGAGAGCGATCATGGTGCGGCCTCCTTTTTGCTCGCGGATGAGCAGAGCCTTTCCGACGGCGGCGTTCTGCGACGGCCCCCATGCGAGCGAGAGCGCCTGCACCACGGTGAGGCCCTGCACGGGATCAACCGCGAATCCGCCCGGCCTGATCACATCGCCCACCACGTAGACGAGACCTGCACGGCTCACTTGCACAGTGTCGCCGGGGCTCAACTCGGGATTGTGATCGGTTGAAGTATCCATCCCGCCAGGATCCAAAACAACCGCATGCGCAGTCTTTGGATCGCCCTGATGAAACACATTCACAAGGCGGCCCGCGTTGGGCGAAAGACCGGACGCGGCAGAAATCAGGTCGAGCAGGCGATGGTGAACGGTATACGGATAGACGCCGGGGTGCGTGACTTCGCCGAGCACGCTTACATCTTCTCCGACATAGGCAGTGACCAGGACTGAAACTAGCGGATGAAGGAGCATGCCCTTGGCCACGAGCGCGGCCTCAATCACGCGCTCGGCAGCCTGTTCGTCCAAGCCGGCGAGCCGGACGTCGCCTATCAGGGGCAGCGTAACCGTACCCGCCGCAGAGACGCGAACCGTGGAATGAAACTCCGGCGTATGATACTCGGCGATGTCGAGAAAGTCTCCGGCGCCAATGGGTGCGGGCATGGGAGCTGAAAGCTGCGCGCCCGCAGAAGGCGCGACGCCGGGCGCAAGCGCGGCACCGCCCGCATCATTCCAGATCGCAGGCGCATTCTTAGGATTGGGCACGCTTCTGGTGTCCTCAGTTTGCGGAAAGCTGGCAACGCCGGCGGGCAGCCCCGATGTACTTGGCGTGGGCGCTTGCGCGCGAATCGATGTGCTTGCGCCAAGCAGGGCGACCATTGCAAGGATCACGGGTGCGAGTAACGTAGGCCCTGCTACAGGGCCAGCTGGGTAACTGAATGACTCGCGCAGCAGCGCGGCGCCAACAGCAATCCAAAGCCCCACGAAAAAGGTGATGGCCACATAAAGCGGCAGATCGGGAGCAACTGGCTTCACCGGCTGACGCGCGTAATCGACGACTGAGATGTTTGAAGATCGCACTCCGGCCGCAAGGCCTGCTTCCTCGGCTTTAGCTTGCACGCGAAGGTACAAGTCGTGGCTGGCATTTGCTTCCTGGCGCATGACGGCGTATTCAGTTGCAGCCTCGTTCAACTTCATGCCTTGATCGGTGGCCTGCGCGAGGCTATTGCGCACCAACTGCTCGCGATCGAGCGCGGTTTGCCAATTCGAGTGGAAACGCTGAACCAGTTTTGCGTCCTCGGCCTTTTTCTGCCGATCGAGATCCTGCAATTGGCGGTTGATTTCGACGACGCGCGGAAAACCTGGGCCGTGTTCCGCGCTGAGTTGCGCCTGCTCCTGTTCAAGGTCGCTGCGGCGCGCGTGAATCTGCTCGAGAAGCGCGGTAGCGAAGTTGGCGTTGTCGGCCTGCAAATGTGGATCGGAGGCAATGACCGTCTCCGGGTCTCCATGCGAGGCGGCACGAAATTCAGCTTCGGCGAGAATGCGGTCCGTCGTTGCCGCAACCAGCTGACGGCTGAGCTCGTCGATCTCAAGCAGCACCGAGCTGTGCTCGGTTTCGCCGGGCTGGCCATTGGCCATCACTTCCGGCGTGCTCACAATGCCGTGTTGATCTTCAAAATCCGCCAGTCGTTGCTGATCGCTGTCCACATGCGATTTCAAGCTGGCGAGTTGAGTGCTCAGCCAGCCGGATGCCTGCGCCGTAGCCTGGATCTGTGACTCGATCTGCTGTTCGTCATAAGCGTCGATGAGGGCATTGACGACAGCTGCCGAAAGCGCCGCATCGCGCGAGCGAAAGCGAATTTCTACCAGCATCGTGCGCGGCATCGATTGCACATGGAGACGGCGCGAGAAGCGGTCGAGCAGCCAGGCCTGAGCATCGGGCGTCGGCTTGTCGGGCTTGAAATCCGGAAAGCGACCAGCAAAGTCAGCGCGGAAACCCTGAGCATCGTAAAGCTTGAGGCCAACAATCACTCGCCAGGCCAGGCGATCGCTGCGCAGCACGCTGGCCAATGTTTCCAAAGCGATGGGCGCGGAAAGAATGGAGGTCGGAACCTGAACATCGGCGCCATCCAGATTAAGAGAGGAAACCGGTGCGGCGCGAAGCTCGACGCGGCCAGTTGCTTCATACTGATTTGGCGCGATGAGGCAATAGAGAATGCAGGCGACCAGCAGCGCGCCTTCAATCGTGGCAACAAACCAGCGTCGCCGCCAGATTACGCGCCCGAGCTGGCGCAGTGAGGTCGGCGCAGGGCGGCCTGTATTCGGCCGAGCGGGCGCCGCAGGGTCACTCAGAAAGACTTCGTGGATCGATAGCGCACTTGGCAACGGAAGAAAACCTCAATCGCAAGAGCCGTGGGTGGAAAAACCCTGCGCCGAAAAACCGTGCACGCAGAAAAACATGTGCCGCTATAACAATCATCGCGAGTCAAGACCGCCGAGGCTCCAGCCACATTGCGACAAGAAACACGACGCCCTGACGCCGCGGACCGCAGCGAGTGCTCGCCATGTGCCTCTCTTTCGCCCAACCTTATAGGGGTAAACGCGATGGCCCTGGCGTTCAGAACGAACAGCTATTCTGGGGAAATTCCAACCTAGTCTCGTTCATCAAATGCCCCTCGTCAATGGCTTGCGAGGTACCGTGTGATCACCGTCACACTGTGAGCATTCCGACATTGCGCGGCACGGCCTGCCGCGTGGCCTCGGCAGAGAATCGATGCGAGGTGAGAACCCGCTTAAGAGCGATGGGGCAGAGTTTCGGGCAGCGCGACGACCTAACTCGCGTTCGGTGTGGTCTTGTACCACTCGGCGGTGCGGCGAATGCCCTCGCGGAAATCGACCAGCGGGACGTAGCCCAGCAGTTCCCTCGCCCGGCCAATGTCGGCCAAAGAGTGCCGGATGTCGCCCCCACGTGGCTCCGCATAGGCCGGCTTGCCCTTGTACCCGGTAAGTTCGCTCAGAATCTCGAACGCCCGGTTGAGCGTGACGGCCGCTCCGGTGGCCACGTTCATCATTTTGCCGGAGATCTTATCGGCAGGCGCGGAAGCGGCCAGCAAGTTGGCGGCAACCACATTCTCAATAAATGTGAAGTCGCGGCTCTGCTCGCCATCGCCGTAGATCGTCGGTTGCTCGCCGGCGAGCAACTTGCGGCAAAAGATGGCCAGGACGCCGGAATAGTGCGAAGTGGGATCCTGAAAAGGACCGAAGACATTGAAGTAGCGCAGGGTGACGGTTTCAAGCCCATAAACACGTGCAAAAGCGGCAAGGTAGTGCTCGCCGGCCAGCTTGGCCACCGCATAAGGACTAATGGGATTGGGCACCATGTCCTCGCGCTTGGGCATCGTTGGCGTATCGCCATAGACCGACGAAGAGCCTGCATAGATGACGCGGCGGACGCCCGCGGCCCGTGCAGCTACCAGCACATTCAGCGTGGCATCAACGCAGTTGCGATTGGTGGCTATGGGATCGGCGACGGAACGCGGCACGCTGGCCAACGCCGCTTCATGAAAGACGACTTCAGCACCTGCACATGCTTTGCCGCAGAAAGCCGGATCGGCGAGGTCGCCCTCGATGAACTCCATCGCCTCAAGTCCGGCGAGGTTTGCGCGCTTGCCGGTGATGAAACTATCAACACCGCGCACCGACTCACCGCGCGCCAGCAGAGCAGCAGCAATGGAGCGACCAATAAACCCCGCGGCGCCCGTAACGACATACTTGGCCAAGTTCGTTCCCCAGGAAAAGACTATGCGGCGCGATCAATGAGCCGCACAAGCTAGGATACTATTGCAGCGCTGCGAATCCCCTGACGAGGTCACGCCTTCCGCGGGTGATATTCAGCAAAGCCGCTTTTCTAGTTCGACCCAGTTAGATCATGACAGCTTTTCTCCCAAATTTGGCTGAGCCGCACAGTTTTTCCCTGACGGAGAGACTCCTGTTTCTTGCATTGGCTGCCGCATCGGTCTACGGATTTGTCCGGCGACTCTGGCCAATTGTCAGCAAAATTCTGCACTCGAAGAAGGACCCCGAGTTCCATCTGTTCCCCATCGGCCGGCGC
>Ga0208849_1000832_pt1 | contig 25495 bp, 23 predicted proteins | sample NGESurdeep072012_10_FD_184470 | JGI IMG/M metagenome (GOLD analysis project Ga0208849, IMG submission 184470) | Arctic peat soil microbial communities from Barrow, Alaska - NGEE Surface sample 53-3 deep-072012 (SPAdes) | ecosystem: Environmental > Terrestrial > Soil > Wetlands > Peat ... | reverse complement strand
TGCGCAGCCAGTCCCGCTTGCGCTGCCGGCCCCGCTTGCGCGGCGAGCCATTGCGTCGCCGCAACCGCCGGCGAGCCCGACGCAATCTGCACCTGTGCCGCTTTCACTTCTTCGGCAGCTTGCGACGTGTAGCGCCCGTCCGTAAAAAGGCGCGCAGACCGGCGCGTCACCGCCAGCGCGGCGCTCGATCCGGTAAATCCGCAGAGATAGCGAATGTCTGGAAGATGTGTGACGAGAAGTCCGGGAAGCCCTGCGCGAGTCAGCTTGCGGCGCAACGCGCTCATGCGGCGGAAGTGGTCCACGCGCTCAGTTTTATCACGGCGGCCTGCATCGGCAGCTCCTGTCCGCTGGCTGGCTCTCTGCGCACCGGCTCCCGCGGAACCGTTGCACTCGGCTCTGCGTAGCAATTACGATGACAACCACGCCGGCAAAATTGTTTCGCGTCGCCCGCTCCATCGCCCTTTCGCTTCCGCTCGCCATCGCCTTGTTGAATCTCTCAGCCCAATCGCAATCGGCGGGCTCAGCCCCGGCTCAGCCGCCAACGCCATCGCAAGCCGACGCCCAACCTCCGTTGCAATTTGAAGTCGCCTCCATTCGCCCGCACCAATCCACGGGCGACGAGCCCTCCGACCGCAAAATGCTTCCCGGCGGACGCTTCGTTGCGACCGCAACTTCCGTTCGCACTCTTCTCCGCATCGCCTTCGGAACTGACAGCATCTCCGGCGCACCCAACTGGGTCGACAACGAGACCTTCGACATCAACGCCACCACCGTCAATCACGCCGAGGTCACCACCCCGCAACAATTCCAGCAACTCATCCTCTCGCTCCTCGAAGACCGCCTCGCGCTCAAGTTCCATCGCGAGGAAAAAGAAGCCCCAGTTTATTGGCTCGAGCTCGAAAAGGCCGGAAAAATCGGCCCAGACCTCAAGCCAAGCACCGTAGACTCGCAGCCCAACATGAGCAGGAATTCCAATGGGTCAAGCGCCGTGATGAAGGTCTCGAAGATGTCCATGACTGATATCGCCGCTGCGCTAAGCCGCCAGGCGGGCCGTGCAGTCGAGGACCATACCGACCTCAAAGGTAATTTTGATTTTCAAATCGAATGGGCGCCAGAGGAGGGTCCCGACTCCACCGTCCCTTCCCTCTTCACCGTCCTTAAAGAACAGCTCGGCCTCAAACTCCAGTCCGCTAAAGGCACCACCGAGACCATCGTTATAGACCAGATCACTCACCCTTCCGCCAATTAGCCACTTCATCGCTTCCTCGTCGCGTAAACGGGGCGCTGCCAACAAGGCAGCCCACCTTCGTTTTGCCGCAGTCGGTTTGCCGCGTTTTCGGCTTGGTGCTAGACTGCGCCAATGGCGACCAAAAAGAACACCAAAAAGAAATCGACCGCAGCGAAGAAAAACAACGCCAGAAAACCTCTCAAGCGGGCACGGAAGCAGCCGGCAAAAAAGAAATCCGCTCCCAACAAAACCGCCAGGAAAAAGGCGCCGACAAAAGCGAAGAAAACGGTCTCGAAAAAGCCCATAGCCCGGAAGAAGGCCCCGGCGAAAGCGCGGAAATCCGCTCCCAAAAAGCCCGTAGCCAAGAAGCGAGCTCCCGCGAAAGCGAAACCGGTGAAGGCTGGAAAACCCAAAGCCAAAACCTCAAGCGCCAAACCCAAAACACGTATCGCCAAAGCCGCTAGGAGGCCGCGACGGAACCAGCCGAGACGCGACAAAGACATTCCCCTCGATTCTCTGGATCTCTCGCCAGATGTCTCGGGATTGGAATCAGGCGATCTGGAAGGCTTATCGAACGAAGAGAGCGCGGATTCAGAAAGTGTCGACGAGTTGCTGGAGGAAGGAAACGCCTTCGAGGCAGGAGTGGTGTGGGGCGTGGAAGACTCCAGAAACCGCGAAGGGCAGGAAGTTCGCACGCGTGAAGTGCCCGAAGACGACGTGCCTCAGGAGTATCTGGACCCGGACTAACTGCGCTGCCCAGCAACGCGACGCAACAACGAAGCCTCGTTAAACTTAAGACGCCCGTCGGGAGACGAAGGCCGGCAAACCGAGTTGGCTTCTCGTTTCGGTTGATACCTGTCCGTCTGTGAGATAACTCCATGCCGACCGTTCGAATCTCCGGAGGAGTCGTGCATGACCTTCCCGCTGATCTCAGAAAAGCGCTTGCGTCCGACGCGAAGGCACTGACTGCCTGGGAAGGCATAACGCCGCTTGCGCGTAACGAGTGGATCTGCTGGACCACCTCCGTCAAGAAAGATGAAACGAGACGGCAGCATGTCGAAAGGGTGTGCGCGGAACTAAAAGAAGGCATGCGGCGCCCCTGCTGCTGGCCGGGCTGCCCGCACAGATGAAACAGACGAATAGGCCGAGGATTCCGTTCAGGCCGTAGCGTCTGTCGCTGAAGGGTACTCCGCGTCGACGGGCCCTTCAGTGAGCGCGTCAGGGGAAAGAATGGGGCGCTTATCGCCAAGGTAGCCATCTGCAAAGATGATGTTGCGGGCGAGGCCAACTTTTTTAAGGCCCGTGATGATAAGGCCGTTCAAATCCATCTCGTGCTTCAACATTCCGTGAAACGCCGAACGCGGATAGCGATGATGGTTGTTGTGGTAGCCGTCGCCGAAGGTGAGCCACGCAAGAATCGTGTTGTTCTTGCTGTTGTTCTTCATATTGAAGTTTTCATAGCCGAACGTGTGGCCCAGAGAATTAACCGCCCAGACTGAATGCTGGAAGAGCACGGTGCGCAGGCAGGCCGCAAAGAAGCAGCCCCACGCGTCAGTTAGTCCTCCAAACGCATAGCCCACAAGCCAGGGAACAGCCACGGAGACCGCCGGCCAGATGTAATGTGTACGTGCGTAGAACTGAATGACGGGATCGCGCACCAGGTCTCGGCCGTAGATGTTGAGATCCGTGACGGTGTCGTCGAACATCCATCCGATATGAGCGTGAAGCAAGCCCCGGAGCGTGTTCTCGTGATCGCAGTGGCCGTCCACAAACGGACTGTGGTTGTCGCCGCAGTTGTCGGTGTGGGAGTGGTGCCGCCGATGGTCGCTGGTCCATGTCAGCAGCGAGCTCTGAAATGACATCGATCCAAATGCGCCCAGCATATAAGCGACCCAGGGTTTGGTCTCAAAGCTTTTGTGCGAGAAATAGCGGTGGAAGCCGACGCCCGTACCCATCCCAACGATGAAGTAGCCAACCGCAAAAGTGATGACCTCGACCCAGTGAATAGGGTGCGAGCGGAACCAGAAAATGCTGGCCACCGACCCGGCCAGAGGAAAACCGATCAGAAACGTATTATCGATGCGCTTCTTCCAGGCCGCCTGACCGGCAATCATGCCAGGGGGCCGGATCAATTCGACGGGTTGGCTCGACCGCGAGATAGCCACTGCGCACGCTCCACTTGTCTAAATTGTCTCAGACGACAGCGTCCGGGGCAACGAGGCTTCCCTCTTGCAGCTTTAGATGGATGAAACAGCCGCCGAGTTACAGGGAAAGGCAGGCGGCGCGGCGCGCACTTGCTGGGAAGTGGTCCACGCACTGAGTTTTATCGGGACGGGATTCGCTAAACTGCTTCTCGCGCCACAGGCTTCTTCTTGCTCGCGTCCACTTCGCCGCCCGCATGCAGATCGCTCTGGCGATCCATCCACTCATCCATTCGGGACCGTTTGAACCTCCAGCGATTTCCCAGCTTGAACGCGGGTACGAACCCGTCCGAGGCGTACTTGTAGAGCGTGTCGGCCGAGATACCAAGGTAATTCGAGGCTTGGCGAATGTCCATGACCTCGCGAATCTCAGGAACCAGCAGGTTGGAACGGATAGCAGCGTTGCGCATGATTGCCTTCCAAAACGTTCAGGATGCAAAGCGGTATTCTTGCGGGCATTGCGCCCGGTACTTCTGTATTTAACCCGACTTGATCGGTTCATTCAAGGAATTTCAGTAAGTTACAGGAATTCAATGGGTTTCTCCCGCGCCCGCTCACCAAGCACACCTGTGGAAAACCCCATTCCCTTGCGCTTGCCTCAGCAGCCGTGCCCAATCCATAGCGCCCGTGAAGCAGATGGTCCAGTCTAATGGCCCGCCCTCACTGTTTCCCATTAGGTAATCCGACTCAGTGGCCCGGCCCTTCCGGATGGATTTGCCGTACCAAAATTGATACACTATACCTCGGTGTCAGAACTAAAACGACTGCCGGCCCGCTTCTACCGCTCCAATGCGGGACGTGAGCCGGTGCGTGAATGACTGAAGGGTCTGGAATTAGGGGATCGGAAGGCGATCGGCAAGGACATCAAAGACGTCGAGTTCTCATGGCCGATCGGCTGCCATTGGTACGCTCACTTGGCAAGGAGCTGTGGAAAGTTCGCAGCAACTTGCCGCGCGGCAGAATCGCACGAATCATTTTCTGTATTGCAGATCAGCAGATGGTTTTGCTCAATGGCTTTATCAAGAAGACCCAGAAGATTCCCCAAGGCGAAATTGAACTGGCGCTCAAGCGCAAGAAGGACGGCAGATGAAAAAGCGCAATGTTGGCTCCTCGTTCGATAGCTGGCTCCGCGAAGAGGGAATCTACGAAGAAGTAACCGCTTCGGCCCTCAAGCGCGTCCTGGCACGGCAGGTCCAAGCTGCCATGAAAGAAAAACAGATGTCCAAAGCTGAGATGGCACGGCGCATGCGCACCAGCCGCGCGGCCCTCGATCGATTGCTCGATCCAGAGTACGACGCGGTTACTCTGAACACGTTGCGCAAGGCAGCCGTAGCTGTGGGCCGCGAACTTCGTCTGGAGTTGGTCTAAACAGGTGAACTCCGACACGCACACACAAAAAAACGGCTTCCCTCCTCGGGAAGCCGTTCTGCTCTTCTAACCCCTGATCCCTGATCCCTGTTCCCTGCTTTTTTCAGTTCTGGTCATCTCGCCGGTGCAGCGTCGGTGGTCCGTCGCCAGAGTCGCCGGAATTGCCGCCAGTCTGCGAGCCAGTTGAACTACCCGAATTGCCCGAGCTATCCGTCGTCGTGCTCGCCCTGCGCAGCGACGGCTTCGCGCCGCCCTTGGTGTCGATCAACCGCCGCTTGTCCTCGATGCGCGCCAGACGAGCCTTCACATCGTCGAACTCCGACGTCGTCACCAGATAATCTTCCCTGGCGGGAAGAATGCGCGCAATCTCCTCCTGGGAGTGCAGAATCCGATCCGGCGTCTGCGGATGGTCGCTGAACGCCTTCGCTACCAGTCCCGGCTTGCGCTTCTCAAGCGCCTGTATCTTCTCAAAGAAGGTGATGAAGGCCTGCGGGTCGTAACCCGACCGGTACATATATTGCACGCCCAGATAATCGGCCTGCGCCTCGAAGTCGCGCGAGAATTGCAGGAACGTAATCGGAATCGCCAGTTGCGCCGCCTCGTAGATCCCATATCCCGCCAGGTCGTACGGCAGCATGATCTCCAGCGGCACCATGCCGATCTCAGCGTAATTCATCCTCGTCATTTCGCGCGCCGCGTGGTGCGCGCAAACGTGCGCAATCTCGTGCGCCATCACGCCTGCCAACTCGGCCTCTTCATCCGCCGCCAGAATCAGCCCCGAGTTCACATAGAAGAATCCGCCCGGCAGCGCCATCGCGTTGATCTCGTCGGAATCGATCACCTTGATCGTGAACGGCACCTTGCAGTCGGAGTTCTTCACGATGTTCTGCCCAATGCGGTTCACATATTCGTCCACCACGGGATCGGTGATGAACTTGGTGCTCTTCTCGATCTCGTCGGCGAACTGCTTGCCCATCTTGATCTCGCCATCGGTCGAGTACCAGTTGCCCAATCCGCGCTTGCCAATCTCGCGATTGCCCACCGCGTTCACGTCTTCAATGCTGCCCGGTTTAATCGGAATCATCTGGCTGCCGGGATCGACAATCTTATCCACGTCAACCGCGACAGGGCCGGCGCAATCGCCGCCTACCGCCGTCGTGCCCGGCTCGGGACCGTCTGCCGTATCTTTTCTATCTTTGTCCTTCTTCTTGTCCTTCTTGTCGGCGTTTTTCCCCGTCTCGCAGGGAGCAAGCTGCGTGCTGCTCGCCGTGGCCGGACTCGAAGTGGATGGGCTGGTCGAAGCCGCTCCGCTTGAACTTGTATTCGAAGACGTTCCCGAGTCTGGTTGCTTCGCGGGCAGCGGCGCATCTCCGCCTACAGATGTGGTGCCGGCAGCCGGCTGTGCGGTTTGCGATGGTTGCTGCGATGCCGTTGGGCTTGCAGCCGGAGTTGCAGTCGAGGTTGTTTGCGCACCGCTGTTACTCGCCGGCGCACTCGCCTGCGCCCACACTCCAACGCCTGCGGCCAGCGCCATTCCAGCCAGAACCGTCACTCTCAGAACCATGCGATCCGTTGCCCTCATGACCTTACCTCCGCCTCCGCGCACGCCTCGCCTTACAGCCCCGCTTCGCTCTATCTATATAGACGCCAGTATGTGCCAATTGGACAGCAAAGGCAAAAACACATTGTCCCGCCCGCGTTCGTCGGCTGGCTTTTCGTCCATTAACCCCATGCGCCCATCAGCCCCTGTCCTTATGTTCCCTGTTCCCCGCCCTCGCTCCTCGCCTTTCTACTCCCTATTCCCTACTCCCTGCACTTCCAGTACAGTGAATAAAACCGCTGGGGAGGCCTTTTGCGGCTAAGATTTCTGTCAGCAGTCTGGATTGCCGTCTGCGGGGCTGCGCTGCTTGCCGCCCAGGCTGCACCTCCATCCCCAAAACCTGCTCCCGCCGCTGCTTCCAAATCCCATAACCACGCCAGGAGGGGCAAGCTCGCCGCACCTTCAGTCGCACCAGCTATCTTCGACGCCACCGGCCTCGGTTCCTCTCTCATCCTCGACAAGAACTGGCGCGTCGGCATCACATCCGACGTCTCGGCTGCTTCACCCACCTTCGATGACTCCGCATGGGCCGTTCGCGACGCTCAACCTTCCATCGGCGAAGTTCCAGACGAAGATCACTCCACGCCTGCCAAGTCACCGGCTGGGGCCGCCAATCTACCTGTCACGGCAACTCCGGCGCGCCGCTACGCATTTTTCCGGCTTCATATACAGCTTGCTCCCCATCATGGGCCGCTCGCCCTGCTCATCGAATTGCCCGTCTCGCACGGCAACTCGATCGAACTCGGCTCCCCCGGGCTAATCCCTGAGGTTTTCGCCAATGGCGTACAGGTCCACCCCGAGGGGCCGCATGGAGACGCTCCCGAGGAATACGAACCAATCTCTCGCCTCTACAACCTCAACCTTGATCCTTCCGAAACCTCGCTGACCCTGGTCGTGCGCGTCATCTACGCCGCCTTCGGCGCGGACGCCTACACAGGCTTCTTCGCCAACCACACGCTTACATTGGGCTCGCCAGATGAACTTGGACGCGAGCTCAATCTCGCATCCAATCGCAGCCTCTTTGAGCGCCTGCTGAACCTCATCTACTCCGTCCTCCTCGCCGTGCTGGCCGCATTTCTCCTCGCGCTCTACTTCTCTGAAGAAGGTCACCCTGAATACCTATGGCTCGCCCTGCATGAGCTGTGCGCGGCGCCCATCGGCTTTATCGAACTGGCGGGTAGCTCCGCGCGGCTCAGCGCCTTTGTCTGTGCCACGCTGGTGCTTCAGCTTCTCGTCATCTCCGCTTATCTCTTCTTCGAATTTCTCGTTGCTTTTCTTTCCCTCAAGCGACGCTGGTACATCCTCTGCCTGCGCTACACCGCTCCGGTTCTCCTCGGTGTCAGCCCAGCGTTGCTCTTCCTCTTTCACCGCGGAGCCATCCCCTGGTTCGTCGCCATCTTTGTCGCCACCGGCCTCTGGATGCTTGGCTGGTCCATTTTCGTCTTCGGCACCCTGATTGCCGCTGCCGTGCGCCGGAACTTTGAGGCTGGCCTTTTCCTCATTCCGCTCGGATTCAGTTTGGTCGGCATCGCCGATTCCGTCATTGGCAACGCAATCAAGGGCGGGACCGGCTCGCCATATGTTTCGCCGCTCACCATGCAAGCCGGACCCATCCCTATCCACATCTCCGCAATCGGCGGGTACGCCGCCATTCTAGTCATCGTGCTCATTGTGTTCTTCCGCTATCTGCGCGTGCAGCGCGATCAGGAGCATGCCACCAACGAGCTTGCCGCCGCGCGTGGCGTGCAGGAGCTGCTCATCCCCCAGGAAAAGCCGGCCACGCCCGGCTTCGAAGTCGATTCCGTCTACAGCCCCGCCAGCGAGGTCGGCGGCGATTTCTTCCATGTGCAGACAATGGGTCGCGAAGGCCTCCTCGTCGTCATTGGCGACGTGGCCGGCCATGGACTCAAGGCCGCCATGAACGTCTCGCTTCTCATGGGCGCATTGCGCCGCGGGTCGGAGCGCCACCCCGCAAGGATTCTCGAATCTCTCAATCGAGTTCTTTCCGGAACCGACAGCTTCACCACCTGCCAGGCGCTTTGGTTCGGCGTTAACGGCGAGGTGGTCATTGCCAACGCCGGTCATCTGCCGCCCTATCTCAACAGCCAGGAGATCGCTCTGCCCGGCAGCCTTCCGCTTGGCGTCCTCGGCGAAATCACATACGAGGAATCCCGCTTCTTCCTCCATCCCGGAGACCGCATTCTCCTGCTCTCCGACGGAGTCGTCGAAGCCCGCCATCCCAACGGCGAGCTCTTCGGATTCGACCGCGTCCGCCAGTTCAGCCAAAAGGCCGCCATTTTCCTGGCCGATGCCGCCAAATCTTTCGGCCAGCAGGACGACATCACCGTCCTCACCGTCCGTCGCGAGGTAGAAGCAGTAAAGCCGAATGCGCCTGCGCCGGTGCTGTCTTCCGACATGAAATGAGACGCACCCGACAGCGAGGTTTCATGCCGTCAACCCCATCCGCGCCGATCAATCCGACTCCCGCAAAATCGCACGCGGTCCCGCTCGCCCTTGAAGGCGTCGCTTTTGTCGCGCTCATCACGGCTGTCGTTTACCTTTTCAAAACCAATTCCGCCGCGCTCCACTGGGCGCAGGGATACAACCCCACTGGCAGCTTTGTGGGTTCCACTCTTGTTGCCGCGCTGCCCATCGTGGTTCTTCTCGGCTCAATGGCCGTTCTGCGTCTCAAGGCTCACGTCGCGGCGCTAGCCGGTCTCGCCACAGCACTGCTCGCCGCCACGCTCATCTTTCACATGCCTGCGCGGCTGGCCTTTTCCGCCGCGGCCTATGGAGCCGGTTACGGCATTTTCCCAATCTGCTGGATCATTCTTCCCGTCATATTTCTCTACGAACTGACCGTCAAAACCGGCCGCTTCGTCACGCTGCAGCAGAGCCTCATCGGCATCACCGCCGACAGCCGCCTGCAATTGCTTCTCATCGCCTTCGCGCTCGGTGCATTTTTTGAGGGAACTTCAGGATTCGGCACGCCAGTCGCCGTCTGCTCCGCCATTCTCATCAGTCTCGGTTTCAAGCCGCTCCAAGCCGCGGGCCTTTCGCTCCTCGCCAACACCGCGCCCGTCGCCTTCGGAGCCACGGGCATTCCACTCGTCGCTCTACACGGCGTCACCGGCCTCGATCTACTTGGCCTTTCGCACACCACGGCCGTCATTCTCCTACCTTTTGACGTACTCATTCCCTTCTGGCTTATCTGGGCCTTCGCCGGATTCGCCGCCATGCTCGAGGTATGGCCCGCGATTCTCGTCGCCGGAGTCTCCTTTGCCGCCGCGCAATATCTCATGGCCACTTACACCGGACCATGGCTCGTAGCCATCGTCGCCGCCGCGACCACCATCGTCATGCTCCTGGCGTTTCTCCGTTTCTGGCAGCCGCGCCGGATTCTCAACGTCGACCTCGAAGACATCACCGGCCAGGCTCGCCGTCATCACGGCCACAGCGCCGCCGCCATCTTCAACGCCTGGCTTCCCTGGCTCGTGTTGAGCCTCACCGTATTTCTTTGGGGACTTCCCCGTATCTCGTCATGGATGGACGTGCGCTCCACCATCAAATTTCCCGTCATCGGACTCCACAACGCCATCCAGCGCGTTCCACCCGTCGTCGCCGCCGCCACCAAAGAAGCCGCCGTATTCAATTTCAACTGGCTCACCGCCACCGGAACCGCCATCCTGCTCGCGGCGCTCATCGCCGGCTTGCTGATGGGGCTTTCTTTCCGCGCGCTCGCCGCGTCGTTCGCGCAAACCATCTTCAAGATCCGCTACACCTTCGTCACCATCGCCGCCATGATGGCGCTCGGCTACATCACGCGCTATTGCGGACTCGACGCCACCCTCGGCCTCGCCTTTGCCCGCACCGGCGCGCTCTATCCATTTTTCGGCACGCTCATTGGATGGCTAGGCACTGCCTCGACCGGCTCCGACACATCTTCCAACGTCCTCTTCGGCAGCCTTCAGGTCATCACCGCGCGCCAGATCGGCGTATCGCCCATGCTCATGGCCTCGGCCAACTCAGCCGGCGGTGTAATGGGCAAGATGATCGACGCAGCCAGCATCGTAGTCGCCAGCACCGCGACCAACATCTATGGCCAGGAGGGGTCAATCCTGCGATTTGTCTTTTTCCATTCGCTCGCGCTAGCAGCCCTCGCCGGAATCGCCGTCACTCTGCTCGCCTACGTTCCGCTTCTGGCGTCGCTTGTCGCGCACTGAGACCAGTCTGAATACCGACCACTGATCACTGTCCTGTTCTATCATCAGATTTCCAATGAACTCCGCCAACCCATTTGCAGCGCCGTCCCCAAACACTCGCGTTGCACCGCGTCTCCGCCTGCTCTCAATCTTCGACGACGCCGCCGGAAATCTCCGCAACAAAGTCATCGGCATCTACGGCCTGCTTTTTCTCTTTAACGTCGCAGCCTGGCTCTGGGCCGTCGTCGCCTTCCGCCACTTCCCGCTCCTGCTCGGCACCGCGCTGCTCGCCTACAGCTTCGGCCTGCGCCACGCCGTCGACGCCGACCACATCGCCGCCATCGACAACGTCACGCGCAAGCTCATGCAGGAAGGCAAGCGCCCCATCGCCGTCGGCCTGATGTTCTCGCTCGGCCACTCCACCATCGTCGTCTTCGGCTCGGTCTTGATCGCCGCCGCAGCACTCGCCCTCCAGCATCACGCCCTTTCTCATCACATCGGCGCAGCCCGCGACATCGGTGGCCTAATCGGCACCCTCGTCTCGTCCCTCTTCCTCTTCGCCATCGCCATCGTCAACATCGTCGTGCTCGTCAGCATCTATCGCGCCTTCGCCCGCGTTCGCGCCGGCCAGGCCTACGTCGATGAAGACTTCGATCTCCTCCTCGCCAACCGCGGCTTCCTCGCCCGCCTCTTCAAGCCAATGTTCGCGCTCATCCGCCGCAGTTGGCACATGTACCCGCTCGGCGTCCTCTTCGGCCTCGGCTTTGACACCGCAACCGAAATCGGCCTTCTCGGCATCTCCGCCGCCGAAGCCTCGCGCGGACTTCCCCTCGGCTCCATCCTCGTTTTCCCAGTCCTCTTCGCCGCCGGCATGTCGCTCATCGACACCACGGACAACATCCTCATGCTCGGCGCCTACGGCTGGGCCTTTATCAAACCAGTGCGCAAGCTCTACTACAACCTCACCATCACCCTTGTCTCTGTCGTCGTCGCTTTGGTCGTCGGCGGAATCGAAGCTCTCGGCCTCCTCGCCGGCCAACTCCATCTCACCGGCAGCTTCTTCGCCGCCATCCTCAAGCTCAACTCGAGCTTCGGAACCCTCGGCTACCTCATCGTCGGACTCTTCGCTCTCAGTTGGATCGTCTCCATCGCCATCTACAAATGGCGTCGTCTTGACGACCTCGAATATTGACGAACTCGAATTCAGCGACTGACCGCGGCCACGAAGCGCTGGGCGGCCAAGTAGCGCCGGCGTCCCGCCGGCTGTCGTGCCGGTGTCCTCGCCCGCACTCCCCGCTCCCTTGCTCCGTTAGTCCATGGTTTTTCCCGGCCCCCCTACCGCTTTTCAGCTCTTGCGCTCCCGTTGGCTTTATGGCTTATTATTGTGCTTTCGGAATCATGCATGTGGGCCCCCGCCCTATAAAATGAGGCTCGGAAAGCTGTGAGCGACCCCGAACGCAAGCGGATTCTGATTGTCGATGACGATCCCTCCCACCTTGAAATCTACGGGATGATCGTTGATCGCGCTGGCTACTTCCCGGTCCCGTTGCTTGTCCGCTTTGCCGGGCCCGAGCCTCTCCCGGAAGAGCTAGTCGACGCGATTCTTCTCGATTACACGCTCTATTCAGTAAAGACTTCTCCTGAGATTGCGCAGCATCTAAACGAGAAGTACCCGCTGGCTCCAATTCTTGTACTTTCGGACCTCTGGAACATGCCTGAAGACATCCAACCATACGCCTCCGATTTTGTCCGCAAAGGCGAGCCCGAGAAGCTGCTGAATGCACTTCGCAGATTATTCGCATCTTATGGCAATGGAGTTCCGCCCCAGAAAGACGAGCCCGAAAAGACCGGCTAAGAGATAACTGGAATAGATTTCACTGGCGCCGGCATTCCCTATCCTGCTGTTGAGGTTCACAGACTTTGAGCGAGGCAAAAATCCAAGGAGCGAGGCGTGGAAAAGGGCCCACTAAGCGTGCTTCTTTCCCCTCTCTCATCGCCCGCGCCCTCCGAACGCCGCCCCGCCGCCCGATCAGCAGCCTCGCGCTCACCACGCTGCTCTCCTGGGCGCTCCTACCCTCCTCGATCCTGCTCCCCGGTCAATCGAAGCCGTCAGAGTACTCGGTAAAAGCCGCTTACCTGCTCAATTTCGGCAAATTCATGCGTCTCTCGCCCGGCGCAAAATTCAATGCCAATGACTTCAATATCTGCGTCGTTGGCGACAATCCATTCGACGGCTCTCTCTACCAGATCACAGCCGGCGAACAAATTGACGGCCGCCCGGTGCGCGTTGTTCTGCTCGAGAAAACGGATCTGGACAAACCGGAACTTGAGAAACCGGCTTTTGGTAATCCGGATTCGCGGCAATGCGCGATTGCATATTTCAGCATCTCTGAAGAAAAACGGATGGATCAGGACCTCGCGGCTTTTCGGGATTCCGACACGCTGACCGTCAGCGATGCGCCGGATTTCCTGAAGCGCGGCGGCATGATTCAGTTATTGTTGGTATCGAATCACGTCCGTTTTTCCGTCAATCTTGACCCGGTCAGGCGCACCCATCTCAGCCTCAGCTCCGAATTGTTGAGAGTTGCCGCTTCGGTTTCCGGCAATCGCACCGGCGAGGTGCTGCCGTGAGCTTCTGGAACGACCAATCCATTGCCCGCAAGATAACGCGCATGAATCTCACGGTCTGCGGCATCGCCTTGGCCGTCGCCTATGTGTCGTTCCTCATGTATGACCTCTACACTTTGCGCCAGGCTCTGAGGACGGATCTCGACACCGAGGCGCAAATCATCGGGTCCAATTGCGAGGCTGCCCTGCTGTTCGATGACCCTCAGGCTGCGCAAACCACGCTTGCAGCATTGCGCTGGTCGCCGCACGTGCTTGCCGCAACAGTATTCACGGCGAACCAGCAGCCCTTCGCCTCCTACACTCGCCATGATTCCAGCAGCTTCCACCTGTCTTCGCGCCTGGCGCAAGGCGAAGTGTCAGGTTACTGGTCGCGCGGAGATCAGCAAATTCTCTTCGGGCGCCGCATCGAGTCGCAAGGACAGGCGATCGGCTCCGTGTATATCCTCGCCGAGACTACCGATGTGGCCCACCGCGCACGCCAGTTCGGCCTCCTGTCAGCCGGTATTCTCATCATTTGCTACATCGTGGCGCTCGTGGCCACTATCACAACCAGAAAACTAATCTCCAGCCCCTTGACCGCTCTCGCACAAACGGCAAAGGTCGTTTCGCGCGAAAGAAACTACTCTGTCCGTGCCGAGTCGCCCGGCGGCTCAGACGAAATCTCGCTGCTCATCAGGTCTTTCAATGAAATGCTCGAACAGATTGAGCACCGCGACTTTGCGCTCGAAGACTCGCGCCGCGGGCTGGAGCGGAAGGTGCAGGAACGGACAGTGGAACTTCAGGCGGCCAATCAGGAACTTGAGGCGTTTTCGTATTCAGTGGCCCACGATCTCAGGGGTCCGTTGCAGCAAATCACAAATCTCGCATTCCTGTTGCAGCATTCAGCCGAGATGCCGCAAGAAGGCGACTCCTCAAAGCTCGTATCCCAGGTGATGGCTGGAACTCGGAGGATGTCAACGTTGATTGACGACCTCCTCAACCTATCCAGGGCCACGAGCTCGCTATTGCATTACGGTCCCGTCGACATGAGCCGCATGGCTGAGTCGATCCTGGAGCGGCTGGCGGCAGACAAGGGTGACCGGACCGTTGAGATCATCGTTAGTCCAGGTGCCAACGCAATCGCCGACGAAGGCCTGATTATGGTTGTGCTTGAGAACCTGCTCGGAAACGCGTGGAAATATACCTCAAAAAGCAACCCGGCCAAAATCGAGTTCGGCTTCAGCGAAACAAAAGACGAGGTGATCTTTTTCGTCCAGGACAATGGCGTCGGTTTCAACCCGAACTACGCAGACCGGCTGTTCCGGCCCTTCCAGCGCCTTCACTCCCACGTGGACTTTCCAGGGACCGGAGTGGGCCTGGCAACCGTGCAGCGCATTATCGCCCGGCACCGCGGAAGAGTGTGGGCGGAAGGAACTCTTGATCGGGGCGCAAAGTTCAGCTTCAGCTTGCCCTACCAGCTTCCCGACGAAGGCTCGGGAGAAAATACACCGCGTGGCCAACCGTAGCACATGTAACGTGCATCAAATGCTCTAGTTAGCTTACGAGAATTTTCCCCGGCGTCCCTCCCCCAGGGACACCTTTTTACGGGTCTCGATACGGGCCATAGCGCAAAACCTGAGAGGTTGTAGATTGATCCAGCGTGCGGACAGGGATTCAGGCCAGTGCGCCCCGCTTCGCGGTTCCCGGTGCGCCCACCGGTGTGAGTTGCCGCGCCGGGCATTGCGCTCGGCTGGCACGATTATGGCTGGCATGATTTTGGCCGTTCTGTTCGCAGCGAGTTCGGCAGCCGCCGCCCAGAACGGAAGCGGCCAAAACCAAAAAACTAAGCCTGCCGACAACGACTCCCAGCAAAAGCTGAAGCAATTGAGCCTCGAACAATTGGGCCAGCTCGAGGTCACTACGTTCAGCAAGACGCCGACTCCGCTGCGCAATACGCCGGCCGCTCTCTACGTCATTACACGCGAAGAAATCCTCCGCTCCGGCGTGACCACGATCCCCGACGCTTTGCGTCTGGCGCCCGGCGTTGAGGTCGGGCGCCTCAGCTCGACGACCTGGGCTGTAAGCATTCGGGGACTCCAGAACAACTTTTCCAAGTCGGTTCTGGTCCTGATCGATGGAAGAAATGTCTACACCCCCCTCTTCGCTGGCGTTTACTGGGACGTGCAGGATCTGCCGCTCGAAGACATCGATCGCATTGAGGTGATCCGCGGTCCCGCCGGCACCATCTGGGGACCGAACTCCGCAAACGGCGTGATCAACATCATCACCAGCAACGCCGCGGATTCCAAGGGCGTGCAGGCCTCGGCATTGGCCGGCAACGTCGACCATACGATCGATGATCTACAGATTGGCGCCGGATCGGGCAACACAAATTTTCGGATGTTTGGCCGGGGCTTCGAGCGCGCTTATGAGTACCATACCGACGGCATTAACGATGACACCTGGCCCGAGGAGCGCCTCGGGTTCCGCGTAGATCGAAATTTAGACCACAATAAAGACGCCAAAGACACGGCAGGCATGATGATCGAGGGCGATCTCTACAAAGGGACTTCGCCGCACATCGTCGGAACCGCCGTCAGTAACGACCAGACATCCGGTGGCGACGTGAACTTTCGCTATCAAACGGTGCGGGCAGACGGCACGGGGCTGACTGCACAGGCATATTTCGATCGCACTCTCCGTACCCACGGCGTCATCGGCGAGACCCGTAACACCATCGACCTTGATTTGGTTGACCGCTTCAAGGCGGGTGATTCAAACCTGCTCTCGATCGGTGCTGGTCTGCGCTGGAGTCCTTACAACGTCATCTCTACCGTTGCCGGGGAAGGGGTGGTCCCGCCCACTGGAGTGGATCACATCTATACCGGTTTTCTGCAGGACGAGATCCGCTTCGGGCAAACAGTGAATCTGACCATCGGCGCAAAGCTGCAGCAGAACAACTACAGCGGGTTCGATGCTCTGCCATCCGGGCGTCTGCTCTGGTCACCCAACGACAAGCAATCGCTGTGGGCAGGCATCACGCGCTCGGTCACCACGCCATCCGACATCGAAGAAAACTTCCTGCTTCAGGGCACAACGCCAACTCTGGTAATTCAGGTGCTCGGCGATCACCAGTTCAAGTCGGAAGAGGTCCTCGGCTATGAGTTGGGCTACAGGGGAAGCGTAAGTTCGCATCTTTTCGTCGATGTATCCGGCTTCTGGAATCAGTACAGCCGGTTGCAGAGCTTTGGACCTGAAGTAATTTCGAAGACCGGCAACACGACTACCATAACCATTCAATACACAAATCAGATTAGCGGCTCCGCCTCCGGATTTGAGATCGCCCCACAGGTCGCGATTAGCTCGTTCTGGCGGCTGAACCTGGCCTATTCGTATCTCAATTCGGACTTCGCGGCGGACGGACCGACGTCGAACATCAGCGACAGCGGTTCGGTGAGTACATATGACAAATCATCCCCGAAACACCAGGTATTTCTGCAGTCCCTGATCGATCTCCCCTGGAAATTTCACTTCGACCAGACCTATCGGTTCATCAGCGCCTTGCCGGCGCAAAAAGTTCCCGCCTACCAGACAGCCGACCTTCATCTCTCACGCCAGCTGGGGAGCAATTTCCTGATCGAGGTTGTCGGGCAGAATCTCTTCCAGGCTCATCACTACGAATGGGGAACGGGCGATCCGAACCAGCCTCCCGTCGACATCGAGCGCGCCGGCTATGTGCGGCTTTCATTCCACGCTTCCAAAGTCAAATAACTATCCTCGTACTCACAGACCCCCTTATTACCCTTCGCGCGGCGCGGATGGGCGTTCGTCCCTCGACGGCGATCCGGCCCCTCCTTCTCACGCAGGGAGCAATACTGCACAGACCTGCCGAGTGAAGACCGCTATTCTGAGGGAAATCTTGGGAACTGTGAGGTGAAAGATGCTCGACCTATTGAAATCAAGCTTCCCCCATCGGCACAACGTCAACGGGAGTCACGATTCAATCTGCACAACATGTTTGGCCACAGTAGCCACGGTCCGGGACGAGTGGGAACTGACTAGCCATGAATCGGCCCACGTATGTGATCCGACAAACCTCTTTCGAATCAGCTATGCTTCGTTGCCACGTTCCAGGTTTGTTATGTGGTAGCTCCGAAAGGGCGACCAGATCTTCGAACGTCGTGCGATCTATGGAGGAGGACTGGAAGGAGTACCGGCTCGTGTCCGGCACTCGAATTCACCGCTCACCGTTCAAGAAGGATCAATTCGTGAAGATAACGGGCCGAGCAATGAGAGCAAAAGCTATACACGCCGCGCCTCTCTCGACTGGTCAGAATCGCACCTTCGCTCGACACCGCTGTCGATATAAAGAATGCCGCACGGCGTCGAGCCCAGGAATTGCCAGATTCAGGATGACGGCTCCACTCAGGAGTCAGGGATGTCAGGCCTCGTTTGCGAGGCAGGTGCCATGGCGAGATTGGAGCGTCCCGCTCACTGTGGTTCAATGTGCTCAGACATCCGTCCGGATCACTCTTAGGATCATGAGTAGAGAAGAAGTGGGACAGTCGTTACAAGGGCGAGTCCGCTTCCTCTAGCGACGGAGGTTTCATCATGGAAACAATCTTGATCGTTCTACTGGTGCTCTTTCTTATCGGTGGTGGTGGCTGGGGATATTCGCGGTGGCGCCGGAACTAACGCGCCTGCCGATTCGAAACCTGTTGTTTGATCCCATTCGCGGGGCGCCCGAGCGAGTATCGGCTCCAAATCCGTCCCGCTAATTCACCGCTCACCGTTCAAGGAGGAACAATTCGTGAAGAAAACGGGCCGGGTCAAGAAGGAAAAAGCCATTGTCGCCTCTGTAAGAAAAGAGATGGACAGGCCGCGACTGACGGAGTCGGTTCGCAACGGTCTCAGCGTCACGGCAGCACAGGCCGCAGAAAAACCTGCTGCCATCTCTGCGCGAGCGTGAATCTCTGTCCTCTGCGTGCCCGCGACTTTCAACTGCAATTGGCTCAATTCCGCCCGTGCTATGCGCGCCTGGCAGGCGTCGATCGAGTTCGTGCAGTGCCCGAAGAAGGCACAGCGGCCGAAGAAGGAGGTTTCTCGGGAAGACTCTCGGAAAACCGATCAAGCAGGACCGCATTCAACAGCGACTTGTGAACCTTGATGCGCCCGTTGTATTCAATAAACCCAAGCTTGCGAAATCGATTCATGAAGAAGCTCACCCGTGAGCGGGTGGTGCCGATCATCTCCGCCAGCGTCTCCTGCGAGATCTTGGGGATGTATTGTTCCGGTTCGCCCGGCTTGCCAAATTCCGCCATTAACAGCAGTATCCGCGCAAGGCGCTTCTCACTCGAGTTGAAAAGCTGATCGACCAGGTCCGCCTGAATGCGCATGCTGTGTTCCAGCAGAAACTTGAAGAACAGCTCGGAAAAGCTGTTTTCCTCGTGCATCACATTAATCATCTCTCCCCGGGTGATTCTGAGAGCGGTGCAGGCGGTAATGGCAGTGGCCGAGGCCAAACGCAACCCAGGCATCGCCGCGAGCGCCTCTTCGCCGACAAAGTCGCCGGCGGAGACCAGTGCGATGGTCGCTTCCTTCCCAGTGGCGGAAACAACCGTGACTTTTGCCCGGCCCTGCTGAAGATAAAAAACCGCGTCTGCGGGATCTCCCTGCGAAAAGAGGGCATCCTTCGGCGCGAATTCGATGACTTTTCTCCCCAGGCCGGCGTTCGCCAGAAATGCGGCGGCATCGAATCGGGGCTTTTCGGGTATAACCATTGAGGGCCTCCTTGCGGTTGCGGCCTTCGTAGGGTGACCCCTGGAGGGGTACACGCCCACGTGGCGTCAGTTTACAGAGCAGATGGGTGATAAGTAAAGAATCATCTGTTGCACCAGGGGGGTACCGGGATGTGGGATCTTCTGCCTCAACCAAGCGCCCGTTGCGCCCTGCGCGGTTCCACACTTCAATCAAACTTCACCACGGGATTCCTCCGGCGGCGGCTAATCCGATCAAGTTTGCTCATCTTTTCAGAGATCTCTCAAGTACTCTTAGATCGCATGGCGTCCCATTGAGTATGATGAATCCCGTTGAGAATCTCACCACAGAAGAAATCGCCCCGAAAGTGCCGTAGCGACAAGTGCTTTATGCTCAATGCTAAAGCGTCGGGAGTAAGGAGAGAACGGAACCGATGATTCCTCCACATAAGGCGCGTGAATTGGCCCGCAACCTCGTCGCTTCCGAAGGGGATGCAGCTACGACGCCCCTTCTCACCGAACCGGCAACTGTGCGGGCATACGAGAGGCTGCGCCGGCAACTTGGCGCACCCGTGGGTATTGATGCCTTTCAGGCGCTCGCTTCTCGTGCCCTGGCTCTCGCTAAATCGGAATCTCCCCGGCTCAGCGCCGTGCAGGTAACGGGGAATGGTGGCTTGCGCGGTCTCGGCGAAGTCGAATCCGAGATGAACGCGGATGAGGCCGGCGAGGCCGGAATCATCCTGATTGCGCAACTGCTCGGGCAGTTTCTTACCTTCCTTGGCGAGGCAACAACGCTCCGTCTGATTGAAGATTTACGCCTTCAGGTTGACGCCGGGACAAAGTCGGCCACAACCAACGTGGACACGACAAACTCGGCGGCCGATGGCCCGGCAATAGCTGCGGCTTTCGAAGACCTTTTGCTGGAAATTGACGAGTTGAGGAGTGTGAGCAACCGCATTGAAACCCTGGCTGACAAGCATCCCGGCATGGAAAATGGACTCGCCGTAGTTGCGGCAAACATACGCAATATTGCCACTGTTTTAGACATTTTTGCGCTGGTCCGAAGTAAGGCTGGGGGCTCGCAGGAAGACGGACCTAACCCAGAAACGAATCATCGTTACATGAATTGAGTTTCGCCGGCGGTGCATCCAGAGCGGTATTCGATGTTGAACACTCAACCGTCGGTCGCTTGCGGAAGGACAGAATCGCCGGCCTGATCCTCTTACGAACCGTATTGCGGCAATCGCAACTTGCTACCTTGAACGATATAGGGTTGAAAATGACGGCTGCCCCGGGAATGCGAGATTTGGCCCGCAGACTTCTTGCTTACGAAGCCGTTGCGGCCAAGAGATCCGAGCCTGTCGAGTCCCCGACCCTTCGCGTCTATGAGAAGCTACGCCAGAGTCTTAGTGGATTCGCGGGAATATCGGCTTTTGAGTCCCTCGCTTTTCGCGCTTTGATGCAAGCCAAGTCGGAAGCTCCCGAGCTTTGGGCGGTGCAGGTCGCAGCGGGTGGATCTTTACAGGGCCTGGGCGAGTTTGAACCTCAAATCGAAATGGACAAGGATCTGGCTGGCGAGTTTCCGGGTGACGATGGAGGAATCATTCTCATCTCTCGCTTACTCGGCCTGCTTCGTATCTTCCTTGGCGAAACGCTAACGTTAAGCCTGCTGCGGGCTAAGTGGCCAGAGGCGGCCCTCAACGATCGCAATTCTATGCATGGGAGAAAAGCGTGAGCACTGAAGATAAAGTGGAGATCAATAAGCTACCCACCGGAGTTCCGGGCCTCGACGAAATCGTCGGCGGCGGCCTTCCGGAGTTCTCGTTCAACATCATCGCGGGCGCCCCCGGAAGCGGCAAGACGACGCTGGCTCACCAGTTCGTGTTTGCCAATGCGAGCTTGGAACGCCCTGCTCTCTACTTCACTGTCCTCGGCGAATCCGCCATCAAAATGCTGCGATACCAGCAGCAATACACCTTCTTCGATCCCGCCAAGCTGCCCGACTCCATCCGCTTCATCAACCTGAGCCAGGTTGTTCTGGAGAAGGACCTGGGCGCGGTCCTGGAGGAAATCACCAAAGAAGTTGAAAAGGCTAACCCCGCCGTCGTCGTTGTGGATTCCTTCCGCACCATGGTCCGCAAACCGCAAAGTGATATGGAGCTGCAATCGTTCATTCAGCGGTTGGCCCTGTTTCTGGCTAGTTGGCAGGCTACAACTTTCCTCATCGGTGAATATGCAGAGGACGAGTTACGCGACAATCCCATCTTTACCGTCGCCGACGGGCTGTTGTGGCTGCGCCAAACGGCGGAGCGAAATTCAATTGTGCGCAAGTTGCAGGTTATAAAACTGCGCGGCCAGGATTCCGTGCCAGGGCTGCACACATTCCGCATAACCGACGCCGGTGTGCAAGCCTTCTCGCGCACGTTTGGGCTGACCGCACGCAAGAGAAATCCCCCCGGCGACCGGCGCCTTTGCTTCGGCATTCCAGAGTTGGACAAGATGCTGGGTGGTGGCGTGCGCGAAGGCGATAGCGTCCTCGTGGCAGGGTCTTCGGGAACCGGGAAATCTGTTCTGGCAACCCAGTTCATTGCGGAAGGCATACGCCATGGGGAACCGGGAATCGTGGCTGTCTTTGAAGAGCGCCCTGAAGCGTATGCGGAGCGGGCCACCAGTTTGGGTTTGGATCTGGAAACGCCCCAGAAAGACGGGCAGCTCACAATCCTTTATCTCCGTCCCCTCGATCTGTCGGTGGATGAAACCATGCACTCGATTCTCGATGCAGTGCAGAAGATCGGCGCCAAGCGCCTGGTCATCGATTCGCTGGCGGGCTTTGAGATGGCTCTGGCACCCGGCTTCCGCACTGACTTTCGCGAATCCCTCTATCGCATGATCTTCGCTCTCACTGGAATCGGGGTAACGATTGTAAGTACTGTAGAAGTGGATGAGTCTTTTACCGAATTTCCCTTCAGTACCTACTCAATTTCTTTCCTCACCGATGACATCATTCGGCTGCGCTATGTATCCATCGATGGCCAGCTTCGCAAGATTTTGGTGGTGATCAAGATGCGGGGTGGAAATCACGCCAAGGATATTCGCGAATATGAAATCACGTCCAGCGGCGTGGTCATTCTCGGCGAACGCCTCACAAATTATCAGGCTCTTATCAGCGGACTTCCCGTGCATTTCTCCCCATCCGGCTCGAAGGAAGAGCCTTCACGGTAGCCGTCAATCGGAATCGATCGGTCTACAGAAGATGATGCGGTCCCAGGAGTTTCCGCGGCGAGCATGGCGGATTCTTCTCGCCACCGCGCCACGCTCTTTAATTGCAGACCACTCATCGCGACGCAGCGGTAGGCCTTCGGGCGGTCGGGATAACTTCCAATCGGTCAAACTGCAAAGGCCCGACCGGGTTACCGTGTGCAGTCACCCCCGCAAGGGACACGACCGCCCATGTTGAACTCATTCTGCGCCGGACACTTAACCGGGCGCCGCGAATCACGAACCCATCTACTAAAACACTAATCACAAACCACTAACCACTAACCATTAATCACTAAACACTGTTTTTCGGCAGCGGCACATCCTTGCCCAAAGCGGTCGCCAAGGCAATCTGGTGATCCTGTTCGTCTATCAGGATCTTCCGAATTTGCTCGCCTATCGCATATTCCCCCAGCTCTTCGCATTGGCTCACTCGCAGACGATAGTTTTTGATCGTCTCGGTCTCGTTGTCGAGATCGAACTGCAGCATATCGGTGGCTTTCTCTGAGGTCTTCACCGGCTTCGGCACAACCACCGGCATGCCGCCCAGGTAATCGATCTGCTCGGAGATGATCAGCGCATGGTTCAATTCCTGCGCTGCGTGAACCGCAAGTTCAGCCGCGATGTTCATGTACGCCGCGCCCTTGATCACCTGCGAGTAAACCACGTATGCGATGATCGCCTGATATTCACGCGCCAGGTCCTCATTCAATAAATCGATGAGCTGAGAACGGGATACTTTCTTAGAATCTCCTGCAATCGGTTTACCTTTCAAGACGTTTTCCTCCGGGATCAAAATTTGGAATCGTTGTAGTCGTTGTTTCGAATCGCCTCAAATCGCCGCTTCTCCGTTTCGAATCGACGCGATTTTTGGCCTGCGCACAAACACCACACAAACCCTTAGATGCACTCCGCAACTGCCGCGCATTCAGCATAGCAGCCGAGTCGACGCCCGCCTGTCACAAATGGAACACTAAGCAACCAGCCTACTTCCCCCACGGTCCCTGCGTTTCTATTCCCTATTCCCTGCTCCCTATTCCCCGTTCACTGTTCCCTGTTCCCTGTTCCCTAATCCCTGTTCCCTGATCCCTGATCCCTGCTCTTTTGATATAACAAACAAGCATGTCTCCATCCGCCCGTTCCGTCCGCTCGCCGCGCGTCGTCAGCATCGCCGATCTCCGCGCCATCGCCCAACGCCGCGTGCCCAGCTCTGTCTTCGATTACCTCGATGGCGGCGCAGAAGGCGAAGTCACCCTGCGCGAAAACTGCCGCGTCTATGAGGACGTCACCTTCCGCCCCCGCCACGCCGTCGCCTTCGACCATTGCAACCTGCGCACCAGCGTCCTCGGCTTCGATCTCGCTCTCCCGTTCCTGCTCGCTCCCGTCGGCTACAGCCGCCTCATGCACCCCGTTGGAGAGGTCGGCGCCGCCCGCGCCGCTGGCAACGCCGGCACCGCCTACATTCTCTCCACCATCTCCGGCCACAAGCTTGAAAACGTAAAAGCCGCCTCCACCGGCCCCGTTTTCTATCAGCTCTATCTCATGGGAGGTCGCGGCGCCGCCGAGGCCGCCATTGACCGCGCCCGCTCCGCAGGCTTTTCCGTGCTCGTCGTCACCATCGACACTTCCGTCTCCGGCCTTCGCGAGCGCGATTTCCGCAACGGCATGAAGGAGCTCGTCAGCGGCAGCCTCTTCCAAAAAATTCCCTACCTGCCGCAAATCCTCTCGCGCCCCGGCTGGCTCATCGGCTTTCTGCGCGACGGCGGAATCCAGCCGCTCCCCAACGTCGTCATCCCCGGCCGCGGTCCCATGCCGCTCATCGATGTTGCCGTCGCCCTCGCCGAATCCGCCGTTACCTGGGCCGATCTCGCCTGGATTCGCGAGCACTGGCGCGGTCCCATCGTCGTCAAAGGCGTCCTCACTGCAGACGACGCGCGCCGCGCCGTCGATCAAGGCGCAGCGGCCATATCGGTTTCGAATCACGGAGGCCGCCAGCTAGATTGCGTTCAATCTTCTCTGCGCGCATTGCCAGAAATTGTCAGCGCTGTCCAAGGTCAGACTGAGATCCTTCTTGACGGAGGCATTCGCCGCGGCACAGACATCGCCAAGGCCCTCGCGCTCGGCGCGCGAGCCGTACTCTGCGGCCGCGCCTACGCCTACGGCCTCGCCGCCGCCGGAGAAGCCGGCGTAAACCGCGCCATCGAAATCCTCCGCACCGACCTCGACCGCACCCTGCGCCTCCTCGGCTGCCCCTCCGTCACTGACCTCGACCGCTCCTACATCAACATCCCAAAATCCTGGGACGCAGACTGAGCAGAATCGGCGAACAGCGGGCCGCGCTTCGCGCGGGCCGCCACCGACAATCGCTCTCGCCCGACGAAAAAGGGCCGACAGATCACCGGCCCTCTCTTGAATCCGTAAGTCCCGCAGGCGCAGCTATACGTTCTTGAATCCGTTCGTATATCCCTTCACGAACGACTCGCGGAACTGCTGCCTGAATTGATCCTTGTCCATGCCCTTCGGAATTTTCGCGTGTTCGTATTCACCGTTTTCCGTCGGTTTGAACTTCTTGCCTTGGGCAGCGTCTGCCTGACCCTTGTTGAATCCCGCGGCATATCCCTGGCGGGCGACCATGTTGGGCGAACCGTTCTCGGGATAGGCCAAATCGTAGCCCCGCGGCGCCTTCCAGTCAGACGAATCGTTCGACTGCGTTGTCGTCGTAGTAGTCGTCTGGTCCTTTGTAGTGGTGCTCTGATCCTGCGCCTGCGCCAATAGGCTGCCACCCAGCCATAGCGCACACGCCAAGCCTGCAAAACCAATCTGTCGATGAATCATTCTAACGGTCATTTCAGTCTCCTCGTGAATGGAAGCTAACACCGTGCTCGTCCATTGGCTGGTCAATCTAGCTCTCGGGATCGCTGTTTCACTGGTCAGGCTCGCGAGCCTGACACGGCCCCGATCGCGAAGGGTGGGAACGCACCAATCTCTATTCGGCTGTCATCCGGAGCGAAGCGTTTTTCAGCGACGTCGAACGACCTGCTTCTGTCTTTCGGTGTTTTGAAGGGGCTCGGCTTCAGCCGTGCCGCAAACCGTCCGCCCATTTTTTTGAGAAATAAAGTACGCGGCGAAGCCGCGCTCAAATCTCTATTCGGCCGTCATCCTTCTATGAAAAAGGACGCACCTGTCCAGCGGTATTTGCGAATAGTTGCCGACAGACTTCTATGAAAAAGGGCGCACCTGTCCAGCGGTATTTGCGAATAGTTGCCGACAGACTT
>Ga0208849_1000831_pt1 | contig 25496 bp, 19 predicted proteins | sample NGESurdeep072012_10_FD_184470 | JGI IMG/M metagenome (GOLD analysis project Ga0208849, IMG submission 184470) | Arctic peat soil microbial communities from Barrow, Alaska - NGEE Surface sample 53-3 deep-072012 (SPAdes) | ecosystem: Environmental > Terrestrial > Soil > Wetlands > Peat ... | reverse complement strand
TTGTACGCTGGGGTGGACGAGGGCGCTCTTACAAGCAGCCGACGACATCGGCATTGTGCGGCCTCGCACGCTCGAGATTCAGACGCCGGTCACCCAGACACTTAGTCTCACCTCGCGGGCTTGTCACCGGCGACCCCGCCATCGACAATCCCCGACAAGCATTGACGTCATGGACCCTCGTAGGACGGCAGATCGAAGCGGTGGACGGCTGTGGGGTGTCCGGCCATAAATGGATTGAGCCAGTTGGAGACGACCGGCCCGATGGGCCTGGCATTGGTGACCACGTAGTAAGTGGCGCCAGGGAAGATCGCCAGAACGGTGGCGGGGTCCGTCAGGGGTGTTGTGACCTCGACGTTCCCTCCCCTCCGTCGCCTGAGGCGGACACTGCGACCGTGGAGTTTCTCGCCGACGCTCGCCACCCAGTAATCGCGGTTGTGGGTCCACTGGATCTCACGGACGCGCTCACCCATGAAAGGGACGGCACATCGGCACGCATCAGCGAGCTGTGAGTACACCGTCTCAGCCAGATCTCCTTCAGCGAACGGAACAAAGAACCCAGGCGTCGGCCACCTCCTATCGCTGCAAAGCCTAGCCGTCGCGGATTTGCATTCGCAGTTCGGCGGGATCCGCTCGGTTCCGACTCGTCTTTGATGCTAAGCGACCGGAGAGACGCACTCGCCGGCGCTCTTGCTGAGGGCGAGCATGTCCGTGAAGATTCCGGCTCCCGCTCGTGTTGCTTGACTGGCCGTCCCAATCACTCAACGGGCTACCTGGGTCCGATGGATTGACCGTGGCGAGAGCTAATTCCCGCTGCCGGGAGCGTGTGAGTCGAGGCGGAGACCGCCGGGCCAACATCGCGTTGTGACCGTCGCTCACGTACGCCTCACGCACGACCAGCGAACCCGGGCGCCCCAGCGCGTTGGCAGTGTGGATCCTTCGGATCACTCCTGCGTCGGCTGCATCCTGTCGAGCACGGACCGGAAAGCCGCTCGATGCTTTGCCTCGTCACGGCGCACCTCGCTGAAGCGAGCTGCCGCATCGGCGTCACCAGCCTTGCCGGCGGCCTCGGCGAACTCCTTGTACATAGTTTCGACCTCGTAATTCTCGCCGGAGATCGCATCCTGGAGATTCTCAATATCGGTGCCGACGAGGCCCGCGAGCTGTGCCTCCTCTGCGAAGTGCTCGAAGAACTCGACCTTCGCCGTCTCCTCGAACAAGCTGGCGAGTTCGGGGTTGGCGTTCTTCCGAGCGTGCTCGGCGAAGGCGATGTACTTGGCGTACGCGAACGCCTCGCCATGCATAGCCGTGATCAGATTCGCTTTCGTCTTCTCGTGGAGTGTCATATTCCGTCTCCCTTTTGGCGAGGTGGTGGTGAAGAGCTGTCTCGTTCTGGTTCCGGCGGCTACGGTCGGCGGAAACGTCCTCCCGGGCACACGCTTCAGCGGCACTGACGGGGTCAGGCAGCGCGCATCCTTTGAGGCGGCGCCGGCGGCGGATACGCCATTGACGGCACCGCCTTCCCCTTGATGGCTCGCTTCAGGCCCGATTAGCGCGGGCAGTGACGAGCTCCTTAGCCTCCTCCAGCGCCGCACCGCTGTGGTCGAGCCCCGCCGCCACCCTGGCGCCGAGCTGTGCATCCACGCTCGTCCAGTAGGCGATCACGCGCAACTGCACATCACGGCTGACGTGGTCGCTGGCGTGAGCGACGATGTTGGCTGCGAGGTGTTCGCGGTCGGTGTCGGTCATGACGTCGCGGTAGAGCGTGCCGGCCTGGCCGAAGTCGTCGTCCTGGGCGTGCTTCTCGTAGGCGTAGCGTCCCAGCTCGCTTGCTTCGACGGCCCAGCCGAGGTCCGCACCACCGGTTGGATCGGCCTGCGGGCCGCCGTACGAGTTGGGCGCGTAGACGGGCTGCGCCCCGGCGTGTCGGTAGGTCATCTGGGCATCCTTGTTGTAGGAGTGCACCTCCACGACCGGCGCATTGATCGGCAGCTGTTCGTAGTTGGGGCCGATCCGGTGGAGATGCGTGTCGTGGTAGGAGAAGATCCGACCCATCAGCATCTTGTCGGGACTCAGTCCCGTGCCGGGTACCAGGTTTGCGGGCGAGAAACCAGCCTGCTCGACCTCGGCAAAGAAGTTGGCTGGATTCCGGTCGAGAACCATGCGACCAACCTGGATCGGCGGGTAGTCGGCGTGGGGCCACACCTTGGTGAGGTCAAACGGGTTGAACCGGTAGCTCGCGGCGTCAGCGAAGGGCATCACCTGCATCTCAAGGCGCCACTGCGGGTGCTCGCCGCGGGCGATCGCCTCTCGCAGATCGCGGCGATGGAAGTCGGGGTCCTCGGCGCTCATCGCCTTCGCCTCGGCATCGGTGAAGTTCGCCCGGCCCTGGACGGTCTTGAAGTGGTACTTGACCCAGAAGCGTTCGCCACCAGCGTTGCTGCACGAGAAGGTGTGGCTGCCGTAGCCGTTCATGTTCCGCCAGGTCCGGGGCGTACCCCCATCGGACATCAGGATGGCCACCTGGTGTGCGCTCTCCGGTGAGAGTGTCCAGAAGTCCCATTGCATGTCGTTGGAGCGCAGGCCAGTGTCGGGCAGACGTTTCTGGGAGTGGATGAAGTCCTGGAACTTGCTGGCGTCTCGGACAAAGAACACCGGTGTGTTGTTACCGACCAGATCAAAATTCCCCTCGTCCGTGTAGAACTTGAGTGCGAAGCCGCGCGGGTCGCGCACCGTATCGGCATAGCCCTGCTCGCCGGCCACCGTCGAGAAACGCGCGAACATCGGAGTGCGCTTGCCGACCGTGGAGAGGAAGCTCGCCTTGGTGAACCAACTGACGTCCTCGGTGACCTCGAAGAATCCGTGAGCACCGCTGCCCTTCGCGTGCACCACCCGCTCGGGGACCCGCTCACGATTGAAGTGCTGCAGCTTCTGGACCAGGTAATGGTCGTGCAGAACGGTCGGGCCGGAGGGGCCGACTGTCAGCGAGTACTCGTCGCTGGGGGCCGGAATCCCAGAGTCGGTGGTGGTTGCCGGGGGCTTCGTGTCGCTCATGCAGTTCTCCCAGAGAAACGCGGGTGGGCAGCGCGCCCGAGCCACCTCCGGGCCGACGCTTTAGCGCCGGCCCGGGGAGGGTGGAGTCAGTCAGGTACTGGACTCAGAGAGTGAGCTCAGAGCCAGTGTCGGGCGGCGGTGAAGGCGGCGGCGTGCCCGGCCTCGTCGTTGGCGATCTCGCTGAAGAGCCAGGCTGCGTGACGGTCACCAGCCTTGGCAGCTTGGCGGGCGAAGCCCGGGTACATGGTCTGCGCCGCGTAGGTCTCCCCGGTGATCGCGTCCGTCAGATTGGCCCAGTTGCTGCCGACCAGACCGGCCAGAACGGCTTCGCCAGCGAAGTGCTCCCGCAACTCGACCTGTGCGGTTCCCCGGAAGAGCTTGGCGATCGAAGGGTGACCGGTTTGCTGAGCGTGATCGGCATACAGGTTGTACTTTGCGTAGGCGAACGCCTCGCCGCCAATCTGACGGGCGCGATCACCGTGCATCGCGTCCAGGAGGTTGGTGAGGGTTTGCCCCGAGCAGGCTGGGGTACTGCGGGTGATGGTCACCGGGACTACCACCTGTGGAGCCGGAACCTGGACATTTGGGTTGCTCAGGGACCGCAGCGCCGTCGTGTAAGCGGCGGCGTGCCCGGCCTCGTCGTTGGCGATCTCGGTGAACAGGGCAGCGGCTTTCGGGCAGCCATCTCTCTTTGCCTGGGCAGCGAAACCCGGGTACATGGTCTGCCACTCGTAGGTCTCCCCGGTGATCGCGTCCTGCAGGTTGGCCCGGTTGCTGCCGACTAAACCGGCTACTTTCGCCTCCGAGGCGTAGTGGTCGCCAAGTTCGACCCCGGCGGTCCGGGTGAAGAGCATGGCCACCATGGTCTTGCCGGTCCGGGCGGCCTGGCCGGCGTAGGCGCCGTACTTCGCGTAGGCGAACGCCTCACCGTGCATCGCGGTCAGCGCATTCGCCTTCGTCGACGAGGCAACATCAGATCCGGCCGATGTGTGCGGCCCCGATGCGGCCGATGCCGATGCGGTCGGGGCAGCGATGAACGCGATCACCCCGAGTGCGGTTCCGGCGAGTTTCCAGTTCAACATGTCGGTCTCCTCTTACGATTGGTGGGCAAATAGGCACGGCGTCCACAGGTCCCCGGATCCAGCACCCTTTTCGGACCGGGCAGGCACCTCCCGCGTTCAGGCGGTGATCACGCGGCTATGAGAGCCGAGTCCGAGGCCACGGCTCACGGGGTCGAGGATGACGATGTCGCCTTCCATACCTAGAGGATGCACGTGGCGCCGCGGCTTCGCCAGCGAACATCCACGGGGGCGACAACCCGTATTTCCCGCCGGCCGCGGGTGGCCTCAGCCGGCAACCGACATCGGAGGCGGCGATGCCGGCAGCCGGGCCTCGATCACCGTCCCTCGGCCCGGCGTCGAAGAGACCACCCGGCGTCCTCCGAGGAGGCTGGCGCGCTCCCGCATGCCCACCAAGCCAAGCTGCGCCCCCCAGCGCCAGTCCCCGGTCGTGCATCGAAACCGATGCCGTCGTCGGCCACACGAATCCGCAGGGCGTCCTCGTCATAGTGGAGCGCGGAGAGGACGGCAGCAGACAGTCGCTCTGATTCCCATGGCCCTGCTCACGACTCTGGAACTCAGACGTACTGGCTGATCACGCGACTACGATGCTCACCATCGACTATGTGATTCGACGCAGTGAGAGACGGCGATCTGCGCTGCACGGTCCGCATCATTGGCACCCCAATGGTCGGCGTTGCCTCGTCGACGACTGTGATGCAAACGCCCGGGTCGGCCTGTGGTGCATCCGGCACTACCGACGGTTGCAGAGTCACGGGACCACCGAGCTCCGCCCGCGAGCAAGGATAGCGGCGCCGCAAGTGGATCACCTTCGACGACGGCGAGCACTTCGCGAGCACAGCGAATCTGCCTCCGCCGCCAGCGCCACCACCCGAGCAGCCTGGCGAGCCGGGACCGTCCAGCCTTCCCGCCGATAGCGGGGGAGCCGATGCGTTGCTTCGCCTGAGCGAGCTGCATCGCAGCGGTGAACTGACCGACGACGAGTTCGCGGCCGCCAAAACCCGGCTCCTTTCAAACTGAGGCACTCCCCCCATTGACACCTCCGTTGACACCTTCGTGCATGGATTACCCTGGATCACCCTGGACGCTCGAGTAGTGAGCCGCAGATCAGAGAGACCCCGCTGGACGCCTGGAGACACTGGCTTGCGCGGTTATGAGCCCCCTGCTCTAACCGGCTGAGCTACCCGCCCTTGCGCAAACTCTAGCCGCCCGGCGGACGGCGGCACGAACCACTCGGTCTCGGCCACCATAGAGCTATGAGCGAGATCCCTCCCGTCGTGGCGGACTGCGACCGGGCGTCTGCGGCCGTCCAGCGCCTCGTCGACCATGTGCATCCAGACCAGTGGACCGCACCGACCCCGTGCAGCGAATGGAACGTCCGCCAGCTGCTCAACCACGTGGCCAACGGCAACGCCGTCTTCGCCGGAGTCGCGGATGGGACGCGGCCCTCCGGGCCGGTGACGGCCGAGGAGCGCGCGGTAGATCGACTCGGAAGTGACCCGGCGGCCGGATTCCGGGCCACCGGCGCGATGATGCACGACGCCTTTCTCAACCCTGGCTTCCTCGACGGCACCCACGAGACCCCGATGATGGGGCAGCAGCAGGGCACGACCATCGTGCACATGCGCATCAATGAGCTGCTCATCCACGGGTGGGATCTGGCGCGAGCCATCGGACAACCGGCGGACCTTCCCGAGGACCTCGCCGAGGGTGCACTCATCCTCTGGCAGACGCGCCTCGCCGGCCGGCCGCGGGAGGGCATGCCGTTCGGTACCCCCGAGCCGGTGGCCGACGATGCCCCCGCGATCGATCGCCTGGCGGCCTTCCTGGGGCGGAAGCCCTGACCGCTCCAGCCCCGCTTCGACCCAGCAAGGATCAGTACTTCCTGCTGATCGCGCTTGCCGCACGGACGCGCGCCGACTGCCTCGGTCGCAGAGTCGGCGCCGTGATCACCCGCGACGCGCGGGTCCTGAGCACGGGCTACAACGGGACTCCCTTCGGCATGCCGAACTGTTCCGAGGGCGGCTGCCACCGCTGTTCGCGCCGTGACGATGACGCGCTCCGCGGCGGTGCCTACGACATCTGCATCTGCGTGCACGCCGAGCAGAACGCGCTGCTCACGGCTGCTCGGTTCGGTCAGCAGACGCTCGGCGCGTCGATGACCAGCACCACCCAACCGTGCTTCGGCTGTCTCAAGGAGATGCTCCAGGCAGGAATCAGCGAGGTGCACTACCTCCATCCCTGGGACCCGATGGAAGCGTACGACGACAGAGCCCTGGTGCAGCAATACGCCGCGCTCAGGGCACGATTTGACGCCTTCTCGCAGGTCGGCGACCCGGCAATGGACACGCCGGAGCTCTTCGGAGCGTTCCTCAACCGCAGCTGATCAGGAGCCGCCCTGGTCAACGAGCTGGACACGCTCGTGCTCGATCGCATTGGCCAGGTCGCGGACTCGGGAGAGCGTGTCGATATCGGCGGCCGACTTGTCGTGCCGCCAGCGTGCGATCCGCGGAAAACGCAGGGCGAAGCCGGATTTGTGTCGTGCTGAGCTCTGCACGGCATCGAACGCGATCTCGAGCACGATGCGTGGTTGGACGGTGCGGTAATGACCGTGATCCGCGACGGTGATATCGAGCAGCAGCGTGGTCATCTCGGCGATCTCCGCGTCGGTGAGTCCGGTGTACGCCTTGCCGATGGTCGCCAGCTGATCGGTACCGTCGACGCGCACAGCAAAGGTCACGTCGCTGAGCACGCCGCGCCGCTTGCCATGGCCCCACTCCGCACCGACCACCACCACGTCGAGTGTGTCGAGCGGACGCTTGAGCTTGAGCCAGTTCAGGCCGCGCCGCCCTGGCGTGTATGGCGAATCCGGCTGCTTCAACAGCAGGCCCTCATTCAACCGCGCGCGCGCATCCTCGAAGCGCCGATCGATCTCGGCCGCACCTCGGACTCGCTCGAGGTGGGCGAGTGCGAGTGGATGCGGCACGCCCAGCGCCTCGAGGCGCCCGCGCCGCTCGTGCAGGGGGCGGTCGATGAGCACCTCGTCATCCACCATCAGCACGTCCCAGGCCACGTAGATGACGGGCACCGCTGACATGACCGCAGCGCCAGGCGCCATCCGGCCCAGCCGAGTCTGCAGCGCATGGAAGGGCATGACGCGACCATCGTGAAACGCGAGAATCTCGCCATCGAGCATCACATCCGCGTGGAGGTCGAGAGCCGCGGTGGTGATCTCTGGGAATTGAGTCGAGATGTTCTTCAGGTCGCGGCTGTACAACGCTGCCTCGCCGCCGCTTCGGTGGAGCTGGCATCTGATACCGTCATACTTGTCTTCAACCCAGACGTCCTCGCCGAGTCGTGCCACCGCCTCTTCCGCGCCCGCGACCGGCGTCGCGAGCATCGACCGCAGGGGCACGAACCAGCGCGGCGCCGCCGTATCGAGACGGCCCGCACGCGCGAGCAGGGCGGCCTCACCGAGGTCTCCAGTGAGCATCACGGCGCGGCTCACCGCGGCAGGGTCCGCCCCGAAAGCCACCCCGATCGCCTCCTCCACCAACCCTTCGCGCAGACCGATGCGCAGTTCCCCGGTGATGAGCTTCGCGATGTAGCGAGCTTCATCCGGACTTGCTCGTTCGAGCAGCGCGGTCAGCCGAGCCGTGCGCTCTCGCGTGACGCGCGCATCGGCGATCTCGGCAAACGCACGGTCGAGGTCGCGAATCGAGATCGTCTCTGAGGAACGACCCTCGAGCCGGGAGAGCAGGTCTCCGGTCACATCGCCCGCATCCGAGTGGCGCCGCCACGCGGCACGGATTGACGCTTCATCGGCGCCGCTGACGGCGAGCAGCACCGTCGAGAAGGCAGCCCCGCCCACCTGGAGTGTGCGCTGGTCACCGGCCGGAAACACGCCGCCACCGAAGTACCGCGCTGCTTGGGCAAGCTCGTCCTCAGCGGCGGCCGCGAAGAACTGCGCGAGCAGCCGCACCTTCTCCGACTTCGACGATGTCGTCGCGATCGCGTCGCCGGCGCGAGCCAGCTCGGCCAGCGTGGTCACCGCCGGATCATCGCCTCCGGCGACCGCCGTTCGTCGCAGTGACGCGGGCGCAAGCGCTACGGGGCGGGGGTGTACACCGGCGGAGGATGCGCCGCGCAGCCGTCGCAGGCCGCCGACCACCACAAGCTTCCGCCGCTTCCCTGCCAGAAGGCCGCGACCGCGTTGCCGTACCAGCTCACCGCCGAGAGCTGTGAGCTCGCGGCGACCTGGTTCAGCTGCTGCGGTCCGACCCACCCGTTGCTCGGGTTGTAGACCGCCGCTGCAAGGCTGCCGTTGGCACGCTGCATGACCACGGTGACCGCGCTCGCCGCCGTCCCGGCCGCTGCCGGCCGGCCCATGCTGACCGCCGAGTCGACCTCAACCTGAGCGGGACCGCCGTTCGGAGTGACTCCGGCCGCCCACACCGCGCCGGACCCGGTGCGCCAGATGGCGTCGACGGTCCCGGGGCCTGAGGGAACGACGGTCGGGTCGCTGGCAAGACCTCCGGTGCCCACCTCATGGGCTCCGAACCAGCCGGATGACGCTCCGAGGTCGGTCCAGAGGTTACCCACGGTGTCGCGCCACACCAGGGCGATCGTGCCGTTGGAGGTCGCGACCGCTGCCGGATTGCCGGCGACGGCGCCACTGTTGAGCGGCGTCGGTGCCGACCATGCACCGTTGTACGTCTCCGACCAGAGGGTGTTGTCAGCGGCTTTCCAGAACAACTCGAGCTGGCCGGGGCCCTGGCTCACCGCAGCGGGAGCCGATCCGAGCGCAACCCCACCGACCGAGAGCTGCTGGGGCGTCGACCACGTCTCGGCTCCGTAGAAACCGGTCTGTGACTGGACCTGCCAGAGATTGCCCGTCGCGTCCTCCCAGAACGCGTCGATCTTTCCGGGTGCCGGGGAGACGATCGCTGGTGTCGACGCGACGTTGGCGTCGCTGAGGGCTGATCCCGTCTGCGCCAGCCACGACTCGTTCCGGTAGGCGAGGTCGTACAGCTTCGAATCGGCGCCGCGCCACAGCACGTCGATGTCGCCCGACTGGTCCGAAATGGATTGCGGGGCGCCTGCCACGTTGCTTGCGGTGAGCTCGATCGGGGTCTGTTCGGTCTGCCTGAGCCAGCCGATGATGGGCGTGTAACCGTTGGCTGTCGCCAGGGAGCCGTTGAGCGGAAATCGATCGGTTCCCGACGAGGTCGCGTTCTGCTCGACGACGTCCACGTAGCCCGGGCCGACATCACGAACGATGGCCACGTGCCCGGAGCCGTCCCAGTAGGTCCCAAGCCATCCGGGGCCGAAGATCATGAGATCGCCCTGCATCGGCGGCGTCCCACTGCCGTTCGCGTACTGGGTGAGCGGGATCGGCAGGTTGGGGCCCGCCTGCCACATAGTGTGTGCGCCACCGGTGGCGCCGTACGGATACCAGTTCGCAGGCTCGCCCCACGCGTAGTACGCGTAGCGATCCGCGAGCTCCTCGCACTGGAACTCCGGCCCGAACGCACACCCGTTGGGTGGCCCGCAGCCCACGTTGTTGAATCCGGATCCGTTGCCGTATGCGGTCAGGTTCTGGCAGTTCGTGACCCACGTGGCCCAGGCGCAGCCACTGATCAGCGGCACGCCGTAGGAACCGGTGCCAGCGAGGAGCGCGTTGAGCATGCCGTGGGTGACCGTCGGCGCGCCGTGATTCGCCGCAGGGGTCCCCGCCGTGGCGGCCGGCGCGCTGTGGGTTGTGGTGGCCGCCCGGGGAGCCGCGCCGGTCAGGTCGACCACCGCGCCGACACTCCGTGCGGCTGCAGGAGCCGGCGCAACCACGCCTGATGCCCCTGCGTTGATCACCGGAACCATGCTCACGGATGCCGCGAGCAACGCCGCAACCGCAACTCGATAGAGGGTGGAATGCATGCCGGTCCAGACTGCCAGAGAAGGTCTGACGTTGCCGTCACACCGTCGCAACGATCGAGTTCGCCGAGCCGTGACGACGGCCGGATCGAACTGCCCCCGATTGCTACTGGAACCAGCCCTCGAGATCGATGATCGCGTTGACGCTGCCGGCAGCGTTGTACAGGTAGACGTCGCCGTCGTTCGGATTACTTGGGACTGTGTCGACTTCGACCACCGCCAGGTTCGGCAGCACCGCTCCTGCCCCGAGGTTGAGGTCGGAGACACCGCTGGGGCCCGTCAGGCTCGCCGGAAAGAGGGTGAGGTAGGTCGCTGCTGTCGGCGCGATGGCGGTCAGGTTGGCGACGATGGCCACCACGGGGGCGCCGCTGCCGAAGGCGGGCACACCGGCATGGCCGGCGACGGTGATCAGGCGCTGGAGAGCGGTGCCGGCGCTGATGGCACCGGTGGCGCACGATGTCGACGCGATGCGCGTATCGCAGATCCGAGTCGGTCCGAGCGCCTGGTACTGATATCCGAGTGGAGTCGCGGTGGCCGTCGCGCTCCCGTACCAGCCGTTGACGTCGACAAGCACGTTGATCGTGCCGACCGCGTTGTAGACGCAGAGCGCATCGTCAGGCTGGCCAACGCCGGTCGGGCCCAGAGCGACCATCACCCGGTTGGCGCGGACAACCCCCGGCAAGAGGTTCATCGTCGAGGTCCCGGTGGGGTTGCAATGTCCATTCCCGTCGGTCGGGAAGAGACTGAGATACGTCGAGGCGTTGCCGGCGACGCCGGTGAGGTTCACCACCGCTGACCCTGCCGTTCCATCAGCCGGCACGCCGCCGGCGGTCGGGACCGTCACCACGATCGACTGTCCGGGCCCAACGGCCGAGTGGGCCTCGCACGACGTGCGCGTGTCACAGACCCTGACCGGAAGAATCGGATGGAAAAGCCCGTCGAAGGCGGTCGCCGGATGGGTGGTGAAGTAGCCCTCGACGTCAACGAGCACATTGACGCTCCCGAGCGCGTTGTAGATATCCATCCAACCCTGTCCCGCGTTGGACCCAAGGGTCACCGTGACGAGGTTGGCGATGACCGTGCCCGCTCCAAAGTTCAGGTTGGACGCCGTCGGTTTTGGCGTGTTGTACGGGTACACCGTGAGCAGGCTCGACGCACTGCCACTCACCTCGGTGACGTTGAGCACGGCAGCGGTCGCATTGCTCGGCACCGTGCCCACGGTCACCTGAATGGGTCGGATGACACCCGGCCCGAGCGGCCCTCCCGTGTTGCGCGTGTCGAGAACGCGGAATGGGGTGACGGGCACGTAGTTGGACAGGGGGATGTACAGATATGCCGATCCCGCCGTGGCGGTGCTCGACCCCAACGAGTCGGTCGCGATGACGTTCTCGATGCCGCCTGCGGGCGGCCCGGGCGGCGTGATGAATGTGAACGAGTCGGGTGTGACGTTGGTGGGCGTTATCGGTGTGGACCCAATCGTTGCCGTCGTTCCGCTCGCAAAGTCGGAACCGGACACGAGCACGCCCTCTCCGCCTCCACCCGGGCCTGACGAGGGCGTCAGCGATGCGACCGAGGGTAACGCGAACGTGTAGCGGGCGATATACGTGTTCCAGCAGCTGTTCACCGTCGCGCAACCGGTGCCGGTATCGCCGTGCACATAGCTGGACGCGACCCACACATCGGTGGGATGCAGCGCATCCTGCACCGCTCCCGAGTAGTCACCCCAGAGGCAAGACGTGCAGCCGCCCGGGCTGTAGAAATCCGCGCTCGTGGCCACGGTGGCGAAGCTGCTGCTCCACGTGGTGCCGCCCGTGATGAACCCGAGCATCATCGATTCGAGGGTGGAGCCGGTGGATTGATCGAACGTGACCATGACGTCGCCTGCGCTGTCCACCGCGACTGCCGGGTAGTACAGGGAAGAGCCGGAGACTCCCTCGGGCGCCAACTGGCTTCCCCCGGAGACGGCTCCTGTGGTCATCGCCGTCGCGTGCACGACGTTGAGGCATGGGCTGACACTGCCACCGGCCGGCGTGCATCCGGTGTTGCCTGCGGCCCAGAGCACGTTGTTCCCCCAAACAGCGCTGAGGAAGCGATCGTCGTGCGTCTGCAGGGTCGTCGTCGTCCCGCCCTGTGGCGCCGCTGGTGGCGTGCTGCTGCCGCTCGTCTCGGCGAACGACGACGTCGTCGTATTCGAGCACGCATTCACAACGTTCTTCGCGTCCGGCGTTCCCGTGATCGTGAAGATCGCCACCGTGCTCGCCTGCGCAGACGAGCAGTTCGCATCGTTGACAATCTCGTATGCGACCGTTGTCAGTCCCGTCGCCATGACCGGTTGCACGCCGACTGGGCCACCTGCCTGGAACGCGACGCTGTTGACGGTCATGGTGCCGCCGACGAGGTCGGCCCGCTGAATTTCGTCAGTCTGGCTGGCGGCCAACGCTCCGAGCGTTCCCGATGTACATGATTGGTAGTCGCTCGACTCGACCAGGAGCGTCCCCGTCAGCGCCAGCGAGACATCGGCAAGCACCCACCTCCCGCTCGGCGGTGGGGCGAGTTGCGAGTCGATGCTCAGCGTCCCGCGTGCGATCCACGGCAGCACGGGGTTTGCCTGCGACTCCATGATCACAATCTGACTGCCGCACCCGGCAGTGTCGAACTCAAGCACCATCAGGATGAAGCGACCGGAGACCGGGTCGTACACGACGTGCGGGTATCGCGCGACCCAGCCGGTCGATACCGGGTTGTTGATCATGGTGTTGATACCAAAGACGGTCGGCGTGCCCCCGGTGCGCGCATAGACGAACAGCGCGCTGTTGACAGCTTCGACAACGTTGCTCGGGCCCGCCGCGATGCTCGGGTCGGCGGGCGTCGTGACCGATGTATTGCCTGAAGCACCGACGTTCGCCATCGCCGCGAGCTCTCCCCCGCCGGGGAATGCGCCGAGCTGCGCGGGCAATGACGAGGTCGTCGTCGATGTTGTCTTAGGTCGGGGAGCCGAAGGCACGCGCGCCGGGCTCAGCGGATGCTCAGCAATTGATGAGCGCGCCGCACCGGTCGGCAGCGCACCCGCAGCAACCGGCGTGGCTGACCACGCAACGGACAGTGCCGCGAACAATGCAGACGTCAAGGTGAAACTACGGCGCACCGATATGATTCTAGAAGCCAATTCCCGCAGTGACACGCCGCTGTGACAGAGATCACTGAGTCGTGACATCCACTAGGTGATCGCCTGACCACTGTCCCGGCGTCTGGCACGTGCGATGGCGTATAGAATTGGCTCACCGGACAGCCGGCAGATCGCCCACATCAGGAGATCCTCGATGACCGACCGAAACGGCTGGAAACCCGTCTCGCTCGCCGATGACGACGACGAAGAAGCGGGCGACGACGAGGAAGAGGACGAGGACGACTAGCTCCCTCGGCGCGGCGGAGCGCTTCCGCCAGGTCAATCTCATCGCCGATCCACTCTATGGCTACATAGAGATCACCAAGGATCGGCCGGGTGAGGCGAGCGAGCGTCAGCTCCTCGACACCGTCTGGTTGCAGCGCCTCCGCCGCGTCCACCAACTGCAGTCAGCGTGGTGGGTGTTTCCCAGCGCTGAACATTCGCGATTCACCCATCTCCTGGGTGCGATGCATCTCGCGAGTCTCTTCGCTCGGCGCGTCGACCGTTCGCTCCGTGCCGCGTTCCCCGATGCGCCGTCGCCGGCGCTGGTCGAGGAGACGCTCCGGATCGCGGGCTTGCTGCACGACGTCGGGCACGGTCCTTTTGGTCATTTCTTCGATCACGAGGTGCTCGAGCAGTGGCACCTCGATCACGAGGTGATTGGTCGCCACCTCGTCAACCATCAGCTCGCCGACGTCATCGGATCGCTGCGTGCGAGCCCCACCGACCGATTCTCCCCTGGCGAGCAGATCGATCCGATGTGGGTCGCGTGGGTCATGGCCGACGCCGATATTGCGGGGTATTCGCCACCGGGATGGCTGCGCGCGCTGAAGCCGATCCTCTGTGGTCCCGCAACCGTCGACAATCTGGACTACGTCCCACGCGACGCCTACATGTGCGGCATCAGCCTCGGCGCGGTGGAGGTGCAGCGGCTCATCCACTACACCTTTGTGAGCGGCGACAGCATCGTGCTCCACGCCCACGCAGCAGGCGCGCTCGAGATGTTTCTCGCGTCGCGCCTCTACATGTATCTGCAGGTCTACCATCATCGAACCGGCCGCCGCTTCGACCTTTCGATGCGCGAGATCTTCGCCGACACCATCGCGCAGCTGCTCCACGGCAACCCGCTCGAGCATCTCGATGAGTACGAGCTGCTCAACGACTGGTCGGTGCTGGTTGCGGTGCAGCGCTGGCAGGGTGAACCTCCGGGCACCGAGCGCCGTCGCCTCGCGGACGCATGGGCGCGCATCGCGGCACGCGACCTGCCGTGGCATCTCGCCTACGAAAGTATCGTACACAAAGGGACGGACACGTCGACGCTGCAGCAGCGTCTCGATGCGGCACTCGCGTCCAAGGCGCTCGGTGCGCGTGTGGAGGTCGATGTCGCCATTGCGCGCATCGCACCGCAGAACCCCATGACCGACGACGGGATGGTGCGGATCTACGATCCGCTCAACGACACCATCGAGGCCGCGCGCGCAGCCGAGCTGGTTGCGCGGCTGCCACAGCACAACCAGGTGATTCGCGTCTTCATCGATGACGTCTCCGCGCTGCGCACAGTCCGTGACGCGGTCAAGTCGGTCATCGCCGGCTGATCGGACGAGCCGGAACCGCGACCCTAGGGTGCGACCGGCAGACGCGGACCGCTCGGCATCACTGGGCCGGCGGCAGCGCTGAAGTTCTCCTGGCTCACCTGCGCGGCGATGTGCGATGCGACGTCGCGGAAGACCTCACCGATCGGGCTCGACGGCGCCGCGGCCATGATCGGACGACCGTCGCCGTCAGCACCGCGGATGCGCGGATCGAGTGGTACCGCGCCGAGGAACGGCAGCTCGTAGCGCGCGGCGAGGTCACGCCCGCCGCCGGAGCCGAAGATGTCGGTGCGCTCATTGCAGTGCGGGCAGATGAAGCCGCTCATGTTCTCGACGACGCCGAGGACCGGCACGTTGAGCTTGCGGAACATCTCGATGCCACGACTCACGTCGGCGAGTGACACGTCCTGCGGCGTCGTGCAGATGACAGCGCCGGTCATGGGCATGCTCTGCGCGAGACTCAGCTGGACGTCGCCCGTCCCCGGCGGGAGATCGATGACCAGGTAGTCGAGCTCACCCCACGAAACCTCGTAGAGGAACTCGCGCAGCGCTTTGGCAAGCATCGGACCGCGCCAGATCACCGGCTGACCGGGGTCGAGGATGGTGCCGAACGACACGACCTTGAGGCCGTGGGCCTCGAGTGGCTCCATCTTGCCGTCGGGCGCGGCGTGCGGACGCTCGCGGATCCCCAGCATGATCGGGACGTTCGGTCCGTAGACATCGGCATCGAGCAGCCCGACTCGCGCTCCCGCCAGCCGCAGCGCGATGGCGACGTTGACCGCGACGGTGGTCTTGCCGACACCACCCTTGCCGGCGCTGATGGCGATCGCGTTGCGAACCCCGGCGATCTCCTGGCGTCCCGGCAATCCGCGCGTGGTGCTGACGTCAGCGTCCCAGGTGATCTCGACACGCGTGATGTCCGGCACAACGCCAATGACGGCTGCGTCGATGTCCTCTCGGATTCGATCCTTCAGCGGGCATGCGGGCGTGGTGAGCACGACCCGAATCGATGCCACCCCACCGCCGATTGCCAGGTCACGCAGCATCCCGAGCTGGAGCATCGGTTTGTGCAGTTCGGGATCGATGACCGTTGCGAGCGCACGTTCGAGGGCGTCGAGCGCCCCGGGATCACTCATCTCCGATCGAGTATACCCACGGCCCCTGAGCCGAAGCTCAGGAGGGCTGCACGCCGAACCAGCGCTCGAAGAATCCAAGGCCCGTGGTGAGCCCGACGCGGAGTCTCGGCAGTTGCCACAGCGCGGTGCTGACGACGGCGTCTGCGTCGATGCGCAGATCCTGGAGTCCGCCGACGTATCCGTAGCTCGCGAGGGTCGCGAACATGGACGCTTCTTGCGTCGCGCCCTCGCTGCTCGTCGGCCACGGCCACAAACCCGTATATGCGATGAACTGGATGGGGGCTCCGATGACGTGCTCCAGGACGTCCTTGGTGCGATTCGTCAGCACATCGAGCGTGTGCGGTCCCGCTGAGAAGAAGTCGGTGTCGTCGTTGACCGTGTGATCTTCGACCGAAAACCCGGTGCTCGCGAGATTGTGCAACTCAGCTGCGGTCATATATGTCTGCGGTCCGACCTTCCCACCGATGAGACCGGTACACGGGAAGAACACAGCCGTAAACCCATCCTGGCGAAGGATCGGAACCGCGTTCGTCCACGGGCTCAGCCGGCCGTCATCGAATGTGATGACGAACGGATGGGGCGGCAGGGGCAGGCCGTAAAGCACGGCGTCAGCGAGGTGCTGCAATGAGATGGAGGTCGCATGGATGCTCATGAGGTAGGCCATCTGCGCGTCGAAGGCGGCCGGCAAGGTTGTGAGGCCGACCTCGAGCTCCCATCCGTAGGTCGAGGGCTCGATCGATCGGGGCGGCACCTGGTCCACGAGGTGATACATCAGGATCGGCACCTCGAGACTGACCCGAGGCACCACTGCGGGCAGGATCACTGGCGCATCGAGCGACTCGGGGCCCTCGCCGAGCGTCTCCGCAAGGCCGGACAGCGGGTCGACCACGATCTGCACCGAGGTCATCGAGAACAGCGCCCCGACGCCGGCGGGGCGGAGCGCGGCGGCATCGGCAAAGTCCACAGCGACCGGGAAGCTCCAGACGTTCGCGACGTGCAGCGACGGGTTTTCCGGTGCCGTCCAGGTCGATACGAGCGATGGACCGCCCACCGACACGCTCGCCACTGCAGCGTGCGCGAATTTTCGCGTCAGCATCGCCACCCGCGCCGCCGATGACGGCCACAGCGCCTGTGCCCGCGGCGCAAGCTCGTTCCATTGCCCGCCGTAGTCCCGCGCAACGAACTGATCCTCGAACGTGTTGGCGAGCGCCAGCACCTCCGGCGGCGCGGTGATGATCCGGACGGGGGCGCCGCGGCTGGTCACCTGAGGCGGTTTCGGCGGTGAGCTGCACCCGCTCACCACAAGGACTGCGCAACCGGCCAGGGCGCAGGCTAAGGCATGTCGTCTCACCCTCCTATTCAACGCGATCAGCGCGGGCATCGGGCGGCCGTCACCGACCTGGGTGCACCCGAATTGATGCGCTCTCTACAATGCGGCGGGCATGCTCGATCGCCGCGTGATTCGCGATCTCGAGGGTCAGGTCGCTCCCTCACACGTCTACACGCGCCCAGCGGATCTCGCCGCCTACGCTTATGACGCCTGGGGCGCCTCTGGCGAGCGGCACCTTCCAGATGCCGTCGTCTTCCCTGCAACGACCGAAGAGGTGGCAGGCATCGTCAGTGTCTGCGCCGTGCACCGCGTGCCGATCGTGCCGCGCGGGGCCGGCACCGGCTACGCCGCCGGCGCCTCACCCTCGCGCGGGGGCGTCATCCTCAGCCTCGCCCGTCTCAATCGGGTGCTGGGCCTCGAGACCGAGGCTTTGCGCATCCACGCGCAGGCCGGTGCCGTCACGGCCGGCATCCATGCACGGGCCGCTGCCGCCGGCCTGTACTACCCGCCCGACCCCGGCTCGTCCACGACCTGCACCATCGGCGGCAACGTCGCCTGCAACGCTGCGGGCCCTCACACGCTCCGGTACGGCGTGACGGCCGATTTCGTCGCGGGCGTCACCGCGGTGCTGTCCGACGGGAGGATCGTGCGCCTCGGCGAGGGCGGCGACGTCTCGGCGTCGGGGCTGCTCTCGCTGATGGTCGGCTCCGAAGGCACCCTGGGTGTCATCACCGAGGTCCTCCTCCGCCTGATCCCTGCCCCGAAGACCCGGTCGACTCTCGCCGCCACCTTCAGCGGTATGGAGCGTGCGGCCGCAGCCGTCGCCGAGATCAGCGAGGCAGGTATCGTTCCGGCGGCGCTGGAGTTCCTCGACGCGGGAGCGCTCGACGCGGTCCGCAGGGCCGGCGGCGGCAACGTCGGCGGCGATGCGGCGGCGCTGCTCATCGTCGAGCTGGAGGGTGACCCGGGCACCGTCGGAGCCGACACCGAAGCCGCGTGCACGGCGATCACCCGCTCGGGAGCGTCCCAGCTGCAGCGGGCCACCGAGCCAGGGCAGGCACAGCGCCTCTGGGCAGCTCGCAAGGCGGTCAGTGCCGCCGTGGCCAAGGTGCAGATCGGCAAGGTGAATGAGGACGTGGTCGTCCCCCGCGACCGCGTCGCCGAGCTGGTGGCGCACACGCGGGACCTCGGTACCAAGCACCAGTTGCCGGTGGTGAACTTCGGTCACCTCGGCGACGGCAATGTCCATGCCACGTTCCTGATCGATACGCGGATCGCGGGCGAACGTGCGCGCGCCGATGCCGCGGCCGGCGAGCTCTTCGAGACGGTGCTCGGGATGGGCGGTTCGCTCTCCGGCGAGCACGGGGTCGGCGCGGCCAAGCTGGAGTACGTCGAGCGTCAGCTTGGCCCCGGAACGGTTGGATTGATGCGCCGGATCAAATCGGCGCTCGACCCGCACGACGTGCTCAACCCCGGCAAGAAGATCCCGGCGCGTCAGCCGTCGGCGTCGAGCACCGCCAGCAACGAGGCGGCGTAGTCGGTCTCGTCGATCCGCCGCGCAAGCTCGCGGCCGTCGTCAACGGGTAGCTCCATCGATGCGTCGTACACGAAGCTGTACACATTGCTGAGCGTCCAGTCGCCAAACCCGAGTGACGCCAGCGCGTCTGGCAGGCGCGGCTCGCTCCGGTCGGCGTCGAAGGTGTCGGTCGCCGCTTTGTAGAGCGAGCTGAGATTGCGGTACTCGGTCTCGTGCTCCTCGATCAGCGCCGAGTCTGCCTCCTCCTCCCGGAGCCGGGCGAGCGTTCGGCGCAACGACTGGATCTCCAGCTGATACTCGTCCACCCTGCAACAGAGTCTAGAGGACCGATCCACACCCGCAGCCACGGCGATCACTCGTGGTGACGGGTGACCTCGTTCGGGTACGTGACCTGAAAACGGCGCCGCTCGAGGATGAAGAACGCGGCCGCGGCGGCCCCAATGAGGACCACGCCGACGAAGATACCGAGCCCGAACCAGCCCCCCGGGACGCTCTTGAAGAACCCAGCGCCGTCCGCAGCCTGGCTGGTGGCCAGAGCGCAGACGGAGTAGGTGAGGAACTTCGCGTAGACCCCTCGGATGAAGTCGGTCCGGTAGTCATCGCCGTTCACCAGCGTCTGGACGACCGCCGTCTGCCACGTGGCGTCGTGGGGCAGTGGCAGTTTGAGGAACCCGGTCTCCTGGGTCGCGTCCCCGGGGTGCATCAGGAGCGTGGCGATGGTGCGAGCCACGTAGCTGGCATCCGTCCCCCCCTGGTCGGCATAGAACTCGGAGGTGTAGGCAAGTGATTCGATGAGCAGCTCGTCGGGGGTCTGCAGGACTTGCTGGTCGCCGCCGAGGATTCCCTGGCCGGAAATCGATTCGGCCGAGACCGGCGCCCGCAGCAGCAACTGCTGGTAGTACAGCGCCACCAGGAGGTTCTGATACGGGAGCGACGTCACCAGCCCCTGGGCGAAGTTGAGGTGGCCGACCGGGTCGTTGGTGAAGTTCGTGAGAGCCGCCGCGAGCTCGGCGTCTGTGGGCGCTCGCCCGATGAGATCCTGGTAGGCGCCTCTCACCAGACCGGCCTGCGTGCTGCCGTGGTTCTGATAGTACTGAGCGCTGCCGAGCACCCCGGCGATGATGTCCTCCTCGTCCGTGCCGGTTGTGAACGACGTCAGATCGCTCTGCACCACCAGGTCCGGCGGTGTGGCGATGGTGCTCATGCACTCCTGGTTCTGGAGAGCGCGGCAGGTCGGGTGCATGTAGTTGGCGAAGAACGAGGTCACCTCGTCGAGGCGAAACACCGCTCCCGAAACGACGTTCTCAGCAGCCGCAACCCTCGCGTTGGCGCTGCCGGCCTGGATCTCCGCCATGAGACCGGCGTTGGCGGCGAGCACCCCTTGGCTGGGCGGGACATTGGTCAGATCCTGGTACAGGTGGATCATGAAGCTCGTGGGCGTGCTGCCCACGAGCTTGTAGTACGTGGCCGAACCGGCGATCAGTTCCACCATTGCGTTGGTGGACAGTCCGATGGCATCCGGGCTCGAGAGCCGGTTGACCCAGTACTGGAGGTCAGCGCTGCTCGGGTAGATCTTCAGGAGCGCCTGAAACGCCTGGTCGACGCGAATCGCCCTCGCTTCCGGACTGAACACGACCTCCTGCACGAGCCGGGTTCTGGCGTCGCCTGCTCCGGCGAGGACGCTGATCGAAGTTGCCAACTCAACCGGGGTTGGGTCATGACGGAGCACGTCGTCGTAGAGGCGGGTGACGAAGCCGAGGTTGTTGGCGCCGGCGTCGCGGGAGTACTCGGCCGATGCGAGCAACTGGATCTCGAGCGACGTCGGGTCCGCGCCGGGGGCCGCTAGCAGTGAAGTGTCGAATTCGAGCTCGTTGGCCGAGGGACTGCGGCCGAAGCCCGCCGAGCAGGCTGCGCCGCCCTGCGCTGAGCCGCCGCCGGAGCCACTGCCACCGCCACCGATGACAAACGGCGTCGGCGTCGGGAGCGGCGTGGGCGTTGGCGTGGCCGGCTTAGGGGTTGGGGTGGGCACAGGCGTCGCCGTTGGTGGGAGTGTGGGCCGCTGGGTCGGGGTTGGAGTGGGTCGCGGTGTGGGCGTGCGCGTTGGTGTGGGGGTGGGGGTGGGGGTGGGGGTGGGCGCCGGGCTCACGGCGAACGGCGTGGACGTTTGAGCACCGGTGAACGCGATCTGACTGGGCGTCGAGTCATAGAGTGACGCGCTTGGTTGATCGGAGACTCCTCGCGTCGCGTCGGCCGGAACAGTACCCGTGACGGTTCCTTGGCAGGTACCGGTGGGAAGCGGGGTGCTGCCGATCACCTCAGTCGGATCGGGGAACTGCCAGGTCAGGACGATCGTGAACGGCGCAACCCCACTTGGACAATCGGTGAGCGTGCCGTCGTAGCTGTAGTCGTAGGTGATGCTGGTCCCGGGCCCGCCAGACGACTGACCGGCGGTCTGCACGAGCGATGGTGCTGATGCCAAGGCTGACCGCGTCAGGGCAAGCGGCAACGCGATGGCGCCCACCATCGCCAGCACCACTACCCCTGCCGCTCTTCGCATGGCTCCCACTCTAGATCCGCCTTCCGTTTGCCCCGTGCGGCGCGACAGAACCGGATCAGCCCGTTCTCACGTTCACCAGACTACCGACGAGGTGCCCGACCCCGAATGCTACGCCGGCGGCCACCATGGCAAAGGCCAGCTGGCGGAGCGCCGAGCGCACCCGCGATCGACCCGTGAAGATGGCCACCGTCCAGCCGACCGCGAGCACCGACACGGCGCCGAGCCCGATCGAGAGCAGGGCGGCAATCGTGCCGGTGACGAAGAACCAGGGGAACAGCGGTATGACGGCACCGATCCCGAACATGACGAAGGATGACCCGGCGGCCTGCCATGGGTTGCCTGTCTTGCCAGGTCGGAGGCCGAGCTCCTCGCGAGCGTGGACCTCCAGGGCGACCTCGGGGTTCCTCATGATCGCCTGGGCGACGCGTAGCGCATCCGCCTCGTCGACTCCACGAAGGCGATACACCGCCGCCAGCTCGCGCATCTCGGCCTCCGGGTGGCGCTCGAGCTCGCGACGCTCGATGTCCAGCTCGCGCTGGAGGAGCTCGGACTGGGCTGCCATGGAAACGTACTCACCGGCAGCCATCGAGAAGGCCCCGGCGACGAGACCCGCCAATCCAGCCAGCAACACGACGGAAGGGAGGGGATTCGCGCCGGCGACGCCGAGGATCAGCGAGATGTTGGTGAGCAGGCCGTCGCTGATGCCGAACACCGCGGCCCGTGCAGCGCCACCCTGCAGGTCACGGTGATGGGACCGCTGATGCGCCGTCAGGTGATCGCCGGCCCCGTCGACCGGAGCAGCCGTCTGTGCCACAACGACAGTATGCCGACGTGTCGAGGTCCGGCGTCCCGGCGTCACCGGGATGGTTGCGGGCCTAGAAGAAGAGGTGATGCAGCGCGATTGTCGGGATGCCGAGGATCGCGATGATGTTCATCACCTTGATCATCGGGTTGATGGCGGGACCGGCCGTGTCCTTGCACGGATCACCAACGGTATCGCCGGTGACCGCGGCCGCGTGGGCGTCCGATCCCTTGCCACCGTAGTTGCCCTCTTCGATGTACTTCTTGGCGTTGTCCCAGGCCCCACCACCGGTGGTCATCTGCAGCGCCACGAAGACGCCGACGACGATGGTGCCGAGCAGCATGGCGCCGAGTGCCTGTGCGCCCAGGACGAACCCGACAACCAGCGGAGCGACCACCGGCAGCAGCCCGGGGAGGATCATCTCGCGCTGCGCGGCGGCGGTGACCAGCGCGACGCACTTCGCGTACTCAGGCTTGGCGGTACCCTCCATGATTCCCGGGATCTCCCGGAATTGACGCCGCACCTCGGTCACGACCCCGCCGGCGGCACGGCCCACGGCGAGCATGGCAAGTGACCCGAACAGGAACGGCATGATCCCGCCGAGCAGCAGGCCGGCGATGACCGGCGGTGCCGTGAGATCGAAATTGATCGTCGGGAGATGGTTGGCGAGCAGCGTGTTGTTGAGGATGTCCGTGTAGCTGGCGAAGAGCACGAGCGCCGCCAGCCCGGCCGATCCGATCGCGTATCCCTTGGTGACCGCCTTGGTCGTATTGCCCACGGCGTCGAGCGGGTCGGTGACCTGACGTACCGACTCGGGGAGATTGGCCATCTCTGCGATGCCCCCGGCGTTGTCGGTGATCGGTCCATAGGAGTCGATCGCAACCACGATGCCGGTCATGCTCAGCAGCGCCATCGCCGCGATGCCGATCCCGTAGAGGCCGCCGAGCGCCGCGGATGCGAGGATGCCGACCGCGATGATCAGTACGGGGATCGCGGTGCCTTCCATACCAATCGCGAGGCCCGCGATGATGTTGGTGGCGTGGCCGGTCTGCGAGGCCTTGGCGATGGTGCGGACCGGCCAGAATTGCGCGCCGGTGAAGAACTCGGTGACCGCGACGATGAGGACTGTGATCACGATCCCGATCACCGCGCACCAGAAGAGGTTGAAGACCGGGTGATCGAAGTGGGTGAGATAGCCGCCGTTGTTCAGCAGGATCGTGATCAGGAGGAAGCCCGCGAGCGCGATCACCGCTGAGACAAGGAGACCGCGGTAGAGCGCGCCCATGATCCATGTGCCGCGTCCCATGCGCACGAAGAAGGTTCCGATGATCGAGGCGACGATGCTCACGGCGCCGAGCATCAGCGGGTAGAAGACGAACACAAGGTCCGGCTTGCCGCCGACCTTGTACAGCAGGCTACCGAGCAGCATCGTGGCGACCGCGGTCACAGCGTAGGTCTCGAAGAGGTCCGCCGCCATGCCGGCGCAGTCACCGACGTTGTCACCGACGTTGTCGGCAATGACTGCCGGGTTGCGCGGGTCATCTTCCGGGATGCCGGCCTCGAGCTTGCCGACAAGGTCCGCGCCGACATCGGCCGCCTTGGTGTAGATGCCACCGCCAAGCCGGGCGAAGACCGAGATCAGCGATGCGCCGAACGCGAACCCGACCAGCGCGTTGAAGTCCTGAAACACCCCATAGGCGAGCGCGACACCGATCAGGCCGAACCCGACCACGAAGAAACCGGTCACCGCGCCGCCCTTGAAGGCCAGCTGCAGCGCCGGGTTGATCCCACCGCGGGCCGCCTCAGCGGTGCGCAGATTGGACCGCACCGAGATGTTCATCCCCACGTATCCGGCTGCGCCGCTTAGCACGGCGCCGATCAGGAAGAGGACACCGGTCTTCCATCCGAGCGTGAAGGTAAGGAACAGGAAGATGACCGCCCCGATCCCGGCGATGATCGTGTACTGGCGGTTGAGGTAGGCCTGGGCGCCTTCCTGGATGGCCTTGGCGATCTCCTTCATCCGGTCGTTGCCTTCCGGCTGGCGGAGTACCCAGAAGATCAGATAGACGGCAAAGAGGAGAGCCAGCAGCCCCGCCGCACCGATGGGCAGCAGGATGGCGCGATCAAGGGTCGGCATCGCGGAGAAGTCTCCTCAGGACAGTGAGTGAGTGCCCGGGCGGCTCTGATCCGCGCCACCCCGGGGCCGCCGCATTGTACCCGGCCAGTCATCCCATTCAGCAACGCCTATGCTGAAACGGTGCCGAAAGCCACCGGTCTGACCGCGATTGTGACCGTCGGCGATGAGATTCTCAGCGGCCACACGCAGGACACCAACTCGAGCTTCCTGGCGCGCCATGCGTTCACCGCGGGACATCCCGTAGCCCATATCGAGGTGGTCGGGGACCAGCCCGCGGCGATCGTCGCTGCGATCCGGAGGGCGATCGACGACCCGGACATCACGAGGATCGCCGTCTGCGGCGGTATCGGGCCGACGCCGGACGACCGGACCTTCCAGTCCGTCGCCGACGCGCTGGACCGTTCGCTCGAGCTGAACCCCATCGCATACGCGAACATCGAAAGCCTCGCGCGGCGCATGCACGCGGCCGGGTGGATCGACAAACCGGTCGTGTCGGAGGCCAACCGGCGCTGCGCCATGGTGCCCGCCGGTGCGACTGTGCTCACCAATCGGCGAGGTATGGCGCCCCCGCTGGCGATCGACATCGGCGATGACCGCTGGCTCTTCGTGCTCCCGGGTATTCCCCGCGAGTTCGTGACGATCGTCGAGGAGGAGCTCATCCCCGGATACTTCGCCGGCGGGACGGCGCCGATCGTGCGCGAGGTGCACTACCGCTCCGTCCCGGAGTCAGAGATGTCTCAGCCGATGCTCGTGCTCGAACAGGAATTCCCCGACGTGACCGTCGGGTCGTACCCACACGTGGAGCAACGCGAACTCGTCATCCGGCTTCGAGGAGGCGAAGCCGATCGAGTGGACGCCGCCGTGGCGCGGCTGCGCTCGCTGCGCAGCGACAGCTAGGAGCTCGAAGCGGGTTACCCCGCCTCGATCAGACCTTCTGCAGGTTGCGCGCGCGCGGGCCCTTCGGCGAGTCGACGATGTCGAACGTCACCTGCTCGCCTTCCTGGAGGGCGTCGAAGTCGACGGTGGTCAACTCGGTGCGATGAAAGAACACCTCGTTGCCATCGTCTGCACGGACGAATCCAAATCCACGGTCGGGAATAATCTTCTTGATTCTTCCAGCGGTCACAGCATGTCCTCCAGGACTCTCGCCGACACGGACGCCCACCGCGTTCACGACC
>Ga0208849_1000830_pt1 | contig 25566 bp, 17 predicted proteins | sample NGESurdeep072012_10_FD_184470 | JGI IMG/M metagenome (GOLD analysis project Ga0208849, IMG submission 184470) | Arctic peat soil microbial communities from Barrow, Alaska - NGEE Surface sample 53-3 deep-072012 (SPAdes) | ecosystem: Environmental > Terrestrial > Soil > Wetlands > Peat ... | reverse complement strand
CGGCATCTACTTGCGCGATACGTGCAATGACGCGGCCACAGGCTGCACGCCCACGACCAGCCTTGCCGGTGTGGCGAACGACGGGTCACTCTCGAACGCAGGCGGGAACAACACAGCCATCAGCGGGACCGGCCGCTTTGTTGCCTACGCGTCGCTTGCTTCCAATCTCGTCCCCGGCGATACCTTCGCAATCGACGGCTGGAAAGATATCTTCGTTCGCGATACATGCTTCGGCGCGCCAGCCGGTTGTACGCCGAGCACTGTGCGAGTCTCGGTAGCCAACTATTCGGGCAATTTCGCAACGCAGTCCAACGGCATTAACGACTATCCTCGCATCAGCGCGGACGGGCATTACGTCGTCTTTCTGTCGGCGTCCACCAATTACCTGGCATCCGGCGGCAATGGCTACGACATGGTGTATCTGGCCAAGACGGGTTTCTGACGTGCGCAGGCAGACTCAGTTCCCCGTCTTGGTAAAGACATCTCCGTCGAGCGTAATGGTTGTCTGATTTACGTAGACAACGCTCCAGCGAATGTGACCGGGCGCGAGTGGCATGGGGTATGTGAGGTCCAGAATCCCGCCTCTGGCCGTGGGGACCTCCCAATGGCAGGTTCCGGAGTAGGCGACCCTGCCGTTAACCAGGAAGCCGCAGGTTCCGCTCTGCTGAACCACCAAACCTTCAGTCTTGTTGGCCCAGGTGCCGATAGGCGGGGGCGCTGCTTGCGCTCGTGCGGATTGGATGTTCATCACGCCCAGCAGCATGCATGCAAAAGCCAGGCAAAGGGTACTTGAAGTGAAGAACCTGCGAGTGCTTTTCATTGTCCCGAATGACCTCCGTTGCGCCGACTGAAACCACTGTCGATGAAACCTGTATATGGTGGGGGTGATGTGGATTTATACCACGACGAGGCGGCACAGGGACAATAATGAGGTTCCGCGTCGGGTGTCGATCATGCAAAAGCGCGCTTTGGCATACCTGGAGCATGTTTCAAAAATGGTCACATAGAATCCGGTTGTTATCTCGCAGGGGTTAACACCCAATATTTTTGTTGTTTTTTTGGCCCGGCTAAAGCCGTGCCCTTGTTACAAAGCCGATTCTTAAAGCACGCTATAGTAATTGCGGCGGTGCGTCGCGGACGCCGAAGCATTGACGTGGCTCGTCGTGCCGCGCAGACTTTGAACAGGTCTTGTATTTATCTAGGGATGCAAGGGAAGGGTTTCGATCATGAACACACCGAATCATCCAGGGTGGGGTGGCCCTCCGACGTTGGGGCAGAGGATCGACGAAGCGATCGAGTTGATTGAGATGGAGTTGCGCCACGCCGTTACGTATGTCAACGATGCCGTGATTCCGCAGGTGCGCAGGGAGTCGATCATTGCGATGCGCACGGCCGCTGACACGCTGCGCAATTTGGCGGACCGTTTTGAGAAGAGGGGTGGGTCGGCGGCGAATCAGTCGCAGGGTTCGGCGCAAGGGTCGGCGCAAAGCCAGACGGGCGGACAGACGAAAGGGCAAAATTCGGAGCCGCGCTCTTGAGCAGAGGGAAGCTCGGGAGCGGGGATTTGGGACTCGACAACGAGGCTGAGTTGCGCGCGGAATCGAGGGCGACGACTGCAGGCGCCACGATTTACCGAGCGACGATTCGCCTGAATACGACTTGCCGCGCTGCGATTCGGCGTGCTGCGATTCGGTCGGAATGGATTTGGCGAGCGACGACTGTGCGCGCGCTGCGCATTGCAGCTTTGTTGACGATTTTCTCGCTGAGCGTGAGCGGCTGCAAGCACCGTGAGAATACGCGCGTGGCTCCCCCGCAGGCTTTGCCGCCGGAGGTCGAGCCGGTTCCGGCAGTGCCACCTGCATCGGCATCGGGACCTGCGCCGGCAAAGATTCCGGTGACGCCGGTACCGGCAGGCGGGATTGACGAGGACGATCTCGCATTCATTGCGGCGCACAGGCCGATCTTGAGCGAAGTTGGTTATGCGACGTGGTACACCGCGCCCTACAAAGGGCGGCGCGCTGCCAATGGCCAGGTCTTCGATGACGATGCGATGACGGCCGCGCATCGCACGCTGCCGATGGGATCGCTGGTCGTGGTGACCAACATGAAGACGGGTGAATCGAGCGCCATGCGGATCAGCGATCGCGGTCCGTTTGTTGAGGGTAGGATGCTGGATTTGACCATTGCTTCGGCAAAAGCGGTGGGCGTTTACCGCGCGGGCATTGCGATGGTGCGCATGGATGTGTACGAGACGCCCAAGCCGATCGCAACTGGCGGGCGGTGGTGCGTGCAGATCGGCGCGTTCCACGAAGAGGAAGACGCGATTGCGCTGAAGGCGCAGTTGCTGGAGACATATCCCGGCGCGAATGTGATCGAGTTTCCCGGAGAGAAGAGCTACTGGGTACGTATTCGGCCACAGGGCGACGACAGAGCGCAGGCCGAGCAAATTGCGCGCCACCTGCAGCCGGTGGAAGGCGACGCGTACCTGACGCGGCTGGACTAAGACAGAGATCAGAGATCAGTGGTCAGGGATCAGGGAGTGCGGGCGAGGACGCCCGCACGACAGCCGGCGAGCCACCCCACGGACGAGGACCTGTCCGTGGGGACCCCGAAGGACGCCGGCGCTACAAGGGAGCAGGGAACCAGAATCGACCGCTCGGGCCGGTCGGTAATTCAGCGCGAGTGCAATCGCGCAGCTTCAGGTTTGCCGCAAATCAAAGCCGAGCGGGATGAACTAACGCAGCAGCGCGGACGCGGCCCAGAGCACCGGCTCCTGGCCGTGGAAGTCGCCGGTCCTGCGCTGGCGCCGCAAATAATAATCGAGACTGTTGAACTTGCCGGTGCCCTCGCAGACATTGGTCACGTCGCTGTTCTGATCGATGAAGCCGGTGACCGCGATCCACCCTTTGCGCGCCGCGGGGCCGTAAGTTGCCGCATCGAGCCAGCCGTTCTTGACGCCGGTGATCAGCGCGAAGGTGAACATGCCGGAGCCTGAAGACTCTTCCCACGCCTCATCGCGATCGATGAGCTGTCGCCACATGCCATCGGGCGCTTGATATTTCAGGAGCGCGGCCATCATTAGCTTGTAGCCGGCCAGGATGCGCGCGCGCCGCGGATGATCTGCGGGTAGATCGCGCAGCATCTCCGTCATGCCGGCGGCGACCCAGCCATCGCCACGGCCCCAGAAGAACGGGACGTCGGGCGCGTGATAGAAGAGGCCGTTCGGCTGTTGGAGCTTGTTGAGATAAGCGACCATCTCGTTGGCGTCGCGGTCGAGATACTTTTTGTCTCCCGTAGCGCGCCAGGCCTGCAACTGCAGGATGGTGAGCATGTACATATCGTCGATCCAGTAGCGCGTCTCGTGCGACAGGCCGTCGGGCTGCGGATTCTCCCATTGCCGGTCGGCGAAGCCGAGGCCGTAGTCGAGATACTTCTTGGCGTCGACTCGGGCGCGCTCGCTCTGCGTGGGCTTGATCTGCATGTAGATTTCGAGCGGCACCGTGCCGAAGATGGAGTCATCGACGTGATCGCGCATGGGGACGAGGGCAGCCTCTGCGCCGCCGGGCATGAGCGGATCAAATTTCTTGATCAGGCGATCGCGCAGATCGGTGTCGTGCGTCAGCTCCGCAAACGTGAGCGAGCCGTACCAGGTGCCAACCTCGCCATAAAAGATGGTGCCCGGGCTGTGCTGGTGCGGGCTGGTCACGAAGTGTTCGGCGAGGGCCTTGCCGATCTCCTGCGGTGAGCGGCCGGCGGGCCAGTTGCTGAAGTAGTCCTGCTGAGCGGACCCATTCGCGACCGTAGCCGTTAACACTAGCGCGAAAACTCCAACCTTCAATGTCGTCTTCATCGTCAATCCTTTTTGCGGCGATGGAAAAATCCGGTTTCTCCGCGTGAGAATGATACCGCCGGAGGCTTAATGATGATGTGTGGTCGAAGACCCGGTGGGCGTGGAAAGAAGAAACATATCGTGATACGATATATTTATGAACAAGCCCCTCCAATCCGGACGCGAAGCGAGCGCAGGGCGTCCAGAGATGAATCCGAACGATCGCGGCCGAGGCGTCAGCAAACTCGACGTGGAGCATTTGCAGCGCCTGGCCGAGTTTCGATTTAAACTGCGGCGATTTCTGCATGTGAGCCAGGAAGCCGCTGAGCGAGTTGGGCTGCACAACCAGCAGTACCAGATGCTGCAGTGCGTGGGCGGCATGCCTGAAGGGATATTGCCCACCATCGCCAACGTGGCCGAGCGCATGCTGATAAAGCACAACAGCACCGTGGAGCTGGTAGACCGTGCGATTGACGAGGGTTTACTGCGGCGCCTGGGCGACGAAGCCGACCACCGGCGAATTCTGCTGCGAGTGACGCCGCAGGGCGAGCGAGTTCTAGCGGCGCTGGCGAAGTTTCACACGCGGGAGCTGGAGCAATCGGGACCGGAGCTGGTACGCGCGCTGGATGGCATTGTGCATGCGACGAGACGCGCAAGCGGTCACGCAACCAGACGCTCAGCCGGGTTCGCGAGCCGGCGTGCCGTTACGACCGGTAGTCAGAGAAATCGGCGCAAAAAGGCGGCTACGCAATGAGCCATTCCGGACCAAAAGCAACCTCACAATTGCGCGACTTCAATGCCGACCCGCGCATGATTTTGCTCAGCGGCCTGGGCCTGATTCTTGGCGGAGCCGGCGCAGTATTGGCGTGGGTTCTGCTGCACCTGATCTATGGCTGCACCAACCTTTTTTATTACCAGCGATTGAGCTGGGAGTTTGTTTCGCCCGCGCAAAATCATTTGGGTTGGATTGCGATCTTCGTTCCCATTGTTGGCGGACTGATCGTGGGCGTAATGGCGCGTTATGGATCTGAAAAGATTCGCGGTCACGGCATTCCTGAGGCCCTGGAGTCGATTCTTATAAATGGCGCAAAAATCAGCGCGCGCGTCGCGCTTTTCAAGCCGCTAGGATCGGCGGTGGCCATCGGAACCGGCGGCCCGTTTGGAGCCGAGGGGCCGATCATTATGACCGCGGGATCGGTGGGCTCGCTGTTTGCGCAATACTTCCACTTGACGGATGCGGAGCGATCGACGCTGCTGGTAGCGGGAGCCGCGGCGGGCATGGCCGGCGTGTTTTCAACTCCGCTGGCGGCGACGTTATTGGCTGTGGAGTTGCTGCTCTTCGAGTGGAGGCCGCGCTCTTTTGTGCCCGTGGCCGTGGCGGCTGCAACGGCGGGAGTACTGCGGCACTTTTTCATCAGTCAGGATCCACTGTTCCCGATGCCGCTTTCGATGCATCGTGTTGAGCCGTTGACTTTGCTTTGCGCGTTGCTTGTCGGCATTGTGGGCGGTGTGTTGGCTCTGGTGCTGAGCCGCGCAGTTTACGCCAGCGAAGATTTTTTTGAAAATCATCTGCCGATTCACTGGATGTGGTGGCCTGCGATTGGCGGCGTTGTGGTGGGCATAGGCGGACTGATCTTTCCGCGCGCGCTGGCCACCGGCTACGACGTGATCGATTCGCTGCTGGCGGGAAACCACACATGGCAACTGATCGCCGGCATTCTCGTCGTGAAAAGTATCATCTGGTCCTTCTCGCTGGGATCGGGAACGTCCGGCGGCATTCTGGCGCCGTTGCTGATGATTGGCGGCGCATTAGGCGCGCTGTTGGCACCTGTGCTGCCCGGCATGTCGAGCGGAGAATGGGCGCTGGTGGGGATGACGGCGGTTCTCTCCGGATCAATTGGGTGTCCCTTGACAGCGGCAGTACTGAGCCTGGAACTCACGCACAACTACGGATTGTTGCTGCCGGTGTTCACGGCTTCGGTGGTGGCGCACGCATTCACTGTGCTCTTCCAGAAGCGTTCCATTCTTACGGAGAGGATCAGCCGGCGCGGCTACCATCTTAGCCGCGAATATGGCGTCGATCCGCTGGAAACGATCATGGTGGCGGAAGCAGTGCGCTCGCGCGCGGTTGTGCTGCCCGCGGAGTTGACGGCCGCGGATGCTCAGAAGTGGTTGGACGGCGGACAGACGCTGGACGGCAGAAGGGCAAAGAGCGATCACCGCGGCCAGCGGCTCTATCCGCTGGTGGATGCGGAGGGACGGCTTACTGGCGTAATCACGCGCAGCGGCCTTTCCACGCTGGCCAACAGCTCGGGCCGGGATCGTGAGGCTTCGCCGAGCGCCGTGCCCGTGGTGGCGTACCCTGATGAGACGCTACGCGCGGTCGCGGAACGGATGGCGTCCCTGCGGCTGTTTGTAGTGCCCGTTGTAGAGCGAGAAAGCGGCAAGCTGCTTGGCCTGCTGAATGCCGAGGATGTTTTAGCGGGAAGGACGCGCGCACACGAGCGCGAAACCCGGTATGAGCGACTGCGCATGCCGTTTCGCCGGAGCAGTTCTACGGCAGCGCGCTGACGTAGGCCGGGTCGGTGGCCTGGCGCATTGCGGCGGAAAAGCTGTCCCAGGTACAGGAGAAATCCGGACGGCTGCAGGCGGGCACGAAAATCGGCGCCTCGGCCGGCGGATTAGCGGGCGTGAGCGGCTCCGATTTGCGCATCTGATCGAGAGTTTGCGTGATGAACGCGACGCGGACAAACGGTCCTGACTTGGCCGAGCGCCAAAGTTCGAAGATCAAAGCGCCGCCTGGGGGCGAATCGTCGACGCGGCCATCGGCAATCCAATCGATACCGAGAGCGCCGGCAACAGTGACGATATTGGTGTCGTGGCCGACGAGAATCACCATGTGGTCGCCGGGCTTGCCGAGTGCGCCTGGAACGGGCTTTCCTTTCACACTCTGCTCCATGGTGCTGCCAATGTGATCGAGGAGATTGGAGGCGTTCATGCGCGCAATGGCCGGCGTGCGTTCCTCGTAATTCCACGCCGCAATGTTGGCTTGCATGATGTAGCGCAGCGTGGCGCTGTCAAGGCATCCCCAGCCGGTGTCTGCGTCACTCATGCCCTGCGTGTATTCGAGGAGCAGATTCTCTGCCAGCGTGGAAGCGGTAACGAGCGGACCGCGCACTACAACTGGAGAGTCGCCGGTTCCGGGCGTTAGGTTGGCTGGAATATCGAAGATCGACGTGCGCCTCGGATTTGACGGCAGGCGACCGCAACCGGCCAAAATATGGTCGAGCGTTATTAACTGCGGGCGATATGCCTCAGTGAGGTTGGCTGGGTTGCCGCCGATCCGCCCTTCGATGGCCGCCGCGGCAAACGCGGGGTCAGGATGGCCGATTCCGGCTTTGTGCGTAAGGAACAGCGGATCGATCGTGCCATCCGGCTGCGAATGAACGCTGATGTTGCAGCCCGGAAACATTCCTTCGGAGAGCGCCCTGCCAGTTTCGCGAGTGCGCTCGTCGGTGTCGGCCAGGATCGTGACATGTGCAGCTTCAGCGCAGCCGGTAGGAGCGAGCAAGCCTTCGCGGACGAACTTCGTCCGATCCCATGTGCCGAACATTTTGATCAGTTGATAGCCATGGGCCGTGAGAATACCGGGCGCGACATCCCACTTGGGCCAGGGCGCGGCGGAGTACTTGTCGAGATCGGCCTGGGCAGAGAGCGGGGAGCGAACGCCGTGTCGAGAAAGCACGATAACAAGCTCGAGATGGGCGTCGGGAGCAGCAGCCTGTGCGAAAGACTGTTGCGCAATCGGCGCGGTGCACAAAAGAAGGGCAGAAAAACTTAGAAGAATTGGCCGCAGTCTGGCGGGAAGGCTCATGATGCATCTCCATAGAAAAGTGTAGCGCCATCAGCCCGAAAACGTGTGACCGCAGAGGGATGGGCGAGGAGTCCGGGGCGCGAAATGCATCAGGACTGAATTGCGCGAAAGAAAACCTGCCTGCGCTCTGCCAAAAAAGAAAGGGCGCGCCTGAACTGAGGCGCGCCCTCTGATGATGATCGTCTTCCGCTAGAAGTTCATCTTCAGGCTGAGCTGGATGATGCGGTAATCAGCATTGGTTCCGATTGTTGCGCGGATGGTGCCAAAGGCCGCGTTGTTGAAGGTCACGTTGGGATCGGCCCACTGCGGATGGTTGAAGAGGTTGAAGAACTCGCCCCGCAACTGGAAGCTGAGGTTCTCGTGCGAGGGAATCGGGTAGATATTCTTCAGGAGGCCGCTGTCCATATCCCAGAGGTTCGGGCCGCGGTAGGTTCCCTTGCCTACGTTGCCAAAGGTACCGTTTGCCGGCGCTGCGAAGTTGCCGACGGTGTTGAACCAGGGCGAGCAATGGGTCACGCTGGCAAGGCAGGGGGTCGGCGTGCCGAGTTGGCCCAATTTGCCGGACGCGCCGATGAAGTTGGCGCGGTCGTTGCCGTTCCCGGTCTGCGAATTGTCGGATCCGGAGAGTATGGTCAACGGATCGCCCGTCTGGAAGGAATAGAGGCCTGACCACTGCCATCCGCCGATGGTATTGCGAATCAGTCCGTTCGAGGAGCTGAACTTGGGCAGGTCCCACACATACGAAAGCACGAAGCGGTTGGCGTGATCGAAGGTGGCCGGGCCGGTCTCGAAGTCATGCTGACCGGTGTTGTAGAACGACATATTGGAACCGGGACTCGAACCGATATCCGTAATACCGCCGTTTTCCGCCAAGCCGTAATCCGTCGCCTTCGAATACGTGTAATTGGCGAGCAGCGTGATCTGGCTCAGAATGCCGCTGCCGCCCGCTGGCCGCTTTTCGATATCCACTTGCATGCCGTCATAGCGGTTGCCGCCGGTGTTGCGATTTTCGTAAACGTAGCTAAATGGCTGGTAGGGACGCGATAGCTGCTCCGTAGCGCCATTGCCGTAGATGCCCGGATTCAGGTTTTGGTCCTGCCGGAGGTGGGTACCGCGTGTTCCGACATAGGAGGCATGCAGCACCGTATCGGAGCGCAACTGATATTCGTAGGTGACGTTATAGTCGTACACTTCCGGCGTGTGCCACGATACGCCCGGCTGCAAGCTGTAAAGCGCGGGGTTAGGGACAAACGTGGCGTTCTTGGGGGCGTCCGAGAGAACGAAACGCTGCGGGAAACCATTGGCGAAATTCGGATTGCTCGCCAGCGGATTGACGAGGCCGGTGTTGGGGCCTCCGATTGACGAGGAAAGGGTTCCGGGGGTGGAGGTGGTGGAATCGATGAGGTCGATTCGCAGGCTGAAGGGTGAGGAGATAGAGGCGTCATTGAGGAACAATCCTGGCAGACGGGATTCGTAGAACAGCCCGCCGCCTGCGCGGATCGACATTTTGCCTGTTCCGGTTGGATCCCAGGCAATGCCAACACGGGGCCCAATATTGTTGAAGTCGCCGGTCTCCCCGCGGGTTGGTACGGAGATCCCGTTGTACTTGTCACCGATGAAGAATAAACCGGCCGGAGCGCTGGGAATGATGGCCGAATGGATACCGGCAACCTGCGCATCCGGGCGGAATTGCTGGATACGGCCGCGGATCTCCTGCATCACCTGCTGAGGCTCATAGCGGACGCCCAGAGTCAATGCGAGCCGAGGAGTCACCTTCCAGTTGTCCTGCGCGAAAAAGCCGAGAGGGTTCTCGCGCGAGTCGGAGTAGTTGCCCGAGGTCTGGGTGAACGCACTCTGGTATCCCATCATGAAGTCCGCCAGAGCCACGCCGGGGCCATTGGCGCCGGTGCTTGTGGTGCCGGAGTTGTCGGTGTTCATCGTCCAGCTTCCGTTCAGGAGGTCGGTATTGCGAATGTTCGACTGATCCATCTCGAGATCGGCGCCGAAGGTCATTTGATGCCTACCCTTGGTCCAGCTCAGCACGTCGCGAAGGTCACCGGTATTGCGGATGAAATGTGCGTCAGTGAAATTACCGAGCGTGAAGTCGCCGGAGACGGCGAAGGTACGGATGCCGCTTTGCGCTGTGGGTAACTGGTAAATTTGCGATCCGAAGGTCTTCATGTCCGGAACCGTGCCGCCGGGACCACCCTGCTGGCCGCGGTCGGAGTTCGAGCGGATGGCGTCGATGACGGTGTTATTGACGATCGAGGGCGAAATGACCCAGGTGTAACCAACCGCGATATTGAAAAAGTCAATCGTCGAGCCGGGGCCATCGGTGAGGATGTCCTTGCCATCGTAGGTAGGCGCGTGTTTGTACTTGTCGAAGTATACGCGGCCGAAAAGGCGGTTCTGGCCGTGGAAAACCTGATCCACGCGTGCAAGGTATTCGTCAAAGTTCTCCTGGACCGGGGTGCCGTAGGTAACAAAGCCGCTCGAAGAGGCCGAAGAAATTGGCATCAGCTTGGTCATGGCGACGGCCACCGGGTCAAGCAGGCTCGCGATGTTGTTGGTGTTATTGGTAAGCGCCTGGCGGTACCAGGGGTTCTGCAGCGTTACCGTCTTGCCGCCCGAGAGGGGATTGTTGGCGCCGACCGTCAGATAATTGGAGAAGTCGCCAGTCACGTTCGCAGCGGTCGGGATGATCGCGTTGGTGGCGTTATTGACATCGCGCAGGATGGTTTTCTGCCATCCGAACTCCATAAAGGTCGTGTCCCTGTGAATGGGACCGCCGACGTCGCCGCCAAACTGGTTGCGTTTGAGCGGATCTTTGGCGCTGGCAAAATAGTTGGTGCCGTTGAAGACGCGGTTGCGGACAAACTCGAATAGCCCGCCATGCCACTGGTTGGTACCGGACTTGGTGATGACGTTCACAACTGCGCCGGCATTGGCGCCATACTGAGCGTCGAAGCTGTTGGTCTGAACGCTGAACTCCTGGAGTACGTCAGGCATAGGGAAAGGATCGTTGACGTTGCTCATCAGGTCTTCGTTGTTGCCACCGTCGAGGTTGTAGGCGATCTGATCCGGTCTGGCGCCGTTCACTGCAATAGCGTCGGCGCCCGGAATCTGCTTTGTATCGCCCTGCAGAGCGCCGGAGTTGTTCGCGTTTGCCGAGACGGCGCCCGGCACCATCAGCGTTAGGTCGGCGGCATTTCTTCCGTTCAGGGGAATGTCAACCAGGCGGGTTTGATCGATCACCTGGCCCAGCGTGGGATTCACGGTGTTAACCTGCACAGCCGATGTCTCCACCGTGACCTGCTGCGTCTGGGAGCCGACTTCCAGGCGGACATCCATGTTCCGGACCTGGTCAGCCAACATTATCAAATTCTGAACGTATCCTTTGAATCCCTGGGCATCAACCGAAACTTTGTAGGTTGACGGCGGAAGCGCGGTGAAGTTGAACTGACCACTGCTGTTCGTTGTGTCTGTTCGGATGATCGAGGTGCTAAGCTCGATCACCGTCACCTTGGCTCCGGCGACCACCGCTCCGGAAGGATCAGAGACAGTTCCAGTAATGGCGACATTGCCGCCGCCCTGCGCGCGAGCCACGGGGCTCGCAAGGAGCACCAGAGCGAGAGCCGACAGCGCGACACATGGAATCAACGCCAACTTGGTAAGCATATTTGGATTGAGAAGAAATCGTTTTCCTGCTTCGTGAAGTGATTTCCATCCTGTCATTTGTTGCCTCCAAAATTTGTGGTTTGCCCGTACATCTGCTCCCTTGCCACTTAGCCTCGCCCGCCGGCCTGGGGATGCCGCTGAGCCCACACTAACCAGATGAGCGCACGAACGATGTGCTAAACGAAAACTTAAGCGACGTGAAGTAGCCAAATTACTTGGCGTCGCGAAGTATATGGATTGAAAAAGAGCATTGTCAAGCACAGAAGCGATATACATTCAAGAACTTTGGAAAGGGGTATCAACTGCAAACACTTGAATTGATTGAAGGTGAGAATGGCGGGTGGCGAGAGCGCGTCAAGTAGTTTGGAAAATCGGTTTTCTGGGTGAATGAATCCTAAATCGCCAGCCACCGCGTCGCTCCGCTGGCCGCCCGCAGGGGGTGGCGATGATCATGACGAACCATGACACCGGAGGGCCGCCGGCGGTGAAATGTCTTTTTCGCACGAGGGATCCGGACAGAACGAGCCCCGCCTAAGCGGCCTCATAACTCGCAATCTAGCGCCACCAGGCATTGCGGGCCTGGCCAATCATTGGCCGTGCTTCGATTGGCTTAACCGCGAGGAAAAAGCGTTTCCTCGCGGCCGGGCAGCCGGGAACTTCGCGATTTCAACCGTGACTCACATCGGACCGTTGAACAAGTGCGATTCCGAAATTGCAAACTAAACGACCGCGCCGCCTCGGATCGCGCTGCCTCGGATATAGTGATTGCGGGAGTACGGACGCCGCAGGTCCGGCGCGGAACGTGGAGCAACAGAACGATCGATCCGGGGCCGGAAAGTGACGAAAGCGACGAACCATGCACACAACCGATAAGGCGAACATAGCCGAAAAGGCTACTCGACCGCGCCACGCCGTGGCATCGAGCGAAACTGCGCGCGAAATCAATCGTGACATTCTGCTGCACGCGATCCACCTGCAGCAGCCGGTGAGCCGGGCTGACCTGGCGCGATTGACGGGCCTGCAGCCCAGCACTGTTTCGGTAATCATTGGCCAGCTTATCGACGAGGGATGGGTGGTAGCGGGCAGCTTGGGGCGGCTGCCGCGAGGGCGCAGGCCTACCTTTGTGACGTTGAATGACCGGCACGTCACGCTGGCGATGGATTTGCGTCCGGGAAAAGCGAACCTGGCCGTGGTCGACATCAACGGGAAGATTCTGGGCAGAGAGGCTGTCGCCTTTGAAATCAAGGCCGGTTCCACGCCGGACGAGGCCAGAACTGCCATTGCGCATCTGTCTGAAGCAGCGCGATCGCTGCGAGCTACCTATGGCGACCGCGTTTTTCAGGGCCTCGGGGTGAGCGTCTCTGGGCGCGTTGACCAGAGAACGCACCGCCTGCTCTTTTCGCCGAACGCTCCATGGGGCCGGATCGATCTCTATGAGGAGCTGCAGAGGGTTCTGGATACCCCCATCGAAATGGAGAATGCGGCTAACGCGTGCCTGCTATCGGAACGCTGGTTCGGCAATTTCAACGACACATCGAACATGCTGGTGGTGGCGGTCGCAGAGGGAATCGGCACGGGATTGCTGGTCGACGGGCGAATTGCGCGCGGCAGAGACGACATGGCAGGCGAGTTTGGCCACATGCCCTTCGAGGAAACCGGACCCGTTTGCGGTTGCGGCAGCGTGGGTTGCTGGGAGACATTCGCTTCAAACCGCGCCGGGCTGCGCTACTACCGCGAACTGGCGCCGGAAAGCACGATCGCAACCTTCCAGGAGCTACTCAATTTGGCACTGAACGGCGACATCCGCGCCCTGCGCTCGATTGACAAAATGATGACCTATCTGGCGCGAGGGTTGGCGATACTCGCCGCCGGGCTTGCGCCGGAGGTGATCATTATTGTGGGCGATTGCACTGCGCTGTGGCCTCGCATCTGTCCGTTGCTTGAGAGCCAGTTGATCGCCAAATCGTTCACACCGAACACTCCGCGCGTAGTGGCGGCCATGGACGGCGATGTAGGTCGGTTGCGCGGGGCCGCTGCTCTGGTCCTGCACAAGGTACTTTTCCGGCAGGCAGACTATACGTCGCGCCATGAACCCGTAAGCGAGCGAACCAGTCCCAAACCTGAAGTAGTACCCGCATAAATTCTTCAGCGGCCCTAATCGTGACGAGAGACAGCGATGCGCGAGTTTGATCGTTGATAAGATCGGGCATGAGAGTTGGCATGAGAGTTGGATTCATCGGCGCAAGCGGTATCGCGGGGAAGCACGCGCAGGCGTACAGGAATATCGGCTACCAGATCGCGGCGGTTACAGATCGGACAGAAGAACGAGGGCGCAGGTTCGCCGAAGCATGGGGCGCGGAGTTTGTTGCAACGCCGGAAGAGCTTTGCCAGCGTGCGGATGTCGATTGCATCGACGTGTGCACTTTTCCCGGTTACAGGCTGGCGGCCGTGGAGCTGGCCGCGAAAGGGCACAAACATGTTCTCGTGGAAAAGCCGATGGCCGTGGACCTGGAGACCGCGGCGCGGATGGTCGAGGTGGCGCGCAAGGCAGGGATTCAACTCGGCGTGGTCAGCCAACATCGCTTCGACGATTCGACATTGTTTTTGAAGCGCGCAATTGCGTCGGGACGGATGGGCAGCGTTCTCGAGGCCGATGCGTACGTGAAGTGGCACCGGACGGATGAGTATTACGCGCGGCCGGTGAAGGGAAGCTGGGCGGGCGAGGGCGGGGGCGCACTGATCAGCCAGGCCATTCATCAGGTGGACGTGTTGTTGCATTTGATTGGCGCGGTGGATGAGGTTTTTGGATACTGGCGCCTGGGCGCCACGCACAAGATGGAATCGGAGGACCTGGTGAACGCGGTGATTCATTATGCGTCGGGCGCCACTGGAGTGATCCAGGCCGCGACGGCGCTGTGGCCGGGCTATCCGGAGCGGATCGAGATTCACGGAACCAAAGGGAGCGCGATCGTGACCGGGGATCAGTTGACGACGTGGGACGTGCGCGACGACGCGGGCGAGCCTGCGCCGATTGCGCAACAAGCCAAGTCGGGCGCATCCGATCCGATGGCAATATCTCTGACGCCATTTGAGCGGCAACTGGCTGACTTTGGCGAGGCATGCAAAGCGGGCAAACCGCCTGCGTCTTCCGGAGCGGATGGTTACCGCGCATTGCAGTTGGTAAAGAGCATCTACACGTCGTGCGCCGAAGGGCGCAAAGTGCAGATCGCGCCGGTTGAGTTTTAACGATTGCGCCCGCGCGATTGCGCAGCAGTTATTGCGGCGCGGCCCAGCAGCTTGAGTTATTGATTCACGCCGCTGGCGAGAAATCCGCCGTCGACGGCGACGACTTCGCCGGTCACGAACGATGCAGCTTCTGAAGCCAAGAAGATGGCCGCGCCGGCCAGCTCATCCGCCTGCCCGAAGCGATGCATGGGAGTGCGCATCAGCAGCTCCTGGCCGCGCTGCGTTCCCTGAACCAGAGTGCGGTTCAATTCCGTAGCAAAAACGCCGGGCGCGATGGCGTTTACGTTGACGCCGTTGGGCGCCAGTTCGACGGCAAGAGTCTTAGTTAACGAAACCACGCCCGCCTTGCTGGCCGAGTAAGATGCCACTCCGCGAAATGCGACGAAAGAGCCGAGGGAGGCGACGTTGATGATGCGTCCGTAACCGGCGCGCGACATGGTGGCAGCGAAGATCTGGCATGCGCGAAGTGTGCCGGTGAGGTTGGTTTCGATGATACGCGACCAGTCCGCCTCCGGCGCCTGCAAGACGGGGAACTTGCTGGTTATGCCGGCGGCATTCACAAGGATGTCGACTTTGCCGAAGGCGGCGATTACAGCGTCGTGCAGGGCCTGAATGGAGGCGCGATCGAGGACGTCGCTGACGACGCGGAGGGAGCGACGGCCGAGCGCCTCGATTTCAGACGCGGCTCTTTCGACCTGGTGCGGCCGGCGCGAACTGGATACAACGTCGGCGCCCGCGGCGGCGAGACCGAGAGCCATTGCGCGGCCTAAACCTGTAGTGCCACCAGCTACTACGGCCACTCTGCCCGATAGATCGAATAAGGATTGGCGCATTGAGGAGATACTCTCACGGGTCAGGTCGCATAGATTTGACCGCATGGATTTGGCCGGATGAAAAAAGCAAGGAGGCCGCAGTCGATTTTCGCAATTCAATTCGGGCAAAAGGCTCGACAGTTTCGAGAATTCTATCTCGATTGAAATTATAAATGTAAACAGCTCAAAATGTGAGAGTTACTACAGAAAGTCAAAGATTCCAGATGCGTGAGACGGTAACAATTCCCGTGCTGCAATCCGGGTCAAGCGCGGAGGCAGGAGGGGGCTCCTTCCTTTATGGATGAGCGCCGGCCAGCGGGTATCCTGTTCGAGAGATGCCGTGGAGCAAATTAATTAACGCATTCAGGTGGCTCTTCGACGGGCATCGCGGCCCGCGGGGACAAATGGCTCCGCGATGGATTTTTCTGCGCGCGCTGGCGTTGATTTATTTCTCCGCATTTTATTCGCTGCTGTTTCAGATCAAGGGATTAATCGGGCCTGAAGGAATTCTGCCGGCCCAGGATTATCTTGCCGATATCGCGCAGCAATTGGGCCTGGCGCAGCACTGGGGATTGGAACGCTACTGGTACGCGCCGTCGCTCTTTTGGATTTCGTCAAGCTCCACGATGATGATGGCGGTAACGTGGGTCGGGCTGATTGCGTCGGTAATTGCCTTCCTGAATCTTTGGCCGCGCCTAAGCTTTTTCGTCTGCTTTGTGTGTTTCCTTTCGTTTGTTGGCGCGAGCGGCGTCTTCTCGAGCTATCAGTCAGATGGAATGCTGCTCGAGGCAGGATTTCTGACGCTTTTCTTCGCGCCGCGCGGGCTGCTGCCAGGTTGGGGCGCGCATGAACCGCCCTCGCGCATGAGCTGGTTCCTGCTGCAATGGGAGTGGTTCCGAATCTACTTTGAATCCGGCATGGTGAAACTGGTGAGCGGCGATCCGCAGTGGCGCAACTTCACGGCGATGGACGAGTACTACCAGAACGGGCCGCTGCCCACGTGGATCGGCTGGTACGTGGAGCATCTGCCGCACTGGTTCCATGCAGCCACGGTTGGCGGAACGCTGGCGCTGGAGCTGGTCCTGGTGTTCATGATGTTCTTTCCGCGCAAAGTGCGGCTGATTCTTTTCTTCATCGTCACGCCGTGGGAGATTGGCGTGATCGTGACGGCAAATTATGCGTTTCTGAATTACCTGGTGCTGTCGCTCGGCTTATTGCTGCTCGATGACAAGTTTCTGCTTCGCTTTTCGCCCGCGCGCTTCCGCCCGCGAGAACCGGAGCGGATTCCAGCGCCGGCGCTGAAACCACACGAGGACCAGCCGCTATCGATTCTGGGCGTCGGCGAGGCCAGCGTGACGACGGCGGACATCGAGGAGAACGAGATTAGTAGAGAGCGCCGCACGCTTCCGGGCCGGCTTGGGTTTTCTTTGTGGGTGGCGCGGCTGGCCGTTGCTTCGTTCATGCTGACGTGGATCGCCTACAACATCACTGCGGAGATGGTTGCGATTCCGTTGCGCGACATTCCGTTGCCGGTGAAGCCATTGATTGCACTTGAGCCATTTCGCATAGCCAACCAATACGGGCTCTTCGCCGTGATGACTCGCGGGCGCTACGAGATCGAATTCCAAGGCTCCAACGATGGTACAAATTGGACTGCGTATCAGTTTCGAAATAAGCCGCAGGCATTGAACGAAGCGCCGGGCATCTATGCGCCCTATCAGCCGCGTTTTGACTGGAACCTGTGGTTTGCTTCGCTGGGAGGCTGGCGCGAGAACGAGATTGTGCCGCTGACGGAGGAGCGCCTGCTCGTGGGTGACGGCGCTGTGCTGGCGCTGTTCCGGGGCGATCCATTCCCGCAGATTCCGCCGCGTTATGTGCGCGCGGTGATTTGGCAATACTGGTTCACGACGATGGATGAAAAGCGCCAAACCGGCGACTGGTGGAAGCGCGAGTATCTGGGCCTCTACGCGCCGGAGCTGACAATGGCGCCCGATGGCCACGTTGCGGTGGTGGAATTTCCTGGGGAGCTGCCGCCCCACGACTGAAGAGCGATTACACGGAGGAAGACAAAGCGATGAGCCGCGCATGCGTGATTGGATCGGGCCCCAATGGGCTGGCCGCGGCCATTGTGCTGGCGCAGGCGGGAATGCGCGTGGAGGTTTTTGAGGCGGAAGCCGAGCCCGGCGGCGCGGTGCGGACACTACCGCTCACGCTGCCGGGATTTTTGCACGACTTCGGTTCGGCCGTGTATCCATTTGCTGCCGGGTCACCATTTTTTTCTGCGCTTCCACTGGGCGATCACGGATTGGAATGGGTTCACGGCGAAGTGCCGCTGGCGCATCTGCTCGACGATGGCTCGGCCGTTGTTCTGGAGCGGGATCTGGAACATGCGGAGCGCTCGCTGGGCGCGGATGGAAAGCTATGGCGGAGCTTGATGCAGCCTGCGGCCGACGATTGGAAGGAGTTTGCCGAGGACACACTGGGACCGGCGCTGCGCATTCCGCATCATCCGCTACGCATGGCGCGCTTTGGACTGTCGGCGCTCCAATCCGCGCAGAGCTTTGCCAAGAGCCACTTCGTCAGCCCGCGCACACGCGCAATCTTCGCGGGGCTGGCGGGACATTCGTTTCTGGGCTTCGATCAGCCGTTGAGCGCGACCATCGGATGGATGTTCGGCATTAGCGTTCACGCGGTTGGCTGGCCGATTCCGCGCGGCGGCGCACAGGCAATTACGCAGGCACTGATCGGCTATTTGAAGACGCTGGGCGGAACGGTCGAGACATCGTGCCGTGTTGATGCAGCTCAATTCCGCGAGTTGGAATCAATCAGCGAGCTTGTGCTCTTCGATACCTCGCCGCGACAGATGATTGAGATTGCCGGCGATCGGTTATCGCCAAAATACAGAAGCGAGTTGGAGCGGTTCAAGCTCGCCCCGGGCGCGTTCAAGGTCGACTACGCACTTTCGCAGCCGGTTCCGTGGCGAGCGGCGGATTGCGGGCGCGCAATTACGATTCATGTGGGCGGATCGTTTGAAGAGATTGCGGAAGCCGAAAGTGCTGTCGCCAATGGGCGCGAAGCCGAACGGCCTTTTGTGCTGGTGGCACAGCCGACGCTCTTCGATCCCTCGCGTGCGCCGGAGGGCAAACATGTTCTGTGGGCCTATTGCCATGTGCCCAACGGATCGACTTTTGACATGACGGAGCGGATTGAAGCGCAGATCGAGCGTTTTGCGCCGGGATTTCGCGACTGCGTGCTGGCGAGGCATGTCTCTTCGCCGGCAGCGCTGGAAGCGATGGATGAAAATCTTGTGGGCGGCGACATTAGCGGCGGGGCCATGACCCTGCGGCAGATGTTTTTCAGGCCGACTGCCAGCGAGTACGCGACCGACGCGCCAAAACTGTATTTGTGTTCAGCGTCTACCCCGCCGGGCGGCGGCGTGCATGGCATGTGCGGCTATCACGCGGCGCGGCTCGCGTTGCGCCAAATCAAAAAATGACGGGTGAGTGGGCAGAAGTGTTGTTGCGCCCGCGGGCACAAGGAACAAATTTGCGCTCAAAGACATAAGCCGCGAAATGTAAAATGGCTGCAAAGGAACCTCACTGTGCCGGGAACATTTACGCATATGAGCGCACCCGCATCGCGCCTTGCCCTGAGCGCGCTTGCGCCGGGGACACTTCAGTCTGAAATTCGAGCCATGACCACCGAGTGCGACCGCATGGACGGCATTAACCTGGCGCAGGGCGTATGCGATACGCCGGTTCCTGATGTGGTGGAGACTGCGGCGATCGAGGCCATTCGCGAAGGGCAAAACATTTATACGCGGTGCGACGGCATCGCGCGGCTGCGCGAGGCTATCGCGGCTAAGCAACTGCGCGACTACGGCCTGACCTACGACGCCGAGAACGAGGTGATGGTGGCCTCCGGCGCAACGGCAGGCCTGCATGCGGCCGCCATGGCACTGCTCAATCCCGGCGACGAGGTGCTCGTTTTCGAGCCGTTTTATGGGTACCACGTTCACACTCTCAAATCGCTGCGCGTGAATCCGGTTCTGGTGGCGCTGGCCGAGCCGGACTGGCAGCTTGACGTTGATGCCATGCGAGCCGCGGTCACACCGCGCACTCGCGCGATCCTGCTGAACACGCCCGCGAACCCGACAGGAAAGATATTCACGCTGGCTGAACTCGACGCGGTGGCACAACTCACCATCGAGCATGACCTCTTTCTGATTACCGACGAGATTTACGAGTACTTCGTCTACGATGGCGCGCGGCACATTTGCGCGGCCACACTGCCCGGCATGCGCGAGCGCACGATCGTGCTTTCAGGATTCAGCAAGACCTTCTCGATCACGGGCTGGCGCATCGGCTACGCCACCGCCGACGCGCGATGGATGCCGACGATGGGGCACTTTCACGATCTGACCTACGTGTGCGCGCCCGCGCCGCTGCAGGTGGGCGCCGCGGCGGGCCTGGAGCAATTGCCGCCGAGCTTTTACAAGCAGCTAGCTGCCGATCACCAATCGAAGCGGGGCCGGCTGCTCGCGGCCCTCAAGGACGCCGGCATGGAGCCGTCGATTCCTCCCGGCGCCTACTACATCATGGCCGACGTTGAGCGCCTGCCGGGCAAAACCGCTGCCGAAAAGGCACGGCACTTGTTGCGCGCGACTGGCGTGGCCGCCGTAGCCGGATCGGCATTTTTCCGCGAAGGGCGCGGCGAGAATCTGCTGCGCTTCTGCTTTGCCAAGCAGGATGCAGAGCTCGACGAAGCCTGCGAACGGTTGCGGAAGCTGTAAGGGCGCTCCGGCAAAACCCGGCTGATTACGACGCGCCCTGCACGGCCAGCCATTTCTTCAAATTGGGCTCCTGCAGATGGCGCAGCTCAACGCAGCCGTCGATGTTCTCAAGAGCGTGTTTCAGGGCCACATCTGATGCGGTCACCGGATGAGCTGCAAAAAAGTTCTTCACGTCGTCGCGCGCCTTGCCGGTGCAGAAGCTCCCTGTATAGGTCACCAGCAGCGAGCCCAGGTCGGTGGTCAGGTCCGCTCGCACCTGGCCCCAATGCGTTTTGACAAAGTTCCACGTCGCATCGCGAGTATCGGGATCTTCGAGACCGATGGCTAGTTGAATTGCGGCGTCCTGGTTGCGGACCTTATTCGAAACGGAGTACTCGAGACCGCGCTCAAGCAGCGCAGGATTATCAAACTGCACGAGCAGGCGTAGTGCCGTCTCCTGCAAGTCGGGATTGGCCGAAGTCTCATAGACCTTTTGCAGCCGATCGAAGAGAGCTGCGTCACCGTTCTCGGCTGCGGCTTCAAGGGCGGCTCGCGCCAGCGTCGGGTCGACCGCCGAAGGATCGTCGAGGTATCGATTGGCGATCTGGCGCGCCTGAACAGACAGATCGGTTTTATTACCATGATCGACGAGCAATTCGAGCAGCTGCGCGCGCAACTCAAGTGTGTTGGGAGAGTCACCGGGTGCGGGAGGACCGAGTCTGTAGTATGCAGGAGCAAAGTTGCGCTGAACCCACGCAGCCAACTCGTCGCGCTCTTGTTTTGTCGCGGCCACTTTGTCGGCGATAGTTCCGATCCTCCCCACGGCGTTCGAGAAGACCTCTGCGCTTGGATCGGATTTGAGAGCAGCCACGAGATTCAGATAGTCGCCCACCGTGGCTTTGTTGCTGCGTACCTGTGCCCACTCGTCACCGAGGAGGCTGATGCGCTCTGAGGGCGTCAAAGTCGATTCGGCATGCGTGACAAGATCCGCGTACTGCGCGGGTGCGTAGGCGCTGCGGTAATAGCCTTTGCCTGTGGCATTGGCGAAAAGGAGGCCGGCGGCGGGAATTTTCAGGCTTGATGTTTCCGGCGTCGCAATTTTGCAATCCTGGATATCGGTGGTTTTGAAGCATACCGGCAGCGTCCATTTCTGCGCTGGATCGGGCGCAATGCCAGGGCTCAAAAAGAATCGCTCCTGTGCGACGGGGACGCTGCCATCCGCAGGCTTGCCGAAGTTGAAGACGGGCTCACCGGGCTGGACAATCAGCGACTCCATGATCTTGTCTACCGGTTTGTGGCTCGTGGCCCTCTGTGCATTCCAGAAGTCTTCCGCTGTTGCGTTGCCGTATTCGTGCGCGGCCAGGTATGCGTGAACGCCCTTGCGAAAGGTTTCCTGGCCAAGATAATTTTCGACCATCAGCAATACATCGCTGGCCTTGCCATATGCGATGCCGTCGAACATCTGGTCGATCTCCTCCGGCGTGTCAGCATTGGCGCGGATGGCGCGCGTAGTTGGCCGCGCATCGATATCGAGAGTGTTCTGTTCGTCGCCAGCGACCACCTCGGGAATATTCCACTCAGGATGCATCGCCGCCACTGGTTTGTTCTCCATCCAGGTGGCAAAGCCTTCGTTGAGCCAGATGTTGTCCCACCACTGCATGGTGACAAGATCGCCGAACCACTGGTGGGCCATTTCATGCGTGATCGCGAGGGCCGCGTTGCGCTGGACGGCGATGGAGGCAGTTCTGGGGTCGACCAGGAGGTCCGTTTCGCGGAAGGTGATGGCGCCGAAGTTCTCCATCGCGCCGGCCTCGAAGTCGGGGATGCCGATGAGGTCAAGTTTCTTGAGCGGAAAGTGAATGCCGAAATAGTCGTCGTAATAGTGGAGCGCAAATTTGGCGATGTCGAGCGCGAAGGCTGTTTCATTGACTTTGTCGGGCGTGGCGCAGACGCGAATGTCCACGTCGTCCTCGCGTCCGCTTATGCACTGGAAGTCGCCCACGAGGAACGCGACGAGATACGTGGACATTTTAGGAGTCGTGCCAAATACGAGGGTGTGTTTGTCCGCGCCGGGGCCAGGAGTGTCAGCCGCGATGGGGGTGTTTGAGATTGCGGTGTCGGCGGCGTCGATGACCAGCGAGATGTCATAGCTGGCCTTGAAAGCCGGCTCGTCAAAACAGGGAAAAGCGCGGCGCGCATCGGTGGCTTCAAATTGCGTAACGGCGTAGTTGCGGCGAGCGGTCTTTGAAAGATAAAAGCCGCGCAGCTCGTTGTTCAGGATGCCGGTGTAGTGAATCTTGATGGTGGCGTTGCCGGCGGGAACGATGTCGGGAAACGTGAATATGGCCTGCTGCTTGGCGGCGTCGAGGCTCACCGTGCCCGACTGCTGCGAGCCGTTGGAATCAACGGTCACCGACTGAAAAGCGATTTCAATGGCATTGAGAGTAATTAAGCGCGTGGGCTCGCCGATGTTTACGTCGATTGATTCTTCACCGGAAAAGATCGCCGTTTTGAGGTCGGGCGCGAGTTTGAGAGTGTAATGCGTGGGGGTGATTGTGGTGGGAAGGCGCTGGGCGAAAATGGCGCCGGGAAAGGAAAGGATAAGAACAGCGAGCGCGGTGACGACCCCAAAATTCGCGCGCGGTGAAGTCGTTGAAGAATGGATTTTCATTGAGGCCTCTTGAATTGCGATGCGAAACGGCCATGCAATTCTTCCGATATGCTACGAATCCTGCGAAGCGGCCGCCCGGGGAAAATCATCGGGCCGCGCATCTCTTGATATTTGCACGGCGATAGTCGATTCTCGGCTAATTTAGCCGCGCCGGCGCCAGCTTGGGCGAAATGGCGTTGATAATGAGCAACGCCAGTGGGTAGGCGAGGCAGGCCATGATAAACAGCGATACAAAGCTGTGCGTTTTTTGAACGATCGCGCCTGCGCTGTACAACAGCAGAACTCCGCCAAACGCCCCTGCCATGCCGCCGATGCCGGTTACGCTTGCCACAGCGGCCTTGGGAAACATGTCGGATGGCAAGGTAAATAAGGTCGCCGACCATCCCTGATGACCGGCGGTGGCCAGACCCAAGAGCGCCACCACGAACCAGAGATGATGAATAAACGGAACAGCGAAAATGGGTGCGATGCAAATGACGCAAAGCAGCATCGTGCCTTTGCGGGCTTTATTGTGCGTGACGCCGCGATTGATCAGCGCTCCTGAAATCCAGCCGCCACCGACGCTGCCGATGATGGAGATGGCATAGGCGAGCATGATGGGAATTTTGCTTTGCGACAGGGTCAAGTGAAACGTGCTCTGCAGGTAGCCGGGAATCCAGAAGAGGTAAAACCACCAGATGGGATCGGTGAGAAACTTGCCGACAGCGAATGCCCACGCTTCTTTGCATGGAACGACGCGGCTCCAGGGAACTTTTTCGATTGTCTCGCCCGGGTCGCTGAGGATGAGGGCGAGTTCGGCTTTGGAGACGCGGGGCTGGTCCTGAGGACGGCGATAGAGGATGAGCCAGAAAGCAAGCCAGACGAAGCCCAATGCTCCTGCAACGAAGAATGATCCGCGCCAGGCTCTCGCGGGCCCAAATACACTCCATCGGCTAAACAGCGCTACGAATGTGGCGACCACCACCGGCGCTAGCATGTTGCCGACGTTTGCCCCGGAGTTAAAGAGTCCGGTTGCGTAAGCTCGCTCGCGCTTGGGAAACCACTCGGCCACAGTTTTGATGCAGGCAGGGAAGTTGGCCGCCTCGCCAAGGCCGAGCAGAAACATGGCGAGTGCGAATGTGATGACGGAAAATGCCAGGCCCGGCAGCATGGCTGCGATGCTCCACAAAGTAATGGCAATCGCGAACGCCTTGCGCGTGCCCAGTTTGTCTGTCAGTCCTCCCGCGACCAGCATCGCGATGCCGTAAGCCAGCTGAAATGCCACAGTGATGATGCCGTACTTGTAGTCGTTCAGGCCGGGAATCACGCCTTCAAGCGTGTTCTTAAGGTTGGCGATCACGGCGCGGTCGACATAGGCGATGACCGTGGCGAAAAACAGGAGCGCGCAAATCACCCAGCGCTGGTAAGTCATTCGGTCCGGGGGCCCCGCGATGGCAGAGGAAACTTTTGGGTCGCCGCTTGTTTGAGACATGATGCGGACTCCGTGATGACCCTTGGTCGCGCTAAGAGGTCCGACCAATTATACCGGCGACACACGGAGCCTTGGGCGCGTGCCTCATTCATGGTGGCGAGGTGGCATCGTGGTGGCGGCTGCGTCAGCGCGGAGCTTTTCGGTGCGGCAGCAACGAGTCAAGCAGCAGCATGCAAGCGCCGGTGACGACCGAGGAGTCAGCCACATTGAAGTCGGGCCAGTGATAGCTGAAGATGTGAACCTCAATGAAGTCGATGACCGAGCCGTAGAGAATGCGATCGTGAACATTGCCGAGCGCGCCGCCCAGGATGAGCGCGAGAGCGACGGTAGCGAGCGTGAACTGGCTGCCGAGACGAAGCAACACCACGAAGATGGCAACGGCCGCGGCAACGGTGAATGCGACTAAGGCCCAGCGGACGAGATGCGGAGAAGCCGTGTCCGCGAAGAGCGAGAATGCAGCGCCTTCGTTGGTCCAGTGTGTGAGGCGCAGAAAATGCGGAATAATGGGAATCGCGCCGCCCAGACGAATGTGCGCGGCGATCCAGTTCTTGGTGAGGCGATCGGCGGTTATGACCAGCGCGGAGATGAGCAGTAGCCAGGGCAGGCGTCGCGGCTTGGGCCAGTTTGTCAGCCAGCTCATTGTTTGGCCTCCGGCGGGTGCTCGACGCTTTGCGGCGGTGGAATGCCCATCTCGCGCAATGCGGATTGGCAGCGCGTGCAGACGTCTTTCCACATGCCGTAGCTAGAAACTTCGGGCATGAAGTTCCAGCAGCGGGCGCACTTGTGGCCGGATGCCTTTCGCACATAAAACCACAACGCTGGCCCCAGGCGTGCCGTCATAGCCCACGATCCGGGCTGGACTTGAACCTTGCCAGGGGCATCTGGGGTGTCTTCAAGAATCTTGACGTCAGAGACGTTAATAAATTCCTTCAGACCGTCGGCATAGCGGCGCAGGAACGCAAGTGTTTCACCGGAGGAATAGATGACGAGCTCAGCTTCAAGGCTTTTGCCAATGAGTTTTCCCTGACGAGCTTCTTCCAGAAGACGAAACGCGTCATCGCGAAGGCTCGTAGAAAGCAGTTTCCAATCTGCCAAAAGTGCAGCAGGATCTTCTCCGAAGACCTCTTCCGGCTTGGGAAATTGCGCCAGATGCACGCTCGCTTCGCGGCCTTCAACCTGGGGCAGATAGTCCCACACTTCGTCGGCGGTGAAGC
>Ga0208849_1000829_pt1 | contig 25579 bp, 19 predicted proteins | sample NGESurdeep072012_10_FD_184470 | JGI IMG/M metagenome (GOLD analysis project Ga0208849, IMG submission 184470) | Arctic peat soil microbial communities from Barrow, Alaska - NGEE Surface sample 53-3 deep-072012 (SPAdes) | ecosystem: Environmental > Terrestrial > Soil > Wetlands > Peat ... | reverse complement strand
CCCTCGGGCGGAGCGAGTGTTCCGTCGGGCCGGATATTGTCGGTCAGATCGAGCAGCGCATGAATAAACGTCTTGTACGCCTCGATACCGGCTGCCTGGACCTCTTCGCGCGTTGCATTTGGCGGCAATTGCTTGGGATAGAAACCCCCTTTGGCGCCAACGGGTACAATAACGGCGTTTTTCACCTGCTGCGCCTTTACCAGACCCAGAACTTCCGTTCGAAAATCCTCCCGCCTGTCGGACCAGCGGATGCCGCCTCGTGCGACGCGGCCGAACCTCAAATGCACACCCTCTACCTGAGGCGAATAAACGAAAATTTCGAAAAGCGGGCGCGGTGCCGGGAGATCCTCAAGCTTCGGGCTGTCGAGCTTGATCGCAAGATAGGGCGGTAAAGACCCGTCAGCACGGCGCTGGAAAAAATTGGTGCGGAGCGTGCAATCGACGACATTTCGCAATCGACGAATGATCCGATCGTCGTCCAGGCTGGGCACATCGTTCAGCGCCGCTTCGATTCGTGCACGCGCAGTTTCGACCCTGGATTCGCGGTCGGTTTCGGCGGGATCGGCAAGCGCGAAAAACAGCTCGACGACGAGAGCCGCAATATCCGGATTGCGGGCAAGCGCCTGCTCCATATAGACTTGGCTGAAGGCAATGCCCGTCTGCCGAAGGTATTTCGCGATAGTACGCAGAATCGCAACCTCGCGCCAGGAGAGGCCGGCGTTCAGGATCAGCATGTTGAATGCGTCATTCTCGGCCGTGCCCGAAACCACGGCATGGAAAGCATCTTCGAGCCGCGACTTGATTTCATCGATCGCTACAGCGCCGCCGTCCGCTCGCTCCATCTGAAAATCGAGCACGGCGGCCTCGACCTGGCAATCAATGTCCAGGCCAAGCGTCACCGGATAGGAATCCTCTGCAATCACCTTGAAGCCCAAATTCTCGAACACCGGCAGTGACGCCGAAAGCGGCAGGACGCTTCCAAGAACGTAAATCTTAAGCCGCAATGCCGCACGCTCATCGAGCTGCGAGCGATAGACGCGAGCCTTGATGGCTGACAGCGGGCCCGCGAGCGTTGCCGGGTTTGTCCGGGCAATCTTTTCGAACGCATCGAGGTCTCGCACGGCTTCATCGGGCGAAAACACATCGCGATAACGGACAGGAAAGGCGCCGGTATTGCAGCGGAAAAGTCTCGCTCCCTCCGTCTCGCCATGTTGCCTGACGAGAGCATCGAAAAACGCATCCTCCCAGGTGCGGATGGCTTCGCGAATATCGTTTTCGAGCACGCCGATATCGACTGCGGGTCGTACACCTTCGCTGCGTCCTACGATGTAGTGTACGCGTACCAGCGTCGATTCGTCGAGCGACGGCGTTGCCGCGATCATGCGCCCGTTAAACGCACCGGCAAGAATGGCATGAATTTTATCGCGCGCCCGCGTGTCGTAGCGGTCGCGTGGCACGTATACGAGCACGGAGACAAACCTGTCGAAGCGGTCGAACCTGGGAAAGACGCGCACCCTTGGCCGCTCGCCCAGCCGCAAGATCCCGATCGCCGTAGAAAACAGCTCGTCCTCGGTAATCTGGAAAAGCTCGTCCCTGGGATAGCTGTCGAGAATATGGGACAGCGCTTTGCCGTCGTGACTGTCCGGAGCAAGCCCCCCACGTTCGCGCACGCGCTCGACTTTCAGTCTCAAAAGCGGAATGTCGCCCGGTCTGCGGCTATAGGCGCTTGACGTGAAGAGGCCTACAAAGCGCCGCTCGCCCTTGAGTTTGTGCTGCGAATTGAACATCTTTACGCCGATGTAATCCATGTGAACGCGGCGATGAACGAGAGAGCGCTCGTTCGACTTGGTTATGATGAGCGGTTCGGGTTGGCTTAGATATTCGCGCAGGTCTGGCGACGAACCTTCGCGATCGTCGCTTCGGCTTATAACCCGCGCTTCGGCATCCGAGAGAACGCCAAGACCTGTCGCATTGAGCGGATCGAGCCTGCCGCCCTCTCTTTCGACGAAGGCGTAGTCGCGGCAGCCCAAAAAAGTGAAATGATCGTCGCCGAGCCATTCGAGCAAGGCGATGCTTTCGTCAAGCTCTTCTACCGATAGCGGCGGCGGATATGCTTTCAGATTGGCGATGGTATCTTTGAGTTGGGCCAGCATTTTGCGCCAGTCGCGGACTGCCAGCCTGACCTGCGCGAATACCTCGCGTGCGCCCTTGATGAGCCGGTGGCGCGACGCATCGTCCATGGCCGGGTCAAGTGCGAGAACGATCACGCTTTCGCGTGTTGCGACGCCCTGATTGCTGCGGACACCGTTGCCGTCGCGCCTGGTTGCCATGATCGGATGAAACAGGGCGTGCACCCTGGCCCCTTGCGCATTCGTCTCACCCAGCAGCGAATCGAAGAGAAACGGCATGTCATCGTTAATGGCGAACAGAACCGTCTCATTGTGCGCGGATATCGGTCCCTGAGCGCGAAAATTGAATAGCGCGACGACCGATTCTCCCGCTTTCCGCGATGCGGTGTGCGCGTATACGAGGCTGACAAGCGCCGCCAGGGATTCGGGCGCGTAGCGCGTCACATCCTCCGGCGAAGCGCCGTTAAAGAATGAATCGAAGAACGTCTGCAACTCGGGTTCGGCTGCCCCCATGAGGCTCGCGGCAGCAGCGATCCGTTCCGCCGCAACGACATCGTCGCTGTGCGATGCCGCTCCTCGCGACGCAGTTGCGCGATCGGCCTTTGCTGCATCAGGCATTGTGAGTCCCATGGTTTGGCCGACAAAGGCCGTTCGGCTGTATGGTGCCCGAGTCCGCGCGCCCAGTATATGAAGGGGAGCCAGTATATGAAGGGGAGTACGACAGACGGACGAGGTTTTGATGCCGACTTTAGCGCGCGCATCTCAAGTCCGGAAGATGGGAACGCTTACCTGGTTCGATAGGAAGGTGGCAAACCGCAGGTTTTGGAGCGGGTAATCATGCCCTCCCGGACGTATGATCCGACCAGCACGAGAACGCCTGCAGCCAGAATAGCCGCGCCCGCAAGCGCGCCATCTGCAAGAGGTCGAACCAGCGCCGCGGCAGCTGCGAGCACCGTGACCGGAATGGCAAAGCAGGCCACCAACAGGGGGGAGCGAACGATAAGGCTTACGAGCCAACTCGTACCCGCGCTGAACACAAGCGCTTGGGCTAGGGTACCATCGGCGGGCCATACAAGAAAGCTTCCGGTTCCCCACGCTAAACCAATGTAAAGTGCGATTGCCCGCAGATCCTGAGCAAAATAACGCAAGTGTGTACGCTCGAACGGTGCGGAAATTGCGATCGCGTATGCTCGAGTAATCGCCACAAGGCCGGCGCCGACCAGCGTCAGCCAGATCAGCAACGGGCCAATTTCGGACCGTGCCAGCAGGGCGGCAATGCAGGCTCCCAGAGCCAGACCGCAAGCAAGGTAAGGCATTCGCCCGACAAGGGCGGTCAGGAGAGCCGTCTCTGCCGCTTCGTCATGCAAATCAGCAAGTTGGCCGACATGCTCGCGCGATGCTGTTGGCGCGTCCGTCAGCGGGGCGGCGTGTGGGGAGGCCGCTCTGATCGCAGCCCGGAGAATCGCTGGCATGGGAGAACCCGATTTGGCTATGCCGCAGGCCGTTTAGGCTCTGCTTTCATCGTTAAGAATGCCTTAACGATGGGTTAACTCCCGATTGTGTCTTCCTTCTGGCGGGCTCCACCAAATGCGCCGCTGGTTCTTCCGATGCGCGCGCTTTGCTCAAATAATCGCAGCGGGCGGCGGCGGTAGCCCGTTCATAATGACACTGCCTGACAAAAGAAATTCCCGCCACCTCCGCTCTCTTCAATAGCGCAAATGGGCCTCGCGCGCACTCAACCACGCCTCCTCATCCGGTTGAGCCAGCGCATTCAAATCGTGCGGCGTCGCGGCCGCATCGTCAACCCATTCGCGCAAGACCGGCCCCCCGCTTATGACGTCGATGGCGCGCGTATTTTGCTCGTATTCATAAGCGAAATCGCGCCACAATGGATAGTCAGGATACAGATGCCGAACCGCCTTGAAGGCGAGCGCCTGGAGACGCCAGGGTTTGAATACATCATGATCGTAGGCTGAACCTTCCGGGTGAATCTGCACGCCGTTGCAGAGCTTGTGGCTGTGTTTGTGAAACACGGGCTCGAACCAGCAATCCCGCAAACGGCAACCCTGCATCCACGCCGGCGCCAGCGTGCGCATTTGCGCCAAAACGGCTTTCGCCTCAATGTCGGGCGCCCCGAACAATTCAAGCGGTCTTGTAGTCCCACGCCCTTCCGAGAGTGTTGTTCCTTCGAGCATCACCGTGCCCGCATAGGCGCGGGCCATCGATAGATTCGCAGCGTTAGGACTGGGATTGATCCAGATTCGTTCGCCAAGTGGCCAGCCAAATCCCGGTGCTGCTTCGGGCAGCCAGCCTTCCATCTCGACTACGCGATAATCGACGTCAAGTTTGTGCGTCGCGACGAACCACGAACCCAACTCACCGAGCGTAAGGCCGTGTCGCATCGGGAATGGTCCCGCGCCGACGAAACTTTCCCAACCGGCTTGCAAGGTCAGGCCTTCGACCGGGCGGCCGACAGGGTTGGGGCGATCCAGAACCCACACGGATTTCCCATGTTTCGCTGCGGCTTCCAGAACGTAAAGCAAAGTCGTGACGTAGGTATAAATGCGGCAACCCAAATCCTGCAAGTCGACGAGAACGATATCGAACGTATCCATCATCGCAGCCGTTGGCCTGCGCGCTTCTCCATAGAGGCTAAAGACCGGAATGCCATGCACCGGATCATTGAAGTCCGGCGACTCGATCATGTTGTCCTGCTTGTCGCCGCGCAAGCCATGTTGCGGACCGAAAGCGCATGCAAGCCTTATGTCGCTGCATGCCGCCAACGCATCGAGCGAATGACTCAGATCTTCGGTTACCGAAGCCGGATGCGCAAGCAGCGCTAAACGACTGCCCTTGAGCGGCCCGCGCAAAGCCGGCTCGTCGATCAGTCGATCTATGCCGAATTTCATGGTTGCAAATTTGCGGGAAGCTCGAACGCAAAGCAATCGGAATGATGAAAATCCGCGGCTCCGGGCGCGTGCTCCAATGCCCAATACGACTTACGGTTGTTCGTTTCCTCGATCACCGCCGCAAGGCCGAGATTCCATGTTGAATCGCGTGTAAATCCCGGCAGCCGACCCAACTCAAGAGAGATTTTCAATTCGTAGACGTCGCCCTCCGATTTCGATTCGAAGCGGGGAGCACCGATCTCGTGCGCTACACGCATCCCGGTTCGACAGCTGCTGAACGCATGGGCCGCCCATTGCAATGAGGGTGCAAAGTTGAATTCGAAATAGGCCTCGCTCGGGCGTAAGCGGATGAATGCCTCGAAGCAGGTATGCTGCCAAAGATCGATGGCGCGCGAGGGACGCCTCACGGACGATAGTCGCAGATTTTCAATGTTTCCGGCAACGACATAACGCAGCAGCAGATGACCACGATGTCGCGCGACCTCCACCGCGATACCGGTCAGAGCATCGCAACAGGAATCCGGATGAAGCTTCAGTGCTTGGCGCATGCGAATTCATAACATCGCAGGTCCGGCACGACGGGGATTAATTTCTTGCCGATCGCCTTCCCCTGGACAGATTATATTCTCCGCGCAAGATTGCGTGGCCGCACAATGAGAGACCACGGGTTGGATGACCTTACGCTCGATCTGAGAGGACTCAAATGCTCGCTTCCGGCGCTTTTCACCCACCGGGCTCTGGAGCTTCCCGCTGTGTCGCGCGCACCCGCCCGCTCTCGTCAACCGACAACGAAAGATGAACGAAACTTGTCCGTCACAAGCCATTTCCTCGGTCGCGCACTTGCGGAAGGTATTTTGCCGTAACACATTGGCTCGCAGTTGCCCAATCCGCGTTTAGCCCTATGCGCGGCCTTCCCGTTGTCGGGACGCGGTCTATCAAGGGTGGGGATCCACAGCATATGTCCGGCCTGTCGATGATATTGCAATCCGCGCTCTGCTGCGTACTCGTGATTCTCGCTCTGCTCTCTGCACAGCTTGCGACCCTGACCCTGCTTCGCATACTTCGTCCCGCAAGAATTCTGCGCAATCCAGTTCTCACGGGCAACGCATTGCCGCGGGTACTGGTTCAGCTTCCGGTCTGCAACGAGGGCTCTCTTGCGTTGCGCGTCGCGACGGCTGCCGCTCAACTCGACTGGCCGCGCGACAAGCTCGAAATTCAACTGTTGGACGATGGACGGGCGATTTCGCATGAGGATCTGCGCCGCGCCGTTCGGAACGCAATCCCTGCGGACGTGAACCTTCAGCTCCTGCGCCGCGGCGATCGCAGAGGCTTTAAGGCTGGAAACCTCGCCTTCGGCCTGAAGCACTCCAATGCGCCATACGTCGCCATCTTCGATGCCGATTTCGTTCCGTCGCCGGATTTTCTTCATCGCACGATTCCGGCTCTTGTTGCCGATGAAAGACTTGCCTTTGTGCAGGGCCGCTGGGGACACGCCAACCGCAATCGCAATTGGCTGACCAGAGTGCAAGGCTTCCTGCTCGACGGGCATTTCGCAGTCGAACAGGAAGCCCGATTCCGCGCGGGGTTGCCGATTTCCTTCAACGGTACGGCAGGCGTCTGGAACAGGGCCGCCATCGAGGACGGCGGTGGTTGGACCGGTGATACACTGACGGAGGATCTTGATCTCAGCATGCGGTGTGCGCTCAGGGGATGGCGAAGCGCCATCGTCGCCGATCTCGAAGTTCCGGGAGAATTGCCTGAAACGGCGGCCGGTTGGCGAGCGCAGCAGGCCCGTTGGACCAAGGGTCACGCGCAGGTCGCCGCCAAGCTTCTCGGACAAATCTGGTCGAGCAAGCTTTCACCATGGGTGAAGGCAGCGGTAACTCTGCAGATTTGCCAATTTACCTTTTACACACTGGCAGCCGCGAGCGTCCTGATAAGCCTGACATTGATGGCCCTGGGCGCGGTCTATCTGAAGCCTGTAACGGAACTCGGTATCGGCGTGTCCGCCCTGGGCCTGACGACAAGTCTAACCTATCTTTTTGTGGGCCAGTTCATGCTGGGACGCAGCGATGAGCCATGTCTGCTGCAATCGCTGCTCTTTGCAATCATATTCCCCAGCGGGCTCATCCTCGCCAACGCCCGCGCAACATTCGACGCATTGTTCGGGACAGAGATGGAGTTCACCCCCACGCCCAAGGCAGGCGCTATAGTTGCCAGCGCCTGGCGCGGACATCCCGAACTCCTGGTGGGACTGTTTCTTCCGGGCTTTGCGCTTGCCGAACAGGCTTGGAGTGCCCCATTTTTCGTGTTCGCGGCGGCTGGATTTTTGTCTATCGGCGCCATGGGTTGGAGCGGAACTGGCGGGCTATCGGCCAGCGGTACAGTGCCGGCGAACACTCAGATCTGAGTGCATTATAATTATTGGAATTGGGTACATCCAGTTAACGCGGCCTTAAATGCTGGCTCTAATAGTGGCTGGGTAGGCGTCCTAGGGCGCGACCATGGGGGCTTTGCGGAATGGGGGGAAGTCTTTTCCGGCTGGGGGCAGTCCTGATTTCGCTTGGCTTGGGGGCGTGCGCCTCGGGCGGAGGAGACGGTTATCATGAATCGGGGGGGGCAATGCCCGTCCTTGGCGGGCAGGTGGAGACGCCGCGGACGCCACTGCAGTGCGTAACCTACGCACGGGAACGGTCCGGCATCGGCATCCATGGCGACGCCGGAACATGGTGGGCAAAAGCCGAAGGCCTTTACACACGCGGAACGACGCCAGTTCCTGGGTCGGTCATGGTGCTGACCGGTTATGCGGGTCCCGGGCGGGCCCATCTTGCGGTCGTCGCCAGTCAGATTTCGGACCGGGAAATCACAATCGATCATGCCAACTGGCTCGACGATGGCGCCATCTATCGCGCGGATCCGGTGATGGATGTGAGCCCGGAAAACACCTGGAGCGAGGTACGCGTCTACAATCTGCGCGCAAACGCCTGGGGCGTGCGCACGTATCTTGTCCAGGGTTTCATCGGACCGGCACCACATGTCGATCGGCAGTGGATGGCGACGAACTGATACGATTGCCTGAGCGTTTGTCACGGACAAATTGACTCGCAGCGGTCACTCGCACTCCAAGTGATCTGTATGTTCGGTTCGCAAAGATTCTGTGATCGCTTGCTCGACGCGCGCTTCCCGCGCTATCGGAAAGGCGCAGCGGACTGACAGCTGGCCACATGCACATTTTCGTTGCAGCCGATTGGCTCGCCATCGCAGTTTATTTTGCGATCGTGTTTGGCGCCGTGCTCTATTCGCGCCGCGGCCGTAGACGGGATGCGCAGGAGTATTTTCTGGCCGGGCGTAACGTCGGCTGGTACGTCGTCGGAGCATCGATCTTTGCGTCGAACATCGGGGCGGAACATCTGGTGGGGCTCGCAGGGTCCGGTGCTGCGGGCGGCGTTGCCGTTGCGCAATTCGAAATCCTTGCAAGTTTCATCCTGCTTCTGCTGGGTTGGCTTTTTGTGCCGTTCTATCTTTCGAGCGGCGTTTTCACGATGCCGGAATTTCTCGAGCGCCGTTATTCGGCAGCACCGCGTTACTACCTGGCCGGGATGTCCATCTTTGGATACATCCTGACGAAAATTTCTGTCTCTCTGACTGCGGCAGGCATCGTTCTGCAAGCGCTGACCGGGATCGATTTCTGGTTGGGTGCCGGCATTCTCGTTGTAATCACGGGTATCTACACCATGTGGGGCGGCCTGCGTGCGGTGCTTTACACCGATTCCGTTCAGGCAATCGTGCTGCTGGGCGGTTCCATCGCCGTCTCCCTTTTCGGATTGCATGCCGTAGGTGGCTGGCACGCGCTGACAACAACTGTCGGTCCACAATTCATGACATTGTGGAAGCCGGCCAACGATCCCAATTTTCCCTGGACGGGAATCATTTTCGGAGCGCCGATTCTGGCGATTTGGTACTGGTGCACCGATCAGTTCATCGTGCAGCGCGTACTGTCCGCGAAAAACATCTCCAATGCGCGGGAAGGCACAGTGCTGGCTGGTTTTCTCAAGCAGACTCCGCTGTTCTTGTTTGTCATGCCGGGCATCATTGCGGTTGCTCTTGTGAAGATGGGCAAGATTCATCTTGCATCGCCCGATCAGGCATTTCCGACCCTCGTTGCCGCACTCTTGCCGGCAGGCATCCGTGGCCTCGTCGCGGCGAGCCTCATTTCTGCACTGATGGGATCGCTGTCTTCGGTATTCAATTCTGCGGCCACTCTATTCACGCTCGATATCTTCAAGCGACTTTATCCCGATGCTTCCGAAAGAACGACCGTGCGTGTAGGGCAGGTCGGCGTCGCGGCGATGGTGATATTCGGACTCCTGTGGATCCCGTTCATGAGAATTGTTTCGGGACAGCTATATACCTACATCCAAAGCGTACAGGCCTACGTCTCGCCTCCCATCGCGGCCGTCTTCCTTGCCGGAGTCCTGTGGCCGCGCGCGAATTCGTTTGGCGCAATTGCAAGCCTCGCGTCCGGTTTTGTCTTGGGCATTGGAAGACTTGTTTGCGAAATAACGCACGCGAAGCTGCCACCGGCCATGAGCTGGTTCGTCGGCATCAATTTCCTGCATTTTGCGTTCGTGCTGTTTGTCACTTCCGTCGTCATCCTTGCCGTCGTCAGCCTTCTGACCGCAAAGCCGGATCCCGCACAAACCGACGGTCTCACCATTCGCTCCATCAGCGAACCGGTGAAGAAAGAGGCGCGTCGGGGGCGCGGACGCGATCTGGTCTGGAGTGCCTTGCTTATCCTGACCGTGATCGGTGTCTGGACTTACTTTTCCGGCCTGATGTTCCGTTGAATATGCGTCCCCCGGAACTGGCGCCCTGTGCGCGAGGTCCGGCCGGAGACCGATTTGCCTATTGCAGCGGCAGGCCGCGTTTGCCTATGGTCCGCGGCTTCGCGCCGATCGCGGTGAAGCGGGAACCCGGAACTTGACGCACGCAACCGCAAGGCCGTCCAACCGGCATTATCCGTGAGCGAACCACAAGGCAAAACAACCGATATCCTGGCGGACGCCGATCTCATTCCCGGCGAAGCAGGCTCGCTCGGGCACGGTTCCCCGCACACCGCACGGGGACGCACTTCGTCGCTGGCATTGGGTGCCCTTGGCGTTGTCTATGGCGATATCGGCACCAGTCCGCTCTATGCGATGCGCGAATCCGCCTGGGCTCTGGGAGGCAAGCTGCCCGGGCATTTTGCGGCTCTGGCGGCGGCTTCGATGATCTTCTGGTCGCTCGTCGTGGTTGTCACTGTCAAATATATCATCTTCATCATGCGCGCCGACAATGACGGTGAAGGTGGCGTCCTGGCGCTTGCCGCGCTTGCCCACCGCTCGCCGGGGCTGGGGCGCCGTCTCAAGACATGGATCGGCATCGGAGCCGTTCTCGGACTTGCGCTGTTTTTCGGAGACGGCATGCTGACGCCGGCCATATCGGTGCTGAGTGCAGTCGAATATTTGGGCGACGAGTCGCAAAGCATTGCGCCATTTGTCGTTCCGCTGACGCTGATTATCCTGATCGCGCTTTTCATGTTCGAGAACCGGGGAACGGCCACCATCGGCCGGCTTTTCGGACCCATCATGGCGGTCTGGTTTGCGGTGCTGGCAGTCTTGGGACTCCGCGCCATCATCGAAACGCCCCAGGTTCTCCAGGCGCTCAGTCCCACCTTTGCTGCCGAAGCATTCTTTCGAGCGCCTGGGCTGACATTCACGGCTCTGGGCTCTGTCGTGCTGGCAGTCACCGGATGCGAAGCCCTTTATGCAGACATGGGCCATTTCGGCAGGCAGCCCATACGCGTTGCGTGGCTTTACCTGGTTTTGCCGTCACTGGTCCTTGTTTATTTTGGCCAAGCCGCGACCATTCTGCGCGACCCGCACACGACCGCAAAGGTCTTTTACGCCGCCGCCCCGGCCTGGGCGCACTATCCGTTGCTGCTGCTGGCGGTCGTCGCGACCATCATCGCATCGCAGTCCGTTATTTCCGGCGTCTATTCCATAACGCGTCAGGCCGTTCAGCTTGGACAATTGCCCCGCATGGAAATTCGTCACACTTCCGCTATCGATGCGGGCCAGATTTATGTGCCGCGGGCCAATGCCTATCTCTGCGTGGGTGTTGTATTGATCGTGCTCATCTTCAAGAGCTCCAGCGCGCTCGCCGCCGCCTACGGCATTGCGGTCACGGGTGTCATGGTGATCAGCACGATGCTGGTGTCGATCGTGGCGCACCGACAATGGGGCTGGAGCCTGCGTCTTACCGTGCTGGTTTTCGGTGCTCTTGCGTTGATCGATTTTTCGTTCCTCGCTGCCAACTCGCTCAAGATCGTAGACGGCGGCTGGCTGCCGCTGCTGATCGCAGCGGTCGTCTTTGTATTGATGGATATCTGGCGCAAGGGGCGTCGCGCCCATCTCGAAAAAATACGCAGCGAGTCCATGCCGATCGAACTTTTTCTCGATCGCGCGGACAAGACGCCGACACGCGTTGCGGGCACCGCGGTGTTTCTGACCGCGCGCGTCGATGTCGTTCCCGGAGCACTTCTGCACAACCTCAAGCACAACAAGGTTCTGCACGAGCGTGTGGTGCTGGCACATGTCGAGGTGGAAGGGACACCAATCGTTGCCGCCGCCAAGCGTCTTGACGTAAAAAAGCTGGGAAAGGGTTTTTTCACCGTTATCATCCATCACGGTTTTTTCGAGACACCCGATGTGCCGCTGGCCCTGAAAAGCGCCAGGCCATTCGGCCTCGCCTTCGATCTGGAAACGACAACGTTTTTTATCGGTCGCGAAACCCTGGTGCCTGCCGAACATCCTGCGCTTGGCAACTGGCGCACCCGGGCCTACATGCAGCTGGCTTCGGCCGCACTTTCGCCTGTCAAATTCTACCATTTGCCTCCCAATCGCGTGGTCGAACTCGGAACCCAGGTGACGATTTGAAACCGGTTCGACTGCCGCGGTGCCTCGAACCGACGCCTATTTGACGTCAATCGAGCGCGAAGATCAGCGATTTCAGATATGCCGTTTCGGGCAGCATGGGATGCGCAGGATGATCGGCACCGGCACCCGCAACGCGAACCACCGACGCGCGCCGGCCACTGCGTAGTATGCCCGCTGCGCATTCTTCGCCGAAACGCTCGAGCGAGATGTTGTGGGAACATGACGCGAGAAGCAAAAGACCGTTCGGACGCGTAACAGCAGCCGAGAGTCGCGCCAGTTTGCGATAGGCCCTCGCGGCTGCTTCGATATCCTTCCTTGCACGAGCGAAAGGCGGCGGATCGCAGATCACCATGTCGAATGTCTCGCCGGTTTGCGCCAACCGCTCCAGCTCTTCCATGACGTCGGCCCTAATAAACCTGCACCGCTGCGATACCCTGGCCGCTATCGCCGCCTCTTCCGCCAGAGCAAGTGCGGGTTCGGAGCTGTCGATTCCGACCACCTCCCTGGCTCCCGCCGTCGCGGCCAAAATCGCAAAGCCGCCCGTAAAGCAGTAGGTATCCAGCACGGATTTTCCGTTCGCAAGCCGGGCCATGAAAGCCCGGTTCTCGCGTTGGTCGTAATACCATCCTGTCTTTTGCCCTGCCGCTATATCCGCGAAATATGGTGTTCCGTTTTCTTCGAGCCGGACACGCTGGATCTCCTCGCCCTTGGCGATGCGCACATAAAAGTCGAGCCCTTCCAGTGCACGCATGGAGGCATCGGCGCGCAAAACCACGCATTTCGGCGAGAGTGCGTCATCGATCGCCGGAAGGAGAGAGGAAAGAAGTCCTTCCATGCCGGCGGTTGAGATTTGTACGACCAATGTATCGGCAAAGCGGTCGATGACAAGACCCGGAAGACCATCGCCCTCGGCATGCACAAGCCTGTAGTACGGCTCGTCGAAGAATGTCTTGCGCAATTCAAGTGCGTGGGCAAGCCGCGCGGCAAGAAAGTGCCGGTCAACGGCCGTTGCCGGCGGACATTCGAACAGCCGAGCGGCGATAAGGGTTTTCGTATTGAAATAGCCCACACCAAACGCGCGTCCGTCACTGCCTTCTACATTCACAAGACTTCCTGGCGCGAGCGTTTTCGCTATCGCGTCCATCGCGATTTCATTGGAGAATATCCACGGCGCTCCGGCGCGCGCACGCCGGCCCTCGCGAGGCTTCAGTCGGATTGTGGGACGAGTAACCATGGCAGGACCTCTATCACGGTTTTGACCGGGGTTGGCAACGCAAGAAGCAACTGTGCAACCACAAGTCCGCTGCCCAAGGCATTTGAAGCGCGGCCGGCTACCGGCTTGAACGGCGCTATTGTTCCGTTCTGCCGCGAAGTTTTTCGCTCTCTTCATGGCGGCGAAGCGCTTCTGCCCGCACAACGATGTCGCGGGGCGCATGCGCGCGAGCAATGAGATACTCGTAGAGCGCCAGGATCTCGTAATCCGCAAAAGTGTGAAAACGAATACGTGCAAGAGAGCGCATGGCGGGGACGATGCGGCCAGAAGCCCCACGGCCTTGACGCAGGAGAGCAAAGAACGCGGACCGATTGTAAAGCGAAACGACCGCGAGATCGGGCGAGCCGCCTTGTCCCTGCAGATCGGTGCCATGACATTCTGCGCAGGCGATGCGTGCCAGATATCGGCCGCCCCCGTATCTCGGGCCCAAATCGAGCGAAGGCGGGCTGTCGGCTGCGATAAGGAAGGCGGGTTTGATGGCCCCCCGAAGCAGCGAGACTCGAGCTGCAAAATCGAATTGTGGCGCAGGGAGTGCAACGCCCGCCGGCGGACGCGATCGCAGATAGGAGATGATAGATGCGACATCGTCTTCGCTCAGATACGCGAAGTTGCCGGAGGGCATCCCCCAAAGACTTGTCGCGTCCGGCCTGCTCGCATAACGGATAGCCCGTTCAAGCTCGCCATCGGACATCGTCCGTGCGAAGCGCAGAAGATTGCCCGCATATAGCTGCAACGGCAAATCCGCATGCATCATCCGGCCTTCAAGACCCGGACCATGGCAGGCCGTGCATCCTGCGATCACGATCAGATGAGCGCCCCGAAGGATTTGCCTGGATGTGAGTTCGGCATGAACGGTTGCCGACTCCAGGGGGTAGCGCCGTTGAATCACCGCTTCCGACACGAGATAAATGTAGGTTGGCACCAAGGTCGCCAGAGCGGTCAAGCTTGCGGCAATCGCAACAAGCGCTTTGATCCAATGCCGAACGCCGCGTGTTTTTCCGGGAGACGGGCCGTGTTGCCGCATGACGAGGGTTTTAAAGGCCCGCGCCCGGAACGCCTCGTATCCATTGGGAAAGAAGCCATTTCTCGCCCCGGGTCGGTGCCGACCCCGCATGCATGGTGCGCGGGTCGGGGCGCCCCGATTCGTCGACATTCATGAAGAACAGCCCATCGCCGGTGCTTCCCTTGTAGCGCCTGTCCAGCATGGCGAATTCCGTTTCCCCGCCGTCGAAGCCTTCGTTCAAATAGATAAGAAAAGTTCCCACGCGCTGACCTTTTGCCGCGATCTCGGCAGCGTTCGCTTCCCGCGACGGATCGTAATAATCGAAATGGCGGCTGAACTCCTGACCGACGGCGTAGTGCAGAACATTCGTTTCTTCGAGGCTGGTCCTTGCAAAGCCCGCCGTGTGCGCCAAACGCGCGCGCAACAGCGCGAGAACAACATCCATGTCGAGGAAACCAAAGAGCGTTGCGCTGTTCGTCCGCGAATTGTCCAGCAACCTGCCGCCTCGCGATTGATCGAAGACTTCGGCACGCTTCAGGTTCGAGCGGCCGCGCGCAATCATCCAGTTGCATTCCGCTTCGTGCGCAAATTTTTCAATCACGCCGATGCGTGGGCTATCTGAAAACGCACAGATCGGGAGTGGTTTCAGCAACGATGCGATGTCGATCGTATCGCGCAATCTCTCCCAGGTTTTTGAGTCCGGTTCGCCCATAGAAGCCTGCCGGACAATTTCCCTGTCGGCTGCGAGCACGCCAAGCTGTTCGCGCGCCGCCGCCCACCCGCGCTCGGCGGCGCGCTGCAGATAACCCAGTGCAAGGGACCAATCCGCTGTCTCCCGAGCATCCACAGCGATCAAGACAGCGATAAGGACGTCTGCCTCCGCGCTGCCTTTTTCGGCAGCGGCGAGCAGCAGACGCGCACCGTCCTCCGGCGTGCGCGGGCCCGCTCTCCCCACAAGCGCTTCCTTGCCCAGTTGCGTCAACGCCTCGACGTCACCCGCCGCGGCCAACTTTTCCACTTCATCCGCAGTGCCCATGATGCAATCTAGCGCAACCTGGCCGCAAAGCGCACGGTTTTGTCGTCTGAGAATCCACCGCGAAGCTTGCAGGGGACGCCGTCCGTCGCCCTGGTGTATGGTTCACGGGAGCAGTGCTGAGGCCGCGAGGGGCCGCGCACAGGCGTTCGCGAGAATTGGGTCCGCAGAGATTCCGCAAGGCGACCGACGCATGGGCGCGCATTGCGCTCGTCCTGACGCTTGCCGCTTTCACGGCCCAGAGCTTCGTCACCCAGGCGCATGCATCGGCGTGTTCGCGCCGCAATGGGGTGCGAGGCGTGGCGTCTTCGCCGGGCTGACAAAGGCGTTCTAGCGGTATCGAAAATGGGCCCCGAGTCTCGCCAATTTCTGTCCGGATGTAATTATGCGTACAGAATGGCCTTTGCCGTCACCCTGTTTCCGTGGGACGCGTAAAGGGTTAAGATCACCGCGGGTTGAATAATCTGGCTCTTTTGCCCCGCAACCGGGTTGCGGTCGTTCCCGTTGACTCGCAATGATCGTGATCGGCGAGGCTGAAAACACCGCGCAGGGAAAGGATGGAGATCGAAAATGCACAAACTCTCGGAAAGCTTAAGGAAAACGGTACTGACCGGCGCCATGAGCGCGGGCCTGCTTGGGGCGGCGGCATTCGCTCTCGCGCCGATGGGCGCCAGCGCGCAGATGCACTCCAGTGCGGGTGGCTTCCACGGCGGCGGCGGTTTCCACGGCGGCGCGGGCGCATTCCACGGAAGCGCCGGTGGCTTCCACGGTGGAAGTGGCTGGCGCGGCGGCTACCCGGGTTGGCGTGGGTGGGGCGGTTGGCGTGGCGGCTACTGGGGTCGTCCGAATTGGGGCGTCGGCTTCTACGGCTACCCGTATTACGGCTATCCCTCTTACGGCAGCTGTGACTATTACGGCTACGACAGCGGCTATTGCCCCTCCTATTGAAACGGCAACCGAACGTTCCGGACCCAATCCCCGGGGTCCGGAACGCGGTCTCGCTTTTAGTCATCCACGATGGCTTGATCTCTATCAGCCACGATTGCTGACGGATTGACGACGCCTAGAAGATTCTTGGGCGCTCGCGAACGCTCAGATGAATCATTGGGTGATGTCCTTTCAACGCTGACGGTCTCCCCGGCCAAGCCCATTGACGAAGGTCACGACATTTTTGCATTGAAGCTACGGACTCCGATTCTCGCTGGACTATTCGATCCCGCCAACCTTGCAGCCAAACGAGATTCTAATGGTTCACGATCCGGCCCTGGAAGCGAACGAGCACGCTGAGCACGCCCAGCATGCGGCCCATGAGCATGATCCTTTCATATCGCGGGTTGCGATCACGGTTGCGGTTCTTGCCGTGCTGGCAGCGGTATCGGGAAGCCTCGAGACCGTCGAGGGGGGCCGAGCGCTTGGCGCTTCCAGCGAGGCGGGACTGAAGCAGGACCAGGCAACCGACGCCTGGGACGAATTCCAGGCCGACAGCCTCAAGAAGAACATCTATACGATCGCGGCAGATGCAGGCGGGCCCCATGCCGGCGCCTATAGCAAGGAAGCAAAGTCGCGTGGGGACAAGCAGACCAAGGACAGGAACCACGCAGCCCACGACGAAGCCGAACGCGACGTGTTGATGGCGGAAAGCCGGTTGCACGAAGGTCGCCACCATTGGCTGACCGGATCGGCGACGCTTTTCGAGATCGGCATCGCGATGTGCACCGTTGCGATCATTACCCGGCGACATTGGCTCTGGGGTGCCGCAATGCTGTTCGCCGTTGGCGGCCTCGCGCTGCTGGCGGTTACGTACATTCCCGGCGTTGGTGTGTAGCGAACAGGTGACGATCTGTTCCGAAATTAACTTGAGACACCCAATATCTGTCGAGTTGCACCGGAAAACGACATATTAAACCCAAGAAATTCAAGTGCATGGTGGAAGAATTGCGACGGCATCCATTGTGCGTGCAAGGGGGTTGTAACGGGGCAAAAATGATGCTTTGAGTGCGCCAGCAGTGGGTTGTCCACTTCTGCCCAACCGGGGAAAAATCACAAATGAAAAAAAGTCTGACAACGCTAGCCGTGCTAGCGACCGCAATGACGCTGCCTTTGGCGGCGCCAACGGCTTTCGCAGCCGATCCGGCAGCGAAGCCGATGTTCACTGTTTTGCCGGCTCACGGAACCATCCATCAATTTGCCCATAGGCCCGCCGCGCTGGCAACGTGGAACGGCTCGTACACCTACTCGGGCCACACCTATAACTTCACGATGGTCGGCGCCGATCCTTCCAAAACCAACACGACGACCACCGTCTCCGTCTTCGTCATTCCCGTGAAGATGGTGTACTCGGCGGCTCTCTACGGGAAGAAATACATATTCAATCCTAACAAGGACAAGTGGAACAGCGCGACGATCACGCAGAGCATTCTCAACTCTCCGCTGTTCAATTCGCTGGACTGGAACTGGGGCGGAACGGATTTCGGCAACACCCAGTATGAAGACGCGTTCCAGCGCGGCAGCTTCTGGGGCGACGGCATCAGCACCAAGAACCCCAATTACCACGTCGTGTTCGCCACCCCGAAGGTTCTGACCGAACAGGTCATCAAAGTGACGAAGGCCCAGGGCGGCGGCGTGATCGCCAATCCCTTCGGCGCCGGCGAAGTTGGCGAAATGAACATCAATTCCTTCGACTCTTTCATTCAAACCACCCTGTCGAAGTACTCCTCGCAGATTACTCCCGGTACCTTCCCGGTCTTCGTGGTGGACAACGTCTACCTGACGTCGGGCGGATGCTGCATCGGCGGCTATCACTCTGCCGACAACAATGGCCAAACCTATTCCATGGCGAGTTTTGTCACTGACTCGGGAGCATTTTCCCAGGACATTTCCGCTTTCTCGCATGAGTTTGGCGAATGGTACGACGATCCGCTGACCAACAACGGTTCGGCCTGCGGCGGTCTCCTTGAAGTTGGCGACCTGCTCGAACGTAAAGCGAATTACGGCACTTTCCCCGTTGTGCTCAATGGCGTGACGTATCATCCCCAGTATCTGGGGTGGATGGAGTATTTTGGTGCACCGGCCAATTTCTCGGGAAACAACTGGCTCGATAACGGTCACCTTGAGACCAGCGTCTGCCAGGACGGCCAGTAATCCAGGCTTGTTTCGACGACGCATGATATGTTGGGGGCGGTGGCAACACCGCCCCCTTCTTTTTCTGTCCGCGAGGTTGGAGAAAAAACCTCTCCTGAAGAACCGCGCGCACAATGGTGAGAATGGTGCCGCCTGGGTGACTCGAACACCCGACCCCCGCATTACGAATGCGGTGCTCTACCGGCTGAGCTAAGGCGGCTTGCCAGATCGTCCACATACGTAATGTCGCTGCTCTTGGCAAGCTGGAGCATCTGCAGGCACACGCCCGTTCCGCCTGGACGTTAGCAAAAACCTAAGACTAACAAGGACAAAATAGCATGGCTCTCGTTGGCAACGGGATGTCGAGAGTCGCGAGGTGCAATGGCAAAGCCCGATGCCCGCGACTTGCGCCACGGGGCTCGACGCCACGAACGACAGCCGGCGCCAGACTGGAAGCAATTCGGATGAAGGCATGACCGTTTCACGCGAAAGCGAAGTTACGACGAAAAACCCCGGCCGGGTCTCAGGCGTCCTGGATCGCACGCTCGGCCTTTTTTTCGAGTTTTTCCAGGTCTCCAGCGACAACGAAAAGCTTCTGCTGATCCTCTCCTGCGCCGTCGCTTTCGGCTATTTGGAATTGCTGGGCGCGATGCACGGAGCGTGGCTCCTGGATGCACAAGGGCACCCGCTCGCGCGCGATTTCGCCGCGTTTTGGTCTGCAGGACGTCAGGCGCTCGCCGGCGCCGCGCTCGCAACCTACGATCCGAATCTGCAACATGCGGCCGAAGTCGCTACGGTCGGTCACGCTTTCGGAGGCGGGTTGGGATGGTCCTATCCACCGGTTTTCTTGCTTGCGGTCGCGATGTTGGCGTGCCTGCCCTATGCATCCGCTTTTGTTGCATGGTGCGTTGCGACAATTGCGTTGTACGGCGGAGTCGTGGCCGCAATTTCCGAAAGGCGCATCGGCTTCATGATCGCCTTGGCCGCGCCATGGGTACCGATGGCATTGTCGCTTGGCCAGAATGGTTTTCTGACAGCGGCCATCATCGGTCTGGTGCTGCTCAATCTGGAGAACAGACCCGTCGTCAGTGGTTTGATTCTCGGTCTTCTGAGCTACAAACCTCAATTCGGCATATTGTTTCCCTTTGCTCTTGCAGCCGGCGGTTATTGGCGCGCCTTCGTCAGCGCTGCCGTCGCCGCGGCGGCGTGGAACGGCCTGGCAGGTGCAGTGTTCGGCTTTGCGACGCTTGGCGCCTTTCTCGACGCATTATCCTTGACCGCCCAAACGCATCTGATTGCCCCCGGTCTGGGATGGAAAGTCCAAAGCCTGTACGGCCTCGTACGCACACTCGGAGGCTCCGGAACCGTCGCGTGGACGGCGCAGGCATTGATCGCATTTTCGACTTTAGTCCTCGTAGTCGTCTTCTGGCGCACGAAGATGCCCTTCTCCATAAAGGCCGCCTTTCTGGCCGCTGCCGTCACGCTTCCTACTCCTTACATCTTTTTCTACGACCTTCCGGTACTCGCGGTGGCGCTGGCCTTCGTCTACCGTCATCGCCGCTTCGACAAGATCGAAATCGCACTGATCGCCGGGGCTATACCCTGCGTGTTTGCGTCCTTCTGGCTGGTTGTCCCAAGCGCGTGGCTTGCAAGTCTTGCGGTCGCAGCAATCGCCCTGCGGCGCTGCTATTCCTCCGTGCAGGCGCATCGATCCGGCGAGAGTCGCGTCTCTGCATACGCCTGTAGCGTTGCGCACGAGATCGGACGCGTACCAACTCAGAGATTGATGGGTCCGCCTCCCGTGCCCACGATACAAAACACGCATCGGCAGGCCCCCTCTTAACGCATGGCTTTCAACCGTTCTTTGGCCTATCGCGGCGTACTGAACCTTCTTCGCGACCGTCGCCGCCATCCTCTTGTTTCTTCGGTTGCGCGCCAGCCCCGACTCCGGATGGGCCTCGGTTGCCGCGTTCGGCCTCGAACCAAGTAGGAGAGTTACAATCGTCACGCGCGCGCGCGCGGATGGGCTTTCCGATAAACATCCATCAGTTTTTCCGTTTCAATGTCCGTGTAGGTCTGCGTCGTCGAGAGCGATACATGTCCCAGCAGTTCCTGCACGCAGCGCAAGTCTCCCCCATTGGCCAGCAAATGCGTGGCGAAGGAGTGCCTCAACGCGTGCGGGGTTGCGCGTTCCGCCAGTCCGAGTGCGCTTCGCAGGCGCTGCATAAGTCCTTGCGCTTCGCGCGCGCTCATCGCTTTGCCGCGGCGGGAGAAAAACAACGGTGAATCGTCAACGGTGACGAACGGGATTTGACCGGCATATTCGCAGATGGCTTCTTGTATTGCGGGCAGCACGGGCACCACACGTTCCTTGTTCCGCTTGCCGGTAATCGTAAGCCATGCGCCAAGCGGGGCGTCCGCGCGCCTGAGGCTCAACGCCTCCGAGATACGAAGACCTGCGCCGTAGAGCAGTGTCAGAAGGGCAACGTCGCGAGCTGCGATCCATTGCACTTTGTTCTCGCGGGCGCCTTCCAGGGTCCGCGCAGCATCGTGTTCGCTCAGCGGTCTCGGCAATGTGCGGGCAAGCCTCGGCGTATGGATGGCGCGCGGAGCAGGATTGGTCAGGATTTCCTCGCGCTCAAGCCACCGAAAAAAGCTGCGGATCGCGGAAAGCGCGCGCCTGACCCCGCGCGGCCCAAGTCCTTCTTTGCGGCGCGCGCCGACGAACGCACGGATATCGGCAGGCTTGAGGATCGCCAGCGAACGCTCGTCGAGCGTCGTGCCAAGATGCTCCTGCAGAAAAACGAGAAAACGCCTGGCGTCGTCGCCATACGCACGAAGCGTATGTGTGCTCATGCGGCGCTCGTGCGCTAGCGCAGAAAGCCATTGCACACTTAGGGCTTCGGCAGATCGAGCCATGCACTGATGGCGCGTTCAAGCGCGCGGGCGAAAAAAGCGAGATCGGCTTCGGCTTCGAAACCCTCGAAATGGCCCTCCGCTTGCGCTCCAACGACGTAAAGCGCGACCGGCGTCTCGTGCCCAATTCTTAGCCGGTACGCTGCCAGACTCCTGCACTCCACTCCCTCCGGTCCCAGGAGGATGTGACCGCCTTCCGAAAGGATGACGCTCCTAGTTTCGCGCCCGAGAAGGGCAGAAATGGTTCCCGGCGCGACCAGCCGGACGCCTGTTGTTCCGGTTGGTGCAGCACCTGCTTCACCCTCCACACACAGCGAAGCTCGGTCTGCCCCAAAGGCCCCGGCCGCAGAGGCGGCAATCGAGATCACTTCCTCGAAGCTACGCGCATCGACGAGATCGAGCGTTGCTCTGCGTACGCCCTCACCGAGGCGAGCCGCCTGCGCCCGCGCGCCGCGCAACGCATCACGCTCTGCTCGCAGGGCAGCGTTTTCGCTGGCGAGACGCTCAATGACATAATGCTGGAGGTCGCGCACTTCGCCGGAATGAAAGCGCTCGGGCACAAGCAGGGCAAGCAATTCGCCGTCGGCGACAAGCCTGGCGCGATTTGAGCGGATATAAGCCTTGACCGCTTCAGCAGCGGATTGCGAAGGGGCTCGCGATATGGCGCGGCTGCCCATTCGATTCTCATTCATACGTCGCACCCCGGCACTCCCCTCCAAATCCGTGGCAGCATTGTTGCGATACCGTCAACGACCCTGCCGCGGGGGGCTTGGAAATCTGGTGGATCGGCACTGTCGATGAAGGCTTCATGCTTGACCAGCAGGATTCGCGGCTGAAAGTGTAGCCTATGAAGGACGTTACTTGAAGTCCCGGGAAGCGGAAGGTGAATCGACCTCCGCGGCGGCGCGCGCGGGCGTTCTTCTGCCCTTGCCGCTGGCGGGCGCCTATGATTACCGGCTGGCGGCGTCGCTGCCTCGCGGGACGCTTGTTGAAGCTCCGCTTGGATCGCGCCGAGTGCTTGGTGTCGTGTGGGGCGAAAGTGACGGCAGCGTCGCGGACGAGAAGCTCAAGCGCGCAATGCCGCTGGACGGATTGCCGAAGCTGCCAACCACGTTGTGCGATTTCGTCGATTGGGTCGCGCGTTACACGTTCAGTCCGCCAGGCGCCGTTCTGGCGCTGGCGCTGCGCGTGCGACAGGCATTCGAGCCCGACGCTCCCCGCAGCGCTTACATTCGTGGCGAAATCACGCCCGCACGCATGACGCCGGCGCGGGGGCGCGCGCTCGCTCTGGCAAGCGACGGTCTTGCTCGAAGCGTTCCGGCGCTCGCCGAGGAGGCCAACGTCACGCCTCAAGTCGTCCGCGGTCTCGTCGCGGTGGGCGCGCTCGCCGAGATCAAGGTGCCGGAATTTGCGCGGTTCGCGAGTCCCGACCCGCGATTCTGCGAGATTTCGCTTAACAGAGAACAGAGCGAAGCCGCCGCCTCTCTCGTGCGCGATGTGGCCGCGCAAGAATTTTCGGTTTCCCTGCTCGACGGCGTGACCGGATCGGGCAAGACGGAAACCTATTTCGAAGCCGTTGCCGAGGCGCTTGCACAAGGCAAGCAGGCTCTCATTCTCCTGCCCGAGATTGCGCTCACGGTGCAGTTTCTCGATCGCTTCGCCGCGCGGTTCGGCTGCCGTCCGGCCGAATGGCATTCCGATCTCTCGCAGAAGGAGCGCAGACGCACCTTCCGCGCGGTCATGAACGGCGAGGCGCGGGTCGTGGTGGGCGCGCGATCGGCGTTGTTCCTGCCGTTCCCGTCGCTGGGACTCATCATCGTCGATGAAGAACACGAGCAGGCCTATAAGCAGGAAGAGAGCCTTGTCTATCACGCGCGCGACATGGCGGTGGTGCGCGCGCATATCGAAAAATGTCCTGCCGTGCTCGCAAGTGCAACGCCGTCGCTCGAAACCTACATCAATGCGAGGAACGGACGGTATCGTTGGTTGAAGCTCCCCACGCGCCACGGCGCGGCGGTGATGCCCCGCATCAGGCTCGTCGATTTGAGGCAGGAGCGCATTGAACCGGAAACATGGCTGTCGGAACCCTTGCGTAAGGCAATCGCCGCCACGCTCCTGGCAGGCGAGCAGACGATGTTGTTTCTTAATCGGCGCGGCTATGCGCCGCTGACGTTGTGCCGGGCCTGCGGCCACAAGATGATCTGCCGCGACTGTTCGACCTGGTTGGTCGAACATCGCTATCGCCGCGCACTTGCGTGTCATCACTGCGGCTTTCAGATGCCGACGCCATTGAAATGTCCGCAATGCGGAGCGGAAAAATGTCTTGCCGCATGCGGGCCCGGCGTGGAGCGTGTCGCGGAGGAATTCGCCGCTCTTTTTCCTTGTGCCCGCTTGGCGATCGCGTCCAGCGATACGATGCACGGCCCGCAAGAGACGCAGTCTGCGATCCGCGCGATGGGCAAACGCGAAATCGATGTCTTGATCGGCACGCAAATCGTCGCCAAGGGCCATCACTTTCCCCAATTGACGCTTGTGGGGATCATCGATGCCGATCTCGGTGGTTCCAACGGCGATCCGCGCGCTCGCGAGCGTACGTTTCAGCTCTTGCATCAGGTGTCCGGTCGTGCGGGACGCGCCGAAAAGCCGGGACTGGTACTCGTTCAGACACGCAATCCCGACGACGTGGTCATGCGGGCGCTGGCGAACGGCGACCGCGATGCCTTCCTGAGACAGGAAACCGCCGCGCGCGAAGCGGTTTCGGCGCCTCCCTACGGGCGGTTGGCTGCGATTATTCTTTCCGGCCCTGACGGCGAAGCGGTCCGCGACGCCGGACGCGCGCTGGCAAAAGCCGCGCCCTCGGCTAAGGGCCTAAGGGTATGGGGACCGACACCCGCTTTCTATCAGGTTCTGCGCGGCCGGACCCGGGAGCGCCTGCTGGTGCAGGCCGCGCGCACTGTCGATGTTCAGGCCTATTTGCAGGCATGGCTAACGCGGGTGAAGCTGCCCAACAGCGTGCGGATAACCGTGGATGTGGATCCGATGAGCTTCTTTTGAGGAAGAATTTTTCCGCGTGCGGCAATCAATGCCGACTGGAGAAATAGAGCACGGTCATGATGATGACGATGGCGATGAATTGCGCCAGCACGCGATAGCGCATCAGCCGGTTCGACCATGTGCGCGAGGTCTCTCCACCCACCCAGAGCGTGTAGAGACCGGCGAGCAGAATCAGCGCCACGGTGGTGATGGCAATGCCGACAACGATCATACCGCTCATGCCGTGGAATCCCGATCGATCATCGTTACCATGCGCCGGTGTTCGGCATGGAGGCCCATGGTTCCTGCGCCGCCTTGGGCATGCCGGCCTGCAAGAGTTCAATGGAGATGCCGTCCGGCGAACGCACGAACGCCATGTGTCCGTCGCGCGGCGGCCGATTGATGGTTACGCCACCTTCCTTCAGGCGCTGGCAGGTTTCATAAATGTCGTCGATGCGATAGGCGAGGTGACCGAAATTGCGGCCGCCCTCGTAATCCTCGGCGTCCCAGTTGTGCGTCAGCTCGATCATCGGCGCGTCTTCCATCGTCGCACGAGCGGCATCGTTGGGAGCGGCGAGAAACACAAGTGTGAAACGGCCCTTTTCGTTGTCGATTCGGCGCAACTCCTTCAATCCGAGAAGCCCACAGTAAAAGGTCAGCGATCGGTCAAGATCTCTGACGCGGACCATGGTGTGCAGATAACGCATGTTGTCACTCCTTCTCCGGACCGATCGGTGCGGCGCGCCGCTCATTGAAGCGCATAACGTCCAGTGTGTGCTGCGGATGGTATGGCCTCAGTGCAATGCTGCCATCGCCTTCAGCCGGAGAGCAAGACTAAGAATCCGGATCGAGCAGCGCTTTGAGGCGGTAGATCTGCTCAAGCGCTTCTTTGGGCGTCAGTAGATCGGGAACGACGTCGCGCAGCGCCTCTTCGAGGGGCGGTTTCCCGACCGCAGGCCTGGCGACCGCTGCGGAAAACAGAGGGAGATCGTCAATGCGTGCCAGCGGCCTGTGGCCTTCGCGGCCATCTTCCAGCGCGGCCAGGATTTCTTCCGCGCGCCCGATGACCGCCAATGGCAATCCTGCGAGTTTGGCCACATGAATGCCGTAGGAGCGATCGGCGGCGCCGGGTGCAACTTCGTGCAGAAACACGATCGTGTCTTTCCACTCGCGCACGCGCATCGTC